>Ga0172379_10000399_pt1 | contig 111171 bp, 88 predicted proteins | sample GrowelOW334metaG_FD_119756 | JGI IMG/M metagenome (GOLD analysis project Ga0172379, IMG submission 119756) | Groundwater microbial communities from an aquifer near a municipal landfill in Southern Ontario, Canada - Groundwater well OW334 metaG | ecosystem: Environmental > Aquatic > Deep... | reverse complement strand
CTCTTGCTAAAATGTATCAGAATACTACCATAATGAAAGCTGGTAGTTTTGTTGCAAATGTAGTGCCCACTACTCCAAATAATCTTAAAAATGAGCTAATTAGAGGTGGCATGCTTATTAGTTGGGATGGTGTTACAACCGATGAAACCCCGATTTCCACGATGAGCTACAACTTTCGGTTGGGTGCATCAAAAGATAGCATGAATTTGTACGCACCTCATTTTGTTGATTCAATCGGTTTTAAAAACCGCATGGTTGCACAAATGGGCAATACTGGTTTAAACAATTTTTATAAAATTCAGAACCTGCCCGATTTAGCCGATGGTAAAAATTACTATTGGCAAGTGCAAGCAGTGGATGGTGGCTTTAAAGGAGGTGCTTGGTCAACGATTGATTCACTTCAAATAAAAGGTGCTCAAGCCTATTTTTCAGCCGATACCGTTTGTTTAAATGATTCCACTCATTTTACAGATAATTCTTATGCCTTCGACGGCATTACAGCATGGGAATGGAACTTTGGCGATACTACGGCTTTCAGCGACCTTAAAAACCCAACCCATGTTTACCAATACCCAGGTGAGCATAGCGTACAGTTGGTGGTAACCAATGCTAGCGGAAAAACCGATACCATTGAGAATGCCGTTTATGTAAAACCAAAACCCAATGTTTCTTTTACGGCCAACGATGTTTGCTCCGGAAAAACAACCGTAATTACAAATACCACACCAATAGCCAATATTACCGGTTGGGATTGGGATTTTGGCGATAATTCAACTTCAAGTTACGCCAATCCGGGAAGTCATGTTTATAGTAATATAGGGAGCTACACCATCAAGTTATCGGTATCTTCAAACAATGGATGTTCAGCAGCGGATAGTACCGGCATAGTTGTTACCACAACCCCCAATGTAACCCTTACCAATTTGCATGGCAACAATGATTTTTGCAGTTACGACAGTGTAATATATACAGTGCCTTTAGATGCCTTGGCTAGTTACCAATGGCAGCGCAAAATAGATGAAGTGTTTACCGATATTGGCAATACTTCCGAAATATTAAAGCTAAAAAGCACCGATTCACCCGGCGATTACCGGGTTGTGGCAACCAATAACCTGGCTGCAACCTGTATGGCAACATCCGAAACTAAAACCATTACTATAAAAGAGGCTCCCGGAATACCGATCATAAACCCCGAATCGGCTACCACCTTCTGCAATGGTGATAGCGTAAAACTTAACCTTGGTACATTACCAGTTGGTACTACTGTAAATTGGTACAAAAACGAAGGTCCTCTTTCAGTTAGCGATGCTTATTTGTTGGCCAAAGAACCGGGTTCCTATTCAGCAAAGGTAACGGCAGCAAATGGCTGTTTTCTCAATACCCAAACAGATGTAATGGTTAATGTAAACCCGGTTCCATCGCTGCCATCGGTAAGTTATGGGCCAACCACTTTCTGTCAGGGGGGCAGCGTTACTTTTAGTACCGATAGCCTAAGTGGACTGACCTATATTTGGAATAAAGACGGTTTGGATACTTCTACAGTTATTTCAAATAGACTAGTAGCTAACAGTAAGGGCGATTACTACCTAAAAGTAAAAAACAGCCAAGATTGCTATGTTCAAACAACTTCAGTTCCCGTTGAGGTTAAAGCCAATCCGGAAAACGCAACCATCAACCACAGCATTGACACCACCTTTTGCGAAGGGCAAAGCATCACTTTAAGTACTGCCGCTACAGCCGCCAACTTTACCTGGTTAAAAGATGCTAATGTATATAAAACGGGAGATGATACAATTACGGTTGCCGAATCGGGCGTTTACCGGTTAAAACTGGATAAAGTTTATACTGCCAGCAATCTGACTTGCTCCACCACATCAACCGATTTTGTAACCGTAACTAAAAAACCCAAACCCAATATCCCAACCATTTCGCGTGATGGCGATACCACTTTCTGCCAGGGTTCTTCATTAAAACTTTCGATTTTACCACAATCAGATGTCAATTATAAATGGTATAGAGATGGAGCAATCTTTAACACCGTTAGCAATGAAATTACGGTAAACCAAGCGGGAACATATAAAATTATTATTGATAACGATTATGGCTGCGCTGCTAACTCAACCAATTCATTTTTAGTAACTGTCAATTCCAAACCCGGTAAACCAGAAGTGTCGGCTAACAATACCACATTTTGCTCGGGCGATAGTGTAACTATTTCTACATTGTCAAATGGTCCAACCTACAATTGGCTTCCCGAAGGGGTCGGTACAACCAGCAGCATGGAAATTAACGTTAAAAACACAGGAAATTACCGATTGGTAACCTACAATGGGTTTTGCTATTCCGACACATCGAATGTAATTGCTGTAAAAGTAAACCCCATGCCCGATATGCCCCAGTTAACCTATGGCGACACCGCATTCTGTCAGGGCAATAGTGTAACATTTATCAATAAAAACTTTGATGCCAATCAATATACCTACCAATGGATGAATGAAAATGGCTTGATCGATAATGAAACCGGCAAACAATATACTACCTTGCATAATGGCAATTACTTTCTCGAAGTAAAATTGGGCAACTGTACAGTACAGACCACACCAGTTGCTGTAACGGTGACCCCAAACCCACCAGTTCCAACTATTGAAGCAAATGGTGCCACCATTTTTTGCGAAGGAAACAATGTTAGTTTGAGCATTCAAGCCCTTGATGGAGCTACTTATACCTGGTATAAAGATGGCATGGAACAGGCTACCAACACCAATAGTATTTTGGCTACCGACTCCGCTACCTATAACGTGAAAATAGCAACTGCATTTGGGTGTTATGTATATTCAAGCAACAGTAAGAATGTTACAGTTTACCCAACACCTAAAATTTCGGTATTGAGTAAAGATGGGGCAACTACCTTTTGCGAAGGTGGACGAGTAGGCTTGTCATTGATTATTCAAAATCCTAAATTATATTCCTTTAATTGGTATTTGAGAGATGCCGATACCTTGCTGATAGCAAACGATACCACCTCAATTGAGGCAACTAAGAACGGAAACTATTGGCTCGAAGTAGGAAATAGTGAATGTTTTGCTAAAACACCCGAAGTTAACGTAACAGTTAACCCAATGCCAATTACTCCTGAAATTGAAGCATCTGCCGAAACTACTGTATGCAAGGGAACCCAGCTGACATTCAGTTTCGACTCGTTGACAAATACCAGCTACAAATGGTATCGAGGCTCATCTTTTTATAACAACCAAACCAGCGATACCCTGAACATCACCCAAAGTGGCGACTATTATGTTATTGCAAGTATTGGAAGCTGTACAGCTCAATCGATTACCCAACAGGCGGTTATAAATCCGTTACCGGCAACTATCGAGATGGACCCGGATGGTGACCAGAGCTTCTGTGACGGAAACACGGTTACCATTACCGCCAATGGAAACTCAACAAATGATTTTAATTTTCAATGGTTTGATAGCAATTATGAAATGACAGGAAGTACCAATAATAAATTAACAGTTGGCAAAACCGGAAATTATAAAGTTTTAGTAACCAATACTACAACCAAATGCTTCAGGGTTTCCGATCCGGTGAGTATTGAAGTGAAACTTAATCCCGATATACCAGTAGTTGAAGTTATAGACAACATTAAGGAATTCTGCGAAGGGCTAAGCACAACCCTGTTTACCGACCTTGTTGGAGTAACCTACCAATGGCGGAAGGTAAACGACTCATATTTCAACGACACAACCTATTCGGTTAAAGTGGACAAGACGGGCCAATATTATTTGCGGGTTTCCAATGCGCGTGACTGCCATAGCGTTTCCGATACCACCGCCATCAAGGTTAATGAATCGCCGGCCAAATACAACCCAACTGCTGCCGGCGACACCAATTTCTGTGATGGAGAATATGTCGATTTGAAAACCAATTACACAAACACTGATTTAACAAAGTACGACTTAAAATGGATCAACGATGGGAAAACTCTTGACGGTGCAACAGAAAAGAATTATAGAGCATACCTATCGGGAAATTATTGGCTTGAGGTAACCAATAACAGCAACAACTGCTCTGTTACCACCGATAAAATTGAAGTTGTTGTGGACAAAAAACCTATCATTCTAACTATTAAAGAAGACAACAACGATACGATTTTCTGTCCGGGCACACCTGTTAAGTTATTGGTAACAACCAAGGAAAATAAAAATTATGATTACCAGTGGTATAATTCTGAAAGAGCCATTAGTGAAGCCACCGATAGTATTTATATGGGAGAACTACCCGCAGAAAAATATTATGTAGAGGTTATATCGGGTAAATGCACCGTAGAATCGCAAAAATTGGAATTAAAAAACAAACCAGCTCCCGATAAACCCGCCATATATTCTAATGGTCCGGACCCGCATGTATGGATACTGGCATGTGGCAACCGCACAGCTAAAGATTACCGTTGGCATTATAAAGACAGTTTAATTGAAGGGGCCAATACGTATCGGTATGTGGCCAACCAGAACCTGGGCGATTATTATGTAAAGATAAACGAAGGCGGCGAATGCTGGACCAAGAGCTATATCATCAATATTCCATCGGGGGATTTTGTGAGCGGAGTTTCAGAATTGTTTTCAGATGAGGTAGTAGTTTATCCCAACCCATCGGATGGGGTATTCCAGGTTTTATTGGGAGGGTTGCTTACCGGCAAAACAACGGTTACCGTTACCGATGGAGTAGGAAAAACAGTTGCAAAAGAGGAATACCTTGATGCCACCGGCTTTACATTGGAACTGGAAAGCTTGAAGCAAGGGGTATATTTATGCCAAATTGAAAACAAAGGTATGGTGGTAATGAAAAAACTGGTGAAGGAATAAGCTGAAAATAGGAAAGCAAGTTTGGAATGTTCCATTTTTTAAAATCCCGGATTTACTATGAATAGCCCCGAGTTTTAACTCGGGGATTATGTATTTCAGGTATAAAATCGGCGCAAGCACAATAATTTAATTGAAAATATGAAGAATCCATGCGCCGAAAATGGGAATTCAAAAAAAATGAACAATGTCAAATGCCCAATATACAATGAACAAGTAAAAAAATGTTAAACAATAAGAGCAGCGGTTCTTTATAATTCAAAGTACGAATGAAAAAGTTTTTTCTATTGGCAGGTCTGTTACTGATTGGAGGTAAGTTTTTTGCCGCCGATTTTAACGAAAAGCAAAAGGCCATCATTTACAATGAGGCTATTAAAATGCTTAAAACCTATCAGGATTTGAACAACCTTATGGCCGATGCCGTGGTGGACATTGATGCAGTAAATAAAACCAGCCAAAAGCTGATTGAATTGTTTGTAAATAGGAAATCAATTATTTATAATGATTTGGATCCGAACAATAAAATGAGTGAGGTATTTGAATTGGAAACATACATAACCAATTTACTCCTTTGGTATCCAGATGGGATGAAAATTACGCTTGATTTTGATAATCTGAAGGCAGGAAACATTATCGATCATGGCAATGAGATTTTCACTGTTGATTTAATGACGAGCAAAAAGAACAACGGCAATTACCTGAACCGGCAAAAAAATGAACTCACCGAGGAATTGTTGTACCGCATTGCTTTCTTTCAAAAAGGAAATGTATTTGAAAGTTTTAAAATTGCCGGGGTACGCAGCAGCAAATCAACCTTGGCAACCAACGATTCAAAAATGATTGCTGAGGTAAAAAGCGTAACTTTCTCCGATAAGGACATGCAATTGATTAAAGACCAGACCAAATCGCTGTTGAACGATTACATCAACTTCCTGAACCTGTTGGCCGACCCCAAGGAATCGGCCGAAGATAAAGGTTTTTACAAGGTATCATTTTTAGGGCTGTTTAAAGATACCATACTTAACGTGGCCAACGACATTGAGCCCGATCCGCAGCAACGGTGGATTAGTGTGGCTGATTATCAGGCCAACTTGGTAAAATCGTACCCCGAAGGAATCAAGAATCTGGGCATGAACATCGATTCGGCTGAATATGGGAAAGTAATCCCCGAAGGCAATGAAAGGTATTATATCAACGGGTATATCGATAAGTTTTTTTCGGGTAAATATCAGGATAAAACAGTGTTCCGCGACAATGCCAAGTACGATTTCAAGGTATCGTTCGAGCGCGACGAGAATACCTTTAAGAATTTTAAACTGTCGAGCATCGATAAATTTGGGGTAAATCTGTACGACCAAAACAAAACCGGAAGCACTCAAGAACTACCTCAGTTGCCTGTTACCAGCCTAAAACGGAGTGGCCTTTACGTTGGATCATCCTTTAGCGCGGGTAAAACACTTTACAGCAACCCCAATTTAACCGATAATCCAGATCTTGATTGGAATATCGATAATAAAAGTGCTTTGGCTTTTGAAGCACAAGCTTCCTGGTATTTTCGCAATCAATTGGGAGTAATCGGAGGAATTGGTTACAGCCGATTTGCAGCCAATTTAAGTCTTTATGGTCAATACGAATATTCCGAATCTTATATAGATATAGACGATAAATCCTACTTTAAATATGTTGATGCATCATATGATTCTTTGTTGACATATAATTATTTGAGCATTCCACTTAAATTAATTTACCATAGTAACAAAAGTACTGAGACATGGGGTATTTATGGAGAATTTGGTTTTGTTACCTCCATACTCTTAGGAGCTAACTATCAAATTAATGGCGATTATTCCTCATGGAATTATTACCCAAAATATTATTGGAATAAATATTGGGAAGATCCCAATATTGGCGGCGAAGAATGGGAACCTGAAACCTTCCTAACTGAAAACAGAACCCAAATTAATGAACAAGGAAAAATTGATGCCAAATCCATCCATTTGGCATTAACTACTTCATTTGGAGTTACCTACCCACTCGATTATTTCACCACCGTGTACATTGGACCTGAATTGGTATGGGGGTTGACAAATATTTCAAAAAATAAGGATTATGTGGATGCTTTTGGCAATAAAACCGAGGCTCAAAAAATTGGAATTTCAAGATACGGTATAAAGTTTGGGTTAAGTTATAAATTCTAATTTTTGAGTCCACTCCGAAAAGTCATCCGACGAATCTATTGTTAAAATTAGAGATATTATTAATCTGGTAATCTGCTATTTAGAAATTCATCGGATGACTAATTTGAAGTTTTTTAGCTTTTATGAGTGTATTCAATTTTCAGATGCGATTATTTTGATTCGAGGGTCGCAAAGTATGGAAAAAACATTTGCATAATTCGTGTTAATTCGTGTAATTCGTGGATAAATAAAAAAAAGATGAAATTAATAATTGGAGTATTTTTTATTGTATTAATGGTACCGGCAATAGCACAAGAACCTTCCAAAACAGCCATTGCCAGCAAAGAGGCTGCCATTGTGGATGAAATAAACCTATCGGTTGCCGATATTGAGGTTTTTAAAGAGCAGACCAAACAAAAAGTGGAAGAATTCCAGCAACATATAGTAACCATTGGCAGCAAAGACCAACCGGCCGAAAAGCGCAACATGGCCGAGAAAGAGGCCTTGAAACTGTTTTTTAAAGGAGCTGAAATGCAAACTTCCATAATTATGCCCGATGGTACGGTTACCAGCCAGTCGCGTCTAATGGAAAAATACCTGGCACGGCTCAAATCGCTGCCTTATACAGCGGTAGTAATTAAATTTTACGATTTGGTTTATATTTCAAGCTTTACCAAAGGCCCCGATGGCCGTTACTATTCCTCGGCAACGGTAATTCAGGAATTTACCGGTTTTTCGGGCGATAATCTGGTTTACAAAGATGTTACCAAAAAAGAAATTGAAATTGTGATTGATTTGGTGGAGGATAAGTTCTTTAACGAGAAGAAGTGGCGCGTATTTTTAGGCAACATTAAGGCTACCGAAACCAAAAAAGCATAGAATTTATGAGTTATTGATTTAGGTGGGTGAATTGAAAAATGTTTCTTTATCGAATTCTAAAAGTAAGTTTTTGGGTTCTTTTTTTGCCTGAAAGGCAATTAGCATTAGCATAGGGAAACGCCCTATGAAAGAATCGGAGTAGAAAATTGTCAGGCTGAAAGCCTGAAAGCCTTAAATTACAGGTAATTAATAACACATATTTTGTTTTCAAAAATTATTGAGAATCATTTACCAACTAAAAATACATAGAAACGAATTTATGAGCCGTTACATTTTATTATTAATAGGTTTATTAAGTGTATTAAGCTATTTACCTGGGCAATCACAGCATTTAGCAAACACGTCCATAACCACTGAAACCCCCGACCAGTATTATTTGCAGGTTAAACAATTCAACGAATTTGTTGATAGGTTCAACTACGCCTCCGATTGGAAAGGGAACCGTATTACAGGTGATTTTGAAGCTAAGTATCCGCGGATTCAGTACTTAGGTTACTTGTTAAATGGAGAGGATCCGCGACAACAAAATGCGGCTGATTCCAACTACCGAAAGCTTTGCAACCAGTTCCTGCGTGAGGTGGTTGATTCTGCTTCGCTGCAATTCATCTCCTTATTCAGCGGACAGGTTACGGCAAAAGCAGTGGTAAATATCAATTACCGAAGTAAAAACCAGAATTGCACCATCTACTTTTTACCAGAAGTGCTAACGGACCGTTCAGCCAAATGGGTAATCAGTAAAGTAGAAACCAATTGTTTTAAAACCGTGGCGGATAGTTTGCAAAAGTATTTTATTGCACCCAACAGCCACGAAACCAGCTTTATCAACCTAAAACGGATGGAGAACCTGAGCAGCCCCATTTATTTTTATCCATCAAAGGTAACTACCGATACCTCACTGCTATTTATGACCGAGGTGGCCGCCAACCGGTTAACCATAAACAATATTGAAAAGGTGGTGTACTTGATTAGCTTTCCTAATTGGCTTATAACCGTGGAGGAGTTTTCTCGGACATCCTCTAACTCTGGGTGGTTGATAAGCAATATTGCTAGACTAGCAGAGAAATAGAATTACAGTTTTGTAATGAGCGGGTTAATGCTTTTGCCGCCTCTCAAAGTGCTTTGAATCGCCCCATTCGCCATAACCAATCGATGCATCAGCTAGCTGGATGCGCACATCAAGGCATTGCACACAATCTTTGGGCTCCTCGTCCACACAAGGTTTGTTTTCGTACAATTTGTAGCTGTTGCGGTACATACCCGGCGTAATGTTTGGCATAATGATGTTGGCTCCCACTTTCACCGCTTTTTCGCGTCCAATGGGGTCAATAGCTTGCAGGGCAGTGGCGGCGGCTATGTTAATATCGCGCATTACAATACGCAAGGTGGCCACCATCCTAAGGGCCAATTCAAACCGTTCCCGTAGCGGCATTAAAAGGTGGCGGTATTCATACAGCGGTGTATCGGCATGTTCAATGTAAGGGCCCATTCCCACCATATCCACATCAAATTCCTTCATAAACAAAATGTCTTCGGCCAAATGTTCCAAGGTTTGAAAAGGCAAGGCAATCATAACCCCGGTTCCGGTTTGGTATCCAATCTTTTTCAGCGTATAAAGGCAATCCAACCGTTTCTGGAAATCGTGGTCCGAATCATTGGGGTGCAATTTCCGGTACAATTCACGGTTGCTCGATTCAATGCGCAGCAAATAACGGTGCGCCCCGGCATTAAACCATCGTTGGTAGGTTTCTTCCGATTGTTCTCCTAGCGAAATGGTAATCCCCAATTCGTCGTTAGTCCTTTTTTTTATTTCACGCAACAGGTTTTCAATCCTTGTGGTATAGGCTGGCGACTGTATTTCGCCGCTTTGCATCACAAACGAGCCGTAGCTGCTTTTATAAGCAAATTCAGCAGCCTGAATAATCTGCTCGTCGGTGAGGTTAAACCGGCTTAGGTTTGTGTTCCCTTTACGGATGCCACAATAGTAGCAATCCTTGGAGCAGATATTCGAAAATTCTACCAAACCACGGTAGTAAACCTTTTTTCCTACTTCGCGTTCCTTCACCTCTTTGGCTTTAGCAAAAAGTAGCTTTTGGTCTTCACCTTTTGCCGATAGCATGGTTACTATGTCTGCCTTTGTAAAATTGGTTTGGTTAATTATATTTTTAAAAAGATTCATTAATAAGTATTTTTTGTTAAGTTCTAATTTCCTCTCTGCCCTTCATGGAATTCACTTTTAAAAAATCCCATTAGGGATTTACTATGAATAGCCCCGAGTTTTAACTCGGGGATTATGTATTTCAAGTACAAAATCGGTGCAAGCACTGTGGTTTAATTGAAAATATGTGGAATCCATGCGCCGAAAAATTGGAATTTAAAATTGAAATTCTTAAAAGCGATTTTCCCCCTCTGCCCTATGGGCATCTCCCCTCGGGGAGAACTTATTTTCTGGTCTTATTCGATCAGGGGAATGATTAAAAATACAAATCCCGTTCCCCGGCCCTGATTTTGGCTAGCCGTTCCACCAGATTCTTTTTTATGGAATCTTCTGCCATTTCAGCTAGGTTCTTCTCAATAACTTTCGCTCCTTTTGCCTTAACTTCGCCGGTAGCATAGTCCTCCATGTATTCGGCCAATGTTAGCATGGCGTTTGGGGTACAGTATTTTTTAATGAAACCGGGTACCGAAAATTCCATAAAATGTTCCCCGGTGCGTCCGGTACGGTAGCAGGCGGTGCAAAACGATGGAATGTAATCTTTTTCCAAAAGCTCTTCAATAATTTCGCCCAATGATCGGTTATCGTTTATTTTGAACTGTTCTTTATCCAGGTTCTGGTCCTCCTCTTTTTTAGAATAAGCGCCCATTTCAATTTTGGTTCCGCCATCAATTTGCGAAACCCCAAAACTCATAATCTCCTGACGGATTTCCATCGGTTCGCGCGCAGTCAATATTAAGCCGGTATATGGCACCGCCAAACGCAGGATTGCCACCAGGCGGGTAAATTCATCGTCCGACACTCGGTATTTGTCCACAATTTCATATTCCGAGGCATCTTTTATTCTGGGGAACGAAATGGTATGCGGTCCCACATTGTAGCAGGTTTCAAAATGGTTCACATGCCGAATGAGCGATAGGAGCTCAAAGCGCCAGTCGTACAATCCAAACAAGGCACCAATGCCCACATCGTCAATTCCGGCTTCCTGTGCACGGTCCAATCCGGTGAGGCGGTAGTCGTAATCGGCTTTTTTGCCGGAAAGGTGAACGCTGGAATAGGTCTCCCGGTGATAGGTTTCCTGAAATATCTGATAGGTCCCAATACCCGATTCATGAACAATCTTGAAATCTACAATATCCATAGGCGCCGCATTAATGTTCACCCTGCGGATTTCGCCGTTTCCTTTTTTAACTTGGTAAACCGTACGAACCGAATCGGCAATAAATTGGGCATTGTATTTAGGGTGTTCCCCAAAAACCAGGATCAACCGTTTTTGTCCGGTTTCTTCCAGGGCTTCCACTTCCTTTATCAACTGCTCTTCGGTGAGAGTAGTGCGCACCTGTTTGCGGTTGGTGGTTCGGAAGCCGCAGTATTTGCAATTGTTGGTACAAAAGTTGCCCACATACAAAGGGGCAAACAAAACAATGCGTTTGCCATACACTTTTTCTTTTAAGGTTTTGGCCCCTTGTTTAATTTCTTCAATCAGTTCCGGGTCGGTGGCATTGATTAACACGGCGGTTTCTTCCAACGATAAACGGTGTTTGTTCAGCGATTTAGCTATCACTTCACGCACTCGCTCTTTGGTAGGTTTGGTTTGGTTAATAAAACCCCATATTTCCGATTCATCAATAAACGGTTTCATCCGTTCATCGGCAATGGCGTATTTTTCAGGATGGTACATCATATTATAGACTATTAGACAATTAGATTTTAGACATGAGACTTAAGACAATAGAACAATAGAACAATAAAATTGCAATCGGAAAATGTTGTCTGGGATGTGTTGGGAAAAGGAAAGTACAGTGAAAAACAGCAGAAAAAAATGAATTTCATTCGTTGAAATCCACTCTTCAAAATTCGTTATTCATCATTCTTTTCCGTCAGCATTCCCTCCGGATCCGATTCATATTTTATCTTCATTCCTTGACCGCAGATTGTTCCTTGGCTTTAGAACTGCAAATATAGTAATTCCGTAACAGGATTATTTGTACCCAATGTTACTTTTTGGCAGAAATAGGTATGACATTTATCATTGATTAAATATGTATCTTTAATCCCAATTAGTACTAACAAACCGAGCTTAAATGAAAAGACTAATTATTGCACTGACAGCAATTAACCTATTGCTTGCCACTGAATTACGTGCACAGGAAAAAGATATTGTTTTTGAGCAAATAACCAACGAAAGCGGGCGGAGCCTTGGTTATATTACCGGAATTGTTCAGGACGAAACCGGTTTTATGTGGTTCGCCACCCGAAACGGGTTGTACCGCTATAATGGATATTCCTATAAGCTTTTTAAAAACAACAAAACCGATAGTCTTTCGTTGCCATTCAACAGCATAACCAGTTTGTCAATCGACAACCAGCACAATATGTGGTTGAGCCGTTCCGAAGAGCTTGCCGTATTTGCCAACGAGAAAAGGGTTGATAAATATAGGGAACTTTTATCGCGCAATTTTGATATGGGCGTTGAGGTGGTTCAAGATAAAAATGGAAACTATTGGGTAGGCCCTACTGGAGAAGGTGTTGTGCAGTTTAATCCGGAAACAAATCAGCTAACCTCCTATACCTGTCCAATGCCTTCATACTCAAGTAACTGTTGGCAACACCTCGATTCATTGCTGCTCAATTGCCAAGGTATTGCTGAAATAAGGAACCCCCGAAACGACATTGATACTTCCATAACTGTTACTATTGTTGATGATGGTTATTTTCTGATTGCCTCATCCGGCGAAAGCGATACCCGAGGCGTTTATGATTTTGGTTCGTTGAGGCAAAAGAATTCATCCATCTGGCAATTAGAGGCTGATAAAAGTATGTGGGCGGGTGGGGCCGAAAAGAACCGGTTTCAGGCCGAACCTATCTTTTTAAAGAAAGGAAATTATCAACTCGCCTTTAAGTCCGATATGTCGCACAGTTGCAATAACTGGGAGGGCGATGAACCCACCAAAACCGGTTATTGTGGCATTAAAATAGTTCCAATTGCAAAAACAGAATATTCCAAAATAAAAACGCATTTGTTTCAATCCATTAACGATACCACATTTATTGAATCGAACAATGTGAAAGATATTTTAGTGGATAATACGGGTAGTTTCTGGTTTTTAAGCGACAAAGGCATTCATAAGTACAATTATAAAAAGCATCTTTTTGAACTTTTCCCCATCGATTTTCAAGAAATGCTTGGCAATGATACCAGACTCGAATATTTATATCTTTTTCAGGACAAATCAGGGATTTTTTGGATAAGTTCAAACAATGGACTAATAAAATACGATAATATCTGGTCGCGGTTTGAGGTTTTTCAAAACTCAACCCAAAAGGAAATATTAACCAGCAATACCATCCATACCTTATTTGAAGATGATAGCAAATACCTTTGGATAGGCACCGACAAAGGGATAACCATTTACGACCAGAACAAGAATACTTTCAAAAAGGTTACGGTAAACAACCACAATCGATTGTATAACAACCACATTGTCCAAATTTTCGAAGATAAAGGTGGAAATATATGGGTGGCAACTTCTGAAGGATTGAACCGGCTTATTAAGGATCCGTTTAATTACACGAATCTGGGTTATGATGCAGCCAATGAATATCCGGTTGAATACGATGAAAAGCATAATTTGTGGATAGCCCTTGGCAATAAAATCATCCGGTATTCCCCTTCTGCTTCATCTAAAAAAGACTATGTTTTGCCCGATAAATTATTTCCAAAAAATGATTTTGATGGGGAACGCGATTATATTATTTCTGATATGGCGCGTGATGCCGATAACAGCATTTGGTTGGCCATCGACAATAAAATATGTCATTTTAACATCATTGATTCTAAAGTTGACGGTATAAAAGAGGTAGGTGGCTTAATAGTGGGAAACGACAGTTTAAAAAACAACGTTAAGCAGCTCATGCTGAGCAAGTCGAACCAATTATATGCCTTTTGTCCGAATGGCATATATGAAATCAATCAAAGCAAGAAATCGATACAAGCATATTATTCATTTAATCAGCAGTATGATTTTATTGAAGATGTGGATCAAGGTTTTTTTAAAACAGCTTTAATTGATAGGAAAGGCAATATCTGGCTGCGCACTTCCCAAGGTATTTATCAGTTCAATACCACCTTACGAAAACTGGAATTGGTTTATGAATTTGATGATATGGTAAAAGGGGGTCCCTTAACCAAAGGAGCGATGGATGTTGATAAGTTTGGGAATTTGTGGTTTGCCACATTACCCAGTTTGCATGTAATTAATGGTGAAACGTTAAAACATCAGTTCTATACTTGTTCAATGGAAAATGAATGGGGAACAGCCAATTGCAAAATTGGCAAAAACAATTTGTGGATATATAGTACAAATGGTCTTTATAGTTTTAATCATGCCGACAGTTTATTCTTATACTATTCCGAAGAAAATGGTTTGGTTTCAAACAACATAAATGGCTTGGAAGAAGATAGTTTAGGCTATATTTGGTTAACTACCATAAAAGGTCTTTCAAAGTTGGATATTAAAGAAGAGAAAGTAAAAAACTTCTTTACTTTATCCGATTTTACTTCGCACACTTTTTTAGGAAACCACGAAGGATTTAAAAACCAAACCGATGAGTTTGTTTTTTTTACCACCCATGGGTTTGTATCTTTTAATCCCAATAGCATAAATGCAAACATACCCAAAGTAGTAATCGATAAGTTTACCATCAGGGGCAAGGAGTTTGATTTGGACAGTCTCATTTATTATAAAAAAGACATCCGGTTAAAATACAATCAAAACTTTATTGGATTTGAGTTTGCCGTACTCGATTATACCGATCCCGCTCTTAACCGCTATAAATATAAATTGGAGGGGCTTGACGAAGATTGGAACTTTAAGGATGCCGATGATCGGAAGGCGCCTTATTCAGGTATAGCTCCAGGCAATTATTTATTCAGGGTTTGTGGTGCCAACAACGATAAAGTATGGAACGAACAAGGTATTTCTATTAACGTTTACATTAAACCACCGTGGTATAAAACCATGCTGGCTTATATTATTTATGTGCTGCTAACTACCGCAGGTATTTGGATGTTTATCCGCATTAGGGAGAAAAACCTAAAGGAGGAAAAACGAATTTTGGAGCAAAAAGTCAAAGAACGTACGGCTAAAATTGAATCTCAAAAAGAAGAGATACAAGAGCAACATAAAAACATTACCGACAGCATCCATTATGCCCAGAGGATTCAAGCGGCCATATTGCCACCCACTGAGCTAATTGCCGAAGTGGTCGATGATTTTTTTATCCTTTATCGGCCTAGGGATATTGTAAGTGGCGATTTTTATTGGGTAACCCGGCGCGATGATATTACTATTATTGTGGCTGCGGACTGCACGGGCCACGGCGTACCCGGGGCATTCATGAGCATGTTGGGTGTTGCGTTCCTAAACGAGATTGTGAACAAAGAAGGAATCGTTCTACCCAACCTGATCTTAGATAGGTTGAGGGAGCAGATTATGCGCCAATTGCATCAAACCGGAAAAGACGGGGAATCGAAAGATGGTATGGATATATCATTGTATGTTATCGATCACAAAAACATGAAATTGCAGTATTCAGGTGCTTACAACCCACTTTATGTAATCCGCAACGATGAGTTAATTGAGCTCAAAGGCGATAGGATGCCTATTGGGTACCACATAAAAAAGGATACTCCATTTACGCCGAACGAGGTGATTTTGTATAAAGGCGACTGCATCTATAATTCATCCGACGGTTACCCCGACCAGTTTGGAGGCGAAGATGGACGAAAATTCATGTCGAAGAACTTCAAGGAATTGCTTCTAAGCATTAACAAATTGCCCATGTGTGAGCAGCGTGAAATATTGGATAAAAACTTCGACGAATGGCGCGGTGCCATTGAACAAATTGACGATGTGGTGGTAGTGGGAGTGAGGGTTTAACTTACATTTCTTTCTTTTGATTCAGACTGTTTGGATCAATCACGGGTAAAATGGCATTTTGCAATAAGGTGCCCCGGAATTGACCAAACATAATTCCTCTGGCGGTGGATATGGAAACAGTATTAATGGCCAATTCGAAATATTTCGGGAAATTGATAGTTCCTTTTGCTTCATCGGCAAATTGATCGAAGTTTTCGACCTGATAGGCACAACTGATGCGAATGGAACCCAAAACCGATTTATTTAAGTCGTTTATAATGGTTATTTTAGGCACCACGAAAACAATTTTACTGCTAAAATTGACTTTATGCTCAAGGCTAATCTCAAATCCATATTTTTCCAACTTTTCCTGTGGATTCTCAGGATAAATCAATTGAACATCCAATATTTCGATGCCTTTGATTTGGTATTGTACTGAATCGTTTGTCATGTCTATAAATTAACAATCAGCTCTCAATGAAGCATAGGGTACACTTTTGCTATAAAGAGAATTTATTTTATCTGAACTTATCACTTCACTGCCTGTAACAAAAAAATTATAATGGACTGCCACGACCTCCTTGGGTTCCTTTTCGGTATCCAATAATCGAACTCCCAATATCCCTTGGATATCGGTTAAGGTATCGGAGGTGAAATTGTGCGTGCCGCTTAACCATCGCGAAATTTCGGAAGGTTTCTTGCCCATTAAATCGGCAAATTCCCCTTTGCTTAGGCCTTTTTGCTTGCGGGCATCATCAATTTTGGCAGCCAGCAACATACGTTGGTTGGTACGTTCTTGCTCTTCGGGAGTGATTTCCGATAGTAAGCTGTCTAATAAATCGTTGGTATACAATTCGGCTTTTTGGTTTTTCTTAGTCATTGGTTTCAAAATTTAAATCTCCTTCAAAATCAAATCCGTCGTTGGTAATATGCAATTCTTTATCAATTAAACGTTTGGTAATTTGTTCTGATATTTCTCTTAATAGATAGTTTTCCTTTGTAAGTTTTTCATCTTCCTGAAAAGTTCTTATATGCTTTGGTTTTAATCCCCCACCTCCTAAAATAATCAAGGTTTTTCCGTAGCGAATGCAATACAATCGTAAAATAGAATCGGGAATATCGAAAAGGGCACAAACTCCATCACTGGGTTTTCCTTCTTTATGTTTGAAAAATGTTTCACGCGCACCTGTTTTCTGTCCTATGGTATTTAAACGTTTTAGAATGTCATTTATTTCACTTTTATGTGAAATATTCTCTTTTACAAACAATTCAAATACGGTTTTGTTTGCGTCTTCAATATACAAAGAATATACCGAAGCACCTTTACCGGAGAAGTTTTTAAGTTTTACAAGTCTTAAATTCATTGATTTATTGTGGCGGTAAATATAATAATAAATTTAACTTATATGTTAATTATTAGTATTAATCAACATAAATCTCTTCTGGTCGTTTCATTTTTCCATTTGAATAGAAAATATGCACATCTTCTTCGTTTAAAACAAATTGTTTCAAATCACGATTTTGCACTTTTTCTGATAAATAATCGTCAATATATTTTTTAGCTAATATTGTCCATTTATCCTTTCTTTCTAATTTATCAATGTAATTTTTAAGTTCATTCTTCTCATAAAATATTTGCAGAACATATGGGAAAAATGTTGCACCAAAAACAGTTGGACCTAATAAATCTACTGGTCTAATTAATCTTTTTATAAAATCATTTTTATAAGCCACCAAATAAACTTTAAATGACTCACATGCTATTTGCATTAATTGTACTTTTCTAGAATTTAAATCAACATTTTCAACACAACACATTAAAGCCTTCTCATAATCCTCATATTTAGCCTTATTGTTTGTACCAATGTATGCAAAATTCTCAATTGCTAGTTGCTGTGCTTCTTCTTTGGAAATAAGGCACTTGTATTCAGAATCATAACAATAGTTTAGAATTATTTTCTGAAAGAGGAATGAGGTGGAATTTAATTCATATTGGTCAAATGATATTAACAATGCTTTAAATGACCCTTTTATAATTAGACTTTCATCCTCTGATTTGCTTTTTACAATATGATCTAGTACACTGACAAAATCTTCATCAATGCTAAAATCGCTAGAATCCATTATATAAAGTATGACTTGAAAATAATTCATACTTTCATCAAGCCAATTTACAGATCCATTTTTTATAAGATCAAATAAAAACTTATCTCTAACTACCTTTATTAATTTCTTGAACTGCTCGGGGTCTCCTTTTTTAATATTATTGAGCCTTTCAATTATCGAGCTAGAATTTTTAGGAATTAGGTTAAGCATTTCAATAGTTAATTCACTCGTAGAAAAGTATTCAAAATAATTACAGAAATTGGGCTCAGAGAAGTTGTATTTATTATCCACATCATCAATGCGTTCCAAAAATTTTACCAATGAAACATAGTCGTCTTTTTGACTTTCGTGAACAATATTGGTTTTAATGGCATGCTCCACAATTTCTTGACCGTTGGCTAATAAAGAAGAAACAAAGAATTCATTAATATACCCCATTTTGAATTTTGGTAAATCAATTAATAACTTATAGAATTTAAAATTTTGCAGTTTTGTAATTTCTAGGATTAATAGTTTGTCAAGCAATGTCCGGTCACCAATTAATTCTTTTGCAAAACAGAATGAATTATAAATTCTTTTTGCATTCCTGATTGTAGACAAATATTCCATTATTGCCTTAGTAAGATTAAAAATTTGTCTACCGTTTAAATCTATATCATCAACTACATTTTTACCATTATCTAATTTAAATGCAAATAACCTTTCATCAATTGGATATTTTTTTAATAATTCTTTAAATAGATAGGCAGATCCTGATCTATTTTGAAATGGATTTAGGCTTAATTCAAATTGGAATATCTTTTCAAAATACTCCGCTGGATTATCTATTTTATTTTCAATAAAAGCATTAAAAGCATATTCTTTATCAAATGCACGTAAGAAAACTGTATTGTGCAGGTTTGCTGTATTTCTTATTAGTTTTATTACATCCATTATCTCTGAATACTCTAATCTATCAATGTCATCAATAAAAATCACCAGTTTTTTATTGATTTTAGCCAGAAGTTGGTTAATTTCTTCTAAAAAAGTTTCATATGATTTTTCTTCATTTATAAAATTGCTTATTACACTTAAGGCTCCTGAATTATCTATAGATGATAATGCATTGCTGTAGGTTTTTAGCTTGCTGGCTAGTTCGGGACTATACGATGATAAAGACTCTTTTATGGATTGAAAAAAACTTTCCGTTATATGGAGTTGTCCAATTGATTTCCATGGCGAATACTTCTTTGTGACGATTCCTGAATCATCTTTAAACTCAAGCTCTAACATATTAATGAAAGATGTTTTACCCACACCCCATTTTCCAGTTAATGCAATACAAATGGAATCTTTATCTGAGTAGGAAATCTGAATTTCTTTTGCTAATGCTTTTGCTCTATCTCCAAAATTATAAATATCCGCATCACCCTCTTTCCAAGGGTTGTCAAGCAACAAAAATGAATCATGTTGCCTTATTGCTTTTTTAGGAAAGAACCAAAGGAAATTTTCTATTACTATTATAATTCCAAGAGAATACAAGTATTTGTAAGAATGATTCTCAGGGAGTGCCACAAATCTGTCATCAAAAAGAAAAAGTCCTATATAAATGGCTGATATATATGAAAAAGCAAGTATATACTTACCATCAATTTTATATTTAGTGACAAACCGAAGTATTGCCATGAGAAAATATGTAAAAAATAATATCCAATGACCCACCCAAACCATTTGGGTATCTTTTATTATAACTATTTTTTCATTAATTGTTTTATCAATAATGAATGGCAATATCAATAAAAGTAATCCTGTGAAAATCACTAGTTTTAAAAGGTAAATAAATAAACGTTTATAATTAGTAACCCAGAAATACCGAGTATCAATAATGGCTAATGACCATAATTTTTTTACTATCAGTTTAAGTTCCATAATCCTCTATTTTTTACCTCCATACCACACAACACCCTCTGCTGCAATATCAATTTCGTTTTTAGTTAGTTTTTTGGTGCTTTTATTTAGGCCTGCTTTTGCTTTTTGTATATTTTTTAGCAGTTCCTCTTCCATAACTCTCAAATTACCTCACTTTTAATGCAATATCAATTAAAATTTGGGGCAAGGAAAAACAATATACCTTTTATATTCCCAACCTAAAGACGTTTAATCTCCAAACCATTCTCTGACACTTATTTTTTTTTCTTTAAACATCAATTGACTAATGTATTTATTGTCACCAAATAGTTTCACAAATAATCCAGCGAATCACGGTCCAATGTAACAAACGGAGCCACGGCCCTTTCAAAAATACCGTGCATGTAAGCAATGGTCATACCGTAGTTGGTTACGGGAATTCCGGCATCAACTGCTGGTTTCAATCGGCTGATAAGCTGTTTTCGGGTTATCATGCAGCCACCGCATTGAATTACCATGGCATATTCCGTTATATCCCGTGGAATCTGACTTAAGCCGGCAACCACTTCATAAGTCAGCTTTTTACCGCTGTAATTGCTCAGCCATCGGGGAATTTTAGTCCGCCCAATGTCGTCGCACGAAACATGGTGCGAGCATGATTCCAGAATCAACACAACATCGCCATCGTTCAACTTTGAAAGATAAGGCGTACCTTTCAAATAGTTCTGGAAATCGCCTTTGTAACGGGCCAACACCGTGCTAAAGCTGGTAAGCGGAATATGCTCGGGTACCGATGCCCCGGCTTTCAAAAAAACCTGACTATCGGTTATCACCAATGCGGGTTCGGGGCTGAGCCGCTTGAACAAAGCATCCACTTCCCGTTCTTTGCATACTACGGCAATGGCATCGTTATCCAGAATATCGCGGATGGTTTGTATTTGCGGTAAAATTAACCTTCCTTCCGGTGCCTCCACATCAATGGGGGTAATGAGCAAAACCAAATCACCTTGGTTAATGATATCGCCCACCAACGATTTGCTCAAGTAGGCCGATTCTGGTATTCCTGTGCGGATAATGGAAACCAGCTCGTCGCGCGAATAGCCCTGAATGGTGCTGAAATTAATAAGTTCCCGGTTGTAATCCAATTTGATTTGTTCAGCAAAGGCAAAATTGAATTCTGCCTCATCGGCTTTATTGTGAATAATAATATACGGAACATCGTATTTGTTTAATTCCTGTATCACCGCCTCTTCATGCTGTCCAAACTCGTTGTTAGCTATAACAAGTAAGGCAAAGTCAATGGTTTTTATGGCTTCGTAGCTTTTTTTAATCCGTTTCAGCCCAAGTTCACCACTGTCGTCAATGCCGGCGGTGTCAATAATTACCACAGGCCCTATTCCCGGGATTTCCATCGACTTTTTTACCGGATCGGTAGTAGTACCGGCAACTTCCGAAACAATGGACAAATCCTGTTGGGCCAAAAAGTTGATTAGGGAACTTTTACCGTTATTCCTGCGCCCGAAAATGCCGATATGCGGTTTTGATTCTTTACCTTTCATGGCTTATAGTTACTTGTTGCTGGTTACTTGTTACTTACTTCCTATTTCCAATTGTTCTATTTATGTTACGGTGCATGTTATTTTGCCATTCCATTGCGACATAGGTGGATGCACCTCTTTTTACTTGTGCCACTATACCAAGGGTAATGCCCTTGGCTATATTCTTTCGCCCCTTTGGGGCTTCCCCTACTTCCAACTTCTAATTTCCCATCTTTCCATTATTCCATCTGTCCCTTATTCTCATTTCCCCATTTCCCCATTTCCCCACCTTTCCACCTTTCCCCCTTTCTACCTTTCTACCACGTTACCTTGCTACCCTGAAACCCTGAAACCTTGCAAACTTGCAACCCTTTCACCTTCCCATTTTCCCAATTCCCACTCATCACAGCCCATTTTCCAAAATTGCTTTTTCCAATTCCTCCGATATGGCCAATTTGCCGTTCACTAAGGTTACGGTTGTTATGATTGCTTTAATACAGACTTTTTCATCGGGCAACCGGTAAATATCCTGATAAAATAGGTATTTGATGCCTTCTTTTTTTGCATTCAACCGGCAAATGAATTCGTCACCACTTTTTAGTGGGGTTTTATATTGAATATCGGCCCGGGCAACTACTGCCATAGTTCCCCTTCTGAATAATTCGGCAAAATCGAGTCCAATGGTGTTCAAAAACTCATGACGCGTGTGTTCCAAATAGTTCTGATAAACCGAGTTATTGACCACTCCTTGCAAATCGCATTCATAATCGCGCACCTTAAATTTCAATTCAAATTGGTAATTGTTCAAATCGTTCATTTTCTTGTCAGTTTTATTATAAATCTTTAACCGAGAAACCTTTCTGCAAAAGCATTCCGGGCTCCATAAATTGATTTAGTTTTTGGTTTTCGATAACCGGATTTAGTTCATTGGCCTGAAATATATCACAACGGTTTTCGCGCATGGTTTTCGCCAAAAGTGTAGCTTTATGATATCCAATTACAGGCAATAAAGCGGTACAAACCGATGGGCTCAAATAAAGGTTTTTGGCAGCAACCTCTTCATTTACTTTTAATCCATTCAGTAAATTATGGGCAATGGTTTGGTTGCAGGCTATTAACAAGTTCAGGCTATCAATAAAAGCATGGCCAATGCTTGGCAAATAGGCATTTAATTCCAATGTTCCCATGGCAGATAAATGCGTAATCAACGCATCATTGCTGTATATTTTATGTACAGCCGATATTACAAACTCGGGTATCACGGGATTCACTTTCCCGGGCATTATGGAACTTCCCGTTTGGCGGGCTGGTATTTCCAATTCCTTTTGCTGCATCAGGTCGGAGCTCAATAACCGTATGTCGTTTACCATTTTTTCCAACGTAACCGCATGTGCTTTTAAAATAGCGTGTACTTCAACCAACGAATCTTGATTGCTGGTAGCTTCGGTTAAGTTTTCGTTTTGGGTAATGGGCAATCCGGTCATTTTTTTAAGCTCAGTTACCACTTCCATTATAAAAAAACGCGGAATAGCAATTCCGGTTCCAGTGGCACCACCGCCCAAATTAACGGTTTTTATCCGTTCGTGTGCTTTTGATACCCGCCACCAGTCGCGCGATAGGGCATCGTTGTATGCCCCAAACAAGTGCCCGAACGACGATGGAACGGCTTGTTGCATTTGCGTGTAGCCAATACGTAAACTGTTTCGATAGCTGTTTTCTAATTGCTCCAACGGTTTGCGCATTTCAGTAATGGCTTCTTCTAACCGGTTCAGTAGTTGCATAATAGCCACTTTGAGTGCGGTAGGTATTACATCGTTCGTCGATTGGAATATATTGGCATGTTCAATAGGGTCAATGGTAGTATAATCGCCTTTTTGGTGGCCTAATTTTTCAAGGGAAATGTTGGAAATTATTTCATTTACATTCATGTTGATGCTGGTTCCGGCGCCACCCTGAATGGCCGGTACAATAAATTGGTCGAAATAGTCACCTTGGCTCTCGTGGATACTGGCCTGAACCAATGTTTCTAAAACCTCATCGCTTGGCAGGTTGAGTGTTTCAATTTTTAATGGATATTTTTCAGCCAGCGCTTTTTTGTAGGATATCACCGTAAGGTAACAAGCTTGTTTTACCAAACCAATGGCTTGGTACCACTCTTTTGAAAATTGGGTATGATCGGGAAAATTTTCACAAGCCCGCACCGAATGAATTCCATAATAAGCCTCTTTGGGTATCTGTTTTTCACCTAAAAAATCAATTTCTGTCCTCATTCTGCCAATTTATTTATTTGCTAAATTAGAACAAAGAAAGCTATTTACCTATAAAAAATGGTTGGAACAATTGTAGATGCAGCTTATGGATTGGTTAAACGAAAATGAATTGTATGTAGAATGTAATTCATGAATAAACCAAACATCGTTAAATAAAGAAAGGATTGCAGTGAATTTGAATTCTACAAACAATCCTTTCAGATTTATTTTTTTGGATAGTTGGGATTAGGTAAGTTGCCCTTTTTAGGCAGTCAATCCCAATGGTTCGTCAATAGTTAGTTGACAATGGAAGGTTTTGTTTTTTGTATTAATTAGCGTTGGTTTAAAAAGTCGAAAGCAAAGTCTCCATTATCAGACGATACAACTATTTGATATTTTCCGGCTTTCACTTCTGAGAAGTCGAATGTTTTTTTATTGGTTTCATCATTTACTCTTGTTGAATACAATTCTTCACCAAGCGGACTAATTACTTGTATTGAATAATAATTGTTTTCATCGTTTGGCAACATCAAATGAGCTCTTTGACCAACAATGTTAAACTCAGGTACGGCAACTTCTTCGTTGGTTACATTAACTTTACCTTTTGAAATTTCAAAGTTGCGTTCTATTTCCTCATCATTGCTTTTTACCCGTAAGGTATATTCGCCATCTTTCAAACGTGAAAAATCGAATACTTTTGAAAATTGTTCTGGTGATTTCAACAAGGCATCATAATATACCGTAATACCATCGGTGCTTTCTACTGTAAGGGTATATTTGCCATCTTGCATGTCAATTAATTTTACGGTAGCATGATAATCTTTGTTTAGAGGCTGCATTTCCACTTTGCCTTTTTTCGACGATTTGTCGCGTTCTTTTGCCGATGAAAATAATGGTAATAATAATAAGGCACTTATTGCCATACTAAAAAGTACTGTGAGGGCTCTTGATCTAATCAGGTTCACCTCGGTTGTTTTTGCATTTTTCATGTTCTTAAATTTTAATTAAATTTTACACTGACAAATTTAGGGGCGAACTCAGGTGTTTGTAAGGTATTTGTTGAAAGTTTATGTAAAGAATTTTTAATTTAACATAAATACATTTTTTAATGTGTTGTAAAGCAGTAACTTACAGAGATGCAAACGTTGCGCTAATTTGCATAAATTTGCATAAAAATATTTTTAAGTAATTGTTTTGCAATCGTTTGAACAAGGTACTTGTTTCAAAAATATTTCAAAAAATCCTCGAAAAAGGGAGATGTTTTTAAAAGATAAATGGGAAAAGTGAAAAAAATTGGATGGTAAATGGAGATGAAATTGTGGTTTTTATAAAAGAAAAACGAGGTATTTTTTTTGAGCTAAACCGATTCAAGATTCTTAATAATCCCTCTCTTGTTTTTTTACCAACTCTTTAGTCGATAATAATCCGCAGGCAGCATAAATATCCTGCCCACGCGAGGCGCGTAAGGTGGTTAAAATTCCTTTACGATTTAAAGTGTCTCTAAAATTTATAATAGTTTCATCATCGGAACCTTGCAAAGGCGAGTCAGGAATGGGGTGAAACCGGATGAGATTTATACGGCAACGCAACCCATTCAGCAATCGGGTAAGTTCTTTTACGTGGCGTGGCGTATCGTTCACGTCTTTAAACATGATGTATTCAAACGAAACACGTCGTTGCAACCCAAAATCGAAAGCACTGATGTGCTTTATCACTTCTTCTAGTGAATAAACCTGTTCAATGGGCATCAGTTTTTTACGTTCATCTTCAAAAGGAGTGTGCATACTTACCGCTAAATGGCAATTGCTTTTTTCAAGAAAGGTTTTCATACCGGGGATTATGCCAATGGTAGAAACAGTGATGCGCTTGGGGCTCAAAGCATATCCCCAATCGGAGGTAAGTATTTCAAGGCTTTTTAGCACTTCATCAATATTGTCGAATGGTTCGCCCATACCCATGTAAACCAGATTGGTAATTTCAGCCCATTCGGGAATGCTGCGGTATTGATTCAATATTTCACCGGCAGTTAAATTCGACTGAAACCCTTGCCGGGCGGTCATGCAAAACAAACAGCCCATTTTGCAACCCACTTGCGACGAAACGCAAACTGTTTTACGGTCGTTATCGGGCATTAGGGCGGTTTCAATAAAGTTTCCGCCTTTTGCATTAAAAAGATATTTTTTGGTACCATCGGTACTCACCTGCACATTAATGGGTGGTTGCAGACCCACTTCATATTTTTGATCGAGCAATTCCCTACTTTTAAAGGAAAGATTGGTCATTTCAATTATCGAAACTACTTCCTTCTGGTAAAGCCATTGAGCAATTTGCTTTCCGGCAAAACCGGGCAACCCTAATTGAGTGCAGATATCTTTAAGTTCTGCCAATGTTTTACCAAAAAGTGTTAATTTATTCATTTCGGGTTTACTAAAAGTATATTTCGGTTATGATTTGATGGTATTCCACTCCTTTTTTTATGAGTAAGTTTCGCACATCAACAACCATTTCGGCACTTCCGCAAAGATAGTAATTTAAATTTTGAGGTAATGTATCAAAACCATCAAGGTAACTCGTAAGCCTTCCTGCAAAAATCCCTTCACCGGAATCCTGCGAACAGCATTTAATATAATCGGAAAATGCTTTGAATTGCTGATGAAAATAAAGGTCGGCTATGGTTCGTCCGCCATGAATCAATTTCAACGGTTTTTGTCCACTTTGCATCATAGAATAAAAGGGTGCGATACCGGTTCCAGTGGCAATCCACCATGCGGGTTCCCCTTTATTGGTGAATTTTCCCTGCGGTTCGGTTATCCAAATAGTATCACTTATCTTAAGTTCCGACAATTTGGGAGTTATAACACCATCTTCTTTTACCGTATAAAGAATAGAAATAGTAGAATCATCGGAGCCACTACAAATAGAATAAAGCCGCGGTGCAATATCTTTTTGCGTGGTGATGCCTATAATCTGTCCGGGTTTAAAGGTGAATGTTCGTTTAAATTTAAGTAAAAAGGCTTGGCTCCCAATAGGTTGATTTTCGGTAATTAAAACTTGATTTAATGAGGACATTCTGTTTTATTTTTAATAACAAATAACAAATGACAAATAACAAAAAACAAATGGCAAAAAACAAATAGAGGTCAGTAGCTAATTGCATATCCACTTGTTTGTTTTGCTATATACCCCTTCCCCTGTCGGGACTTCCCCTTGTGAAGGGGAAGATGTATAGTCCTGGCAGTGTTGCTTATTTGATGCGTTCTCCCCTAAGCCTAGGGGAACTTAGCGAAGCGATCTCACGACCCCGAGTCCTAGGGGGAGTAAATGCCGATAGGCAGAGGGGTACAAGAAGGTTAAAAATTGAATCCCATTGCTTTCGTGTTATGTATTTATCTACTGACCTCTAAAATAATATATATTTTAACATTTTCCATATTTTGAGTTTTGGTTCTTTTTTTGATTTTTGTCCCGATAGCTATCGGGATGATTTTTGGAGTTTTCTTATTGACACTATATCTGAATTCATCTCTTTTGAAGTATAAATTAGCTATGTATAATAAAAATACTTCAAGTGGAAATAAACTTGGAAATTGAAAAAAAATGCCGTTTTTTTTGTATTTTTAATATAAGTTCCATTTGCAGTTTGTTTGGCTTTAAGCCAAAGAGATTACAAGGATGGTTTTTCTATTACCTTGAATCCGCAAGTCATCGGATAGCCTGCCCCGACAATTTAGGGGACTTGTTAATAAATAACAAGTTATGTTTGTTTTTAAAGTCAGTTTAAAAAGCAGTCATCCGATGACTATTAGCATTGCCTTATTGAATAATTTGCTAATATTTAGTGTTAAACTTTAAATATGCAGGTTATGATAAATCAGATAAAGACAGCTTACAACCAGGCCATTTTTGACACAGACAAGGTCACTGCTTTGAAAATTGTTCATGATGCTTTAGTGGGAGGGCTTTCTCCTGAGGATATTGTGTTTAAAGTGGTGGTTCCCTCCATTGAATACATGTCAACCTCAATTAGCCAAAATTGTAAGTCAAATTTGGCCCAGCATTTTCTAACTGCCCAGATTGCTGCCCAGGTTACCGAGGAAATGATTTCGAAGTTTGCAATACCCCCTAAATTAATCGGTAAAATGGTAATTGGTACCTCACAAGGCGATTTTCATGGCTTGGGCAAAAAAATTGTAATTGGGTGTTTGAAATCCCAAATGATTGAGGCCATCGACCTAGGCTTAAATGTAACACCAGAAAGGTTTGTTGATGAAGCCATTGCGCACAATGCCCAGGTAATCGGTATTTCATCAATGATGTTGCATACAGCACGAGGCGAAAATGGGTGCTTGAAAGTACGACAGATTCTTAATGAAAGAAACCTGGAACACAACATTAAGATTATTGTGGGCGGGGCACCTTATCGGTACGACCATCACCTTTACAAAATTGTTGAGGCCGATGCATGGGCCGAAAACGGGATTGATGCTGGAACAGTAATAGCCAAACTAATAGAGGAGACAAAACCATGATAACTGCAATGGACCGATTGATAGCTGCTGCAAATGGTAAAAAAGCTGACCGGATACCCGTGTTTTGCAACCTGTTGGATCAGGGTGCAAAGGAATTGGGAATAACATTGAAAGAATACTATTCGAAAGGGGAATATGTTGCCGAAGGCCAACTTAAAATGCGCGAAAAGTATGGATACGACAACCTGTGGAGCCTATTTTATGTAGGCAAAGAAGCTGAATTGCTCGGTTGCAAAAACATTATTTATTCCAACGATGGCCCACCCAATGTTGGGCACATGACCATTAAAAAGCCGGATGATATCCACAACCTTGAAATACCCAACGATATACTTGGCCATCGGGAATTTGAGGAAACGCTCAAATGCATTCAAATAATGAAAAGGGAAACAGGTGGCAAGAACCCTATTTGCGCATACCTTACGGCGGCCATGACAATGCCTGCCCTGCTTATGGGAATGGAAAAATGGATAGATATGCTGTTGAATGGCCCTTTTGATTTGCGCGATGAACTGCTGGCCAAAACTTCCGATTTTTTCAGGAAACAATTAAAAGCCTATCGCCAAGCCGGAGCAAACATATTTATTTATTCCAATCCTTTTGGCTCCACCGATTTTGTATCGATGAAATTGTTCGATAATCTTTCCATGCCCTGGATGGAAAAAGACTTGCGGGATATTGATACCAGCGGGGTTGTTTATTATTGTGGCGGAGCAAGGATGAACCCGGTTATCAATAAGGTTATTGAGAAATTAAGGCTTTCAACTTTTTATCTCAGCCCATTCGACAATATTGATGAAGGTATGAAAACCATTGCCGGCAGGGCGCTTGGTGCCGGGATAATTAACGATTTAATGCTGGTTGACTGGACTAAAGAAGAAATAAGAACCGAAGTGAAACGGATGCTTGATGCCGGAATGAAAAGCGATAAATTTTTCTTTGGTACCTTAGTTATGCCTCTTTCCATTCCCGATGAAAACATTAGGGCAATGCTTGAAACAGCTTATGAATATGGACGCTATGAATAATGCAGAGGAAAAAACTACCCTGATTGGGTGCGGTATTTTAAAAAAAGAAATAAACTGGTTGGCAAAAAAAAACCACTGGCAACTACATACATCTTTTCTGGATTCGGCCCTCCATTCCGATTTCGAAAAACTGCACAAAGGGCTTACCTTATCCATTAAAAAACACTCCAATGAAGATTTCATAGTTTTTTATGGCACATGCCACCCTTTAATGGACAACATAATGCACAATGCCAACTGCACACGTACCCGGGGACAAAACTGTGTTGAAATTTTGTTGGGGCATCACTTGTTTACCGATGAGCTTTCGAATGGGGCATATTTCCTTATGGAAGATTGGTCCCTGCGCTGGGATATTATCATGACAAAAACCTTTGGAAACAACATGGAAGTAACCCGGCAAATATTCCAGGAAGACCGGAAATATCTATTGGGCATAAATACACCATGTTCGGGTAACTTTACCAAACAAGCCGAATATGCTGCCCAAAGTGTTGGTTTACCGCTAAAATGGATAACTGTTGGATTAGATAATTTACAGTTGGTTTTAGAATCAGCAATAAAACAAAAAACAAACTCGTAATATGGACGATAAAATAATTGTGTCGAGCGAGGAATACGCTAACCTCAACGACAGGTTAAACAAACTTGCCGTTGAAAAATCGTTTTTGCAGGTGTTTGTCCACCTAATGAACGAAATGAATTCCGTTTCGGGTTTGGAAAATACCATTCAAAAACTGTTGCAATTAATTCTCGAAAACATTGGGGGTTCCAACCTGATAATTTATTACATAATTGACCATGAAATACATTATGCCGATGTTCTGGGCAAAACCATGAAAATGGAACAGATTGAGGACGATGTAGTAGCAAAAGTATTTGAAACCAAGGAACTTGTTGAAATTAGAAGCGATTTTGCCGACACCAAATTGCTTTCATCGGAATTTACTAAGGCAAGCACTTGGGCATTTCCACTTATGGTTGGCACTGAACTTATTGCTGTGTTGAAAATAGAATACTTATATACAAGTACCATTGACCTGCATTTTAACCTGACCACCTTTTTCAATTATGTGGCCCATATTTTAAAAAACGAGATACTCGATTACACAAAACTCAAAAACGCCTTCAACCAGCTTTCCGAAGAGAATAATTTGCGCAAACAAGCTGAAGAAGAACTTATTGCAATAAATAACGAACTGGAGGACCGGGTTGCAGAACGAACCAATGAATTACAGCAAGTAAACATACAACTGGAGGAAGAACTTACTGAGCGCAAACAAGCTGAGGCTCAGATTCTTAAACTTAACCGCATTTATGCCGTACTTAGCAACATAAACCAAGCTATTATTAGGATACATGATACCAAAGAATTATTAAAAGAAGCATGCCGAATAGCTATTGAACAGGGTAATTTCCAGATGGCATGGGTTGGCATGGTAAATATGCAAACTAATAAAGTTGATGTAGTTGCTTCAAATGGGTTTGCCGGCGATTACCTTGAAAAAATTGATATTGATTTGAATATTGAATTGCGGAGCAACGGGCCTACCGGAATTGCCGTAAAAACAGGGAAACACAGAATATCGAACAACATAGAATTCGACGACAGCATGGTGCCATGGCGGGCAGATGCAATAAAATATGGCTATAAATCATCGGCATCTTTTCCATTAATTGTGTTCCATAGGGTAGTTGGGGCTTTTACAATCTATTCCAGCGAAGACCATTTCTTTCAGCAGGACGACATAAAACTTTTAAACGAAATGGCAAAGGATGTATCGTTTGCCTTAGAATTTATTGATGCGGCAACTGAACACGAAAAGGTTGAAAAGGAACTACTTAGAAGTGAAAAAGAATTAAAAAGGGCACAGGAAATTACCCATATTGGTAGTTGGTATTTGGATGTTTCAACCAATCAGGTTATTTGGACGGAAGAACTTTATAAAATGTATGGGTTTGACCCAAAACTTCCTGTTCCTCCTTACACCGAACATAAAAAGTTATTTACACCTGAAAGTTGGGAAATATTGTCAACTGCACTTGCCAAAACAAGAGAAACCGGAATACCGTATGAGCTTGAATTGAAAACCGTAAGAGAAAATGGCAGTAAAGGCTGGATGTGGGTTCGTGGAGAAGCAGTTATTGATTCCGATAGCAAAATTATTGGTTTGTGGGGAGCTGCGCAGGATATTACAGAACGAAAAAAAATAGAACAAGATTTAATAAAAGCCAAAGAAAAAGCAGAAGCAAATCAAAACAAATTTAGTGCTATTACAAATCAGGCATCAGAAGGAATTGCACTTGCCGATTTGAACGGAAAATATGTTTTTATCAATCCTGCACTTTGTAAAATGACAGGATATTCCGAAAAGGAATTACTAAAAATGACAGTTTTTGATTTAAAAGCAAAAACGCAACCTGCTAGTACTTTTGAAGAAAGTAAAACAAACAAATTAGGTTTACCTATACACGTAATCCTTAAAAGAAAAGATGAAACCGAATTTCATTCGGAAATTATTGGAAGTATCGTCAAAATTAACTATCAGGATTTTGTTTTGGGAACGGTAAGAGATATTACCGATAGGAAAATTGCAGAAGAAGAACGCAATAAAAACCTTTTCTTTTTGGAGAGTTTGGATAAATTGAATAGAGTTGTCCAGCAATCTACCGATTTGGAACAAATGATGAGCGATGTATTGGATGCAATACTAATAATCTTTGAGTGCGACCGTGCCAGTTTGGTTTATCCTTGTGATACAAAAGCGGTTACATGGAAAGTCCCAATGGAGCGTACAAAGCCCGAATATCCCGGTGCTCTTAGTTTGGGCCTTGAAATTCCCATGGATTCAGAGGTGATAATAGTATATGAGGCAGTATTGGCTTCAAACAATCCGGTAGGGTTTGGTGAGGGCAATGAATACCCTTTACCGATTAAAGTTGCTCAACAATTCAATGAGAAATCGCAATTGGCAATGGATATCCACCCAAAAATGGACAAACCTTACATGTTCGTAATCCACCAATGCTCCCATGAGCGTGCCTGGACTAGGGAGGATAGAAATCTTTTTAACGAGATTGGCAGAAGGTTGGCAGATGCTTTAGCCACTTTATTAACGTTCCGTAATTTAAAGGAAAGTGAACAAAAGTTCCGCTCCTTAGCCGAAAGCTCACCCGACAATATTATTAGATATAACACAAAAGCCAAAGCTGTTTATATTAATCGGAATATGAGTTTAACGGTTGGGAATGATGTTGCATCGTTAATTGGTAAAACACCAATGGAAAGCAATAATTTCCCGGGTACTCCCGAATACCAGACAAAATTAGAAGAAGTGATAAAAACCGGACAACCTGGTGAACTTGAGATTGTTGTTCCTGACCTCAATGGGGAATTCCGCACACACAATGTCCGCTTTGTTCCCGAGCTAAGCAATAATAATAAAATAATAGGTGCATTGGCAATTGGTAGAGATATAACAAACAACAAACGTGTGGAAGAAAAGCTAAAACTGTTAAATTTTGCATTAAATAATGTAAACCAAGAAGCTTATCTTATAAATGAAAATGCTTGTTTCGATTATGTAAACGATGAAAGTTGCCGTGTTCTGGGTTATACCCGTGAAGAATTGCTAAGAATGAATGTAACCGATATCGACCCCGATTTTCCACTTGAAAGATGGCAGGAACATTGGAATATTATAATGGAAAGAGGTTCCTTAGTATTCGAAACCAATCATAAAACTAAGGGAGGTAACACCTACCCTGTTGAGATAAGTGCCAACTATTTTAAATACAACAACCGGGGTTACAACCTTGCTTTGGCTAGGGATATCACTGAACGCAAACATGCACAGGAGAATTTGGCTAAAACAGCCTCGCTGCTCAACGAGGCCCAGCGTATTGCACACATTGGCAGTTGGGAGCTTGATATTGTCAATAATTCCCTCACTTGGTCCGATGAAATATTCCGGATGTTTGAGATTGATCCTGATATATTCGGGGCAACCTACGAGGCGTTCCTTAACGCCATTCACCCCGACGACCGGGAGGCGGTTAACTTTGCTTATACCAACTCGCTAAAAGCGAAAGAACCTTATGCAATTGACCACCGCTTGCTTTTCCCCAATGGCAGCATAAAATACGTTCACGAGGAGTGCGAAACAATATACGACCGAAATGGGAATCCTTTGCGGTCCATAGGGGTTATTCAGGATATTACCATTCATAAGCAAGCTGAAGAGGCCTTGCGCGAAAGTGAATGGAGGTACCGTGAAATTTTCGACAATGTTCTTGATGGGCTTTATCTACTTGAAGTTACAGAAGATGGACATTTCCGTACCATTGAAGTTAATCCGGCACTCGAACGGATAACGGGGGTACCTCGCTCTTTCTCTGTTGGAAAAATCCAGGAGGAAACCGTTCCACCAGAGGTTGCCGATATTGTAAACGCCAAATATCACCGTTGTGTGGAAGCAGGTATTCCCATTGAAGAAGAAGTTGAATTGGATTTGCCTACAGGCAGGTGTTATTTTCAATCAACACTTATCCCTGCCCGCAACGAAAACGGCCAAATATACCGCATCATAGGAATTTCGCGCGACATTACCGACCGCAAAAAAGCAGAAGAGGCCTTGCGCGAAAGCGAAGAAAGATACCGTGTGGTTTTTGAAAATTCACCGGTTTCGATATGGGAGGAGGATTTTTCAGGTGTGAAAACCCTTTTTAATGAATTGAAAAAAGAGGGAGTTACCGATATTGAAACCTATTTTATTCAGCATCCCGAAACTACTAAACAGTGTGCTGCCCTAGCAAAGGTAGTTGATGTAAACCAAGCAGCTCTTATGTTGCACGCTGCCGCGAATAAAAAGGAATTGCTAGCTGATTTGGCCAATACATTTACTCCAGAGTCATTCAACACCTTCAGGCAGGAAATTGTTTGCCTGTGGAATGGAGGAACCGAGATGACCGGAGATGCCGTTGTAAAAACCTTGGCAGGTGAAACGCGGAATGTGACCGTGTATTTCTCCGTTTGTCCGGGTTACGAAGAATCACTCTCAAAAGTACTTGTTTCGCTTGTTGATATTACCGAACGTAAACAATCTGAACTGGCACTTGAAGAAAAAGAGAGACATTCGCGATCATTACTTCGCTTATCCAGAAAATTTGAAATTGCCCAGAGTTACAATGAAATACTTTTGGCTGCTTCTGAGGAAATACAAAACATAATCGGTTTTAAAAACCTTTGGGCTTACCAGTTTACCGATGATAAAAAACAGGCAACCATTTTGGCGGCCCATGGCCCTGTACTCGGTAATATTACGGCCGATGCCGGTATCAGTAAGTTGACCATAAAAGGTGATAAAATGCTCGAGGCAATTATTGATTCCTTTGATATAGTGATAGTTGATGATGCCCGAGTAGATGAAAGGGTTAACAAGGAAATTGTAGCTCATTTGAAAAACCGGACGATTGTAAATGTTCCAATTATTTTATTCAACAGGCATTTGGGAAGCATTGGAATGGGAACATTTGGCGATGAAGGGGTGATAATTCTAACTCAACCACAACAAGAATTCCTTCTGCCCTTGGCCAGCCAATTGGCGGTATCGTTCGATAGGATTAATTTAACAAACCAACGTAACCAAGTTGAAAAAGCACTCCAGGAAGAACACAGGCTGTTTACCGGAGGACCAAACGTTGCTTTTGTTTGGAGGGCAGAAGAAGGCTGGCCGGTAGAATATGTTTCGCCTAATATTACCAATCAGTTTAACTATTTGCCCAACGATTTTACTAGCGGTAAGGTTCTGTTCGCAAGCATTATCCACCCCGAAGATATACAACGGATTGGAAAAGAAATTAAAGAGTACTGTGAGGCAGGGGTACCTTTTTTTGAGCAAGAATACCGTATTGCCCGCTCAGATGGTGAATACCGATGGATTTACGATTTTACCATAGTAGGTAGAGGCATTAATGATGAAATTACACATTACAAAGGTTATATAACCGACATTACCGACCGCAAAAAGGCAGAAGAAGCCCTTCGCGAAAGCGAACATAAATTCCGCTCCTTGGCGGAAAGCTCTCCAGATAATATCATTCGATACGATACCCAATGCCGGGCGGTTTTTATCAATCGCAACATGTATTTAACAGTTGGACTTGAAGTGGTTGGTAGTTTAGGTAAAACACCAATGGAAGGTAGTCAGTATCCTGGCATTTCTGACTATGAAGCAACGTTACGAAAGGTTATTCAGACCGGGCAACCTGGTGAATTGGAGATTGAAATTCCAAATCCACGGGGGGAAATACGAACACATCATGTCCGTTTTGTGGCAGAACAGAATAACGAGGGAGCTATTATTGGAGCTATAGGTTTAGGACGTGATATTACCGATCGTAAACGTATGGAAGATGCCTTGGTATTCGTTGCCCAACGCGGTTGGCAGACAGGCACAGAAAATTTTTTCGATGCACTGGCGAAGTTTCTAGGCGAAAAACTCGATATGGGTTATGTTCTCATCGACAGGATAGATGAAGATCCGGATATGGCGGTGACGGTGGCATTATATGCTAAAGGTGCTATTACACCAAATATGAGCTACGCCCTCAAGGGTACGCCATGCGAAAACGTTATGGGGAAGCGACTCTGCGTTTATCCACAGGGTGTTCAGCAATTGTTTCCTGAAGATACCCTGCTGCCCGGAATGGGCGCAGAAAGTTATATCGGTATTCCCCTGTGGGATTCAACAGGCCGGCCGATAGGCCTTATCGCCGTTATGGGTAACAAGCCACTTCCCAACGATGCACCGGTGGCCCAACTGCTGCAATTGGTAGCCACTCGTGCAGCCGCAGAACTGGAACGCAAACGGACGGAGGAAGAAATTCTCAAACTCAATCAGGAGCTTGAACAGCGGGTAGCAAACCGCACCGCCCAACTTGAAGCCGCAAACAAAGAATTGGAAGCCTTTTCGTATTCAGTGTCGCACGACCTGCGCGCCCCATTGCGGGGAATTGATGGTTTTAGCCTTGCTCTGATTGAAGACTACCGTGATAAGATTGATGAACAAGGGAAAGACTATTTGCAACGGGTACGAGCCGCAACCCAACGTATGGCACAGCTTATTGACGACATGCTTAACCTATCGCGCGTTAGCCGGGTTGAAATGAATTATCAGGAGGTGAACCTAAGCCAATTAGCCCGTGAAATTGCCGATAACCACCGCGTTATGCAACCTGAACGGAATATTGACCTGATTATCAAAGATGGCATTACAATCCGGGGTGATGGCCGACTCCTAAGAATTGCTCTGGAAAACCTTATCGACAATGCTTGGAAGTTTACTTCGAACCATGAAATAGCCCGTATTGAGTTTGGTACCGAGCTGCACGAAGGAGTTACCACTTATTTTGTTCGCGACGATGGGGCTGGGTTTAATATGAACCATGCTCAAAAACTATTTGGTGCGTTCCAACGGTTGCATACGGTAAACGAGTTTCCTGGTACCGGTGTAGGGTTGGCAACAGTACAGCGTATTATCCATCGGCATGGGGGAAGGCTATGGGCTGAAGGCGAAGTGGAGAAGGGAGCAACTTTTTATTTTACAATTGCCTAAATATTAAAAACATGAAAACCAAAATTAATTTACTAGCGAAAAACAATTCAAAAAGTTTGCGACTGATACCATGGTCTCTTTTAAAAAACTACATCAGAATCGCTATTGTGATTATACCGGCTTTGTTTTTTCTAACAGCCTGCAAGGAAGGTGTTGTGCCACCAATGCGCATTGGAATGCATGTATGGCCGGGGTTTGAACCATTGTTCCTGGCAAGGCAAGGCAAAAGTTTGGATGAACGGGATTTTCGTTTGGTAGAATTTTCAAATGGTTCAGAAGTTGGACGGGCTTTTCGTAACGGCACACTGGAAGCCGCTTGTCTTACATTGGATGAGATATTCTATATGATACAAGATGGTATGGATCCCGTGATCCTGATAGTTATGGACGATTCATACGGGGCAGATGCAGTACTTGCCCGGCCTGAGATAAAAGACCTGTCGGGGCTAAAAAATAAACGGATCGCGGTTGAAGTAAGTGCCGTTGAAGCATATATGCTCACCCGATCCCTGCAAAAGGCGGGACTTACCATAAACGATGTCACGCCGGTCTATCTTCCGATTGAGAAACATATTTTAGCATACAAAGATGGACTTGTGGATGCTGTAGTGACCTATGAACCGGTTCGTACCAAACTCCTGGCGATGGGTGCGGTGGAGGTGTTCAATAGTTCCATGATTCCGGGCGAGATTGTGGATGTGTTGGTGGTTCACCGCGATTATCTGGAAGGACATCCCGAAAGGGGTATTTCACTAAAGAAAGCCTGGTTTGCGGCTCTTGAACAGATGCACAGGTCGCCCCGTGAATCTGCTAAATTCATGGCTATACGTGAGCAAATAACCACTGAAGAATTCGAGAAGGTACTGCAAAAGCTCCATTTTCCGAATGAGCAGGAAAACCAAGACTTGATAGAGGGTGCCGTGCCTAAATTGATGGTAGTTGCAGAGAACCTTAAAACTGTAATGCTGGAATCTGGACTGCTCCATGAAAACATTCCCATCAAACCTCTTTTTGTGATTCCGGAAACAATGAAAACAGAACGATAAAATGACAAACCTAGCCCAGAGCAATAAATTACGATCGCTTCGATTTGGACTGCCAATTCTTCTGTTGCTATTCGCAGTTAGTATAGGTCTGTTTTTATATATTAGTGAAATGAGGATTCACGAAACTAAATTCGAGACAGTTTTCCTGAGAAATCAAATGTTACAAACTGCCGGAATCCAATCAGATATTGAACGCTGGGTGTTGCGTAACGACATGGAAATGGTACAATCTATCTTTGCCGAACTGGGTGTAAATCCTAATTTGAAAATGGCCCTGTTTCTGGATGCAGAAAATACTGTTCTGGCAGCTACCCGCCGCGATTATATCGGGCAGGCGCTGAACATAGAGTTTCTTGGTCTGGACAATCTTAATAATGAAAAATTGCATAGTGTCATGCAAATTGCAAGGCACACTATACGAGGGAGCTCAATGTTCACAAACGATAGAAATGAGATGATTGCCTGTTTCCCAACCTCATTGCCACTGCAGCCAGGCGATTTGGGAGTAAACCGTGGCGGTATGATTCTGGTTTGTTACGACCTCCGTTATGAAAAGGCCGACAATATCCATACTATTAAAATTGATTTTTTAATCCTTTTTGCCAGCATCCTGATCATCGCTATGGCACTGGGAATAAGTATGCATTTTCTGATTACCAGTCGTTTGGAAAAATTGAAATTGGCCATGACTAGTTTTGCTGATGGAAAAACTATTGTTCAGTACCCATCAAAAATTGGAGACGAGATTTCACATCTGGTAATAGGGTTTAACGAGATGGCATCTACAATTAGCAAAACAATGGAAGAAATCCAGGACTTATACAATCGCGCACCATGTGGCTACCACTCTTTGGATGCATCCGGTGTATTTGTCCGGATCAATGATACTGAATTGTCATGGCTTGGATATACCCGGGAGGAGATGGAGGGAAAGATGAAATTCTCTGATCTACTTACCCCACAAAGCCGCATCCTATTTCAGCAGGAATTTTCCGGATTTAAAGTGCATGGTTGGATACATAACCTCGATTTGGATATTGTGCTTAAAAATGGAGTTGTTATGCCTGTAGTGCTAAATGATACTGCTATTAATGATGCGGATGGTAATTTTATTATGAGCCGTTCCGTGGTGCATGATGTTACAGAACGCAAGCAAGCTGAAGAAGCATTACGCGAAAGTGAATTACGCTTTCGGCGAATCACTGAGGGGCTTACTGATTACAGATACCAGGTACGCATTTAAAATGGTAAAGCCGTTGAAACAATACAAAGCGAAGCATGTACCGCAGTAACAGGCTATACTCCAACAGATTTTAAAACCGATCCGTACCTCTGGTATCGCATGATTGTGCCAGAAGATCAGGAATTTGTCCGTGAAAGTTTACAAAAAATCCTGTCCGGGGTTAGCATTCCCCCTATTGAGCACCGTATCATCCGTAAAGACAGAATGGTTCGTTGGGTATGCAACACACCAATACTTTTCAGGGATACCACCGGACAAGTACTTTCTTATGAAGGTGTGATAAAAGATATCACTGACCGCAAACAGGCCGAGGAAGAGATACGGAAACTAAACCAGAAACTCGAAAAGCGTGTTGTAGAGCGCACCTTACAATTAGAAATTGCAAACAAAGAACTTGAATCTTTTGCCTATTCTGTTGCTCATGATTTACGTACACCCTTACGCGGCATCGATGGGTTTTGCCAGATACTGATTGATGACAATCAAGATAAGTTGGATAAAAAAGCGAAAAGCTACCTTCAACGCGTACGTTCTGCTGCACAGCGAATGGCCCAGCTTATTGATAATTTATTAAACCTCTCACACATTAGCCGTTGCGAAATGAATATCAGTCAGGTAAACCTTAGTAAAATTGCCCGCGAAGTTGCTGATAACCTTTGCGCAACCCATCCTCATCGGAATGTGGAGACTATTATTCAAGAGGGAATTGAAACAAAAGGCGACATTAGTCTTCTAAAGATTGTCCTAGAAAATCTTATCGAAAACGCATGGAAGTTTACCTCAAAACATCCGACTGCTTATATTGAATTCGGAATGAATAAACTTGAAGGAAAAAAGGTATTCTACATTCGCGACAATGGGGCTGGATTCAACATGGACCATGCAAAAAAAATATTTGGCGCCTTTCAACGGATGCATACCATAATAGAATTTGAAGGCACCGGTATCGGGTTAGCAACGGTGCAGCGGATTATTCACAGGCATGGTGGCAAAATTTGGGCACAAAGTGAAGTTGAAAAAGGAGCCACGTTTTATTTCACTATTCCATAAGAAATTCTGATAAGTTGAATAATACAAGAGGAAAATATGACAAATGTTGAGCAAACCAGGATGACATTGATTGATGTGATCCTTAAAGGAGAAAGAGAGCAGGCCAATACCCTGCTGGACAATTATGCGGCATCGTGCAGCTATCGGGTGGCTATGAACGATATTTTGGAACCGGTGCTGGAACAAATTGGGAACATGTGGGCCGAGGAATCCATTTCACTCGCCCAGGGATATGTTGCCGGAAAGGTTTCCGAGGACATGCTCCTAAAAATATTCAATGAGGGAATAAACACAGCCGGCATACAACCTGAAAAAGGGCCGGTAGTTGTGGGGAATATCGAAGACGACTATCACTCTTTAGGCAGAAAGCTAGTTTCAGTGTTCTTGCAATCGGCCGGATGGAAAGTGTTTGACCTGGGAAATGATGTAACCGCAGGGGAGTTTGTGGACAAAGCGGTTGAAACAGGTGCACGCATTATCGGTGTATCGGCAATGATGTACACCACCGCCCAAAATATCGGAAAGGTCCGCGACGAACTGGTAAGGCGAAAGCTATCGGGCAGAATACAGCTCGCTGTGGGAGGGGCGGTTTTTAAGATACGGCCCGAACTGGCGCGCGAAGTTGGGGGTGATGGAACCGCATCGAGCTGTTTTAAGGCTCCCGGATTGTTTGAAGAACTGTGGGAAAAATCATTAAAGGAGGTACCGTTATGACAAGCATGGAACGGGTTGTTGCCGCTTTGCAAGGCACAAAAACTGACAGGAGGGCATTTACCATGACCTTAAGCCTTTATGGGGCAAAGCTTACCGGCTGCCCGCTTACCGAATACTACACAGTTCCCGAAAAATATTTAGAGGGACAGATAGCAGTGGCCGAAAAATGCCGTCCCGACATTATATTCACCCCATTTGCTCTGGCACTGGAGGCCCAGGCGTTTGGCAGCGAAATTGTTTTTATTCCACACGATGCTCCCAACGTACGAAAACCATTCCTGCGAAACCTTAATGACATTGACAAGATAAAACTACCCGATATAGAGCATGATAAAAGCTTTCTCTACATCAGGACTACATCACAACTTTTGGCAGATCATTTCAAAGGGAAAGTCCCAATCTGTGGCGTACTCACATCTCCAATGGATCTACCGGCAATCATCATGGGGGTTGACGGTTGGCTTGAATTGCTACTTTTCGACCGAAAAAAAACGGCTACAATTATCTCCCTAATGTCCGAATACTTCATAAGTATGGCAAACAGCTTGTTCCACAGCGGGATCAACTTCCTAGCAATGCCCATGATGTTCACCAATCCACACCTTGTATTTGAAAAAACAATTACCGATACTGTTGTTCCGGCATTGGCTGATATGTTCCGGCAGCTCAAAGGGCCAATTGTATTCCATCATGGAGGCAATCCACTGGCTGAATATTTACAACATTACCAAAGCCTGCCCAATGTAGGCGGTTTTGTGCTCGACCCTCATGACAGTTTTACTGAAGCACGTAAGAATGTTGGCGAAAACAGGTTGCTCTTGGGCAACCTTGACGGCCCTTCCTTAGGCAAAATAAGCCCTAGCCGGTCCATTGAAAAGGCACGGAAGATACTGGACAACCGGAGAGGCGACAAACATTTTATTTTTGCCACTTCGGCTGCCGATGTAGCATGGGACACTCCCATGGAAACCATAACAGGAATTTATGAGCTCATGCAGCAATACGGTGAATCATGACAGACAATAAAATAAAATGCCTCGCCTGCGGTGTGTTCAAGCTGGAGATTGAAGCTCTTGCCAGCCAGGGAAAGCTCGATTGCGAAATAACAGTACTCAACTCCATGCTGCACATGAAGCCTGTTATGCTTGAGCAAGAAATGAACCGGCTCATTAATGAAAAACCTAACGACAGGTTTCTGCTCCTTTACGGCGATTGCCACCCACACATGCACGAAATGCAGAACATGGAAAATGTATCGAAGGTTGCAGGAATCAATTGCTGTGATATACTTATCGGCAGGGAAATATACAGGCAACTGCAGAAAGAACAGGCATTTGTTTTTTTTCCGGAATGGACCCATCGTTGGAAAGAGGTATTCAGTTATGAATTGGGGTTCACAAACAGTGAATTGGGACAGACCTTTATGAAGGAGTACCGAAAAAAGCTGGTTTATATTGATACAGGCGTAATACCGGTTCCCACGGAAACAATTCAGGAAATTTCCGGATTTTTCGGTATGCCGGTTGAAATAATGCCCGTATCACTCGACATTTTTTTTCAAGGGATAAACAATGCGCTACAGAAATTGAAAAAACACGGTAATAATGGGAAATAAAGGGGAAAACAATCCGGTTGTTCAGGGCTTATTGAGTGAATTGGTAGAAAACATACTCAGATATTCTGACAATGCCGGAGCCTGTGCTGAATATGTGACTGCCCAGATCCGTGAGCTCATTGGTGTACGCACCGTGGCGTTGACAGAGCGCATTTCTGACGAATCTGGAACAAGCCATAAACTAATCGGTATTTGTCCCCCCAGAAGGAAAACAGACTGGAACCATCCTGGATTAAATGATTTTCTATCCATGGCCTCTCAATATGAAACCCCTAAACTTATTGATCCACAACTAGAATATGGAGCTAGGTATCTCCCAGTGCTTGGCAAGGAAAAATCTTTTATTGTACCTCTGTTGGCAGGCTCCGAAAAGGTAGGCATGATAGTGCTTATCGGGCTTATGGATGCTGCCGGAGTAAAGGACATACTGGCCACGCTTGCCCGCATTTCAGGCGTAATAGCGCTCATTATGAGGAATGCCATTCTTTACCAGAACATGGAATTTCTTGTTGAAACAAGAACACAGGAACTTAGGGAACGGGAAAAATTCTTCAGGGCAATATTTGAACAGGCAGGCGTGGGAGTAGCACAGCTCAATGCCGATACCAACCGGTTTGTTCTGGTTAACCAGAAGTACGCCGATATACTTGGCTATTCAATACTTGAACTGGAAAAGATAAATTATCGGTACATAACTCATCATGAGGACTTACCGAAAGATTTAGAAAACATGGCTTTAATCAAATCCGGGTCAATGAACGAGGTTACCTGCGAAACACGGTTTTATCATAAAAACGGATCGGTAATATGGGTTAACCTGACACTTTCGTCGCTAAGCGAAAAGGCTTCACCAAACAATTTCTGTTTGGCAATTGCCGAGGACATATCGGAGCGCAAACAGGCTGAGAATGAAATCAGCAAACTTAATCAAGAACTGGAACAGCGCGTTACCGACCGCACTGCTCAGCTTCAATTGGCGAATAAAGAACTTGAAAATTTTGCTTATTCCGTTGCACACGACTTGCGTTCACCCTTACGGGGCATCGATGGGTTTAGCCAACTCCTTCTGGAAGAGTACCACAATAAGTTAGATGCACAAGGCAAAGACTATCTGCACCGTGTACGATGTGCTGCGCAGCTTATGGCAAGGCTTATTGATGATATATTGGACCTATCGCGAATTAGCCACACCAAATTGAATATCAGGGCTGTAAACTTGAGTAAAATTGCACAGGATGTGGCTGCTGACCTTTATGAAACCCAACCCGAACGCCAAGTCAAATTTATAATTCAGGAAGGAATTAAAGTACATGGAGACGTTCTGCTTATTCGCATAGTATTGGAAAACCTTATTGGGAACGCTTGGAAGTTTACATCAAAGCACCCAACCGCACTAATTGAATTTGGTATGAATGAACAAGAAGCAAAGCCCGTGTATTTTGTGCGCGATGATGGCGCCGGTTTCAATATTAACCATACAAAAAAACTGTTTGGCGCATTCCAACGCCTCCATACTATAGCCGAGTTCCCAGGCACCGGTATAGGGCTGGCAACGGTTCAGCGAATAATCCACCGGCATGGAGGCAAGGTATGGGCCGAAGGCGAAGTTGAAAAAGGGGCCACATGTTATTTTACGGTTCCAACTATAAAATAACAGTAATGAATAAATATTATAGGGTGATATTAAAGAAATTCCGGGGTATTGGTTACTCCCAACCTTGTTAAAAAAAGAGGAAAAACAAACATGGCAAACATAAAGTTAACAGAGTTACAGAGGAACTCAATAAAAACAAAAATCTCACAATATGGGATTATCGAAAATCTGTACGAAAACAAATGTACTATAGTTTACCGCGGATATCGTACTCAAGACGGTTTGCCGGTGATTTTGAAGGTGCTAAAGCCGGAAACAGCTACACAGGAAATGTTCACCGCCTTTAAGTACGAGTTTAATATCATTTCTAAATTGAACCAGCCTGATATAGTCAAATCTCTTGCATTAGAAGATTATGGCAATAGCCTCGTGATGGTTCTAAACGATATAGGTGGCGACTCATTAAATCACATTCTTAACCAAACCCCACTGCCGCTTCCGGAATCACTTGGGATTATGGTTGCACTTTCCGACACGGTAGGGTTCATTCATAAACAGCGCATAATCCACAAGGATATAAAACCTTCAAATATTATATATAACTTAAACACAAAACAGATTAACCTCATTGACTTCGGCCTTGCCGACGAGTCCCCGGAGAGAAGCGTTACCCCACATTCAACTTTAGCTATTGAAGGAACGCTTGAGTATATATCACCGGAGCAAACCGGCAGAATGAATAGGACGGTGGATTATCGCACCGACTTTTACTCGCTTGGCATAACATTTTACCAAATGCTCACCGGTAAGCTCCCCTTTAAAGCTGTTGATGCTCTTGGTATGGTGTACAACCATATAGCCAAAACCCCGGTTCCGCCGCATGAGATAGACTCTAATATACCTGAGATGGTTTCACGTATTGTGATGAAGCTTATGTCAAAAACGGCGGACGATAGGTATCAAAGCGCATGGGGATTAATGATAGATTTGCAAAAATGCTTAAATGAGCTTTATAGCGGGAACAATATTCATCCGTTTGAATTGGGAATGGACGATTTCACCGATCAATTGCGTACGCCGCAAAAACTGTATGGTAGAGCAAAAGAAGTTACCCAAATGCTTGAAATATTTGGCAAGGTAAGTACCCGAGAATGTGAATTGCTATTTGTTGCCGGATATTCAGGAGTAGGTAAAACTGCGTTAGTGCACGAGATGTACCGATCCGTTTTGGAAAAAAGGGGCTATTTTATCGAAGGCAAATTCGACCAATTGCGGCGCAACGAACCTTATTTTGCCTGGATCCAGGCAGTTATCGAATTTGTAAACTATGTATTGACCGAAAGCGAAGAACAGCTTGCCAATTGGAGACTGACCATCATAGAGGCGGTAGGAAACATCGGCAAAGTATTAACTGATGTTATTCCCAATCTTGAACTGATTATCGGCCCTCAGCCCGATGTGCCAACACTGAAACCGGTGCAGGCTAAAAACCGTTTTAACTATGTGTTCCTAAAGTTTATAAAGTCAATAGCCAAAAAAGAACACCCTATAGTAATATTCCTCGACGACCTGCAATGGATTGACATGGCTTCGTTGAATTTGCTTGAAGCTATCACAATCAGTAACGAAGTCGCGAACATGCTTATTATTGGGGCATACCGAAATAACGAGGTTGATTTATCGCACCCATTGGCAAGAAGTATAGAAACTTTAAAAAGAGAAAATGCAAGAATTACCTTACTGGAACTTGATGACCTTCCGGAGGAAACTATTAACGAGCTTATAGCCGACACCATGCACCGCGGGCACTCAGATACGGTTGAACTTACCCATATGGTTTATTCTAAAACCGGAGGAAATCCGTTCTTTCTGTTGCTTACACTTAAAGCACTGAGTAACAGACGGGCAATCTATTTCGATAGCACCAGCAGAAATTGGCAATTGGATTTAGCAAAGCTCAAGAGTATTGAAATTACCGATAACGTAGTAACATTAATGCTGGGCAAAATCAAGAAGCTGTCGTCTGAAACCCAGCAGGTATTGGCACTGGCTGCATGTATTGGTTTCAGGTTCGGCCTTTCAACATTAAAAACAATAACAGAGCAATCGGAAGATACCTTATTGGATAATTTACGACAAGCGCAGCGCGAGGGAATGATTGCCTCATGGGACAGACTTTTTCAGTTTTCACACGATCGGGTACGCGAGGCAGCATATGCACTCATTCAGCAAAATAAGCTTGCGACAACACATTTACAAATTGCAAGAACGCTGAAAGTACAGTCCGAAACTACTCAATTGGTAGTAAATTTATTTGATATTGTTGATCATTATAATCAGGGATACTCACTGATAAAATCTCAAACAGAGCGCGACCATGTGGCCAAATTAAACCTAACCGCAGGAAAACAAGCTATGCAATCCGTTGCGTATGGGTTGGCCTTGACCTGTTTCGAGTCGGCCGATAAAATGCTTACAAAAGAACATTGGCAACAACAATACCCGCTTAGCTTCGAACTGGAACTTAAACACGCACAATGCGAGTATCTACTGGGTCAGATAGACTTGGCAGAGAAACGCTTGTTGTTGCTTAAAGATTATGCTGATAGCCCGGCTGAACAGGCAGCGGTAATCACTTTACTCTGCACGCTGTACACAGGAATTATGAAAACAGAGCGAGCCATACAGATATGTTTGGAATACCTCAGCCATGTTGGTATGCAATTGCCCGCTCACCCTACGCAAGAACAGGCAATGGAGGAACTCGATACTTTTTGGCGATTGCTCGGTAAGCGCAAGATTAGGACCTTGGTAAATTTGCCTCTTGTAACCGATCCTGAATTGTTAGCTACCATGGACATTCTTGCGGTGCTGACAACCCCGGCGGTTTACAGCAATATTAACCTGCTGGCGTTGGTCAGTGCGCGATTAGTTAATTTAAGCCTTACTCACGGCAACAGCAACAGCAACGCATCTTGTTTTGGTTATCTCTATTTTGGCGAAGAAGTTTTAGGTGCCGGCCTGGGGAATTATGCCACCGGTTACCAACTGGGGAAACTGGCCTGCGACCTTGCCGATAAATATGGAGCGGTAACGGACAGGCCACGTATCCATGTGCTTTTCGGAGGTAGGGTAGCGCCTTGGCGAAAGAAATTTGACTTTGCCCGGAAGTGGGTTGAGGAAGCGGGTGAGGCCGCAATAGTGGTTGGCGATATTGAGTCGGTGTGCTACCGTTGGGTACTGCGGGTTGCTAATCTGTTGACCTCCGGAGCGCCCCTCAAACAAGTGCAGAGCGAGGTGGAAGCAGGTATGGAATACACCGGAAAGGCACATTTCCTCTTCGTTCAATTGGCCATGAACGGGCATCTTCGCCTTGTTCTTAGCATGCGCGGCCTAACGCATGAGCTTACCTCGTTCAACGATAGCAGTTTCGATGAGTGCACCTTTGAGCAACAGCTTGCCGAAGCTCCTGGCATAGCCATTGCAACCTGTTGTTACCGAACATACAAGCTGCAGTCACGTTTCCTGGCCAAAGAATATGAAGCCGCCATGGAATTGTCGGCCGCGGTTGGGCGGGTAATGTGGTCGGCGCAGAGCCAACTTCTTTCCGTAACGTACCATTTCTACAGCGCTCTCGCAAAAGCTGCACTCTACGATGCGACTTCTGCCGATAAACAGGTACAAATGCAGGATGATATCGCCGCTCACCATGAACGACTTAAAATATATGCAAAAAGTTGTCCGGAGAATTTTGCCGACCTCGCAGCTTTAGTGGGTGCTGAGATTGCACGCATCGAACACCGCGACCGCGATGCTATCTGGTTTTATGTGAAAGCAATAGCATCAGCCCATAAAAACGGACTTGTTCAGAACGAGGCTGTTGCTTACGAAACGGCTGCGGCATTTTATAGGCAACGGGGTTTTGAAATGTTCTACCGTAGCCATTTGCGCGAAGCGCTTGCCTGTTATTCCCGCTGGGGAGCCGACGGCAAAGTAAGGCAATTAGAGGATCAAAACCCATGGCTCGCCCCATCGAGGTTACCGGAAGTTCCATCACTAACCGATCGCCTGGATGCTATTTCGTTAGCAAAAGCCCAACAGGCCATATCCAGCAAAATTGATATGGATGACCTGCTCCAAGAGGTAATGTCCATCGTTATCGAGAATGCTGGCGCACAAAAAGGGTTCCTAATCATGGAACAAAATGAAGTATGGAAAATTGTTTCCAAAGGGGGAATCGATGCGGCGAAGATCAAATTAACCCTGCCGGTTGGCATCGATCAATGCAATCTGGTTCCACAAAGTGTTGTCCGCTTTGTGGCCCGCACACGGGAAAGCGTTGTACTGGACGATGCTGCGAACAAAGGTGAATTTATTGGGGATACATTCATAAAAAAGGAAAAAACCAAATCCCTCGTTTGCGCCCCGCTATTAAATCTTGGTCGCCTTATCGGGATATTGTACCTGGAAAACAACCTAACAAATCAGGTGTTTACTGCAGAAAGGGTTCAGCTCTTGGAAATGTTACTCTCTCGGGCGGCCATATCATTGGAGAATGCTCAGATATATGTGGCACTGCACAAAAACGAAACCCTTCTGAATGCAACCGAACAGATGGCTAAAATAGGCGGTTGGGAATATGATGTAAAGTCCGATAAAACTTCTTGGACCGATGAACTGTATCGAATGCATGAAATACCGAAAGACCCCAACATGGATCATATATCCGAAAGCCTGAAATGCTACGAACCAGAAGACAGGCCTATCCTATTAATTGCATTTCACAATGCCTGTGATAAAGGCGAACCTTATGATTTTGAATTTCAATTTACCACATTCAAAGGAAAACAGTTGTGGGTTCGCACCACCGCCAAACCTGTTTTTGAAAACAGAAAGGTGGTTCGTGTCAATGGAAATATAATAGACCTCACGGAACGCAAGCAAGCGGAAAAAGAAATCATCAAGCTTAATCAGGAACTTGAACAGCGGGTGAAAGAACGGACTTCGCAATTAGAAGCCGCAAACAAAGAACTCGAAACCTTTGCCTATTCCGTGTCGCACGACTTACGTGCCCCATTGCGCAGCATCGATGGCTTTAGCCAAGCACTCATTGAAGAATTTCATGATACGTTGAACGATGAGGGCAAAAGAAACCTGTCCCGGATTCGATCGGCAACACAGCGCATGGGCCAGCTTATCGACGATATGCTGGAACTATCGAGGGTTAGCCGCAGCGAAATGAACATTAAACAAGTTAACCTTAGCCAGGTTGGCAATGAAATAGCAAACGAACTGCACGATGCAACACCAGAAAGGATAGTTGAATTCAAGATAAAAGATGGGATTACTGTTAATGGCGATGAACACCTGCTGCTGATTGCACTTGAAAACCTTATGGGCAACGCATGGAAGTTTACCTCAAAACACCCGAAAGCTTGCATAGAACTCGGCACAAAGGAACATGAAGGTAAACCGGTGTACTATGTTCGCGACGATGGTGCAGGCTTTAACATAGCCCATGCACAAAAACTTTTTAGCCCGTTTCAACGGTTGCATACGGTAAGCGAGTTTGCCGGCACCGGTATAGGGTTGGCAACCGTACAGCGAATTATTCAACGGCACGGTGGCAAAATATGGGCCGAAGGCGAAATTGAGAAAGGGGCAACATTTTATTTTACAATTCCATAATAGGTGCATTTTTAAAATTGCCTATATTTTATATATCAGATACGTAAAAGATTTCTGTAATAGTTAAAACAAAAAATATAAGTCATGAATAAATTCAATCATAAAACTCCAAAACAGTTGTTTGTGGTTAAATTGATTTTTTGCTTATTGTGTTTTGGTCAATATTCAGCTTTGGCCAAAGAACCCTTTATCTTTTTTAAGCAAACAGATAGTACATTACGAGACACATTAAAAAAGGAATCAAAGTCAATAGCTGATATGAACCTCGAAGAGTTGGCAAATCTGGAGGTTTCACCGTTCGACGTTTCTGCCCGGTTAGACAGTGGATACCGTGCATCCAACTCGGTATCAGGTTCTCGATTCGATGCTCCAATCCGCGAATTACCATTTGCCATCCAGGCCTTTACCAAGTCGTTTATCAAAGATCAGAAACCGGTGAATATTTTAGACATTGCGCGCTACTCACCCGGAGTCACATACCGCAGCAACGACTTCAACGAGGGGAATGCTAATTTGGCCATTCGTGGCTTTGCAGTTGGCTCCATTGCCGGTGGTAACATACAAATTTTGCGCGATGGTTTTAATGGCCCTTCAATCTTCGATTTCACCAACATCTCCCGTGTGGAAGTTGTGAAAGGCCCTGCCTCGTTTCTTTACGGTCAGGTTGCTCCCGGTGGAATTGTTAATATTATTACCAAAAGTCCGCAGGCAGAGTTTGAGGCCACAGCCACAGCCCGATATGGTTCATACAATCAATTCCGTTGTGAAGCCGATGTTACAGGCCCGGCCATTAAAACGCTCTTCTACCGGATAGCGGTTTCTTTCGATGAGGATATGCACTATTGGAAACCCTATAACGCTTATTCACTGAATATTTCGCCTTCTTTGCTATGGAAGCCTAACAAACATGTGAAAATATCTCTCAAATATGAGAATTTTTATAAAAATGAGGAGCCTCAGGTTATGCAGAAACCGGGCTACAATTCACAGGCAGGAATAGTTCCTACCGCGGAAGATCCTAACCTATCGGGAGCAGATGTTCCCGGTTTACCCGACAATTGGAACAGTATGTCGGAGGTTGATTTTCGCCGTAGTACTACCAATGGATTGAACGCTTGGATTGATTTCAATGCAAACGAACACTGGGATCTTCGCGCAGGATACTCCCATCAAATGTACCATGTCGATGCACTTTTTTCGGGAAACTTAGGTATGTCAAATAATAATACATACATGCAGGGCCGACGCTTACGGAAACAAATTTACACCAATTGGGGCAACACATATCAGGCCGATGCTGTTGGTAAATACAATTTCGGATGGACGAACCTGCGCCTTCTTTTTGGTGCGCAGTATGTCAATCGCCGATTTGACAGAGAGGCAGGGCAAGCGCCTAATGACCCAGCCCTAGGCAGTAATCCAATTGCTTCGCCGTTGCCACTCTGGGATTTGCATGACCCGTCCACATGGAACCGCAAGGTTACAATTCCCCTATCAGCCCTAACCGAGAACCCGTTTAACCAAACTATCAATTATGAGGATAAATCCGTTTACGGAAGTGTGACCTTCAGTTTCTTAAACAATAGGTTTCTTGCATTGGCAGGTTGGCGGTTAACTTCAACAAACAGTCAACTAAACGATAACCTGATTAATAAATCGGAACCTAATGCTTCTGTTAGTATGGTTACACCCCAATATGGGTTACTTTACAAACTTACCGGAGAGCTTTCGCTGTTTTCCTCCTATTCTAAATCCTTTGTCCCAGGCACTTTTTTGCTGAACAACATTGATGGTACAACATCTTCCGCCAAACCAACCAAGGGGCGTGGTTACGAGGCTGGTGTTAAGGCCGATCTGTTTGGGGGCCGCCTGTCTGGTACGGTTACATGTTTCGATATCCGTAATGAAAATATTGTCAACGATTTAAGTGTGACAAACAATGTTGGCATTGTAACAATTTACAGTATCCAAAGCGGAGAACAGCGCTCCACAGGAGTTGAATTGGATGCGACTGTTTCGGTTACAGATAATTGGCAACTATACCTTTCATACAGTTATATGGATGCACTAATTACACAATTTAGCGGAACCGATGAGGCAATTCTTGCCCAAGACCCAAATCCGCTCGATGTTGCCGGGCAAACAAATTACAAGAATGTAAAGAGGTTTTATAACGCCCCTTTGCAAATGAGTGCTCCACACCTTGCTAACCTTTGGACGCGATACAATTTTACGCAGAAAGGGTTTCAGGGCCTTTACGTTGCCGGAGGGGCAAACTTTGTATATGATCAAACTCTTTTGCCCGACGGCCCTGCATCCACACACCAAACATATTGGCTTGTTAACGCTACTGTGGGCTATTCGTGGGTGTGGCGCAATATGCATTTGGGGGCCGACCTTATGGGCAAGAATCTGGCAAACGAACATTACCGGCCGTCGCAAAGTTCAAGGAGCCGCCCTCGGGAGTTCCTTTTCTCAATAACTGCACGGTTTTGAACTATAAAAAGAATATTGCCAATGTTTAGATAAAGAATTAATTAACAATAAAATAAACCGATGAGATATTTACTAATTAAAGTTTATAAAATATATTTCAGGCATATAGTTGTTATTTGCCTGTACACCTTGCTTTGTCCTTTAAATAGCTATTCTCAGCCATTTCCGCGCGAAGAAGTTATAGCTTCGTACATTTTCAATTTTGCTCAAAATACTCAGTGGAATAACGAAGACGGAATAGAAGAATTTCATTTCCTGATAATTGGAAACGATAAAAAAATATTTGAAGAGCTCAACAAAATAAGCCTTAAAAAACGGATCCGTAACAAACCTGTAAAAATTACTATCGATGATGCGTTTCCCGGCCACGATAACACCCACCTGATTTTTGTAGCAAGAGATAAAGAAAGGGATATTATTGATATTTTCGATAAAATTGAAGGCCGGAACGTATTATTGATCAGCGACAATTTCGAGGATAAAAAAATGGTGATGATCAATTTCTTTGAAACTACGGAGCATAAACTAAAATTCGAAATAAACAAAGCCAATATTATCAATCAGCAACTTACAATTTTACCCGATATGGTATTATTGGGCGGGACTGAGATAGATGTTGCGGCACTATACAGGGAATCGCAGGTTAGTTTGCGGACATTGCAAAAACAATTAGATTCGCTACAAGTACACGAGCTCAATTTAAAATCAAAAATTGAAAACACCGAACATCAAATTAAACTTCAACAACAATTATTAAGCATTCAGTCTGCATCTATCGATTCTCAACTAGAACAGTTATCAATACAAAGACAGGAACTGCAAAGACTACTAGCTGATATAAGACAGAAGCAAGGAACCCATAATAAACAAACTGCAATAATTGACCAACATGAAAAAGAAATTAAAGTGCAGAAAAGTGAAATTTTAAGGAGGGAAAATATATTAAACTCTCAAAAAGATAAAATGGAACTTCAGGATAACCAAATACAGGGCCAGTTGAAAACTTTAAAACAACAAGATGTCAAAATATCAAAGCAACAAAATATTGTATATCTTTTAATCCTGATATTGTTTCTTGCAATAGGTTTATTCGTTGCTATTTACAAAGGCTATAAAAATAAAAGAAAAGTAAATATCCTTTTAACCAATGAAATTGAAGAACGAAAAAAAGTGGAAGAAGCACTTGGCAAAAGCGAAGATTTGTACAATAATGCTCCATGTGGGTACCACTCAATAAATAAGGAGGGTGTTTTTGTTGGCATTAATGATACTGAGCTTAATTGGTTAGGTTATCAACGTAACGAATTATTAGGGAAAATGCGATTTACTGACCTTATCACTGAAGACAGTAAAAAATTATTCGAAGCAAATTTTCAGTATTTTAAAGAATCAGGTAAGATACAAGACCTTCAATTTGAAATGGTGAGGAAAGACCGCACAATACTACCTGTTCTTTTAAGCGCAACTGCCATATACGACAAGGAAGGCAATTTTCTGATGAGCCGTTCCAATATGTTTGATAATACTTTACGTAGGCAAGCCGAAGAAGAAATTAGAAAATTAAACATGGAACTTGAAAATAGGGTTAAAGAGCGCACTTTGCAATTAGAAACAGCAAACAAAGAGATGGAAGCCTTTTCATACTCAGTTTCGCATGACCTGCGCGCCCCATTGCGAAGTATCGATGGTTTTAGCATGGCTCTGATTGAAGACTACCGGGACAAGATTGATGACCAAGGAAAAGATTATTTGCATAGGGTACGCACCGCAACCCAGCGTATGGCTCATCTTATCGACGATCTGCTAAACCTTTCGCGCATTAGTAGGAGTGAAATGAATATCAGACAAATTAACCTGAGCGAAATGGTGAAGGAAATTGCAGAAAACTTTCATGAGGTACAACCAGAACGTCAGGTAGAATTCATTATTCAAGAAGGAATTGAAGTGCAGGCAGATAGCCGGCTTATGAACATTGTTCTGGAAAACCTTTTCGAAAATGCCTGGAAATTTACTTCGAACCATGCAACAGCCCGCATTGAGTTTGGTACCAAACGGCATGAAGGAGCTACTGCATACTTTGTTCGTGACGATGGGGCAGGGTTTAATATGGCTCACGCAAAGAAACTATTTGGTGCCTTCCAGCGCCTGCATACAGTTAACGAATTTCCGGGAACCGGAATTGGGTTGGCTACGGTGCAGCGTATTATTCACAGGCATGGTGGTAAAATATGGGCCGAAGGTGAAGTTGAAAACCTACCTGCAGGCAAAGCAGGAGAAGCCATTTTTTATTTTACGATACCCTAAATAAGCAGGTTGTGATGCGGCTTTTTTTTAAAATGAGCGTTTTACAACAACTTTGCATTACTTGTTTTAGAAAAGTATTGCTGCAACTAACTATTTCATTTCCTACTTTTTTAATAGTTAACAGGTGGAATTCCTAAAAAATAATTTTATGCAATACAAAACAATTTTACTGGTTGAAGATAACCCCGATGATGTGGAGTTAACGCTTCGGGCTTTAAAAAAGAACAACATTAAAAATAATATAACCGTAGTTTCCGATGGGGCTGAAGCCCTCGACTATCTTTTTGGCACCGGCAACTATTCCGGACGCGATTTATCGGTTATGCCAACCTTAATTTTGCTCGACATAAAACTCCCAAAAATTGACGGGTTTGAGGTATTAAGCCAAATACGTGCTAATGAGGTTACGAAGTTTTTACCCGTGGTAATCCTTACCTCATCAAAAGAAGAACAGGATATTATAATGGGTTATAGTTTAGGCGTGAATAGCTATGTGCGCAAACCGGTCGATTTCAATCAGTTTGCCGAAGCTGTTAACCATCTTGGCCTGTATTGGTTGCTGCTCAACTCAGAACCGTAAACAAATTAAGGAGGATAATTATTATGAAAACAGTATTGAGGATATTGATAGTGGAAGATTCGGAAGATGATTCCCTTTTAGTACTGCGGCAAATTAAAAAAGGTGGATACTACATTGAATATGAAAGAGTAGAAACCTCCGATAAAATGAAAGTTGCCATTGAACAAAATACCTGGGACATTATACTTTCCGATTACCATTTACCGCATTTCAACGGATTAGACGCATTATGGATATTAAAAGAATCGGGAGTTGATATACCGTTCATAATTATTTCGGGTGCCATTGGTGAAGATACTGCGGTAGAGGCTATGAAAGCAGGCGCCAATGACTATATCATGAAAAATAATATGCACCGCCTGCTTCCGGCTATTGAACGCGAATTACGCGAATGTAAAAACAGAACCGAACGGAAACACCTGGAACAAAAACAGAAAGAAACTGAGGCACTTAAAATAACCGAAGATAAGTTTAAAATCCTGATTTCCGATTTGCATGTGGGAGTTCTCCTGGTCAATGCTGCGGGCGAAATAGTCATAATTAATAACACCGCTTTAGAATTATTTGAATTAACAGAAAATCAGATTTCAGGGAAATATGCCATCCCTACCGAATGGGAAATAAATTTTGAGGATGGATATAAATTTCAAGGGTTTCCGGAATTGTTCCAAAAAGTAATGACTACACACATTCCAATACGGAATTATATTTTAAGTGTTTACCGTCCAAAAAAAGGCAACCGTATCTGGTTATTCGCCGATGCTGTTCCTGAATTCGATAGCAACGGAGAATTATACCAGGTTGTTTGGACCTTTATTGACCGCACCGAACGGAAAAATGCTGTAGATGCACTGCGCGAAAGCGAAGACCGCTACCGCCGGTTAGTGGAATTGTCGCCCGATGGTATCGCTATCCATCAACAAGGAAAAATTGTTTATATAAACACTGAAGGGATAAAACAATTCGGGGCACAAAACCTACATGAAATAATTGGGAAACCAATACTTGACCTGGTTCATCCCGATTATAGGGACGCAGTTGTGCAGCGTATAGGAAAAACGCTCGATGGCTTGTATGCCCCATATACCGAAGAAAAATTTGTTAAGCTTGATGGGACGGTATTTGATGCTGAGGTTACCGCAATTCCATCGGTATATGAGGGCAAGCCAGCAACGCAGGTTGTTGTTCATGATATTACCGAACGAAAACTGGTTGAGGCTGAGATAAAATTTAAGAATCAGGAGCTTATAAAACTTAATGCTGAAAAAGACAAGTTTTTTTCCATTATAGCACACGACCTGCGGAGCCCATTCAGTGGCCTTTTAGGGTTAACAGAAATAATGGTGGAAAAAACGCCAAGTTATCCAATAGACAAAATACAAAGCCTGGCAGTAACCATGAGGGATTCGGCTACAAACCTATTCCGGTTACTGGAAAACCTGCTGCATTGGGCAAGGCAACAGCAAGGATTAATTCCATATAACCCAGAATTGATATCCTTGAGTTTGGCCGTAAATGAAAGTATGGTAATGGTAATTGAATCTGCCAAAAACAAGGAAATTGAAATTACCTATGATATTCCTGAAAACATTCATATTTTAGCTGATAGCAACATGCTTCAAACCATAATAAGAAACCTAGCATCGAACGCCATAAAATTCACACCCAAAGGCGGTAAAATTTACCTGCAGGCTAAAACCACCCACGATAATAACGTAGTAATATCAATTAAAGACACGGGTATTGGCATGGATAGTGCCTTGATAAACAATTTATTCAAACTCGATGTAAGCACCAATAGAGAAGGTACCGAAGGAGAAACCAGCACAGGACTTGGTTTACTACTTTGTAAGGAATTTATTGAAAAACATGGTGGAAAAATATGGGTGGAAAGCCAAGAAGCTGACCTATCCTCGGGCAAGGTCGGTGGAACCACTTTTTACTTTACACTAAAAACTTAATAACTATTCAGCAATTAAAATATATGATTAAAAGTGCCACAGATTCACAGATTAAACTTAAAAATAATTTATACAGATTGTTCGCTTCGCTAATAAAAATGAGCGAAGCGAACAATCTGTGTAATTCTTGTCATCAATTTGCATTTTTTTTAATCTGTGAATCTGTGGCTATTCCTTTTATTTAAAATATTCTTGCTAACTTGGATCGTTAAGATAATGTTACAAATTTTACATTCACAATACTGTAAATTATAATATCATGGCTAGCAAAACAATTTTATTGGTAGAAGACAATCCCGACGATGTGGATTTGACCCTTCGTGCATTAAAAAAGAACAACATTAAAAACGAAGTGACCGTGGTTTACGACGGTGCAGAGGCTTTAGAATATCTTTTTGGTACCGGCAAATACTTAGGCCGCGATTTAACCAACATGCCTACTGTAGTCCTGCTCGACCTTAAACTGCCTAGAGTTGATGGGTTAGAAGTATTACGACAGATACGTTCAAACGAGTTAACCAAATTGGTACCTGTGGTTATCCTTACCTCATCGAAAGAGGAACAAGATATTGTAAATGGCTATAGTCTAGGTGTGAACAGTTACGTTCGGAAACCAGTTGACTTTAACCAATTTGCCGAAGCGGTTAGCCATCTTGGCCTGTATTGGTTGCTGCTCAACGAAGGGCCGCCCATTAATAAAGGAAAAATGTAAGTATGAAAACTGCATTACGGATATTGATTGTTGAAGATTCGGAAGATGATGCTCTTTTGGTATTGCGCCAGTTAAAAAAAGGTGATTTCGACATTGATTTTGAACGTGTTGAAACGGCCGAAAAAATGAAAGAGGCGCTCGGGCAAAAAACCTGGGACATCGTCCTTTCTGATTTCATAATGCCTCATTTCAATGGGTTGGAAGCTCTTCAGCTACTAAAAGAAACAGGTATAGATATCCCGTTCATTATTATTTCCGGTACCATTGGCGAAGAAACAGCGGTAGAGGCAATGAAAGCAGGTGCCCATGATTATATAATGAAGAATAATTTAAAAAGGTTGCTCCCTGCTGTTGAGCGTGAGTTGCGTGAATCGAATAGCAGGGCAGAACGGAAGTTGCTTGAACAAAAACAGAAACTTACCGAAGAGGCACTACTCGAAAGTGAAGAACGGTACCGCCTTATTGCCGAAAATACCGCAGATACAATAGTCGTATTGGATTTAAACCTTAATATAATTTACATTAGCCCTTCCGTGCAAAATGTAAGGGGGTACACCGCTCAGGAAGCCATGTCGCAATCGTTGGATCAAATACTAACACCCGATTCGTACAAGAAAGTTGTGAAGGTATTTTCCGAACAAATGATTCTTGAAAGCAGCAAAAATGCCGACCCGTTTAGATCCATATTGCTTGAGCTTGAGGAATTCCACAAAAACGGATCCATTATACAGGTTGAAATAGCCGTGTCAACCATTCGCGATAAGGATTTAAACCCCATGCGGTTATTGATAGTTTCAAGGGACATTACAAAGCGTAGGCAAGCCGAGGAAAAGCTACAAGTACTCTCACATGCCGTTGACCAAAGCCCCATAATGATTGTAATTACCGACACCAATGGAACTATTGAATACGTTAACCACAAGTTTGAAGAGGTTACCGGATATTCAGCTTTGGAAGCAATAGGGCGAAACCCAAGGATTCTAAAGTCGGGCAAAATGCAGGATAGCATTTATGAAGATATGTGGGACACTATTAAGGCCAACAAAATATGGTATGGAAAAATGGTTAACAAAACGAAAAATGGAAAATTCTATTGGGTTTATATTTCTATATCGCCTATCACCGACAAAGAAGGGACTATTTCGCACTATGTTGGATTAGCCGAAGATATAACCGAAAAAAAGAAAACCGAGGAAGAACTAATAATTGCTAAAGAACATGCCGAAGAGAGCGACCGGCTGAAAACAGCATTTCTTCAGAACATGAGCCACGAAATACGGACCCCCATGAACGCCATCATGGGTTTCTCGGAGCTGATGACCTTGGAATACAACAACAAGAATAAACTCGATGAATACTCGAAAATAATTAACCATAGCTGTACCGACCTGCTCGAAATCATAAATGGGATACTCGATATTGCCAAAATTTAATCGGGGCAATTGGCTATTCATTTTGATGATTGCAACCTCAAAACATTCTTTAGTGAACTTACCCTCTTTTTTCATGAATTCCAGATACGTACAGACAAACAACAAATAGCATTCTCGTTACAGGCCTTATGCTATTCATCAGAACTAATAATAAAAACCGACTCAGTTAAATTAAAACAGATATTCATTAACCTACTTAGCAACGCATTTAAATTTACTTATGACGGAAGGATTGATGGTGGTTGCCGGTTTGACGATAACCATAACCTCGTGTTTTATGTTTCCGACACAGGTATAGGCATACCCCACGATAAACAAAATACCATATTTGACCGGTTTATCAAATTAAACCAGGATAAAAACAAATTGCAGGAAGGTACCGGTCTGGGATTGGCTATCGTAAAAGGATTGATTGACCTGTTAGGTGGCAAAATATGGTTCGAATCGGAACCTGGCAAAGGGAGCACCTTTTATTTCACAGTACCCTACAAATTTGAAAACACCTTTGAAAACCACAATATGGCTGAAAAAGTACCTGTAAATTACAATTTCAGGAACAAAACTATCCTTATTGTTGAAGATGATTATTTTAACACACAATACATAATGGAAGTACTTTCCAATAAAGGTTTAACAATTATCAATACCCGGTATGGAAAGGACGCAGTTGAAATTGCATCAAAACAGCACATCGACTTAATATTAATGGACATCGGCCTGCCCGATATTGATGGATATGAAGCCGCACGGCAAATAAAAATGCAAAACAAAAATTTGAAAATTATTGCACAAACCGCTTACGCAGCAAACACCGATAGACAAAAATCACTGGATTGTGGCTGTGACGATTATATAAGTAAGCCATTAAAACATGAGTTATTGTTGTTATTACTCAACGAGCATTTAAAATAATGATGCACAATTAATAATCATTGTTCCAAAAACCAATTAATTTGAATCCATTATTAAGGATATTGTTTGTAGAAGATTCGGAAGATGATGCCATTTTGGTATTGCACCAAATAAAAAAAGAGGGTTACAATATTGAATACCAACGGATTGAAACTGCCGAAGAAATGGAAAATGCCCTCACAGAAAAAACATGGGACATCATCCTTTCCGATTATCAATTGCCTCATTTCAACGGGTTAGAAGCATTAGCTCTTTTTAATAAATCGGGCATTGATATACCGTTCATAATTATATCTGGATTAATTGGAGAAGAAGTTGCCGTACAAGCAATGAAAAACGGGGCCCATGATTATATCATGAAAAACAATTTATCGCGTTTGGTACCCACCATTGAAAGAGAACTAAAGGAAGCGAAAAATAGGGCCGAACGGAAAATATTGGAACAAAAAAAGAAACTGACCGAAGATGCTTTAGTTGAAAGTGAGAAGCGATACCGACGAATAACCGAGGAACTTACCGATTACCTTTATACTGTACATATTGAAAATGGCTGTGCAGTAGAAACTAAACAAAGCCAGACTTGTTTACCAGTAACCGGATTTACCCCAGAGGAGTTTGCTACTGATCCATACCTTTGGTTCCGTATGGTTTTCCCCGATGACAGGGAACTGGTGAAGGAACGTATCCGGCAGATTATGGATGGTATGGAAATTCCACCCATTGAGTACCGTATCATCCGCAAAGACGGAACAGTACGATGAGTGCGCGACACTACCATTTTATTTAAGGATACATCGGGACAACTCATTTCGTATAACGGTGTAATTAAGGATATAACAGTGCGAAAGCAGACTGACATGGAGATTTTCTGTATGAACCGCACCCTGCGCATGCTCAGCGACGTCAACCAGGCACTGATCCACATTTCAGATGAACCCACTTTGTTGAATGAGGTTTGCCGGATTGTTGTAGAGGAAGGAGAGTACCGCATGGTACGGGTAGGATTTGCCGAAAACGATGAGGCAAAAACTTTGCACCCAGTTGCTCATGCCGGTTTTAAGGAAGGATGCGTGGAGTTGATGGACTTAAACATGGCCGATACTGACAAGGGACCCAGTACTACCGCAATCCGCACAGGCTTTCCCTATATAATGCAAAATATTGACACCGATCCTAACTATTTCCCATGGCGCGCTGTAGCTATCCAGTGTGGCTTTAAGTCTATCATTGCCTTACCGTTAAACTCTAACGATATGACATTTGGGGCCATTGAAGTTTACTCCGACGGAACTAATAAATTCGATAAAAAAGAAGTGGACATACTGAAAGAGTTGTCCGATGATTTGGCATTTGGTATTACAACATTGCGCCTCAAAGCCAAAAAGGACATAGCCGAAAAAGCATTAAAAGATTCGGAACGGAAATACCGCGTGGTAGCCGATAATACCTATAATTGGGAATTTTGGACTGATACCCAAGGGAAATTTATTTATTGCTCCCCTTCCTGTTTACGTGTGTCAGGTTACACCGAAGCAGAGTTCATTAACGACCCCGATCTGAAACACAAAATTGTGCACCCCGATTACCAAGCCACATTTCATAAACATGTACACCGCAACCCTGCAGATAATATGCCGGTTAGTATGCAGTTTAAAATCATCCACAAAGATGGTACCGAACGATGGATAGAGCATGTTTGTCAATCAGTTTTTGATACCAACAACAAATTTCTAGGGTTTAGGGGAACCAATTGCGATAATACGGACAAAAAAGAAACCGACCGACTGATATTAAATGCCATCATTTCTACTGAAGAAAAAGAACGCAATAAGTTTTCGCAGGAACTACACGATGGACTGGGGCCTACTCTTTCAATTATAAAACTTTACTTTCAGTGGCTTTCGGAAAAACCTGATGTTGAAAAGCAAAAAAGCATAACCGAAAAAGGCCTCCAGAATATCGTTGAGGCTATCCAAACTATCAGGGAAATATCAAACAACCTGAGTCCCAGAATATTAATTAACCTAGGTTTGGTCTCTGCCTTGAAATATTTGATTCAACGTATAAACGAAACACAAAAACTGCTCATTGGATTAACCTTTGATGAAGAAAGGAGATACAATTCGCAGACTGAAATTACCTTATACCGCATTACTTCCGAATTACTTAATAACACCATAAAATATGCTAAGGCAAATACCATTCAAATAAATATTTCACATAATTATGATAAAAATATTGTGTTGCTCACTTACTCCGATAATGGGAAAGGTTTTAATTTGAATAAAGTTATTGAGGATAAAAAAGGGTTGGGACTGAATAATATAATACAACGCGTTTCTACATTAAAAGGTTTTCTTAACATTGATACCGAAGAAGGAAAACCTTTAATAGTTAGAATTGAATTACCACTTTTAAGTCAATGAGACTTTAATTTCAGTAATACCGGGAATTCGGGATGAACTGAAATTGTATAGCCAATCTATTGTTGTCAATGGTGAATGTTACTTCTCATCCGATATATCCCACAATAATAATTTTAGAAATAAACAAATCGAAGATAATGTCTATACTGAGCGGAAAGCATTATCGTTTACATGGTGCAAGGAGGAGGTACAAAGTTTCATTCCTCCACCTCTTCAAGATCCTCTAAAACACTATAGGTAATTCTGAAATTTAAAGTTGCCTTGTCCAAGGCGGCAATTGTTTTTTGAATAAGTTGGTTTGCTGCAATGGCTTTACTGTCATGCGATAAATTTGGAGCTTTTATTTTTAGCGATTTTGAGCTGTGGTAAAGGGTATCTATGGTTAATTGTATTTTTTTTATTTCTTCTTGTTCCTCGGGAGTAATTATTTTGGTTTTTAGCACCTTCTTTTTAAGTAGCACCGAAGCATCATAACAATCGAAAGCTGAATTTTTGAAATCATCAAATAGGGCAATACCAATATCCTTGGGACGTATATATGGATTGAATTCCTCTTGGGCGATTAGTGGAAACCCAGTACCAAAAAAGATAAGGAGAATAAATAACTGTTTCATGGTATTGAAAGCTATTTCATTGGATTAAAATTACACTAATTTTTTTAATTCCTACCATCAGTAAGTCAGGATTTAATTGTTTGCTTTTATATAAAATGGAGCAGGGAAATCGCTTTTAAAAACCCGCCACGGCAGGTTTAATATGAATAGCCCCGGCTGGTTGCTGAGCCTGTCGAAGCATAAGCCGGGGTATATGTATTTGCGGTAAAATCGGCGCAAGCACTACCTTTTAATTGAAAATATTCGGAATCCATGCGCCGGAAATAGGAATTCAATATTAAAATACTTAAAAGCGATTTCCCTGTAAAATGGAGTTAATAATATTTCAATTTTTATACAATTTATTTACTTTTGCCAAGAATATTATTTATAACCTAGTCAGTTTAAAACCTTTATGATGGAAATATGTCCAAAAGCCCCGAAATGCCCATTATTTAACGATGGATTGTTGCAACGGCAAGAATCAGCCGACATTTACAAAAAAATGTTTTGTAAATCGGACACCCGGTTTAAAGAATGCAAACGCTATTTAGTTTCAGAAAAAGCAGGAAAATGTCCTCCCTATGTGCTTCCGAACAGCGCGTTAACTATTGATGATGTTTTGACAAGGATGAAAAAAGAGGGGATGATTTAACTGTATAAATTATTTACTTCTCGGATCAGCCTTTTGTGGCATGCGCACCATTTTGCTTACTTCAATGGAAGGATGCCCAAACTCTTCGGTAATTTTACCCAAAATCAGGTAAACACCCCGTCCGGTAAATGGGTATTGCTTCAGGCTTGGAGGGAAGTTCACCGAATCAAAGAGTTCGCCTTCATCGTCCAGGAAAGTGCCAAAATGCATTATCTCCTGTTTGCTGGTCCAAACATATTTTAAGGTAACCAACAAGCCCATCATGCGTATCTTTTTGCCAACAAAATCGTTCATATTCCGGGCTTTTGCTTCACCCCGGAAAGGGGTTTCTAGCAAGTCAAAATAACTCATCGATACCGGGAAGTCAATCAATTCAATTTCGTCGTATGCATCTTCCAAACTTTGGTGTTCCAATTGGGGCATGTTAAAGTGCTGCTCTTCTATCTCAAAAAGGGCTCTCGGCTTGGGCTTTGGTTTTTCCTTTTTCAGATACAGGTGCGCTTCCCAAAGCAATTCCACTTTGCCTTTGTTCATGAAGCGGAAAGCTCCAATCCGGATTAAAATAATTAGCTGTTCAATTCCCAAATGTACACGGTTTATAAAGTCAACCAAACTTAGGAAAGGGCCGTTGGTTTGCCGTTCTTTTATAAGGGTGTAACAAACTTCCTGTTCCAGATTGGCAATATGGATGAACCCAATGTAAACATCATTGCCGCTGATGCTGGTCAAATACTGGCTGTGGTTGATATGTGGCAAGTGAATGGAGGCTCCGTGCCGTTTGGCTTCGTTAAAATAGACCCAGGTTTTGAAAAACCCGCCAAAGTTGTTGATTACTGCCACCATAAACTCCAAAGGGTAGTAGCTTTTCAGGTAAAGGCTTTGGAAACTTTCCACAGCATACGAGGCCGAATGGGCTTTGGAGAAGGAATATCCCGCAAACGATTCAATTTGCCGCCAAACCTCATGGGTAATGGCATCGGGGTATCCGCGCTCTTTGCAATTGGTAAAGTAGCGCTGTTCAATGCGCTGGAATTCGGTGCGCGACCGGTATTTGCCGCTCATAGCCCGGCGCAGGATATCGGCATCGGCCAAATCCAACCCGGCAAAATTGTGGCACACTTTCAGCACATCTTCCTGGTACACCATCACCCCGTAGGTTTCTTCCAGTTGTTCCTTCATCACCGGGTGAATGTATTTTATGGCATCCGGATTTTGAAACCGTTTGATGTATTCCTTCATCATGCCGCTTTTGGCAACCCCGGGCCTGATGGTGGAACTGGCGGCCACCAAACGGATGTAATCGTCGCAACGCAGTTTTTTCAGCAACCCCCGCATGGCCGGGCTTTCAATGTAAAAGCAGCCATTGGCTTCACCGGTTTTGAGCTGGTGTTTTACTTTTTCATCTTTTTTGAAGTCCTCCACCCGGTGAATGTCAATATCAATGCCCCGGTTGGTTTTCACTATCTCCACGCATTCGCGGATATGGCCGATGCCACGTTGGCTCAATATATCGAGCTTTTCAAAACCCAAATCCTCATCAATGTACATGTCCCATTGCGTGGTTGGAAATCCCTTGGGCGGCATATCGAGTGCTGTATAACGGAAAATCGATTCTTCGCTCACCAGCACACCGCCTGCATGAATACTGCGCATGTTGGGGAAATCCTGCATCAATGCCCCAATGCGGATGATGCGTTTGGTAATTTCGTTCAGGTTTTCGGAGGCCGTAGGATAATCAATAAATGCATCAATTTCGGCTTTTGGCAAGCCATGCACTTTGCCCAGTTCGCGGTAAATGCTTTTGCCTTTAAAAGTATTGATGGTTCCCAACAGGGCGGTGTGTTCGCGTCCGTAGCGTTTAAATATATAGTCTTGAACCTGATCCCGCTCTTTCCACGAAAAGTCGATGTCAAAGTCGGGCGGACTGCTCCGTTTGGGGTTTATGAACCGTTCAAAATACAGGTTCATCTCAATGGGGTCCACATCGGTAATACGCAAGCAATAAGCCACCACACTGTTGGCCCCGCTTCCCCGCCCAACATGGTAAAAGCCACGGCTCATCGCGTAACGGATGATGTCCCAAGTAATCAGGAAATACGACGAAAAACCCAACTTATGGATTACCTCAAGTTCCTGTTCCACCCGCTGTTTGGCAATAGGATTGCGTTTCCCGTACCGATAGTCCATTCCATCGAAGGCCAGTTTTTGCAGCAACAGTTTGTCGTCGTATCGGCTGCTTGAAAAAATCTGCTTGTTTTTCACGGTCGTGAAATCAGAATCAATGGAACAGTCATTCAGCAATGCTTGCGTATTCCTTTCTATTTCAGGATATTCGCTGTAAGCAATTTGCAATAAATGCGGATCGATCCATTTTTCGTTTGCTTGCGACAGACTTATGGGGTTTACCTTAGTCAGTAGAGTGTTGTGGTCAATGGCCCGCAGGTTTTGATGCAGGAAATATCCCGTGTCATCGGCAAAAGTAATGGGGTGAAGGGCTACCAGTTTATCAGTGCGTAGGGCATATTTACTGTTCCAGAGTTTATTCAGTTCGCTCACGCGGATGCCGGTAAATTCATTTTCATTCAGGTCGTTGGGCTTTAACCGCCCGAAAGGGTAAACAAAATACGTTTGGGTTAGCTGCGGAGGACGCTCGGGCAGTGGCTTTTCATCCAACAAATATTGGCTTAAAAAACGGTTCAACTGTTCCAGTCCGTCGTTGTTGCGGGCCAGTCCAATATAAAGCAATTGGTCGCCGTGGCGGAATTCAATGCCTGCAATGGGTTTAATGTTATGCAACCGACAGGCTTTCACAAAGTCGGGTATTCCGGTGGTGTTGTTTATGTCGGTCAAAGCTAGTTGGGTAACGCCCAGCTTTGCCGCTTGAGCAACCAAATCCTCTACCGATAAGGTTCCGTACCGTAGGCTGAAATAGGAGTGGCAGTTTAAATACAATTTGCAATGGGTAGTTAGTAATTAACAATGGGCAATTAACAATTAGTAGTGAATCCATTTGTCCATTTGTCCATTTGTCCATTAGTTCATGTGCTCATTAGCCCATTGGGCCATTTAATAATGGTCACATGAACTCATGAACGAATGAGCTAATGAATTAATTCCGTTTATAATGTCCCATTCCGTGGAGTTCCAATGTTACGTTCTCCTTAAATCCTTCATCGGGCGATAGCGGTTGCCCAATGGGGATAATCAGTTCTTTGCTTTTTACCTTGGGGTCTTTTACATGGTTAGGTACGGGGTACGCATTCATCAGTTTACCGGGATAAGGATCCAGCATCCGGGTGATGTCGGTGAGTGGCTTTTCGCTTTTAAGCCATGCTTGCTCTCTGCTTCGGGGCAAAATTATGGGCGACCGGTGGTATGGTATTAATTGCATTAGGCTGTTGGCTACGGTGGTTATAATAGCAAACGAGTTGATTTCTTCTCCCGTTTCCTTATTAGCCCAGGTATCCCAAATTCCGGCAAAAGCAAACGGACCCTGCTTTCCTTTAAGATAAACCACATACGGTTTGTTGAGTTTATCGGTGGTGGTGCCTTCGTAAAATGCATCGGCAATAACCAGGCATCGCTGGCTGCGTATGGGCTTGCGGAATGCCGGTTTGTTTATGATGTCTTTTCCACCCGTATAATTGGGGTTGTTTTCCTGATTCCGGTCGCCTTCGGACCGGGCATTAAACAAGTACATGGGTTTCTTGGCCCAAAAAGGGGTAAGCCCAAATTGAAACAGTTGTACCTGATTGGAGAGCAAGTTTGTTATTACCGGGGCATAATCGCCCGGCGACACATTAAAATTTGGGGTGAGTTCCACCCCTTCGGGTACTTTCACGTTGAACCGCTCTTCAACTATTTGTACATTTTTTACTTGTATATATCTTCCGCACATAGAGGTATGTATTATCTCAAAGTCTATTCTCAATAAAACCCTGCGGCTTTTCGCACCGCTTTCACTCCGTACAGTTTCCGTATGTTGTCCATGGCCAGGTACAAGTTAACCATTTCCGGGGTATCTTCAAACAGGTTCAGCTGTTGTGCTCCATGTACCAATCCGCTGAATTTCACCCCAATCAGGCGTATGAGCATTCGCCGGTCGTACAGTTTGGCAAAGAGCTCTTTGGCCGATTTCAACAACACATGGTCAAACGCGGTATAGCCCAGTTTTTTCTGCACTGTATGCGTATCGAAATTGGCATACCGTATTTTTATAGTAACTATGGAAGTCAGTTTTTGTTCTTTCCGCAATTGAAAAGCCAGCTTTTCAACCATGGACGCCAAGGTATTGTTCAGCATCTGCATGTCGATGGTATCCTGTTCAAAGGTTCGTTCGGCGCTCATCGATTTTTGTTCCGAGTAAGGTTTTACCGGAGTAGGATCGATGCCGTTGGCCTTTTTCCACAGTTCCTGCCCGTTTTTGCCCAGCACTTTCTCCACCATGGTTGGCGGAATCTCGCGCAGGGTTTTTATGGTGAGCACTCCCATGGAACGTAACAATTGGTACGTTTTTGGCCCAATCATGGGAATTTTCCGGATGGACAATGGCCCCAAAAACGGAGGAATATCCATAACTTCAATCATGAGCTCTCCATTGGGTTTGGCTTCTCCGGTGGCAATTTTCGAAACGGTTTTATTGGCCGACAGCCCGAACGAAATGGGCAACCCCGTCTCTTTAATAATGGTGCGCCTCAGCTCCTTGGTCCATTGCAGGCAGCCAAAAAAACGGTCCATTCCGGTAATATCCAGGTAATGCTCATCAATCGATGCTTTCTCGTACAGTGGTGCCCGCTCGGCAATAATGTCGGTTACTATATGGGAATATCTGGAATACCGGTCCATATCGCCCCGTATAACCACCGCGTTGCCGCAGAGGTTACGGGCCATTTTCATGGGCATGGCCGAGTGTACTCCGTATTGCCGTGCTTCGTAACTGCAACTGGCCACCACCCCCCGGTCCGATATCCCGCCAATAATAACCGGCCTTCCTATCAGTTTGCTGTTGGTTAACCGCTCTACCGACACAAAAAAGGTGTCTAAATCGAGATGGACAATCTGTTTGTTTGCTGTTTGCATCGAAAAAAACACTAAACTATTGTGTAAATACTAATTTATTTTTAAATTTGGTTAGAATATAACCAAAATATAGATTACAATATAATCAAATTTTTGTAATTTTGAAAATTGTAAGACAATATTTTGATGTTGGTATGAATTTAAAACAGAAGGAAAATGAAAAAATTAGCTATTGCATTAATAATCGGTGTTAGTGCCGGAATTGTGGATGTAGTCCCCATGATGGCTCAGCAATTGAACGGTTTTGCCTGTGCTTCAGCCTTTGTACATTGGGTGGTGCTGGGTTTAATTATCCCATTTATTGGATGGAACCTAAAAGGCTGGCTCAAAGGAATACTGGTGAGCTTATTGGCATTGTTGCCTGTAATGATTTTGGTATTGGAAAAAGAGCCATTGTCGTTGATCCCCATGACTGCTTTTTCGCTGGTGTTGGGTGCAGCGGTGGGTTGGGCAGGCGAAAAATGGGTTAAGACGGTTTAATTGCGGTTGCCCTGAATTTATTGAGGGATTTTAAAAAAAAATGGAAACTATGTTTTTCAGTCAAAATATTAAATTGTTGCGCAAGCGGAAGGGCCGTACCCAGGACGATGTAGCCTTTGCCCTGCAAATGAAGCGCCCCACGTTGAGCGGTTACGAAAACGAAGTGGCCAAGCCGGGAGTGGAGGTGCTGATAGCTTTTGCCGACTATTATGGAGTAACCATCGACACCTTATTGAGGGTGGATTTGAGCAACCTTTCGGAAAGTATGCTTTCGCAATTGGAGCGGGGAATGGAGGTATATGTGAAAGGGGGAAAGCTCCGGGTGCTGGCCACTACCGTAAATGCCGGGAACAAAGAAAACATTGAGTTGGTTCAGGAAAAGGCCAAAGCCGGTTATACCCGTGGCTTTGCTGACCCTGATTTTATTGAGAAACTGCCCGTTTTTCAATTGCCGTTTTTGCCCGAAAATAAAAAATTCCGCACGTTTCAATTGAATGGTGACAGCATGTTGCCCATTCCCGATGGAGCGTGGGTTACCGGTGAATATGTAGTGGATTGGAGCACGTTAGCTACCGGGCAGGCCTGCATTGTTTGTACTTTGGACGATGGGCTTGTTTTTAAAGTAGTTGAAAACAAAATAGAAGAATCGGGTGAGCTGCTGCTGCATTCCTTAAACCCGGAATATAAGCCCTATGCCGTTCCGGTGAACCAGATTACCGAAATATGGAAGTTTACCCATTACATCAGCCACCAGATGCCTGAAGGCGGTGCCACGCAAGAAGAGTTGCTGAGCCGGATCAAAAGCATCCAGAATGATTTGGAAGGGATTAAAACCCAGTTGACTGTTTAAGAGGCCGACAATTTTGTTTTTTAATTTGATATTAGAATACAAATAGCCACAGATTCGCAGATTAAAAAAAACTAAAATTTGTTATTCGGTGAATCTGTGGCATTTTTTTTGTTTTAGTGGCCGACTTGATTAATCATGAAATGTAACTTTCCATTTTCCTTTCCGTGTTTTGGATTGGAGTGCTGCGTGGAGCAAATCCAAAAAGTCGTCGCGGGGGATTTCTTCAGCACCTAGGCTTAGTAAATGTGGGTTGGTTACCTGACAGTCGATAAACCGGAAATCCCATTCCAGAGCCAGCAAGGTTAAGTGGTAAAAGGCAACTTTTGAAGCATCGTTTTTTTTGTGAAACATCGATTCCCCAAAAAAGGTGTCTCCCAACGAAATACCGTACAACCCACCTACCAACTCTTGCTCATACCAGGTTTCAATAGAGTGGGCAAAACCCAGTTCGTGCAACTGGATGTATGCCTTTTTTATTTCCAGGGTTATCCAGGTTCCGGGTTGGCCGGCACGAGGCGCTTTCCGGCAATTCTCAATTACCTGCGGAAACGCTTTGTCAACCGTAACTTGGTATTTGCCGCTGTTCAAGGTCTGTTTCAAGCTTTTCGATACCTTGAATTTTTCGGAGAACAGCACCAGCCTCGGGTCGGGCGACCACCACAGAATGGGATCCGGGTGACTGTACCACGGAAAAATACCTGAAGCATAAGCTGCTATCAACCGTTGAGGCGACAAATCGCCACCTACGGCCAGCAACCCTTCGGGTTCTGCTTCGCTGGGGTGCGGAAATATGGGTTCTTCCGGTAATTGATATATGGGCACTGTTGTTATTATTCTAAATTAGTGGTCTCAAATCTCAAGTCTCATAATCTAACGTCTATTGGAAAATGTTGTGTAAAATAAATAAACCCTTGCCAATTCGCATAGCATTGTTAGGAATTAATTCTATATTTATTGGATAAATTGATATCTTAGTGGCAACCAAGAAATAACTGCAACCTAAATAATATTAACATGAAAAGAACAATTTTGACTTTAGCAAGCATTTCATTATTATGTTTAAGTGCAATTGCACAAAATTCAACAGAAGCACCAAAAATAGTTAGTACAAATCCAAATTTTGGGGATTGCAATGTAAATCCAGAAATTAGGGAAATAATCGTAAAGTTTGACCAAGAAATGGCAACAGGTATGTCAATTGTTGATACAAAGGATATGCCCAAAGTTACCGATAAACCAAAATGGATTGATAGTAAAACCTTATCAATACCGGTGGAACTCCACCAAAACAGGCTCTATACCTTGGCATTTAATAATTCGCGATTTGACAATTTCAGAAATTTAAACGGGGTACCGATGAATCCTGATGAATTAATATTTAAAACAAAACAGGTTTCTTTTGCTCAAAAGAACAAAAAAGCATATCAGGAACTTCTTAAAATATTTCCTGAACAATATTCATACGCTAATTTAAAAGAAATTAATTGGGCTAATTTGTTAAAGGTGTATAAGACTGAACTTGAGAATGCAGAATCAAATACAGAATTTGCTTTGAAATTAGTTAAGATGCTGAAAAACGCCAACGACCCTCATTTATGGGTTGAAGTTGAAGGAGGAAAGTTTGAAGCAGGTAAATTAAAAATGGTAACGGTGAATAACGGTTCGCAGCAACTATTTTCGATTTTACAAAATAGAATAATTGGGAAAGGTTTTACCACTGTTGCCGGCAATCTTGATAGTGTAGGCTATATAGCTATACGGATTGGAATTCGGATTTTTTTAATATCGAACAAAAAAATTGGGATAATAGTCAAATAAAATATACTGCCGATAGTGTTTTGCACAAAATGTTTGAATATCCTAACCTCATAATTGATGTAAGAGATAATGGAGGCGGAAATGAGAATTTTGCTAAAAATTTTGCAGCCTATTTTGTAACCGATTCTACACCTTATGAACTTGTGAAATACTATAATGAAGCAACCGGACGGTTTGATAAAGAACATATTAAGATTCTTTATCCAAACGATAAGAAAAAATATACCGGTAATATTTATGTAATTTCCGGGCCTGCCGAGATGAGTAGCAATGAATCTTTTGTTTTAATGATGAAACAGATTCCAAATTCGAAAATTATTGGTATGAAAACGTATGGCAGTTCAGGCAATCCAAAACAATATGTATTATCAAATGGTGTAACAATATTTTTACCATCATGGCAAGCGTTTACTTTAGACGGCAAACTGATAGAGGGCAATGGAATTGAACCCGACATTGAAATCAAAACAACAAGAGAGGATTTTAAAGAAACGGATCCAATCATTAATGAAATAATAAAAATGACCAAAATGAACCATCCATGATAATTTGCTTATCACACAAGGGCATGATTATAACAAATGCTTAATTGGAAAGGAAAACTTCAAATATGGATGCTCCATCTGACCAAAAAAAAAAATATAAACAGATGAAATAAGGGGAATTAAACGAATAACTTTAATGGATACTATCATGAAAAAAACAATTCTTTTACTTTGTTTAGGGTTTGTTTCATGTGCATTAAGCGCACAAACTCATATTCCCGCATCCAAATCTTTTGTTGGAATCTGGAGACTAACAGATGGTATGATTCATGGTTCGAATAGGACAACAGGAATGTTTACAGTAAACAATCCAGATGGAACATTCTATTTGTTTACAACAAGCGGAACCGATAGCACCTTTGCTTCAATTCTTCAGTACGGCACATATAAATTAACCTCAGACAGTACTTGTACCGAACAAATTGTGAAACATAATAGTAATCCTTCAATGGATGGTAGTAATTTTTTAATTAAGTTTCGATTTATTGATGAGAACACTATGATTTCACAATGGAAATTAGGCGATTTTCCTTATATTTCAGAAAAATGGTCACGCGTCCAATGATTAAATCAGAAACGAAATTATTCTTAAGGCAATTAATGACTAGTCAATATTGTAAATGCGCGAACTGTTTGCAATAAATAAAAATAATAACCATAACAGAAGTAACTTCGGAAGTTGTAATCCACTTCAACATTCTTGTAACTTGAGAAAAAAAGTGCCACATAATAGGTGGCCATTATTATACCCAACTTTAACGCTTGATTTATTTAGAATGCAAATAAGTTTTTTCACCAACCCACTTATTTATATTCTTTCTAAATAACATTTTCATTGAACAAAAACACCATAAAAGCATTTTAGTATTCGAACAATCGCATCAACTTACTATAAACAGTTTTTCATGGAAGATAATTCAACGAACAACAACACCTCGCGCCGCGATTTTTTGCAACGGATGGGTTTGATAGCCTCCGGTACGGTGATGGGTGGGGCGGCACTGTTTGCCGGTTACAAGTTTGAAACCACCAAAAAGCACGATTCTAAAATAAAAGCACTAACAGCTGAACATCAGTTAATTGAGGTGGACGATGAGGGAAATGAACTTCCTGATCAGGGAAACCTGAGCAATCTCACTTATCAAGGTAGAGAAGGACTTCACGGTAAACGTTGGGTAATGGTGATTGATTTGGCCAAGTGCCGCAATGCACGCCAATGTATGAAAGCTTGTCAGGGGGCACATGAGCTGAGGCCGGAACAACACCACATTAATGTGTTGCAAATGCAGGACAACGAAATTACGGCACCCTATTTTATGCCCAAACCTTGCCAGCACTGTGATAACCCGCCTTGCGTTTCGGTTTGTCCGGTGGATGCCACCTTTAAACGTCCTGATGGTATTGTGCTGATTGATAACGAACGTTGCATCGGTTGTCGGTTTTGCGTGGCAGCTTGCCCGTATTCGGCCCGTATTTTCCATTGGAAAGAACCGCTGAAGCAATTGGAATACGAAGATGATAAAGCAAGATACAGCCAGATGATTGCCGAGGGTAAAAAAGAAGAAGCCCTTGAACTGGAGAAAAAGGTAACTTACGATGTAGAGTTGAATGTGCCTCAGAGGAAAGGAACCATCTCAAAATGCTTGTTTAGTGCCGACAGGTTGCGGATTGGCCAAATGCCTTACTGTGTTTCCGCCTGTCCGAATGGGGTGTATTACTTTGGCGATGAAAACGAAGATGCAGTTACAAACGGCACTACCAAAGAAACAGTCCGTTTGAGTGGCTTGCTTCGCGATAACGCCGGCTACCGGTTGATGGAAGAGTTAGGCACCAAACCAAGGGTATATTATTTGCCGCCTAAAAACCGGTTGTTTCCTTTTCCCGACGAGAATTTACTAACTACTGAGCACCAATCATAATTATTCATTAACTATGGATCATTCATTAACCATTGAACAGCAAAAAGAATCGTTACAAAAAATCACCTGCGACTTGATTAAACCGGTGGGTCTGAATCGGAATTTTCAAATTTGGATGGCTTTTCTATCGGTAATTCTCATTGCCTGTTTGTATGCCTATTACATTCAGATGCGCGAAGGATTGGGTGTAGCCGGTATCCGCGATTATGTATCGTGGGGAATGTACATTGCCAACTTTGTGTTTTTTGTGGCATCGAGTTTAATTGGGATGCTTATAACAGCTGTGCTTGGCCTTTCGGGCGCTAAGTGGATTACCCCCATAGCACGCATTGCCGAGATAATTGCTATAGGATTTGCTGCTGTTGCCGGATTGGTTATTGTTTCCGACATGGGCCGCCCCGAACGGTTGCTCAACGTTTTTCTTTATGCCCGCATACAGTCGCCCATTTTATGGGACGTTACCGTGGTAACCACTTATGTATTAATCAGCTTGCTGCTTTATTTTTTGCCACTGATTCCCGATATGGGAATGTTGCAGCGGAATCCAACCTTGCCAAAATGGTTGCGGAAAGTTTATGAAATTTTGAGTATTAACTGGAAAGGAACACCGGCTCAATACGAAATCCTTCATCGTTCCATTAAAATAATGGCAATTTTAATTGTGCCAGTGGCTTTGGCCATACACACCGTGACTTCATGGCTGTTTGCTGCCACATCGAGAGTAGGATGGGACAGCACCATATTTGGGCCTTATTTTGTTTCCGGTGCTTTTGTTTCCGGCATTTCCTGTTTGGTGATAGCCATGTACTTTTTCCGCAAAAACTATAAACTGCACGATTACATAACCGAAGACCATTTCAACAAAATTGGTAAAATAATGGTGCTGGTATCGTTGGTTTATCTTTATTTTAATATCAACGAATTTTTGTTTCCCGGGTATAAATTAAAAAGCGATGAAGCGGTTCATTTGCATGCGTTGCTTGCCGGCAAACATGCCTTGCTATTTTGGAGTGTTCAGATTTTTGGACTCATCATTCCGATTATTCTACTGCTTTTCAAAAAAATACGCACCTCGGGTCCCATGCTTATTATCAGTATTTTTGTGGTATTGGGATCCTGGTTTAAGCGGTATTTAATTGTGGTTCCCACCCAGGAGCATCCTTTCTTACCCATACAGAATGTCCCTGAAAATTTTATTATTTACAAACCCACGTTGATTGAAACCGCCATCACCGTTGGTTCTTTTATATTGGTTTTAATGATTATTTCTGTTTTGGCAAAGCTTTTCCCAGTTATTCCTATATGGGAAACGGCTCATGAAAAAGGCATCCACGAACCGGAAAAACTATCACTTGATTAAGTTGACAACCATGAATAGAATACATAAATTATTGGCATTTATTTTAGTAAGTACAGCTTATACCGGCTGGGCTCAAGAGGTTATTTGGGAAGTACCTGCCGACCAAACGCAAAAAACCGCTCCTGCACTTTTCACCAAAGAAATGCAAAAAAGCGGTGAAGAGGTTTACATGAAAAACTGTAAATCGTGTCACGGCGATCCCACTCAAAACAACATGGCCAAACTGAACCCGCTTCCAAAGGATTTGGGCTCATTGGCGGTTTCAAAACAAACCGATGGTTCCTTTCATTATAAAATTGTTATCGGGAAAGGGCTCATGCCAAGTTTTAAAAACACTTTGGCCAACGCCGATATTTGGAATGTAATATCCTACATCCGTACCTTTCATAAAGAATATGTTCAGCCTAAACCAAGCGAAACTTCTGCGTTTACGGGAAGTGCCGTAACCTTGACCTTAAACTACCTGCCCGACTTAAAACAATTCAAGGTTTTGGCAATGGGCAAAGACAAAGAGAAAGAGGTGCCCGCTGAAGGGGTTGAAATATCGCTTTTTGCTAAAAGGTATTTTGGGTTGTTGAAAATTGCCGATAACCAAACTACCAATAAACAAGGGGAAGTTATTTTTGAAGAACCCAAAAAACTACCCGGCGATAAGGAAGGAAATTTGGTAGTTACCGCCAAAGCTGTTGATGGTGAAAAATACGGGGATGCATCGGTTACCAAAGATTTTGTGGCGGGAGTTGCCACTCAAAAACCATCGTTAACCGAGCAACGGGCCATGTGGAATGTGGTAAGTAAAGCACCGTGGTGGGTTACCATTGCTTATCCGCTGGCAGTTCTGGGGGTTTTAGGAACCATTGGGTATATTCTGTTATTGCTTAAGAAAATATACATTTTAGGGAAAGAAACTCCAATAGAACAGGAATAGTTAGAGATTAAACATTTTAATAAGATTTTAAATTAGTCATTTGGAATTATTAGAGCCTAAGTTGATTAATTGAAATTTAGCCTGAAAGGCTAAAAGAATAAAACCCGGTGCAACGCACCGGGAATAATGGTGCAGAGAAATGATCGGCGCACTATTTTGCCTTATTTTGATGCAAATGAAGCATGCGCCGATAGTTATAAATTTTAATGAATTGCGTTATATACATAAAGTTATGAGGTTACTTAAATTTTTATTGCTTCCGATTTTACTTCTGACAATATCGTTAGCATACGGTCAGTTTGCGGGCTCAAAGCAGCCCGAAGTAGGTCTTTTTGAACATTTAGATGATACCATTCCTTTGAATTTAACATTCTATAATGAAAAAGGCGAATTGGTTAAACTGGGCAATTTCATTAACAAGCCTACCGTTCTTTCATTTGTTTACTTCGATTGTCCGGGGCTGTGCAACCCGCTTTTGGATGGGTTGAACAATGTAGTTGGGAAAACCTATATGGTATTGGGAGTGCAATACGATGTGGTTACCATAAGTTTCAATCCGGGCGATTCTCCGGCAAAGGCGGTTGATAAAAAGAGGAACTTTTCCACCAATGTTAACGAATCAAATAGTATGCACTGGAATTACCTGGTGGGCGATAGTGCCAATGTAAATGCCATTTTAAATGCGGTTGGGTTTAAAGTAAAAAAAGTGGGAGTCGATTATTTGCATCCCTCTGCCATTATGTTGGTAAGCCCCAACGGGAAGCTTACCCGCTATCTGTACGGTACCTATTTTTTGCCGTTCGATTTCAAAATGGCCGTATCGGAAGCCTCCCAAGGGCTGTCGCGACCAACCATAAATCGGGTTTTGGAATATTGTTTCAGCTACGACCCGCAAGGACAGAAATATAAACTTCAGATTACAAAAATTAGTGCAACCATCATTATCTTTTTTGCTCTGGTTTTATTCTTGGTATTGGTTATAAAACGAAAGAAAAGTAAACAAACATAATAATAGCTCTATATGGAAACCCAAAAAAGTCATTTGAATTTTCTTGAAGATACACAAGGGAGAAAGGGGATTTTTGCCTGGATACTCTCTACCGATCACAAACGGATTGGAATTTTATATTTAATCTCCATTACTACATTCTTTTTAGTTGGGGGATTATTGGGCAGATTGATGCGCCTTGAGTTGGCTGCTCCCGGTGAAACAGTGATGGATGCCCAAACCTATAATGGGTTATTTACCGTTCATGGGATCATCATGATTTTTATGGTAGTGATTCCCGGTTTAGGTGCTGTATTTGGGAACTTTTTTCTACCCATTATGATTGGCGCCCGCGATGTGGCATTTCCGAAATTAAACCTTCTATCGTGGTACCTCTATATGACCGGGGCTTGTTTGGCAGTTTATTCCCAATTTGCCGGAACCGGTGCACCCGATACCGGATGGACTTTTTATGCTCCCTATTCAACCGATAGCAGTACCAATGTAATACCGGCAGTTTTTGCAGCTTTTGTGCTGGGTTTTTCATCCATTTTAACCGGGCTGAATTTCATTGTCACCATTCACCGTATGCGGGCTCCGGGAATGACTTGGTTCCGAATGCCATTGTTTCCCTGGTCGCTTTATGCGACTGCCTGGATTCAGGTTTTGGCAACTCCCATCGTTGGCATTACCTTAATGATGATTGTGGCTGAACGGTGGTTCCAGATTGGTTTTTTCGATCCGGCGTTGGGCGGCGACCCCATTCTGTATCAACATTTATTCTGGATTTATCCGCATCCGGCGGTTTATATCATGATTCTGCCAGCCATGGGAGTAATATCGGAAATAATTCCCACGTTCGTGAAAAAAACGATATTTGGCTACAAGGCTATTGCACTTTCGAGTTTAGCCATTGCCGGAGTAGGTTATTTTGTTTGGGGCCACCACATGTACACATCGGGCATGAGCGGAACCGCCCGTTGGTTTTTTTCCTTTTTAACGTTTATAGTAGCAATTCCCAGTGCCATAAAGGTTTTTAACTGGGTTTCAACAATGTATAAAGGTTCTATTGACCTGCGCACCCCTTTTCTTTATGCTGCATCTTTTATATTCCTTTTTATGATTGGTGGATTAACTGGTTTGGTTTTGGGTTCATTGGCATCCGATGTGCATGTTCATGATACGGCATTTGTGGTAGCCCATTTTCATTATATAATTTTTGGGGGAATGGGGTTTGCATTTTTTGCGGCTATTCATTATTGGTGGCCAAAAATGTTCGGTAAAATGTACAACGAATTCCGTGCGAATGTGGCTTGGTTGGTAACTTTTGTTGGGTTCAATGTTCTTTATTTCCCTTTATTTGTAATTGGAATTCAAGGAATGCCCCGCAGGTATTTCGATTATCTGCCCCAATTTCATTTGGGGCACCTTATTTCATCCATTGGGGCGCTTATTCTTCTTACCGGCATCGGTTTAATGATAGCCAATCTGTTACGGACCAATAAACATGGAACACCGGTGGGAATAAACCCTTGGGGAGGGGTAACTTTGGAATGGACGGTTCCATCGCCGCCACCGGTAGAAAATTTTGATGAGATTCCAACTATAACAAAGAATCCATATACGTTTGATTAGTTATCAATTAAATAAAAAACCTATGGATGAACATAGAGATGATATAGGATCAAGGATGGGGATGTGGATTTTCATTTTTACTTAATTGCTCCTTTTTGGCGGTCTTTTTTTGGTTTACGCCATATTCCGGAACAAATATTCTGCCGATTTTCATACGGCTGCCCACGAGTTAAATGCCTTTTTGGGTGCTTTGAATACCGTAATACTTCTAATAAGCAGTGCTACCGCAGCCATGTCGATTACAGCTGTTCAAAAAGGGAATAAAAAATTGGCCTTGTGGTTGGTGGGAATAACCATTTTTATGGCGTTCCTTTTTTTGATAAATAAATATTTTGAATGGGGACACAAAATCCATTTAGGTATTTATCCCGGTTCTGAGCTCTTGTTAAAAATGGAACAGGGCGAACTGCTGTTTTTTGGTTTGTATTATTTCATGACCGGCTTGCATGTGTTTCATATTATTGTCGGGATGATAATTCTCACCGTTGTTATGGTTAAAATAAAATCGGAAAGCATTAATGCCCACGATTTTGTTTTATTGGAAAACGGGGCTTTATACTGGCACCTAGTCGATTTAATTTGGATATTCCTGTTCCCGTTGTTGTACCTAATTACCTAAAAAGATATGGAAAACCACGAACATCACGAGAATCAGGAGAATCATATAACTCCTTACAGCACCATGTTAAAAGTGCTGGTAGGTCTGCTTTTCCTAACCTTTATAACCATTTCCGTTACCGGATTTCATTTAGGGGCTTTTACGGTAGCAGTAGCGTTAATAATTGCTTGTGTAAAAGGAGGAATTGTTATTACTTGGTTTATGCATTTAAAGAATGAAACACCTATTTTCCGATATATGGTGTTGGGTGTTTTATTGTTATATGTGTTAATAATTGTTATTACTTTCTTTGATTACGCATTCAGATAACTAGTTAGCTATGAATTTTTTACAGATATTTTCAGGGGCATCGAATATGGTGGAAGGGGTCGACCGCTCCTTCGTTGTAATTTTTGGGATATCGCTTTTCTTTTTAATTGGGATTACCGCCGTGATGATTTATTTCATTATTAGGTATGACAAAAAGCGAAATCCAAAAGCCACCCAAATTGAGGGGAACAATACACTAGAAATCATTTGGACGGTGATACCGTTAGTCCTTGTTATGGTAATGTTTTTTTATGGATACCGTGGGTATGCCAAAATGCGTGAAGTTCCCGCAGATGCGATGAATATTAAAGTTATAGCTTATATGTGGGATTGGGACTTTGAATACGAAAACGGCAAAGTGTCAAAAGATTTATACTTACCGATTGATAAACCCATAAAGCTGAATCTAACATCGCTCGATGTGGTTCATAGCCTCTACATTCCATCGTTTAGGGTAAAAGAAGATGCCGTTCCACAAAAGGATAATTACCTGTGGTTTATTCCTCAATTGGAAGGGGAATATGAAGTTATGTGTACCGAATATTGTGGGTTGAGGCACTCTTTTATGGGTGCAAAGGCCATTGTAATGAAGCAAGAAAATTTTGATACCTGGTTGGCCGATTTTACTCCGGTTGATTCCAGTACCATCAAGGGATTGGAAATACTGAGGGCCAATGCCTGTATTGGTTGTCATTCGTTAGATGGTTCAAAACTGGTTGGTCCATCGTTTCAAGGTATTTTTGGAACCTCGAGAACGGTATTAGTTGAAGGCGTTGAGAAATCAGTTATGGCCGATGAAAAATATATAATAAATTCGATTAAAGAACCGAATGCCGAAGTGGTTAAAGGTTATCCGGCCAATGTAATGCAAAGCTACACTAAGCTGCTCACCGATGAACAGATAACCGATATTGCCAATTACCTGAAAACTATAAAATAATATTTTGAAAAACCCCAATACTTTTTCAATTAACAACTGGCTTGAACTTACAAAGTTCAAGCTTTCTTTTGCGGTGGCCCTTTCACCAGTTGCCGGATATTTTATGTTTGGTACCGGGTTCACTTCCAGTTTAGTGGGTGTTTTTATCGGCACCTTATTGCTGGCTACCGGTGTTGCCGCCTTGAACCAGTACCAGGAGCGGCAAGTGGACAGTAAAATGCCCCGTACCAATAAACGCCCAATTCCCATGGGATTAATTTCAGAACAGCAATCTTTATGGGGTGTTTCGGTGTTATTGGTAGCCGGATTTTTGGTGCTTTGGTTCTTTACCACACCCGTCACCACTTTGCTCGGTTTTATAAATGTGCTTTGGTACAATGCCATTTATACTCCCCTAACGCGTATTTCGGCATTTGCAGTTATTCCGGGTGGCGTATGTGGAGCATTGCCTCCCATAATGGGTTGGACGGCTGCTGGCGGTGATTTGTGGCATCCTAAAATTGTGCTTTTGGCCTTGTTCTTTTTTGTTTGGCAAATTCCCCACTTTTGGCTGATATTATTGAAATACGGACAAGAATATACCAAAGCAGGTTTGCCTTCGGTTACGGCCATCTGGAATCAGAAACAGCTCAAAAGCATTACCTTTATTTGGATGCTTACCACCGGGGTTTCTGCGCTATTACTGCCGGTGTTCAATATGGTGTTTTTGTTCTCCTTAAAAATATTGCTTGGGGTTTTCACGGTTGTTTATATTTATTACACCTACCAAAGCTTGTATAAAAACCCCGAGAAGGTAAACTTTAGGGCAGCCTTTATTGCTATTAATATCTTCCTTATTTTAATAATGACTTTATTGGTTGTTCAGCAGTTTTTGGCATAAAAAAACCCGGACTTAGCCGGGTTAAATTCTATGTTGAATCATTGTTTAACGAAGTGTCACAGCAAAACCAAAGGTATGCATGGTGTATTTTTGCATAGCTATGGCATAATGGAAAACAATTGGGCCTAATTTTATGCGGGCTCCCGCTTGAAAATTAAAATTGGTGGTTTTGTTTTCTATTACCAAAGGATCTTTCTCCGATTTGTTAACCTCCAAATTACCATTTGTACTATTTATATCAACAACAGGATAGGTTCCATAAAACCCGCTTTCAAATTTACCCGAATTGAAACCAATACCTATAAACGGTTGAAAAACCGGGATACTGGCACCAACCAATAATGAACCGGTAAACGATGAAGCTTCCATCAAGAATTTTTGGTCGTCCCACAGGGCTGTGTTATTGGCTAACGTACCATTTGTTATACTTAATACATTGGGGGTAATAGCTAATGCACCACCCGAAAAGCCAGTTTGAAATTTAGTGTAGCCAACCAAGCCCGAAATTTGTAAAAAAGGTACTTTGCTAAGTACAGGAATCCATTGTTTTATATCGTGTTTTACACCTAATCCCCACATATTGGTTTTTTCCATTTTTACATCTACTCCATCAGGGATTAATTTATTGGCAGTATTGGCCAAATTGGGAATAAAGCGGATTATAACTTCGGTGCCTTTTGGTAAACCTACTGCTGCCTGAATAGCTGCCGAAGCGCTCAACCCCATGCCCAGTCCTTTAAAAGCAGGAAATGCTATTGAACTGGTATAATAATTCGGCGTACCTTCTTCACCCACGCTTAAAGGGATTGAGATGTTTGGTTGGACTAAATCTTTGTTTCCACGGATGGTGGGAACATCAGCGGTAGGATCCGAAAATTGGATATTGTTAGGCATATTGATACTGCTGGCCTTTACTGTTCCCGCACTTGAAGGTATCATAATTACCGATGTACTAAAAGTAACATCGAAACCCAAGGTACTATGCACTTTTGCCGTATGCGCCCAACCTCCACTTAAACCAATAGGCATAGCTACTGCAAATGGTTCAGTGTAGGCATTTACATAAGGATTCAATTGACTAAGGCTAAAGCTGCTTAGATTTTGGGCTTTCATACTTTGGCTACCCAAAACCAATACTAATAAACTGATGGTAAGAATTTTCTTCATGGTATTTTAATTTTAAATGTTTAGTAATAACTGAAATTAAGGTACTATTGTTTATTGGTGGAATCAAAAATAAGTAAAATTATTACACAACAGATAATTTTACTGCCATAAGGTTGCTTTTAAATGACTAAATTCGTTGCATGATACCTTATGTAAACATTCATACCCATCGGCCGGAATACCAAAATATTGAGCTTATCGATTTGGCAACTAAAAATGATTGGGAACCACGCTGGTGTTACAGTTTTGGTTTGCACCCATGGAATATTGCCACTACCGATTTAGAAAATTACCTTGAACAGATTGCAACATTAATAAATGAAAAAAAAATAATGGCAATTGGTGAAGCTGGCGTCGATAGGGTGATACAAACCGAAGTTGAATTGCAAAAGCAGGTTTTTAACGAACAGGTTTTATTGTCGGAACAATTCCAAATGCCAATCATCATCCATTGTGTAAAGGCGTGGGCCGATTTATCGGAAATCCGTAAACAAACAAAAGCAAAAACGCCATGGATTTATCATGGGTTTACCGCCAATTTGCATACAGCGCAACAAATCAGGCTCGAAGGAAATTACCTTTCATTTGGAAAGGCATTGCTGATAAACCCCAAAGTTCAAGCTGTATTTGCTTCTTATCCAATTGAAAAGATTTTCCTGGAAACCGATGATTCCGACGAAAAAATTGAAACCATTTACGAAAAAGCGGCCGATTTGCGCCATATTAGCATGGCTGAATTGAAAGAAGCTATATACGGAAATTTCATCACTGTATTTGGAGAATCATACAGCAACATAGGTTAAAACGGAAAGTGCTGGTATTGGGAAAAGAGCAATAATCAGATAAAAATAGTAAGTGTATTGTTGATGAATTATGACAAATTTTAAATCGATACTGTTAGCGGTTAGTAAGGGGATATTGGGGTTCTTTGGCATCATTTCATTAATCTTTTTAGCCCTAAGTTTTACCGATATTCCTTTTAATGCCTATTATAAATTGGGAATGGTACATAGCAACACAACAGAAATTCCTAATATTATTGTTGTTTTGGGCGGTACCGGTATGCCCAGTCAAAATGGATTAATAAAAACCTTTTATGCTTCGGCAGCTGCAAAAAAGTATAAAAAGGCCGATATTATTATAGCTATGCCTTATAGTGGTTCGGATAGTTTATATCCTTTGCAATTAATGGCAAATGAGCTTATAGTCAAAGGAATTGATTCTTTACGCATAAAATTTGAACCGCTCGGCTTTAATACCCGATCACAGGCGGTAAATATTGCATCCATGCTGAATGATGGCAAACAACTTTCGCTGCTAATAATAACTACTCCGGAACACATGTATCGTTCCATACATGCATTTAAAAAAGTTGGTTTTACAAAAATTGCTGGCTTACCTGCATTTGAGAAACCTATTGAAGAGGAAAAACTTATTGACTCAAAAGGTGATGAAAAAATTGGTCTTTCCTTAAGGTATAATATATGGAGTTATCTGAATTACGAACTTTTGGTTTTAAGGGAATATTGTGCCATTGCTTATTATAAAATAAATGGATGGATTTAGCTATTTTGCATTTTTAGTTTGGCTTTTATAAATACTATTTCATGAGGTTTAAAATATATATTTTACAGTTTTTCGTTTGCATTTTTATAATGGTATCCTGCAAAACAAAGCAGGTAACTTATGAAATGCCTATGGAACCGGTAACAGAGATTGAAGTTGAAAAAGTGGTTGAAGAACCATCGGTAAATGACCAAAAAACCACGGGATTCAAATTGGGGATTGAGGTACTGCAACAAATTGACTTTGCCGCGTTGAAAGGAAAAAGAGTGGGTTTGGTAACCAATCCTACCGGTGTGGACCGAAATTTGAAATCAACACTGGATATTTTGCATGAAAGTAAGAACGTAAATTTGGTGGCACTTTTTGGGCCGGAACATGGAGTGCGTGGTAATTTTTCAGCGGGAGATGAAGTGAACAATCAAACCGATGAAAAAACCGGATTGCCTGTATTTTCGCTATACGGAAAAGACAAAAAACCTAACCGCGAAGCCATGGATTTGGTGGATGTTATGATTTATGACATTCAAGATATTGGTGTTCGGTCCTATACCTATATCAGTACTATGGGCTTGGTAATGGAAGCCGCCGCCGATTATAACAAAGAGGTTATTATCCTTGATCGCCCCAATCCCTTGGGTTGCGAAAAAGTTGAGGGACCCTTGGTGCATGATGGATTTTATTCTTTTGTAAGTCAATTTAAAATTCCTTATGTATATGGGCTTACTTGTGGTGAATTGGCCCGATTGCTGAATTTTGAAGGGTTGCTGGCTAATGGAAAGAAATGCCAGTTGCAGGTAATTCCCATGCAAGGGTATTCAAGGGAAATGGACTTTGACGCTACCGGTTTGCATTGGGTTCCAACTTCGCCTCACATTCCCAACTCGCAAACTGCCTATTATTATGCAACTACCGGAATTCTAGGTGAACTTAATCCAACGTTGATTGGTATTGGATATACGCTGCCTTTTCAATCCTTGGTTACTGAAACTATTGATGCCGACCAATTGGCAAACGCCATGAATGCATTAAACCTTGCGGGAGTGATTTTTCGACCTACCTATTACAAACCTTATTATAAAGAGATGCAAGGCAAAGAACTGCAAGGAGTTCAGATTCATATTACTGATTTTAAAAAAGTAAACCTCACCGAAATTCAATTCTTTTTTTTGCAGGAAGCTCATAAAATTGAACCAAAGTTCAATCCTTTCAATGGAAATGAAAATCGGTACCGGATGTTCGATATGGGGTGCGGAACTGATTCCATAAGACTTTCGATGATGAAAGATTTTAATTTTGAAAAAGTTAGAACTATTTGGAACGGCGAATGCCAAAACTTTAAGGAACTTTCGAGGAAATATTACCTTTATTAAACCATTCAAAAAACCTTTACTCAACTTTTGATTCAAATGTTTTCATTATCAACCGTATTTTTAGTGTTTAACTTTTTTCCAAACGAGGGGTCAACCTTGAGGAACGGAATAACCAAAAAGCTTGGAATAGCGCATATCAAAACCCACATAAAGAAGTTTTGATATCCGATGATGTCTTGCAACCAACCGCTCATCATTCCCGGTAACATCATTCCAAGAGCCATGAAACCGGTAGTGATTGCAAAATGAGCGGTTTTGTGTTTTCCGTCGGATATATATATCATGTAAAGCATATATGCTGTAAAGCCAAAGCCATACCCGAATTGCTCAACTGCCACCGCGCCTCCTATTACCCAAAGCGAAGTAGGCATAACATGCGAAAGATACACGAAGGTTATGATTGGCAAGTGCATAATTAGCACCATAGGCCATAACCAAAATTTGAGTCCTTTTTTTGCTGCGGCAATGCCACCAAAGATTCCTCCCAAGGAAAGTGCAATAATACCAACGGTTCCGTAAACAAGTCCCACATCGCCGGTTGAAAGACCCAATCCTCCCAACTCGTTGGAATCGAGCAGGAATGGCGAAGCCAATTTCAACAATTGGGATTCGGGTAACCGATAAACCAGTAAAAAAGTGAGGGTAACTCCAATTTCTTTCTTTTTGAAAAATTCAACAAATGTTCCAAGAAAATCTTTCATCACATTTCCCTGTGAACTCACCACAGCCATATCTTCGGCCGGGTAAGGCAATATCAAATAGTGATAGGCAAAAAAGCCTACAAAAATCAGGGCAATAAATGCAAATACAATAGCCCAGGCAAAGGTAATGTTGCCTGAAAGTGCTGAAAAAGTAGCTGTTACCGGTTTATTTAATTTGGCATCGAGTTGAAAAGCCACAAATGCCGGAATGTTCCAGTTGCTCTCATTAAATTCAAAGCGGTAACTTTTTGCCAAAGCAATGCTTTTGTTACCTTTTAAATGGCTGATGTTCAATACAACGGTTTCGTTTGGTTCCGGCTGTTTGCTTAAATAAAAATAGGCAAACCCCATATTCCCAGTAGTTTGTGAAATGGATTCGGATTCAGAAGAATTAAATACCTTTTTTAACCCATTTTGTAAGGGTGCTGACACAAATTGATGCCACCAACCGGTTTTTTTCAATTCCTTTTTCTGATTGTCTTCCAAATAATAAAATCCGTGAAATGAATTCCAGGCATCTACTGAGTCAAGAAGTACCTTTGTCTGACTCTTTTCCATTTTTTGAATCCCAATGTTTACTTCCTTGGGCGAAATAAAATATAGGGTGGTTTTGTCAGTCAATGAATCCTTTACCATAGGATTAAAAACAGTACTATCGGCACTTGAAATGGAATTTACCGATAGTTCCACAGGTGGTAATCCGGTTTTTGCCTCAAAGTGACCTGCCAAAATCACCAAAACACCTTGCCCCATAAGCATAGCCAGGCGGTAAAAAGTGCTGCGGATTCCAATATAATAGGCCTGTTTGTGTTTCGACAAACCCAGCATGTAAAAGCCATCGGCTGCAATATCGTGGGTAGCAGAACTAAAGGCTAATAGCCAAAGAAAAGCCAAGGTATATTGCATAAATTTTGAAGTAGGAATGGTAAAGGCAACACCGGCCAGTCCAACGCCAATCATTAATTGCATAAGAATAATCCACCAGCGTTTGGTTTTAAAAATATCGACTATAGGACTCCAAAGAGGTTTAATTACCCAGGGTAAATACAACCAGCTGGTATATAAGGCGATATCGGTATTTGAAATGCCCATCCGCTTATAAAAAATTACTGAAAGGGTCATTACTAATACATAGGGAATCCCTTCAGCAAAATAGAGCGAGGGAACCCAAAACCAGGGGTTTTTTGAAGTGGATTTTTTTAGGTTAAGCATCTTTTGAAGTTTTTTTTAGGTGAGACGCACGACAGTGCGTCTTTACTATCTCATATCTCTAGTCTCATATCTCAATTCTTGTATCTCATGTCTAATATTCCTTCCTAATTTCTGCATTCCTAAAATAATGCATCAAAATTTCGGTATAAGTGTATCCTTTTTCTCCCATTACTGCGGCACCAATCTGACACAAACCAACACCATGTCCCCAGCCTGCACCGTGCAAGGTAAAGCTTCCGGGTATGGTTCCTGTAAAATGCAATTTTTCGATGGTAAACGCCGAACTATACAAATGCGATTCGCTCAACCATCGGCGGATTTCCAGTTCTTTGCCAACAATACGTGCTTTTTTTGTCCCTACAATTTTGAGTTTAATCAATCGCCCTGAGGTTCCTCTTTCCATTGGGATTAAATCGATGATTTGACCAAAATCAATACCTGATTTATTTAAAATCAGTGCACTCAATTGCTCTTGCGAATAAGTTACTTGCCATCGGTAAAAGTCTTTGGCCACTAAATCGTAATTGTTCAAAACCTGTGTCAGAACTTTCTCATCTTTTGTATTGCAAAATGCTTCAGGGTTGGCATGAATAAAATCGCGTGCATTTTTTTCAAGAGTCAAATCCATGGTATGCAAATGGGTAGGTTTAGGATGATCAATAACCGCTGTTAAATACGGATGTGAAACCGGTTCCCAGCAATTCTCGAATCGTTCGGCCACGCCACCACATGATTTTGAAAAACGGGCATCGCATATTTTATTGTCGTACATCAGCACTTGTCCCATGGTTTCTTGAACGGCTTCCACAACCCGAGGATTGTTTGCACGGGTAATTCCTTGATAACGCTGACAATGGTCGTCGGCACATACATGGAACAAGGTATGGTCCTCGCGGTCGTACCAGCGGATGTATTCCTCATCGGTTTGATGAATTAATTGGTAGGTAGTTTTAGCCGAAACCAAATCGTTTTGTTTCTGAATCTGGGCCAAGAGCCAACTGCGCGATATGATGGCATGGGCTTTTAACAAATTCAAAGAGCTGGATGCACTCATTTCCGAAGAAATTACACTTATCAAATAATTTTCTACTGGTAAAATATTGATAACCTGAATCTCATCGCCAACAAGTATTAATTTTAGAGTGCCTTGAAACTTTTGATCTTCTTTTTGCTCCCAATGGAAATCAACCCCAATTATTACCTCCTTTATTTCAAAATGGCATACCGTTAAATCATCAGGAATAAAAGATACTTCTTTGTCAAAGTAAAAAGTTTTCTCATCTGTTTTGATAACCAACCTACCGTTCTCAGCGAATGCCTGACCTTGATTGAACCTAGCTTCTGGTGCATTGAAAAAGGTAAAAACTCCGCTCAACCGGAAATCAATCCGTTCTTTTTTAATGATTCCTATTTCTATATTCGGCTGCATTTCCATGGGTTGTTTGTTCATTGATATGTTTTTATTTGAGAAGGTTTGTCAAATAGTGTATCATTTTTTCAAAACCTTCAGCCGACATCGAAACCTGATTCATGATGTCCTTAATATCCTCTTTGGTAATTTTGTTAAAATCTTTTTCTAACAGAGCAGTTAGCACACCTCCCATATCCACGGCTCCCGGGCTTATCAATATGTTTTGGTCACCCTCCGCATCATATTGCCACGGGTGGTGTTTGTGGCGCATAAAAACCATAACCCGCCAACCCTTGGAATACCAGCTCAGGATATTAAGCATCGGTTCTTCGCCACCCACCAACTCTTTCATATACTTGTAAATGGGTTTGAATGCGTTTAGCAAGGATTCTTTTTCGTCCGATTCCAGTACAATGAACCGACGAAATCCATCGTTTATGGCTGTTACTGAAATTTGGGGTTTATGGCTGAGTTCAATGCCAAACCTGCTTTTAAGGGTGTCAAATTCGTTTTCCATGGGCATAAAACCAACGTTCCCCGATTGAAAGTGCAGGTGATCGGGTGCCGAAGCACCGCATTTTGGCGCATTGTACAACGTCACCAAATCGGGTAAAGCTTTGCTGATTTCCAAAAAATGGGCAAATGAAGTTCCAATTTCCTGTGGTACATGGTTCAAACTAGCAATGGTGAAATGCTCCCTCAAGATGGGATAGGGATTGCAAAGAATTTCGTACGAATTCTCAAAAAGCACCCTATTTTGCTCTTCGGGGCGGTTTGCACTGCACAGGAAACAGGGCCTGGCTTTAATGGAAGCCCTATCGATTTTAGCCGATGTGGAAGTAATGCGCATGGGATTGTATTGAACCTGGAATGAAAATCCGACCAATTGAAAGGACTTCAATCGGGCATTTTTCAAACCTTCGAGGTTATCAGCCAGCAATGGCCAATTGCTCCGTTGTTCGTGTAACAGGTTATTTGTTTTCTCTTGGTAATTCATTTTTTCATTACACATTGCTAATTGTTAATTGTTAATTGTAATCCTTGCAGCCAATTCAATGGTCCGCAATTTATCTTTATAAAAATTGTGTTTGTTCATAGCTTCAATACTCAGCGAAGCATCAGAGTTTTCATCCCAACGGCGGCATAAATAAATGGGATTATAAATCCGTCCAATCTGGTACTTGCGGCTAATGGTAAGTCCTAGGCCGTAATCTTCGCCATAACTAACATTAGGAATCTTTACTTCACGCAAAACAGGCGTATAAAAAGCCCTTGGTGCACCCAATCCGTTGATGCGCAGCGCATTATTCCTTCCATTTTCAGGCGTCCATTCTTTGTGGTCGATTAACCCGGGAGGAATTTCTTCTAGTTTAAAGTTAGTCATTAAATAGGAGCCAATCACCATGGCGCATTTCTCTTTATAAAAAGTATCCACTACTTGGGTCAGTGTGGTTTCATCTTTATACAAATCATCGCTGTCTAATTGAATGGAAAATTTACCACATTGAGGGTGATGGGCTGCCAAATTCCAGCAACCGCCAATTCCCAAATCGTTACGATTGGGAATAACAAGAATCAAATTGGAGTATTTTGAAGCAAATTCTTTAATAATTTCGGTAGTACGATCGGTTGAGTGATTATCGACTATAATCAAGTTGAATGGGAACGAAGCTTTTTGCATCATCACCGATTCAATGGCATCGGCTATGGTTTTCTCGCGGTTACGAACCGGGATAATCACCGAGGCTTCCACCGGAAAATTCTCTTTACCAAATTCAATGGGAGTAAAATTTGGCTCCAAATATCCATTTATCGCTTTTAGATGGCTGGTAGCTGCTTTTTCCATTTCAATCTGTACACTCCGGTTTTTTGGATCCACGTAGTCAAATATTTTTTTCCCCGATTCCCGATTGTCCCATTCTTTTATTGAATACAAATATTCCGGGAGGTGAAACAACTCATGGTTTTGGCTCAATGCTAATCGAAGTTGGTATAACCCGGCAAATTCAAATTCTTCTTTTATTTTAGCGATGGCTTCTTTTAATGCTTTTGAATTGATATAAAGCAAGGAGCCGAAATTGAAATCATCACGCAAACTCCCCAATTGGTAATCAATCACCGGATGATTTACTGGTTTTCCATCAACCATATCAATATAATCGCTAAAAACCATTCCAGCGTTTGTTGCATCAGCAATTGAGAGGAAACGTTCCAAAGCAAATTGACCCAAACTGACTTCGGTTTGCTTAGTTATTAAAAGAGTATAATCGGAGTTGGCTAATGCCGCCAACGAAAGAATAGTTTGCGAATGGAAAATACTTTTGCTTTTTATAATCTGGCATTTGCTAAAGGGCGATTTTGTTTGTTCGGGGCTGATTAAATAAATGGTTTCAATAGTAGCTTGCTGCTGAAGATATTCTAACAATCCATTCCATACTTTTGGATTTGTATAAGGGAAAAAGCAATTGATCGTTTTCATACAATTTGATTATTATTTATTAAGTTCGTTACTATTCAGTTTTTTCAGCGTAATTTTATTATTATCAGCGTTTTTTAGCAATCTCTGGTTACTTGTCTCTGGTTTCTGGTTTCTGGTCCTAATCTCAGGTCTCACATCTCATCCCGATAGCTATCGGGACAAGTCTCATTTCTTTTTAATAAAAAACTCCAACATAGTCTTCATCAAAGCATTGCGGTGCGTATCATTCAAAATAGTCTCAAATGGAAATCCCAAGGCAATTACTTTATACTGCCCGGAATAAATAACCCCGGCGCTCATGTTATTTTCTGAATACCTCATAAATGTTGATGAGGTGGTGTCGAACGGAACAATGGCGTCTGGAGCCTCAGCTTTATAAATTGTTGGATGAAATTGGGTATTAAATTGAAATCCTGTGGTTGATTTTTTAAAGAGGCTATCGCAAAAATAAACGTTCCCCAACCTTGAAGCATGGTCAGCCCGTCCTTTGTATTTTAATAAATTACCCACCAAAGTGTCCTGCCTTTGAAAAGAAACATCGCTTCCTATATATGAGCCGGTAATGAGTATGTTACCGCCGTTTTGTAAATACCAATCAAGCTGCGTAAGCAACTCTTTTGTAAAAACAGGAAATCGGCTATTAACTGAATCTTTCGGCAGATAGGTTGTTTTTTCTTCGCCAGCCAAATAATCAACCACCGAATAATTAGCTAGTGGGAAAATCCCCTCTGCAACCGATTCATCACTTACCGATGCAAAAGCATACTTGGCTTTTTTAATAGCTTTGCCGTGTATGTATGTATAATCGAAGGTATTTCCGGGAATTATTAAATGTTCCAATTCGGCACCCGAGGCTCCATGACCAGGCGAATCGTCATCGAGCCATGGTTTATTCCGGTCGAACTCAAATTGCGTACCTGTGGTTTGTATGTTCATCTGATAGTCAACTCCTTCATCAATTTGGTTCATAAAGCCGGCAAATTTTCCATCATCAATAGCGGCTGGGGTATCTAAACGATCAAAACCATTTATAATCAAAACGGTATCAATAGCTTCGGAGGTATGACAAGCAGATAGTATTTCTGAAGGAAAACTTTCGCCTCCCTTATTCCAAGCGGTAATTTTGAAAGAATAAATCACATTTGGATTCATATTTTGAATTTGAATCCACGGTTCTTTAACGAAAGTCCCATTATCAAAATCTTCATCAGCTTTGCGTTGGTAAACCAAATAACCTTCTGGAGTTGCTGATTCTTCGAGACTATCAATAACCGGTTTCCATTGTAAGTTGGCCGAATTGAAAAGCGATAAGGAAATTTGAAAATGTGAAACAGGTAGTGGTTGTACAATGTATTTAAACCCCTGTTGAAACGATAAAAACTTCAAAATTCCTTTGTAAATAGCCCGGCTGGCATCAAACCGGAATTGAGGGTCTTGTCCGTAACGCACATCCATAAAGTTCTGATGTGAGAAAAGCTCTAGTAACATGCTGGGCGTGTTTGGTCGAAAAGCTTCACTGTAGGGTTTGTCCAACATACCACGTCGGGTCCATCCGGCATCCTGCTTTTGACGAATATCGGTTACCAATTGGGTTTGAATCAAATCGGTTAAGTCGCGTGAGGCCATTTTTGATAGTCCATTTGGATAGGTGGAAGATTCTTCGGTGGTACTGTAAATACCTAAACTTCCGATGGTTGAATCATTTTTAGCAATACCGGCATCGGTGTGTAATGCAAAAGAAAGGTCAATAGGAATGCCTAATCCCGGATGGTTTCTATCTTTTTCAGGACCCGATGGAGCACCCATTAAATAGTTTACCCATTCTCCCCGGCACTGATAATCATCAATGTAATCGTTTATGGTGTCGCCATGTAATCTCCAAACTAAGGAGTCAGGAATTCCGGCATACTGCAAATAATAACGGGCAGCTTCCTGAAAACGGGGTTTTTGGCTCACCATTCCATTTCGGCTGACATTCCCCATTCCACCCCCAAACCGAATGGCATCAGCGCTTATTTTTTGGCCGTTTTTTTTCGATTGGCTCGATAAAACCACCTTACCCTCTTGTTCATTAATTCCTTCATAAAATTTAAACCTACCCAAATAAATCCAAGTGTTGCCGCCCATTTTTTGATTTACTTGAAATTCGGTTTTTCCACCGGAATGATAAACCGTGTATTTTGCTTTGTCGGTATTGTTAGGCGAATGGTGGTATGAAACATAAATCGGATAGTATCCTTCTTCGGGAATATTAGGAATCCATTCCACCAATTGTTTTCCCACCTTATCGGTTCTAAATTCAATAGCAGTGCCCAATTCAAATGGGTTTTCTGTTGTGTAAGGAGGATTTCCAATGGCAAATCCTTTATCTTCTCTTACTACGATAGCACTTTTTCTGTAAATGCTATTGTTGAGGCTGCCATTGTTATCAACAATCACTTCCTGTATTTGCCAGTCGCGTTCGCGAGGTATCATTACATTGGCTCCTGCATTTTCCAGCATTGGAACCAAGGTTTTAATTAGGTATGAAAAGGAGGAGAGGTCTTCCACTGTTTGAAACAATCGTGCCCGTTGCCATTCCCAGCGATCCAGTTTCTGTTCGTAATAATATCCATGACTGGGCCACATAGCCAAATGAGTGTTTGATAAAACAGTAGCATCAAGTATTGGTTTGGATAAATTCTTTACCAAAGATTCTTCTTTGTGAGGCTGGTTTTTTGGAATACGTTTTTTGTCGTAACCTTTTTTATTCGACCTATAATAATTAGGTATGTATTCATAAATATTCTTTTGGTTGGAATGGATGGATATTTTGTAGTTTTGGTAGGGTTTACCAAGGTATTGCTTTAAGTGCCATAGTAAGCTGTCAACCGTAGTTTCGCGCATGGGGGAGTATGCGAATTTTGGCACCAAATGTAGTTCTATGGTTTTGTTTTTTGTATTCACAAGTAAGGTATCCATTTGAATGGAATCTTTCTTGTAATATCCTGTTAACTGATTAAAATATAATGAGTTAATTTTATCGTTTACAAATTGTTCAGCCAATTCATAAATGGAACTACGGTAGGGGACTATTTGGTGTTGACCAAAAACAGCGCCTGTGTTTAGGCATAGTAGTCCTATAATTCCAAGTAATATGACAAGTTGAGGCTTCATCCTCCGATTTATATGTAGATTTTGCATCCGAAAATAGATTTATTATTCAAAAAAACATACTATGTAATACTTTTTACATAGAATAAAATATTTTTAATTTTAGCAAAGTAAAAATTTAGATATTGTGTTATAAAGGTTGAGCAGATTTGCTATCGCAAATCGCTCAATTTGGGTAAAAATAAGCTTTGTTACTACAAAAACCTAAGCACATTAAATAATACAAACAATTATTATGGTTTTAATAGCAGATGGAGGCTCAACTAAAGTGGATTGGCGCCTGATTTCAGGCAGTCGGGTCTCTAGTTATCAAACACAAGGTATCAATCCGTATATTATTTCCGAAGAGGTTATTTTGGACATTTTAAACCACGCAGATTGGAAAAAAGAAGCGCATCAAATTAATACGGTTCACTTTTATGGGGCTGGTTTGGTTAATGAACAAGTAAAAGGTATCATGCAAAAATCATTAACCACAGTTATCGGGACTCATGCTACAATTAATGTGTATGACGATTTGCTAGGTGCAGCCCGTGCATTATTTGGCAATCAACAAGGAATTGTCTGCATACTGGGTACGGGTTCTAACTCTTGTTTTTACAATGGAAAAGAGGTGGTTGAAAAGATTCCTGCTTTGGGTTACATAGTTGGTGATGAAGGCAGTGGAGCTTATATGGGCAAGCAATTTGTAAATGCATTACTTAAGCGCGAATTTACTGTTGATTTTACCAACCAGTTGCTGAAAAGTGAAAACCTGTCGCAAGATCAGATTCTTGAAGGGGTATATAAAAAACCTTTCCCCAACAGGTATCTTGCATCGTTTACACATATTATGAATAAATACATTGAAAATCCTCAGATCCGTACTTTGGTTGCCAATTCCTTTGAATCGTTTTTAACAAAGAATGTATTAAAATACCCACAATTAAAGGACTGTAATGTGGGCTTTGTCGGATCCATTGCCACGGTTTTTGAGGCAATATTAATTGAAGTTCTGGCAAAGCATTCCATACAGATTGGCAAAATTAGTAAAGCTCCAATTGATGATTTAGTGAATTATCATGCATCAAGCCATTAAAATAGAAAAGCAAAATGGTGAACATTACTGAATCCAATTCAATTTATGATAATCTTGAGAAGATGACTGTGAAAGAGCTTCTTGAGAATATCAATCGGGAAGATAGTACAGTTCACAAAGCTGTAAATAAAATAATACCACAAATAGAACAAGTGGTGGAAAATATTATATCTAGGATAATAAAGGGGGGACGACTTTTTTACATTGGTGCAGGAACCAGCGGAAGACTTGGAATTCTCGACGCTTCAGAAATACCTCCTACTTTTGGTGTTCCTTATGATATGGTGATAGGACTTATTGCAGGCGGTGATCAAGCCATCCGTAAAGCTATTGAATCGGCTGAGGATGATGAACACGGAGCTTGGCGTGATATGGTTCCGTTTAAACCCCGGGCTATTGATTCGGTGATTGGGATTGCTGCATCGGGACATACCCCTTATGTTATTGGTGCTGTAAAGCAAGCCAAAAGTGAAGGTTTATTTACTGCTTGTATTGTTTGTAATCCGGATTCGCAACTGTCAAAGGAAGTCGATATTGCTATTGAAGCTATTGTTGGACCGGAGTTTGTTACCGGTAGCACCCGTATGAAAGCAGGAACGGCTCAAAAGTTAGTTTTGAATATGATTACTACTTCCATTATGATAAAATTAGGTAAGGTTAAGGGAAACAAAATGGTAGATATGCAATTAACCAATAATAAAATGGTGGAGCGGGGTTCCCGAATGATTATGGAAGAATTAGGACTATCCATTGATGAATCGCGGCGATTATTGCTATTGCATGGTTCAGTGCGCAATGCGGTGGATAATTACTTAAATATCACATAACATTTAGATATGACCTTACTCCTAAAAGTAGAACTCGAACATAGAAATCCGGACTCAATGCTAATACTTTGAACTTACATATCCCGTAAATCGCCGATAATTTAGAAACGCCCTTATGGTTTCATCAAAAACCATAGTTATGATAATGCCTTTCAACCCTAAATGAAAAGCAAACAGAAGGGTAGCAGAAACTGAAATAACGAAGATGGTTCCAAACGATTGGGTATAAAACATCCATTTGGTATCCTTCAATCCGCGGATGGCATTGCCTATAACCACATTCACGGCTACCGGAAAAATAGTGATGGCAACTATGCGCAGCAACGGAGCCGATTCTTTAATCAGCGCTTGTTCTGAGGTGAAAATGGAAAGCAGTTGTTCTGGATAAATTAAAAACACCACTGCCGTTATTCCACACAAGGCAAAAGCATATTTAAGGCTCATAAAACCGACTTGTAATGCACGTTCCCGGTTTCCCGAACCCATCTCATGTCCAACCAATATCATGGTTGCTTTGGCAATCCCCAGGTAAAAAAAGAAAGTAACAGCCTGTATCCGGGTAATTAACACGTATAACCCAGCCGAAAAATCATCAATTTCGTTTACCATACGTATCATAACTATTTGTCCCAACGACCAGAACATAGCCTCAAGCCCATAAGGCAAACCAACAATTATGTTTTGTTTTTGGATGCTCCACCGGGGATTAAAAATCCCTTTCAAAGTAGGTTTAAACGGGAGCCGTTGGGTGGAAATTAATGCAAAAATGAGGTAAGCAATGCCCAAAAAGCCGGCAAGGGATGTGGCTATGCCGGCGCCTTTAATTCCAAGTTCCGGAAAGCCAAGCCGGCCATATATAAGTACCCAGTCAAAAAACACATTGCTAACCGTGCCAATAATAGCGGCAACCATAATAGCCCTTGTTTTTCCAACTCCCTGCAAAATAGCTACAATCGATAATTCAATACCCAGAAATAGAATTGAGAATGAAAGGTATTTCATGTATTCGGTGGCATATTGGTTTATCTGTTCCGAAGCGCCCATCCAATTCATCAAGGTATGGGAATAAAAAAACAGAAGAAGGAAGAAGGGCAGTGCCACTAGAATATTGAAGAAGAAGGAAACTTCGGAATACCTGCGGGCACCGGTTAACGACCGGCTACCCACGCCATGTGAAATAAGCACCGTTGCTCCGGCACTCAACGCCGTTAAAAAGGACAGAATAATGTTATACGGAAACAAAACATTACCTACCGCCGATAGGTATTGGGTGTTCGATTGCCCGAGCAGCGCCATGTCAACCTGAATTTGAAAGTAATGAACCAAATTCTGGACAATGATGGGTGTTGCAATGGCAAACAGTTTATATTTTAATTTCTCTTTATTTTGACTGTTGAACATGAACGATAGTTGAAAAAATGAAATCTTTTATACTTGGTAATAAATGATTTTCAAGGCATTCATCATTTCAAACCCAGTTTTATTATACTGGGTAAAAATAGTTATTTGAATGCGTTACTTTTAAATTATCGTTTAAAAAATAAATAAAGCCATCTGCAATTAATTCAGATTCTGTTGGATCTTAATTTTATTTCGTTACTTTCATTTTTCAAAAATATAAAGCTGAATGTTATGTCGTCACACCTTGATAATATTTTAAAACAATCGGAAGATAATACCTTGAACCGCACATTAGGCCCTATGAATATTACTTTGTTGGGTATTGGTGCGGTAATTGGGGCCGGAATATTTGTGCTAACTGGCACGGCTGCCGCTAATTATGCCGGTCCGGGAATTGTAATTTCATTTATAATTTCAGGTATTGCTTGTGCGTTTGCAGCCTTGTGTTATGCCGAGTTTGCCTCCATGCTACCCGTTGCCGGAAGTGCTTATACTTATGCGTATGCAACTATGGGTAAAACAGTTGCCTGGATTATCGGCTGGGATCTCATATTGGAGTATTTATTTAGTGCCTCGGCAGTGGCCGTGGGTTGGTCGGGCTATATGGTTAGCTTTTTAAACGACTTTGGAATACACATACCAAAGGCATTTAGCTCAGCACCATTCATTCAATCCGCCGAAGGAATTGTACGTTCGGGCGCTTTTTTAGATATTCCCGCTATGTTAATCGTAGGTTTACTTACTTCCGTTTTATATGTGGGAATTAAGGAATCGGCTCGTTTTAATAACCTCATTGTTTATGTAAAAGTGGGTGTTGTTTTATTGTTTGTTTTTGTATGCTATAAATACATCAACTTAGATAATTGGACTCCATTTATTCCTGAAAATACAGGTAAATTTGGTGAGTTCGGCTGGTCAGGAATTTTACGCGGCGCAGGGGTCATCTTTTTTGCTTACATTGGTTTCGATGCTGTATCTACGGTAGCTCAGGAAGCAAAAAATCCAAGAAGGGATATGCCCATTGGAATTATAGCTTCGCTAGCTATATGCACTGTTCTGTACATTGCTGTAGCTTTGGTTCTTACCGGAATTATTGATTACCGCTTGTTAAATGTATCGGACCCCATAGCTGTTGGAATTAACTCAGTGGGTCCCCAATTAATGTGGCTCCGGCCCATTGTAAAAATTGGGGCATTGGCCGGTTTAAGTTCAGTAATTCTTGTTATGTTGTTGGGACAACCCCGTATATTTTATTCCATGTCGAAAGATGGTTTTTTACCTCCCATATTTTCTAAAGTTCATCCCAAATATAAAACTCCACATATTAATACCATTATAACTGGTATAGTTACCCTAATAATTGCAGGGTTATTACCTATTGGTATATTAGGTGAACTGGTTTCCATTGGCACCTTGATGGCTTTTGCCATTGTTTGTGGTGGAATATTGGTGATGCGGCGTACCCATCCTGAATTGCCGCGCGGTTTCAGAACTCCATGGGTTCCTTTTGTTCCCATTATGGGTATTTTAACTTCCTTGGCTCAAATGGTAGCCTTACCTTTTGATACCTGGATGCGGTTAGTAATTTGGATGGCAATAGGAATGACTATTTATTATTTTTATAGCTTGCCCAATTTGAAAAAAATGGAGGCAAAATAGTCAAACTAAAAAGATTTAGAGATTATTAGGGTATTACTTTCATTGAAAATTCCCCTTTTTATCATCCACAAATGGGTGAAAAAAAGGGGAATCTTTATATTAAATTAAAATTTTCTTCCTTCTAATTTATCATCCCTGCAGCTACGGTTTCATTGGTCCCTTCGTCAATCAATATCACGCTTCCGGTGGTGCGGTTCTTGCGGTATGAATCGTAGAATATTGGTTTTGCAGTCACCAAGGTGATGTTAGCAATTTCGTTCATCTTAATGTTTTTGTCGGCAAAATCTTTCTCATAGGTAACAATATTGGTGCGGTAGTTTACTTCTTTAATAATGCATTTCAATTCGTTGGTGGTATGGCGTAGGAGGTATTTTTTGGACAAGTCGAGCGGTTTCTCGTTGAACCAGCAAATATCCAGAGTAAAGTTGTTGCTAATGGTGGGTTCGTTTCCCTGATGCACAATCATTCCACCGCGGCTGATATCAATTTCGTGGGTCAATCGCAGGGTAATGGATTGCGATGGCTGGGCTTCGTCAATTTCTTCCCGGTAAAAGTCGATGGCCTTAATTTCAGTGGTTAATTCCGATGGCAATACTTTCACCTTATCGCCGGGTTTGAATATTCCGCTGGCAATACGGCCTGCATACCCCCGATAGTCGTGATGGTCTTTTTGCTGAGGGCGGATTACGTATTGTACAGGGAACCGTCCATCGGTCATGTTCAAGTCGTGATTGATTTCAATGGTTTCGAGCAGATGCAACAACGTTGTTCCGTTGTACCAATCCATGTGTTCCGAAGGGTCAACCACATTGTCGCCGTACTTGGCCGAAATGGGGATAAACCGTGCATCGCGCAGGTTCAGTTTAACAACCAACTGTTCCAGTTCCTTTTTAATGGTATCATAGGTTTCCTTTTTATAACCCACCAAATCCATTTTATTGATGCAAAAAACCACATGCGGTATGTTAAGTAAACTGGCAATAAAGGTATGGCGCAAGGTTTGTTCCAACACCCCGTTTCGGGCATCCACCAAAATAATAGCCAAATTGGCTGTTGATGCACCGGTTACCATGTTGCGGGTATATTGAATGTGGCCCGGGGTATCGGCAATAATAAATTTGCGCAACGGAGTGGCAAAATAACGGTAAGCCACATCAATGGTAATACCTTGTTCCCTTTCGGCGCGCAACCCATCGGTTAACAACGATAAATCAACTTCTTCCTGTCCTTTGCGTTTGCTGGTTTCTTCAATAGCCAACAGTTGATCCTCAAAAATTGATTTGCTATCGTATAACAACCGGCCAATCAAGGTGCTTTTGCCATCGTCAACACTTCCGGCGGTGGTGAACCTCAACAGGCTCATATCTAAATATGCTTTACTATCCATTATGCAATTAATAATTAGTAATTAATAATTGGCAATTAGTAATTGGTAATTACTAATTGTACATTGAAAATTGTTAAAAATATCCCTCTTTTTTGCGGTCTTCCATGGCGGCTTCAGAACGTTTATCGTCGGAACGGCCACCACGCTCGGTTACCCTTGATGCCGCTACTTCTTTCACAATATCTTCCAAATTATCGGCGGTCGATAAATTGAGTCCGGTGCAACTTATATCGCCAATGGTACGGCAGCGTACATCCAATTCCACAATCTCCTCCCCATCTTTGAGTTCCATAAAAGGAGCTTCGGCCAACCATATACCATCGCGCATAAATACACGCCTTTTGTGGGTGTAATACAAGCTGGGCATGGGAATATTTTCCATCAAAATGTATTGCCACACGTCCATTTCGGTCCAATTGCTGATAGGGAAAACCCTGAAATGCTCGCCCATGTTCTTTTTCCCGTTGAACAAGTTCCACAATTCGGGGCGTTGGTTTTTGGGATCCCATTGTCCGAATGCATCGCGGTGCGAGAAAAACCGCTCTTTTGCTCGGGCTTTTTCCTCGTCGCGACGGCCTCCACCAATGGCAGCATCGGCTTTAAGCTCTTCCAAGGTATCTAACAAAGTAACTGTTTGCAGCTTATTGCGGCTGGCACCTATTCCCATTTCTTCGGTAGCACGGCCCTTATCTATCGATGCCTGAACAGAACCCACGTACAATTTGGCACCAGTTCGTTCCACCAATTCGTCGCGGTAATCGAGCGTTTCCTGAAAGTTGTGCCCGGTATCGATGTGCAACAACGGAAAAGGTATGCGGGCCGGATAAAATGCCTTTACAGCCAAGTGCACCAATACAATGGAATCTTTACCTCCTGAAAATAACAACACCGGTTTTTCAAATTGTGCTGCTATCTCGCGCATCACAAAGATGGCCTCGCTTTCCAACTCCCTCAGGTGGTTATGGTTAATTATTTTTGTCATATTTTATGCTGTCTGTATATGTTATTACTTGAGAGACGCACGCAGTGCATCTTTACCAATTAAGACGCACTGCCTTGCATCTCTACTATCTCATATCTAATATCTCATCAGTGCGTATGCAACCCGCATTCTTTTTTCGAATTGTTTTCCCACCACCATCGGCCTGCCCTGAAATCTTCGCCCGGCTGAATGGCGCGGGTGCAAGGTTCGCAGCCAATACTGACAAAACCTTGATCGTGCAAAATGTTGTATGGAATGTGGTTGTCTTTTGTATATTGCTTTATCTGGTCAAAGGTCCAATGAAGCAACGGATTGAACTTAATAATCTGACGGGGTTCGTCCAACTCGAAAAAAGTCATTCCTTGGCGGTTAGGAGATTGTTCGGCTCGGATTCCGGTTATCCAGCATTCCACCCCTTTTAGTGCCCGGTTCAATGGTTCCACTTTACGGATGTGGCAACATTCCTGACGGTTCTCCACCGAATTGTAAAAGCTGAATGGTCCTTTGTCAGTCATCAATTTTTCAACGGCATCTCCCTTAGGATAATATACATGAATGGGTTTTTTGTAAACATCCAATGTTTGGCTAAACACTTTATAGGTTTCTTTAAACATTCTACCAGTATCCAAAGTAACTATTTGAATGGGAAGATTATTCTTAAAGATAAAATCAGTGATTACCTGATCTTCATAACCAAAACTGGTAGTGAAAACTATTTTACCCTGAAATTCAGTTGTTAAAAAACGTAAAGCCTCGAGGGTGTCGAGACTTTGTACTTTATCGTTCAGTTTATTTACTTTCTCATTTAACATGTTATGCGCGTTTTAAAATAATGCGTTCCACGGAACGACGCGACCAGCGGGTGTTGCGCCGGATTACTACCAGCATTCGTCCCCAGTTTAGCTGAGCCCATGCTCTTTCATGGAAATAGTATAAAATCATTTTTGAAAATACTTCTATTCCACCAATTGACAATGCCTTCCCAATTTCACCAGTCAAAAAATAAGAAATAGTTATGGTGTCCAAGGTTCCCACGATTCGCCAAGTAATAGCTTTAACAATGCTCTTTACCGGTCTATCTTTGGTAACCTTAACCTTTCCTTGCTCTTTTGTAAAATTTTTAGTAGGTATAAACATTTGATTATAAGCTGAATTACATCTGAAGGAATATTTTCCTTCAGACATGACAAATGTCAGCAAATTAACCAGTGCACACAATGGGTGTTTGTAGGTATTTTTACTACTACATTATAACACCTAAGCAAAGTATTTAAAGTATTTTAGAGTACTTGTAGTATTTAAAGTTATTGAAATATAATTTTGAAAATCTTTTAGAATTGAACGTTTTTATACCTTTGCTGGGAGTCTTCAAATAATTTAGCAATGGAACATAACGTAGCTCTGGCCGATAAACAGTTTCTTACCCACGAAGGCATTAAACTGCAAATTCAAAATTATCCAAACTATGTGTTGGCCGGCTCCGTTTATACCTCCTTCGATTTGATACTGCTCCTTAAAAATAAAAAAATAGATCTGTTGGTTGTGGATTATAGCCTGTTTGCCGATGATAATTTCAGCACGCTTAAAAGCATTAGGATGACCTATCCCGATTTGGCAATAGTGATTATTACCAATCAGACCTACAAAAATGACATAAAGGAATTATCAAAACTGAATATTAAAAACATAGTGTATAAAACCACCGACAGCGAAGAATTATTAGCGGCTTGCATGGCTGCATTGAATAAAAAATCGTTTTATGCTGAAGAAGTTTTGGAACTATTAATGAATGAGCGGTCGAGTAGTTTAACTTCCGAAACGCCGGTGCTTACCGCATCGGAGGTTGAAATTGTAAAGAAGATTGCCGCTGGCCTAACCACCAAAGAAATTGCCGACCAAAAAAACATAAGTATCCATACCGTAATGACACACCGTAAAAACATTTTCCGCAAAATTGGCATCAACAATTCCTCTGAACTACTGATGTTTGCTGTGCGCACCGGTATGATTGATTCCATTGACTACGTGATTTAATACTATTCCATACCACATTTATGGTATATAAAATGACCTATCTGTGGGATTTCCTACCATTCCAAATCCGTGTAACTTTGTATCGTAATAAAACTAAAAATTACGACTATGACACGAATAGCAAAAAAACTAACCGACCTGATTGGAAAAACACCTCTTTTGGAACTTTCCAATTTCAATAAAATCAACGGAGCCTTAGGTACCATAATTGCCAAATTGGAATATTTCAATCCGGGTGGAAGTGTAAAAGACCGCATTGGCTTTGCCATGATAACGGAAGCCGAAAACCAAGGCTTGATAAAAAAAGACACCGTAATTATTGAACCCACTAGCGGAAATACCGGTATTGCTTTGGCACTTGTGGCTGCTTCAAAAGGGTACAAACTTATTTTAACTATGCCCGAAACGTTTAGTATTGAACGAAGAAACTTGCTTAAAGCACTAGGTGCCGAATTGGTGCTAACACCCGGTTCCGAAGGAATGAAAGGAGCCATCCGTAAAGCGGAGGAATTGCATGTAACCATTGATAACTCCTACATTCCGCAACAGTTTAACAATCCGGCCAACCCCGAAATACACCGTAAAACAACAGCCGAAGAAATTTGGGCCGACACCGATGGCCAAGTGGATGTTTTTGTGAGTGGCATTGGTACCGGTGGAACCATTACCGGAGTTGGGGAAGTGCTCAAAAAAAGAAACCCAAACGTTAAAATTATTGCCGTTGAACCGGCCGATTCACCGGTGCTATCAGGCGGAAAGCCAGGCCCACATAAAATACAAGGTATTGGAGCCGGTTTTATTCCCGACATTTTAAATACCACCATATACGATGAAATTATCACCGTTAAAAACGAAGATGCCTTTCAAACCAGCCGTGAACTGGCCCGTATCGAAGGACTGCTGGTGGGAATTTCATCGGGGGCTGCGGCTTTTGCAGCTTTGCAAGTCAGCCTAAGGAGCGAATTCAAAGGCAAAAACATTGTGGTACTGCTACCCGATACCGGAGAAAGGTATCTGTCTACCATTTTATACCAAGTGGAAGAACCGGCGGCGGCTGCTCAAAACTAATCGATGCAACTTTAATTAAGATTTTTTCACCCTCCGCCCTTCGGGCACCTCCCTCAAAGGAGGACTAGCAATTTTGCTACGGAGGTAGTATCCCTCAGGGGGGATTATAGGGGGGAATCGCTAACCAAACAACATTAAAAACTAATATATAACTTAAAACTAAAAACATGGCCTTATTAAACTTTTCCATCAACGGCGAAAGCCAAAACCCTACTAAATTCAACGCGTTTGCCGACAATTTTCAGGTAGTAGTAGATGAACCCGCAACATTAGGCGGTACCAACCATGGCCCCAATCCGGTGCAATACATTTTGGCGGGATATGCCGGTTGCTTAAATGTGGTAGCCCACCTGGTTGCCAAAGAAATGAACATTGAACTTAAAAAAGTCAACATCGAAATCAATGGCGACCTCAATCCTGAAAAACTGTTTGGTACCTCATCAACACAAAGAGCCGGGTTCCAAGTTATCCGTGCCAACATAAAAGTTGATACCGATGCCAATCAAGAAGCTATTGACCAGTGGTTCAAAATTGTAGAAAGCCGGTGCCCGGTAAATGACAATTTGTTAAACGAAACTCCCATTGAATTCAATGTGGCAAGGGCCAATTGAGCAAAAGGGTTGGTTGTAAAAATTATAAAATCAACTTTTACACCTATCAGTTGTTTAAAAACCCTAATAAAGATTTAAAACTAAAACATTAAAAGAAAAAATAGTATGACACAACCAAAACTACATTTTGAAACCCTGCAATTGCATGCTGGGCAAGAAGTTGACCCAACCACCGGTTCAAGGGCAGTTCCAATTTACCAAACCACCTCGTATGTGTTCAATAATTCCGACCATGCCGCCAAACTATTTGGGTTGCAGGAATTCGGAAACATATACACCCGGATAATGAACCCAACCACCGATGTGTTCGAGAAACGAATCGCAGCATTGGAAGGCGGTGTGGCTGCCCTTGCCGTTTCATCGGGGCAGGCGGCTCAATTCCTTGCTATCAGCAATATTGCGGAACAAGGCGATAACATTGTATCAACCTCGTATCTATACGGTGGAACCTACAACCAGTTTAAAGTTCAGTTCAAACGGTTGGGCATAACCGTAAAATTTGTAGATGGTGATGGCCCGGCGGATTTTGAGAAGCTGATTGACAGCAAAACCAAAGCCATTTATATTGAAACCATTGGCAACCCAAAGTTCAACATCCCCGATTTTGATGCCATTGCTGCCGTTGCAAAAAAACACGATATTCCGTTAATTGTGGACAATACCTTTGGTGCTGGAGGATATTTGTTTCATCCCATTGAGCACGGAGCCAATATTGTGGTGGAATCGGCCACCAAATGGATTGGCGGACATGGAACCAGCGTAGGTGGCGTTATTGTAGATGGCGGAAATTACAATTGGGGAAATGGGAAATACCCACAGTTTACCAAACCGTCGGAAGGGTATCATGGCCTTAAGTTTTGGGATGTTTTTGGAACACCCGGCCCGTTTGGCAACATTGCCTTCATTATTAGGGCAAGGGTGGAAGGATTGCGCGATTATGGCGCAGCACTAAGCCCGTTCAATGCGTTCCTTTTAATACAAGGATTGGAAACGCTGTCGCTGCGGGTGGAACGCCATGTTCAAAATGCCTTGGAACTGGCACAATGGCTTGAAAAACACCCTCAGGTGGAATACGTTCATTATCCCGGTTTAATAAGCAGTCCATACAACAAATTAGCTACCAAATACCTGAAAAACGGTTTTGGCGGGGTGCTTACTTTTAAAGTGAAAGCAGGTAAAGAAGCAGCCGACAAACTGGTAAACAACCTGAAACTTATCAGCCACTTGGCCAATGTGGGCGATGCAAAAACCTTGATTATCCACCCGGCCTCCACCACGCATCAGCAGTTATCGGAAAAAGAGCAACTGAAATCGGGCGTAGTACCCGGTGCCTTGAGGGTATCGGTAGGTATCGAAAATATTGCCGATATAAAAGCTGACCTGGAACAGGCTTTTGCTACTATCAAATAAATTAAGAATATAAAACGGTAATTGGGCTGAATGATTAAAATTGTTCAGCCCTTTTTTGTTGTGGAATTGGAAATGTTATAAGATTCTGTACACTGTGTGCTGCTTAAATTCTTATTTATTGTAGGGCACTTTTTAATTATCAAACAATTGTCCGATTTTTCTCTTAACCTCAACTTCAACAGAATTGTTAATTATACCCAACTTTCTTTTAATTAGACTTTTGGGAATTGTCACAATTTTATGCAATCTAATCACTGAATCAACGGCTAATCCAGTCCCTAAATAATTTGGAGAATGTTTTTTTAATAATAAGTCACTTTCTATCAAGTCCTCTGGAATTTTGCTTGATATAAAAGCAATTATAATGTGGTTATTTTTTCCAATTTCAGATGTTAAACAAAGGGCAGGTCTAACCTTGGAAGCTGAAAAGTCATCAAAAGGAAAGGGAACAAGCACAATGGTATTCTTAATCATTAAATGGTTCTCCGTCAGTTACTGAATAAATATCTTCATTAATGTCTTTTAAATAATCAAATGCAGGATTTGAGGAAATTGAATTCATCCATAACTTATCTTCATCCACATCATCGCTTTTTTCATCAGCAAGGATAATGATGCGAACTTTACTATCCTTTTTATTCATAGGATAGTTAATCTTCAAATGGCCTTGTTTATCGGTCTTAGTGGTTATTTCTATTGCTTTCATTTTTTCAATCTTTTCACAAAGATAATGAATAATCATTATTTCATTTACAGCTAATTTTATCTTTTCTTAAAATGTGGGCGATGCAAAAACCCTGATCATTCACCCGGCCTCAACTACGCACCAGCAATTATCGGAAAAAGAGCAACTGAAATCGGGCGTAGTACCCGGTGCCTTGAGGGTATCGGTAGGTATCGAAAATATTGCCGATATAAAAGCCGACCTGGAACAGGCGTTTGCTACTATCAAATAAATTAAGAATATAAAATAGTAATGGGGCTGGGTGATTAAACTATTCAGCCCTTTTGTTTTGGAATTGGAGATGTTCTTATAATCCAGAAAATAAGTGCCACTTAAACTCCAATTTATTTGAGGTAGTTTATTTATATTTATCAATTATAGTATTTACAGTTAAATCATACAATCCATATAATTTATTCGCAAACTTGGCTAAATCTGAATTATCGAATGCAACATTGTCAACTTGTTCGTTATCCTCTAAATCCACGCCTTCATGCAAATCTTTATTTAGATGGACAATTTCAAAACCCTCAAATAAAGGATTATTAAGGTCTAATAAGGTTCTGTAAACAACTGGCAAATCATTATAATGAATAATCTTATCACGAGGGCCAACTGCTTTATAAATCCATTCATTATATTCCTTTAAAATAGCATTCATGAATTCGTCTTTATCAGCCATTTGTAAAACATGACTCATAAATTTTGTTCGCTTTCCAGTTTTCGAATCATAGAATCCGAAAGTAGAATTAATCGTTATGCCTTTATAGTGAACTGATACTATTTTCACAAGTCTATCAAGTAATCCTTTAATAGCAACAAGTGTATCCTGAAATTCAATCTGTAAAATTGCATGACGTTGCTTACCCTTTAAGTCCATAAAAATTCCGCTAGAATAAGGTCTTTAACAAGCTGATTGTATTTATTAAAATGATATGCTGGAGCTAAGTATGAAGGATAAATATTAATTAAAATCGAATATAATTCAATTAATGAATCAAATGCACTATATCTTTCAGCCAACAAGTTTTTAACTCTTGTTTCAAATCCAATGTTTTTCTCTACTAATTCCTTTAAATCTATATTAACCATCTGGTCATTTACAAATTACCACCAAGTTTTTGTATGTGCGTAGCCCTACAACCAAAACCAACAATCAAATACTCACAGCTTTAAATCACCAATCCTGAGTCGAGAACTTCTTTTAAAAAACCACTTTCATCATGGTTATTCTCAATCAAAATAGGTTCTATCCTGTCATCAATCTCCCGCCGCAGTTTCCAATGAAGAGGCGCATACATAATGAAATCCTGATCAATGGAGTTAACTATAATAGCTACATCTATATCGCTATCATCTCGCTGATTACCTTTTGAGTATGAACCAAAAAGCACCACCTTATCAATATCAAAATGCTTTGATACTAAAACTTTATACTTTACCATTTTATTTACAACTTCGCTTTTATCCATAGTTGCAAGTTTTTTGTGTTTTGTAGTAATAATTTTATTCTCCAAAATCAAGATTTGAAGGTTTTTTATTTACAAAATTTTCTTTTGTCGGTTTAGTTATTAATTTATCAACAACTTCAAATGTAATGTTATCAAACCAAACTTTACCAGTGCCACTTAATAATACTCCAAAATTTAATGTCCCACTCTCATCAGGTACATCAAGTATAATTTCGCATTTAGTCCAATCGTTATTGCCTTTAATGGGTCTATCTTGCATATTATCAAAACTCAAGGACTTTTTTGTTTGTCTTGAGTCAACTCGTAACCACATACCGGCCCAATCAGCTACATTGTCAGATTTGATATATGCTGTCATTTTTATCCTTTTACCTAAATATTCATCAACACTGCTGGTTTGCATAAGAGTGCCAAATCCTTCGATTTTATTCTCTATTGATTCAAGAAATGCACTACTGCCTTCTGTTTTATAAACAGATTTATCTAATCCAATTGTGTAACTATTCGGTTTGCTACCTGCCAAAAACCATCCATCTATTTTTTGAGCATTTAGGTCATTATTTGCAAATAGTAATCCTGCGGTAATTATAATTGCAATCAATGTTAATACTGATAATTTTTTCATCGTGTTTGTTTTTAAGTTAAACCATTCTAATACATATTTTAAAAAATGCCCGAGCCAAATCTTTAGCTGATAGTTTTTATCAGATTTATCATCGAGGATATTTGTCGATAAATTGTTTAAATCATAATTCAGGTTTGAAAGAATGACTTTTATTGTATGACTTCTAGGTGTTACCTCTGCCGATTCGATCCTTTGAACTGTCCGTAAACTCAAATTACAGCATTCGGCAAGTTCACCTTGGGTCAACCCTTTACGTTGTCTTAACTCTAAAATCTTTTTTCCTAATTCTGTTGATTCATATCAATTCGGTACAAGAATATGATTAACTTAAATAGTACCTAAATTTCTAAAATAAAAGATGCATCTGTCAGGTAAAATGCTTATCTTTAGTTCGTTACAACAAAAACAGACATACACCCAACAGATGCAGAACAAAGATAATAAGACAATTAAAT
>Ga0172379_10000398_pt1 | contig 111336 bp, 134 predicted proteins | sample GrowelOW334metaG_FD_119756 | JGI IMG/M metagenome (GOLD analysis project Ga0172379, IMG submission 119756) | Groundwater microbial communities from an aquifer near a municipal landfill in Southern Ontario, Canada - Groundwater well OW334 metaG | ecosystem: Environmental > Aquatic > Deep... | reverse complement strand
TTTTGTATTTTTAGTTAGTACTCCCTGAAAAACAGTTCTTTTTCCATAGGAAATAAGGGATGTAAATAAACAATTATACAAAAGTTTATAAGAATGTCTATTTTTAAGAGTTATAGGTTGTATTAAAAAAGAGGTTTAAATGATTGAAAAAAATAATTCAAATATTGATAAAATCTTTGATTCATTTATGAATAATAATTTGTTTAAAGATAAGTCTGTTCTACAAACAAGTTATACTCCTGAAAATATACCCCATAGAAATGAACAGATTGACCAAATTGCGAGTATTTTAGCCCCTGCATTAAGAGGAGAAAGGACAAGCAATTTATTTGTTTATGGGAAAACTGGTAGTGGAAAGACTTTGACTGTGCAGAATGTTAGGAATGAACTTTTAAAAAGGAATAATAATGAAAATAATAAATTGATTATCCAGTATATTAATTGCAAACTAAAAAAAGTATCTGATACGGAGTATAGGATATTTTCAGAGTTAATTAAAAAATTAGGTGGGCATGTTGCTGCAACTGGATTACCAACTGACCAGGTTTATAATAAATTTTTGGAATTAATTGATAACGAAAAAAAGTTAGTTATTTTAATATTTGATGAAATTGATCATGCTGTAGATAAAATTTCAGATAATTTTTTGTATAATCTCACTCGATTGAACTCTGAACTTTCAAAAAGTCAGATAAGTATAGTAGGAATTAGTAATAATCTCACATTTTTAGATGAATTAGATCCGAGAGTAAGAAGTTCCTTAAGTGAAGAAGAGCTGGTTTTTCCACCTTATAATGCTCTGCAGTTACAAGATATATTAAAAAAGAGAGCGGAAATTGCATTTAAACCTGGAACTTTAGAAGAAGGGGTAATCTCAAAGTGTGCGGCTTTTGCAGCTAGGGAGCATGGGGATGCAAGGCGTGCTTTAGATTTATTAAGAATTGCAGGAGAGATAGCTGAAAGAAATAATACTAGTAAAATTACTCTTAAAGATATTGACTTTGCTAACGAGAAAATTGAAAAGGATAAAATACTTGATATAATAAGAACCGAGCCTAAACAGTTTCAACTAATACTTTTATCTATTATTCACTTAATTGAGAAAAATAAATTAGAAGACATTTATACAGGAGATGTTTTTAATGCATATCAAATTTTATGTGAAAAAACAAGAACTGAAATTTTAACTCAAAGAAGAGTATCAGATATTTTATCTGAATTTGATATGATGGGGTTAATAAATAGCAGCGTTATATCTAAAGGGAGGCAAGGAAGAACAAGAAAAATAACCTTGTCTATACCAAATCCATTAATAGATAAGGCAAAAATGATTTTATATGAATCATTGAATTTAGAAGATAAATAACTTATTATAATTTATTTTTAATATTCATTAAATGGGGAGTAATGGATAATGAACCAAGAAATTTTACAATTTTGTTTGAAAAAAGGAATTCTTATTGATAAACAGATTTCTAATTTATTGGATGAATCGATTAATATCTCTGCTATTAAGAATTTAATAGAAAGAGTGGACTTTCAGTATAATCAAAAAATAATTAGTAAGTCTTTTTTTGATAATAATCCAGATAAGGTTTACGAATTGCTTTCAAATTATAATGGAGACAATCGAAAATTTTTAGAGACATTTTTTTTGAATCTTGGAATAAATATAGAAATATTTGAAAAGAATGAATTATCTTTACCGGAGATACAAATAGATATTAAAAATAAAGTAGAATCTTCAATTAATCTTCTTAGAATTTATAAAAATAACCCTAAGAAAATTGAAGTAGGAGATTTTGTAAAAAATTTTAAAAGCAGATTTATTGCCATAAAGAATATTCTTCAAGATAGGGTTGAATTGGAAAATTTGGTTTCAATTAATAGAATTGAAAGCAATAAACAATGTTCGCTTATAGCTATGGTATATGATAAGAAGGTAACTAAGAATGATAATGTTTTACTTGAGATTGAAGATATGACTGGAAGAGTGACTGCACTTATAAATAAAAATAGATTTGAGCTTTATGAAAAATCTAAAGAGATTTTATTGGATGAAGTTATAGGTTTAAAAGTTTCCGGAAGCAGGGAGATGATATTTGTCAATGATATTATTTTTCCTGATGCAAGATTATTGGAAAAAAAGAAATCTAAGAATAATGAGATTGCCGCTTTTATCTCAGATACACATGTTGGAAGTGATAAATTTTTAGAAAAAAACTTTTTAAAATTTATACATTGGCTGAATGGGGAAATTGGAGATGAGAATCAAAGGAATGAGGCATTAAAAGTCAAATATTTATTTATTACTGGAGATACTGTTGATGGTGTGGGAGTCTATCCTGGACAGGAAAATCAACTTTTAATCAAGGATGTTAATGAGCAGTATAAAAAATTATCTGAACTTCTTCAAATGATCAGGAAGGATATAATGATTATTATGTGTGCAGGACAGCATGATGCTGTTAGGGTTGCAGAGCCTCAGCCAATTATTGGAGAATATTATGGGGAATCTTTGCATGACATCAGTAATTTATATTTAGTTACTAATCCTGCCTTAGTTGAAATAGGTGATGTTAAATTTAAAGTATTAATGTATCACGGTGCAAGCATGCATGGAGTTATAAATAGTATTGAAGCGTTAAGAGTTGGAAGAGCACACGATCATCCTACACAGGTTGTAAAATATTTATTAAAAAAAAGACATTTGGCCCCTACACATTCTTTAGTAACTTATACTCCCTTAGATAATGAAGATGCTTTATTAATTTCTGAAATACCTGATATTGTTTCAACAGGAGATTTGCATAGGCCTGAAATTTCTGAGTATAATGGGATTTTATTATTTGCAGGAAGTTGTTGGCAATCTATCACTCCTTTTGAAGAAAAAGTAGGAAATAATCCTGATCCATGTAAAGTGCCTATATTTAATCTGAAAACAAGGGAAATGAAAATTCTAGACTTTAGTGAAATTGAAGAAGATAAAAAAGAAGGGGGAGAAAATGAAAATAGGAGTTGATATAGATGAAATATGTGTAGAATTTGCAAAAGGATATTTAATGAAATATAACGAAAAATATGGGAGAATATCTTCATTTGAGAATCTCTTTTCTTATAATCTTTGGGAACCGCTTGAATTAACTAAACAAGAAGCAGTTGATTTAGCTGATGAATTTTATGAGTCTGATTATTTTCAAAATATTCAAATTTTAGATGGTGCGAAAGAATCTTTAACTGAATTAGCTAAGGATAATGAAATAACATTTATTACTTCACGACCAATTAAATTAAAAGGGAAAACTGAAAGTTTTATTAAAAGTAATTTTCCGGAATTTTCTTTTAAACTTATTTTCTCAAATGATTTTTTTAGTCAGGGAAATTTATCAAAGGCTGAAATTTGCCTTGAGGAGGGTATTAGTTTATTGATTGAAGACAATAAAGACTATTCAGTTTCATGCGCGGATAAAGGAGTTAAAGTTATTTTATTTGATAAGCCATGGAATAAAGGATTTGAATATGAAAATATAACAAGAGTTAAGGGATGGAAAGAAGCTTTGGAGGTGCTGAGTTTATATGCAAACTGAAAAATATTTTCATAATCTAGATCTAGAGATTAAAAAAAGTTATGAAATTGCTAATTTGGCCAGAAAAAAAGGATTTGATCCATATGATAAAGTTGAAATTCCTCTGGCAAGAAATTTGGCTGAAAAGACTGTAGGTTTAATATCTACTTTGTATCCTCAAATAAATGATCCAAGAATTGTAAAAAGAATAGTTGAATTGGAAAAAGAATATGGTTCTTTAGATGTCGCTGTATGTTTAAAAATTGCTGAAGAAATTGCCAAAGAAAAATTCTGTAAATTTGAAAGTAAATTACAAGCAATTGAAGCAGGGATTAGAGTAGGTTTTGCTTATACCACTTTAGGAGTTGTAAGTTCTCCAATTGAAGGATTTACTTATTTAAAATTACAAAAAACTAAACAAGGAGAAGAATATTTTACTGCTTATTTTTCAGGGCCGATAAGAAGTGCAGGAACAACAGCTTCATGTGTTGTTTTAATGATAATTGATTATTTAAGAGAAACATTTGGATATGCGAAATATGATCCTGATGAAAAAGAAATAAAACGAACTGCAACAGAATTATTTGATTTTCACGAGAGGATTACTAACTTACAATATTTGCCTACTGAAGAAGAAGCTCTTTTTTTAGCTGCAAATACTCCTATTCAGGTTGCTGGAGAACCTTCTGAAAAATTAGAGGTAAGTAATTTTAAAGACTTGCCAAGAGTTGATACTAATTTTTTAAGAAGTGGAGTTTGTTTAATTTTAGGTGAAGGACTTGCCCAAAAAGCACAGAAAGCACTCAGGATTCTAAAAGGATTAAGAGAAAAAGGATTTAAATTAAGTGATTGGGATTTTTTAGAGAAATATGTTGAGCTCCATAAAAAAAGAGAATCTGGAACAAAGGATACAACTCCTACGTATATGAAAGATTTAGTTGCTGGAAGGCCGATATTTGGTCACCCTTCAAGATCTGGAGCATTTAGATTTAGGTATGGAAGATCAAGGGTTGCAGGATTCTCGGCAGTTTCTTTACATCCAGCAACAATGGCATTGAGTGATGGATTTATTGCTATTGGGACTCAACTTAAAATTGAGAAACCAACCAAGGGGTGTGTTGTCAGTGTGTGTGATAGTATTGATGGACCAATAGTTAAATTTAAGGATGGGAGTGTAAAAAAGATTAATGATTTTGAGAAAGCAAAATCTTCATATAAAGATGTTGAAGAAATAATTTATTTTGGAGATATCTTATTTCCTTTTGGAGATGTTGCTAATAGAAACAGCATTTTATTAAAACCAGGGTATGTTGAAGAATGGTGGAATTTAGAGCTGGAAAAAATTGGAAAAAAAGTAGATAATTATTATACTGTTGATTTTGAAAGTGCCTTTAATTTATCTAAAGAATTCAGGATACCTTTACATCCAAAATATATCTATTACTGGACTCAAATTAATTATGATCAATTTTTAGAATTTTTAAGATGGTTTTCTTATGCAAGATTAAACGGGAAGATAATTTTGCCGTATAGTTCAATGGAGAAAGAGAAATTTAAAGATGCAAAAAGAGCCTTAGAATTATTGGGAGTTCCACATGACATTGGAGTTGAAAATGTTATTTTAAATGAGGCAGATAGTCGAGCGTTATTTGCAAATTTAGGATTAGGTTTAGAATTGTTTGAAACTGAAAATTATTTTATTGAAAAAGAAATAAATCAAATTGCTAAATATATTACTTCTCAACCTGAAAAAAATGTTTTAGTAATTATCAATCTTATTTCTAAAGTAATAATTAAAGATAAAGCTGGAGAGTTTATTGGCAGTAGAATGGGGAGGCCTGAAAAAGCAAAATTAAGAAAACTTGTTGGGAGTCCGCATGTTTTATTTCCTATTGGTGAAGAAGGCGGAAGATTTCGAAGTGTAATTGAAGCATGCAATACAGGAGGAGTTAATGCTGAATTTCCTTTATTTTATTGTGATAGCTGTAAAAAAGAAACAATTTATTCTTTATGCGAAGATTGTATGGCGATTACTCGCAGTCTTTATTACTGTCCTATGTGCAATTTACAAATTAAAACTGAAAAGTGTAATATTCACAATATAGGAAATAAGTACTCGAGAAGAACAGTCAATATAAAAGATTATTTTAATAAAGCAATTAAAACCTTGGGTTATGAAAACGGACAAATTCCAAAATTAATTAAAGGGGTTAGGGGGACATCTTCACAAGATCATTTGATGGAACACTTAGCTAAGGGGATTTTAAGATCCAATTATAATTTAAATGTAAATAAAGACGGCACTGTGAGATATGATATGACTGAATTGCCGATCACTCATTTTAAACCTAAAGAAATTGAGGCTAGTGTTGAAAAATTAAAATCATTAGGATATACTTTAGATATAAATGGAAAATCTTTAGAAAGTGAAGACCAAATTTTGGAGTTAATGCCCCATGATATTATTCTTCCATGTTCAACTGAATCAGGAGATGAAAGGGCTGATGAGGTTTTTATAAATCTTACAAAATTTTTAGATGAGATGTTTGAGAAATTATACAAAATTGATAGGTTTTATAATGTTTTAAAAAGAGAGGATTTAATTGGTCATCTTGCAGTTTGTATGGCTCCTCATAATTGTGCAGGAGTTATAAGCAGGATAATTGGATTTTCAAAAACGCAGGGGCTTTTGGCAAGCCCTTATATGCATGCAGCTATGCGAAGAGATTGTTTTGATTATAATACTTATTTGCCTATAAAACAAGGAGATACTTGGCGAATAAATAAAATAGGCAATCTTGTGGAAAATTTAAATCCTGAAAAAGTTATTGATGGATGTGGCACTAAAGAAATAAAAGTTACTAATTTTAGCACCTTAGGTTTTAGAGACAAAATTTTAGAAGTTAATGTAAATAATTTTACAAAGCACACAAATCTTCCTCTATATGAGATTAAGACTTCTTTAGGAAAAAAGATAAGAGTTACAGAAAATCATAAATTTTTGGTGGGAGGAATTAAAAAAAGAACTTCTGATCTAAAGATTGGAGATAAACTCCCTTTAATTTACAAAGTGGATATTGATTCAAGAGATTTAAAAGAAATAAATCTTTTGGAGAAATTAAAAGATGATAATTTAATGGTTCGTGAAATTAGGAAAATAATCGAAAAGTTAAAAAAAGAGGAATTGGGAAGAATTTTAATTAAATTAAAAATTAGCAAGAAACAATTCCAGAATTTTAATTTAAGGGATAGTTACCCTGCAGAATTTGTTTTATCTTTAAATGACTCATTAAAGAATGAAATTTTCAAAATTGGAAAAATTGCAGCAAAGAGAGACAATGTTTCTTTACCTATAATCATTAATCTTGAAGAAGATTTATTGGAATTAATTGGATTGTATGTTGCAGAGGGTTTTTCCAGAAGTATATCTGGAACTAAAGGATTAAATCAAGTTTATGTGGCTTCTTCTGAAGAGGAAATAACAAAATTTATTAAAAGAATTATGAAAAAACATTTTGGATTAGTACCTACAGAGAATAAAAAAGATAGAGTTACTTTTTCCTCTAGAATTTTATATTTATTTTTTACTAAGGTTCTTGAATCAGGAGTTAATGCAAAAGAAAAAAGAATTCCTTTTTTATTTTTAAACTTGCCTTTAAACAAATTGGCTGCATTTTTAAGGGGTTATTTTGAGGGAGATGGTTCTGCTGAAAAACGAAGAAAGAAGATTTCTTGTGATAGTGTTAGTGAAGCATTGCTTTATGATTTAGAATTTTGCCTTGCTAGATTTGGTATTTTTGTCAAAAGATATGAATATGAAAAAGAGCCAGGAAATATTGTAAAAGAATTTTATATAAAAAGGAATAAGACAATTCCGAAATTTAAAATAACTCAACTAATTATTGGATCTGATTTTGTTGATAAATTTTTTAAAATTGGATTTTTATCAAAAAGGAAGAAGGATATTCTAAATAGTTATAGTAGGATCAAACCTTATGGCATGGAAATAGAATATGATGATAATTTTGTTAATGACAAAATTGTTTCTATAACTTATCTTGGTGAAAAAGAAAGTTACTGCTTGAATGTTGATACAGATAATCATTTAGTTGTTGGTAACTCTATTGTTACTTATAATTGTGATGGGGATGAAGCTGCAGTTATGCTTTTATTGGATGTTCTTGTAAATTTTTCGCGTGCTTATCTTCCGAGTCATCGAGGAGGAACACAGGATGCCCCATTAGTATTAAATGGAAAAATTGTTGCAGGAGAGGTTGATGATCAGATTTTAGATTTTGAGATGGTTAATTGTTATCCATTAGAATTATATGAACTTGCTGAAAAAAAAGAGCATTCTTCTAAAGTTCATGTTGAGATGGTGAGAGATCGAATCAAACAAGGGACTGATATGTTTAAGAATACAGGTTTTACGCATGATACTGAGAATTTTAATCAAGGAATTTTATGCTCTTCTTATAAGAAACTTCCAACAATGCAAGAAAAGGTTGCAAAAGAAATGGAATTAGTCTATAAATTGAGAGCAGTTGATGCTTCAGATGTTGCAAGGTTAATAATTGAAAGGCATTTTATTAGAGATATAAGAGGTAATCTAAGAAAATTTTCTCAGCAAGGGTTTAGGTGTGTTAAGTGTAATAGTAAATTTCGTAGACCTCCTTTGTCTGGAGTCTGTACAAAATGCGGAGGAAAAATAATTTTTACAATTTCAGAAGGAGGGATAGTGAAATATCTGGAGCCTGCATTAACTTTAGCAAATAATTATGACATTCCGGTTTATGTAAAACAGAATTTGGAATTGACAAAAAGATATATTGAATCAATTTTTGGAAGAGAAGAAACAAAACAAGTGGATTTGGGGAAGTGGTTTTAGTTTTTTAATAAAATAATTTGAAACTTTAATCTTTTCCCTATTTTTCTGGAGGGTCTAAAAGCATATCACTAATCTTTCTGTATTTAAACTTCTCGTCAATCTGCATCCCTTTACTCCATATAGTATTAGAATTGGTTCTATTTGTATTATAAACTAATAAGTTTTTACTCCCCCTAACAACTCCAAGTACGTATACTAAATCGAAAAGGTTAGATTGATTATCCCATAGTTCTCCAATTTCTACGACCCTTTCAATAAGATAACAATGCCCAATATCGTCTTCTCTCATTTCTGGCAAATGTTCAAGTTTTGATTCTGGTTTCATTATCTCCTTATTTTGAAATAAGCTATTTATAAACATTTATATTATAATAATTCCTCCTTAATAGAATATATTTTCAAATAAATTCTGAACCAATATATTAATATAGTTGAGAGACTATTAATTGATATGGACGATTCATGTCCGGTATGCAAAGGAGATATAAGCAGTAGAGAAGATAAAGGGGCATTGATTATTAAATTTTTATTTGGAGAGATAAATTATAAAGATTTTGATGATTCAAAAACATGCCCTTTGTGTAATTCGTTTCCTGGAAATAGGAAAGTAAATTGATATACTAAAGATTATAAATTCTGTTTTTTATTAAGAATAATGAAAAATAAACAAAAAATTATATTTATTGGAGTTATTGTTTTAAGTTTAGCGATTTTATTTTTGTTTTTAAGGGGAAATGAAGATAGTTGGATAAAAGATGGAAGGGGTGTATGGGTGAAGCATGGGAATCCATCACAAACTCCTGATTATGTTGAGAAACAGCAGGAGATTTTAAGGCAGGCATTTAGTTTATATGAAGATAAAAAGTATGAGCTGATTAATTTGTCAAGCCAGTGTTTGGGAAATGTTGAAAATTATGCTGTAGATCTTGTACATAATCCAAGAATTAGTGAAGATGATCTAATTGAGAACCAATGTGAAGATTATAATGCTGGAAAAGTAAATCATTTTATTGAGTTAGATGAGACTGGAATGGTTGTAAGAATAAATTAATTTAATCTGAGCTTATTCTTGATTTTTCCTGCCCGATAGTTTTAAATAGGCCTATATTCTGATATTTTCAGCTACGAATGTAGAGGAGATTGAGATTTTCGAAATTGAGTCGATTTCTAGCGAAAAAATACAAATGTAAGGAGAGATAAATGAGCAAAAAGTTATATGTAGGAAATTTGCCTTTCGGCGTTACACAAGAACAGCTTGAAAAAATGTTTTCAAGTTATTCACCATCTGAAGTTACTGTAATAACAAATAAGTATTCTGGAAAGTCAAAAGGATTCGGTTTTGTTACTGTTGAAGACGATGGACAAGCTGAAAAAGCAATTTCTGAAATGAATGGAAAGGAAGTTGAAGGAAGAGCCTTGACTGTTAATGAAGCCAAGCCTTTTGATCCTGACAAACCTAGACCCCCTAGAAGAGATTTTGGTGGTGGTGGAAGACGGTTTGGCGGAGGAGATAGAGGTGGATTTGGCGGTGGAAGAAGATTCAGCAGAAGAGATTAATTGCTGACTCAACCTAGAATTTTTTAATTTTTTTATTAATTTTTAAGGAAAGAGAGGAGATGCAATTTTTGCAAAGCAAAAATTGCTGTATTGTAATTTTAAATATTAATTTATATTTTTATCAGGATAATGTATATAAACTGCTCCTATTTTGATTGAATAATTAAAAGAGAGATAAAAATGGAATTTTGCGCATTGGCTTCAGGATCATCTGGAAATTGTTTTTACATTCGGAATGGTAAAAATGCAATTTTAGTTGATGCGGGAATAAGTTCAAAACAAATTGTTAGTAGACTTGAAATGATTAATCAAAATCCAAGTTTAATAAAAGGTATTTTTATAACTCATGAGCATTCAGATCATATTAAGGGGGCAGATGTTTTTGCAAGAAATTTTAATGTGCCAATTTATGCCACTAGTAAAACTTCCACTTCAAGTTTTATCTGCTCTGATGAAAATTTGGTAAGAGAAATTGATAATGATGAAATAGTTAATGTAGGGAACATGAAAATTGAAGCATTTTCAAAGTCGCATAAAGCAGTTGATCCAGTTTCTTTTAATATTTTTAATGGAAAAAGGATCTCAGTTATAACTGATGCAGGTTATGCATGTAAAAGTATTATTAATCAGGTTTCTGATTCAGATTTTTTATGTTTAGAATCTAATCATGATATTAATATGCTTGAAAACGGACCTTATCCTTGGCATTTAAAAAAATGGATTAAAGGAAATGATGGACATTTGAGTAATTTGCAGGCTTCTCTGTGTGTTTTAGAGCATGGTAATAAAAAATTAAAGAATGTTGTGCTTGCACATTTAAGTCAATTCAATAATACTCCTGAACTTGCATTGAAGACATTTAATGATTTAATTAAAGAAAGAAAAGACTTGAATCCAAAAATATCTGTTTCAAGCAGAGAAGTTCCAAGTAGGTTGTTTAAAGTTTAACCTTAGAATAAAATCTCTTACATAAACTAGATAACTTTTTGTTATTTTGGTTCAATGCTCCGAGTGGAGCGTATTACTCTTTGGTTAAGTGCTTTGGAAGGGAGTCGAACATATGTATGAGTAATTTTATAAAGTTAATTTATTTACTTTATTAAAATGAGATTTAATATAACTGGTTTTATCTTTATAGCCTTATTTTGTTTTGTAATTGTTGGATGTTTTGTTTCTGCAGAATGTATAAAAGAAGGAGAAACAGGATTTATTGATTTAAGTAGAAGACCTGATAATTTATCTTATAATTGCTGTTCAGGATTATATCCTGCGAGTACTTCTATATTAACTTCAGAAGGTTTATGTGCATCGAGTGTAGGAAGTGGATCTTATAAATGTACAAGGGCAGAATGCAGTAATAATATATGCGAAATAGGAGAGAATATTTGCAATTGCCCTCAGGACTGCAAAACATCTTCTACTTCATCAATAAAAGTAATCTCTCCTAATGGGGGTGAAGGTTGGGAGATGGGAGGAGACTATGACATTAAATGGAATTCAACAAATGTTGATAATGTTAATATCTATTTAGCTTTTCCTGATGGGGCATTATGTTTTTTAAAAACAACAACTGCATCGCAAGGGCATTATTTATTTCATTTTCTTGGAGGATATCAATGCCCAAATATTGATAGAGTTCCTCACTCTCAACCAAACAATAATTATAAAATAGCTATATTTGGTAATCTGCAAAATGTAAGTGATTATAGTGATAATGATTTTTTGATTGTTTATGCTTCTGTTCAACCTAACATTACGGTTATTTCACCAAATGGTGGAGAGACTTGGAAAATTGGGGAAACTCATGATTTAATATGGAATACAACTTTATATGATCCTAGTGGAAAAATAGATTTACAATTATGTGATGTAAGGGGAGTTCCTGGTGATGTTTCGGGTAGATATTTATGCACAGAGATTATTACAAATCTATTGGTAAATTCTGGAAGCTATTCATGGACAATTCCATCGCAATTCCTAGGGGGATACCCATTTAATGGAAGTAAAGTTTATAGAATTGAAGGGAGGATTTGGCCAGAAGGATTATCAAGATGGGCTTGGATTGATTTAAGTGATGATAATTTTAGCATTGGTTTTGCTCAAGGCACTCAAATAAACACAACAGTAATTCAAAACGAGACAAGTACTTCTCAGGGAACAAGTCAAATTTCAATTGGAAAAACATCTTCAGGGGTAATATCGATTACTCAAGGAAATGCTGAAGCAACTTCGACATCCAAACTGAATGTAATAGATTCTAAAGTTTATTTTGAAACTTCTTCAGGCATAGTCAAAGAAGTTAAAGTTTTGCCAGAAGAAGCATCTTCAAAATCTACAATTAAAACTATAAATGAAATGAAAATTAGTGAAGAAGATGGTAAGATAATTTATTCAATTTCTGGAAAAAATAAAGGAAAATTTGTTTTCTTAATTCCTGTATCTGCCTCAATAAATCAGAAAATCAATGCAGAAAATGGAGAGATTATTTCTACAGAAAAACCTTGGTGGTCATTTTTAGCTTCTGGAATTTAATATCATTGAGGAAAACGTCGTCAAGTTAATCCTTAGGAAAGAAAAAAGAACTAATTAAACTATTTTTTTCTTGCTATGGCAACTATATTCAAATCAGTTTGACTGTTAAATGATTTTCCATTTATATTTAATAAGTTAATAATTTCAAAACCTGTTTTGTTTAATATCTCTTTTAATTGTTCTGCTGAATAAATTTGCAATCTACATTTTTCATTGTACACTTTTGGTTTTTCCATATTTTTTTGCACATAAGTTTTATGTGTTGTATATAATACTGCCCCTTTTCTATCTAATTTATCCTTATTAAATCTGACATACTTTATTCCATTGACTCGGTCTGCAACATCAATATACTCATAATCTGGAAGGTTATTTTTTAGATATTCTAAATTATTAATATCAAAAATATATAAGCCATTATCTTTTAGGCTGTTAGATATGTTAATTAATGCTTCTTCAAACTCTTTTTTTGTTAGGTGGCCAATAACATTGTAAATAGATATTACTGCATCAAATTTTCCATAATTAATTGTCTTCATGTCTCCTTGAAGGAATTTTAAATTTTTTGTCTTTTTTTGAGCAATTTTAATCATTTCAGGATTATAATCTGAAGCTGTAACTTTAAAATTTTTACTATTGAGATATATTGCTTGAAGACCGGTACCACATGCCACATCTAAAACTGTTTTTACTTTAAACTTTTTTAATATTTTGCTTAGAATTTTATTAAACTCATCATGTTCGTAATCAAGTTCTAATTCATCATAATGTTCTGCTAATTGGCTATAATCATAACTTTCCATTTTTTATTCTATTTCAATTGGTCTTTCTTTAATAGTATTTAGAATTAATTGGGTTTGGGTGCGTTCAACAAATTCATAAGTTTGTATTTTCTTTACATATGTATCAAGAGATTTTCGGTTTTTGAATCGCGCGATAATTAATACATCAAAGTCTCCTGTAATATCATAAATTGCTGTAACATGGGGATCATTGAATAATCTCTTTTCTATAATTAATTCCTTTCCCTGCGAGACCCTTATACTAATCATTACATGAGTTTCATAGCCTAATTTATCATAATCAATTAGGGTAGTATATCCTTGAAGAATATTTTTTTTAGTGAGTTCTTTAATACGATTTCCAATTGTAGCAATACTTACATGAGAAACTTTTGCCAGGTCTCGATATGACTGTCTTGAGTTATTTATTAAGGCATTAATAATAGATAGGTCTTTTTCACTTATTGGCATTTTATTTTACAAATGTATTATTTTTTATATTTTACTTTACTAAATATGTACAAATATATAAAACTTTCCATTTTAGCTTACATTTGTCTAATATTTTATAATAAAAATATATAAATCTCTAATAATTATAGATAATATGACAGTTATAGACTCTAAAGAAAGGATTGGAACAGGAGATTTAGGGAGCTTTGTAAAGTCAATTTCTTCTCATTTCCCAGAATTAGAAAATGACTCGAGAATTGAGAAAGGCAGTTATTTAGATAAATTCCTCTATGCAGTTGCAAATAGATTGTTTCTCACTGCAAGAAGTATAGCTGAAGAAGCAAAGTACTGCCCAGAGGTCAAAAGTGCTTTAAATGAATTTGAAGGACGTTATTCCACTGACTCTTTTAGGTCTTTGGTAAATATGGCAGGAATTGATTAGATTAGATAAATTAAGATCGTTGGCAAAAGCAGACAGCCCATTAAATTAATTCGCTTTACATTGGATAAAATTCCATAAATTCCTAGAGATGTTGAAATAAGAAGAATTAAGATACCAAAAATTCCTGAAAAGATAAATACTATTGCAAATAATAAGACTAAAATAATTACTGAAAGTTTTGAATAATTTATTTTTGAGATTATTAAAGAAAATTGCTTTGCAATAAATAATGTTAAAAAGAAACTGATTATTGAAGCAAGAATTATTGCGATAAGGATTATGGTGATATTGCCTAAAGTGAGTTCTGGAATTAATTTATTTATTATTACTGCAACTCCGGTACGCGATTTTTGAATTGAGAATAAAACAATAAAACTTAAGGCGAGAGTGATGTTATTTACAAGACCTAAAATTATTAAGAATTTTATTTTTGTTGCTTTTATTAATGAGCTTGCAAGAATTGCTGCTTGGCCGCTGCCAAGTGCCGGAATAAATGAACATAGGGGAGCAATAAAAAATGAAGCAATTAACGGAGAAATAATCTCTCCCTTTGTTAATGTTGGCTTTTTATTTATCTGATCTGGAATTTTAACTTTTGTTTTTATACTTATAATTAAAGAAGAGGTACCGAAAATTCCAGTTAATAGTGGAAGAAGAGGTTCATTGACATTTAAGTTTAGAACTGCTATTCCTAAGAATCCTGAAAGTATGAAAATCACTAGTGCAGAAAATTTACTTTTTTCTGTTATTATAATAAATAGTGATGAGAAAATAAGCACAGGCAAGATGGCTAATTTAATTATGCTTTGCATCTCTGGAAGGAAAAGAATAAATAAAACTGAATAAATGATAATTATGGGTATAGAAATTAAACAACCAAATACTGAGAGATAAACTGCTTGATATCCGTTACCTTCTTTTAGCATTTCATGACCTGGAAGTATTGAAAGAACTGTGTTTTCATCTGGGGCTCCAAGAAAAATACTCGGGATAAAATCGATAAATATGTGGGTAATTGACATTGATACAACCAGAACAGCAATAATTATTGGAGATGTAAACTTTAACATAATAGCTGATAAAGATAAAATAATTGCTGAGACTAAATTTATGTGAATGCCTGGAGTGAGGCCTGTGAGACACCCTATGGTGACCCCGAGCAATAAAGCAACGATTAATTCAATAATCATTGTCTGCTCCCATGTCAGTTTTTCCGACGATAAACTAACTCTATTTCTCTAAAATTATGAAGTGGTGCTTCTATATAAACTTTGCTGATTTTTTGATTTTTCATCTTTAATTTTGGTTGCCCAATAGGTTATTTTCCTTTTTGTTCCCGTAATTCATATTGTCCGTCGGAATGCCCTCAATCTTATTTGCATTCCCGAACTATTTTATATGTTTTTTATCATGTTTTGATGCTTTGGGTTGCTTTTTGTTGGTTTTTAGGTTTTAATTTTGAATTTTTATTCAAATTTTCTATTCCTTCTTTACTTAATTTATATAAGAACAACTCTGGGAAGTCCATTATTAAGGCTTGAACTTCTCCAATAAAATCTTCATATTTTATTTTTTTATTTTGAGGATGGATACCATCTACAATCTCATAAAAGGATACAGGTTCTTCTTTAGTTGATAAAAATTTTAGAATATCCCTCAAAACTTTTTCATCTATTTCTACATCAGGTAGGATTCCCTGAGTTTTCATAAATCTATTTAGCCCTTTGGTATTGATTGATATTTTTGTCTCTCTACCTTGTTTTTTCTTTCCTGCCTCATCTTTTATTTGTTGCCTCGTTATGATTCCTACTTCTTCTAAGACTTTTAGATGCTGATATAGAAGACCATAGCTACTTAGTTTAAGAGCTTCTTTTATTTGACTTGCATTGAGAGACTTATTCTCAATTAAATTTAATATTTCTCTTCGGGTCTTATTTCCCATAATAAAATTATAATCCTTTTCTCTTACCATTTAGAATTTAAGAGAAAAGAGTATTTAAATTTATCTTAAAATAAGAGATAATATTAGGAATAACTATCTTATCTCTTAAAATAAGATAAAAGGAAAGATTTAAATACTTATCTTATCTCTTAAAATAAGAGAAAATGAGCTACAAAAAATTATCTGCTGACTTTAACGAAGAGGAATTTAACTTAGTAAAGGAAGCCTCTGAAAAAGAGCAAAGAAGTATTGCTAATTTTGTTAGGTTGGCTTGTCAGGAAAGGGCAAAAGAAATTATTTCAGAATCAAAAAAATTAGAGGTGCAAAATGGAGCAAGTTAGTTACCCCGAATTTCCTAAAGAGAAGGAACTTAGAGAAGTTAGGTGTCGGTTGACAAAAACCCAAAGGCAAAGATTAGAATTTCTGGCAGAGCAGGCAGGTTTTGCTACATTAAGCGATTATATTCGTTCAAAGATTTTTGAAGCTCCTACTGTGGAAATTAAACTCAATAAAATTTTGGAAATAATTGGAAATGAATCAAATGGAAAAAATGGAACAAGAACAAGAGTGGAAAAAACACATAAATAAAACTCTCAAAGTTATTTATGATGATGGTGGGCAATATCCCTCAAAGAAAACAGGAGTCTTAGATGGATACACTTCTACTCACCTTTTTCTTAAAATAAGTTCACATATTGAAGCAATACTTTTATTGAAAATTTTAAGGATTGAAATTTTAGGAGGCATGAATAATGAATAAGGAATCTTGGCTCTCTTATCTTTTTTATGAACTGGGAGGTCAGAATTGTGACTTTGAACTTCAAATATTAGAAAAAGATGGAAAAAGAAGTAAAAGAAAAAAATACTCTGAAGTTTGCTTTGATTCTGAAAACCGTTGGAATAAATGGTTTATATCAAAGGTTAATCAAAGACAGATACTTCCTTTTGAAATTGTCCTTGATTTTGAAGATAAAGAGAGACTGCCTCTAACAGTCAAAGAACTTCAGGAATTGAAAATAATCTTTTATGTTTTTAGCACAGGCTCAAGAGGATACCATGTTCATACCTTTTACAATAAAAATCTTTCAGAGCAAGAGAAGCTAAAGATAATAAAGCATTTTCTTGCAGATACACAGCTTGCTTCTAATAGACACATGATTGCTCTTGAGTTTGCACCTCATTGGAAATCTGGAAAAATAAAGGAGTTGATTCAATATGAAAGTTGAAAAGAATAACCCCGATGCTATTTTGAAAAAAGCTGATGAGCCTCCTGCTGAAGTAATGGAAGTTTTGACTAATCCTAATTTATTTAATGAAATCACTGAAAAAGAAATGGATAAGAAAATAGTTGGCGAAGTTGAAACGAGGAAGGTAATTTTCTTGTGTTCATCGGGTAGGCTTGTTGAGAATGCTCAAATTGCTTCTTATAATCTTTTGATAAATGATGATGCTGGAATAGGGAAAGATTATGTCGCTGGTGCAGTTTTGGATATTTTGCCTAAAGAGGTTTATGTTCACAAAACAAGAATAAGTCCGACAGTATTTACTTACTGGCATAATTCTGCTTATGAACCTGAATGGTCTTGGGATGGCATGGTCTTCTATCCTGAAGATATTTCTGAATCGGTATTGAACTCAGATGTCTTTAAAGTAATGTGCTCTAAGGGGAGCTCTGCAACAATTACTATCAAGCAGAGGGCAATAGACATTGAAATCAATGGAAAGCCTGTAATGATAACAACTACTGCAAGCTCAACACCCAATCTTGAACTTTCAAGGAGATTCGTTATCTTAAACTTAGACAGCTCAGAAGACCAAACGAAAGCAATAATGAAAAGGCATTCAGAGTTTAAGAAAAAAGGGATTGTGCCAGAATATGACGAGAAATATACTCGTGCAATGAGGTTTTTGAAAAGAGTTAAGGTAAAAATTCCTTATGCAGGGCATATAGATTCTCATTTTCCAACTAAGAACATAATCATGAGGACACATTACCCAAGATTTCTTGATTTTATTTGTGCAAGTGCAGGATTTCATCAATATCAAAGAGAACGAGATAAAGAGGGATATGTTTTAGCAAATGGTCAGGATTATGATATTGCCCGAAAGTGTTTTTTGAAGTTATGTTCAAATAAATATATGATTCCACTTACAATCAATCAAAAGAAGATTTTGGAAGCATTTGAAAAAGAACAATATCTCTCAGGGTCAGTATCTCAACTACATTCTTCAAAGATGAATTTTATTTCACTTCCAGCTTTACAGACAAATCTTGGATTGTTGGTAAAGTATGGAATTTTACAAACTGAGACTGGCACAGACAGCTATAACCGAGACATTGAAGTCTATTCATTGTCCAAAGCATATAATCCTAATGAGAGACTGGATATTCCAACATTTGAAGAACTATGCAAAAAGAGTTTAATACCTTTAGAAGGTTGTTTATCTTTAGAACCTTTAATACCTTTAACATCTTTACAGGAAGAAGATAGTAAAGGTAGTCAAGACATTAAACTAAAAAAGAGCTTGAAAGAAGTGATACCCGAAGTTGTGATTGACTTCACTAAATCAAAAATAGAGGAGGTTCTTAAAAATGGATAAAGAAGATTTTTTGAGTGTCCTTCAATCTGCATTATTCTCTTATTGGGATGGATTAACATCTGAACAAATTAAGAATCTCACGGGTTGCGATGAAAAGATTGTTAAGGCAGGCGTGGAACTTGCAGATTATTTAAAAGGAATAGAAATAAAGAAGATTGTTTGAATTGCACGAAAAAGTTCAGCCCTCAGCATTACATAATTATCATATCATAAAAAGTCATTGAGAATTTTATTTTTTATTTTAAGTCAATAACATTGCTTATATTCTTAATCATCTGAAAATGGCATGTGCACATACTGGAAGATGAGAAGTGAGAAAAATATTTTTTGTTTGGATTAATCCTACTCTTATTTGAGTTTAAAGGTTTATGACGACTATAAACTAATGGATTAAGATAATAGTGTGAAAAATAAGTGACCACATATTTACGGTTATCAAGAATCGCCTCTTAAATATTTGACCCCCTATGTCTTTACCGAATGTAAAAGTGAGGAGTTTATTTATCAGCTCTTGTCTTCTGTTGGTGTGTTTGATAATTCTGGCTCTTGTGTTTTCTTGATTAGTTCATACCTTAAAAGCCATCTTCTTACAGAGTCTTTTGAAGTTCCGAGCTTATTGGCAATGTCAATAAGAGTTAATCCTTCTTCTCTCATCCTCTGAGCTCTTTCCATATCTTTTAATTTTCCTTGCTCTTTGAACTCCCTCTCCTTTTGCCTTACATCTTGGACTTGATTGTTGCCTATTCTTTGCTCTCTTTCTTTTTTCTTTTGTTCATACCTTTTCCTTTCTTCTTCCTCTTCTCTTTTTGCCTTATCTTTAAATTTGGCTTCTTCTTCATTAAGCAAGGTTTTCAGAGTGTTTATCAATTCTGAATATTTCTTCATTTTTTCAGGATAGTATTTTTTGAACATTTCTTCAAATTTATATTCAGGTTCTGCATGACACCAGCTTGGTGTAAAATAGTGCCACCAGTCTAAACCCTCCCTGCCTATTTGAAGCCAAGAATTTTGTGAAGGAGGATTGGCTAATTCTAATCTTCTTTCTCTATTGTAACCCAAGACCTTACTTATCTTGTCTATATCATTTATGTTCAATTTTCCTAATAAGGTAATGCTGTGAGAATCTCGGACTCCTTGTTCTGTGTCATTCCAACTTTGAGATGAGAGTATGGAAGCAAATCCTCCTTGACCCTGTGAACGCATTGTGGATAATGCTTCTTTAATAGCTTCGCTAAGAAATTTTTGATAGCCGATTGCTTTGTCTGGACATAATCTTCTAATCTCGGGAATTACTATACAAACGGGATGTTTTGCATAGTCTTTATTTTCTAATATTTTGTTCAAGACTACCAAAAGGATAAACTCTTTTATCTTCGGGTCTCTTAGATATTTTGTTGAGAAGAAATGAATACTCTTATTGTCTGAAAGAATTTTTTTCATATCCAGAGTATAATCACAATTCTCTTTAACTAAGAAATAATCTTTTTTGAATGCTTGAAACAAGTTACTAATATCTTGCATGCTCTTGGCTGTTCCAGAACTTACGGTGAGATAGAAGTTATTTTGAGATGGTGAAACAGAATCATCTTTTCTCTTTCCTTTGATTAAAGTTTGTATATCGTGGAGCAACTGATAGATTCCTCCCTCTTTTGAAAGATTTTGTGATGCCTGCAATAATATTCTGATAGTATCTGAATCTGCTTGAGTTTCTGCCAGCATAGAAAAATCTCTTCTTCCTAAATTTTTAATAGGTATTGTAAAAAAGTTATAATCTGGAATTGAATTACTGGGAATATTAAAAGTGAACGGATGGTATAATTTTACTTCTACTTTTCTTGGATGTTTGCCCTCTTTTTTTAATAAAGCTAAATGATACTTTTCTTCTGGTTCAAACATTGCGTAAGCTCCTTCCTCTTCGCCTTTCATTCCATCACCCAAATAAATAACTATAAATCCTGCATTGAAGTAAGCCTCAACTATCCCTTCTTCACAAAGAGATTTTCCATATCCTGTAGTTGCATAGACTCCCCATTGCTCTGGAGGAATCCTTTTATTTTTATCTGTGAGAAATACTTTCAAACAACCATTATGGTATCTTAAATCCATTTTAATCTTCTACCTCCATAAACTGGACTGCCAGAGCATTAGGAGTCCATAAGTCTCCCTCATCATATCCAAGTTCTTCATTCTCTCTTGAAATTTCTTTAATTGCTTCACTTATTACTGCAAAATCATTTCTCATAAGATTTTTCAGTTGAGTATATGCCTTAACATTAATCTCTCCTTCAATTTGAGATTCAACAATTCTTTTCCATAAATGGTTTTTATGACGAATGTTGGGGTCTTCTTTTCCAAGTATTACTATAGCAAGATTATAGCATTTGTAAAAATGCCAGATTGACCTGAGTTCATAATTACGAAAATCAAATTCTTCGTGAAGGTTCATAATCTTAATTAGTAGTTGTTGAACGATTCTCAATTTTCTCCTCCTGAAGATTCAGTGTTTAGTGGTTGGGGTGTTTTGTTTCCAGACTCTAATTTTTTAAGTCCTGAATGTTCTAAGACCTTCCATGCTTCACTTGGGATTGTTTGTTTTTGTAATGGACTATTTCTTATTAGAAAAATTGCTAATGTGTAAATATCTTCTTTTATAAAAGAAATTCTTTTTGAATAGCCCATAAACTCTTCTACATCTTTATCATTTATCTTTGAGAAATCCTTTTTTTCTATTTTATCATAAAAGCCCTTTGCTCTTGTTAAGCGAATGTCAAATATCCTAAAATCTCTTTTAACATCGTCCCAGTTTTCAGCTATTTCTTTACATCTTTTACTGTTAGGGCTATTATCGTTCTTCAACATTTCTATAACTCTTTCTTCTCCAAAGTCTTGTATTCCCAAATCAACAAACTCTTTTAAGAAGTATAAATCATTTCCAAAAATAGAGCTTCCAAAAGCACCTAACTTCCTAAGATATAACTGATAGATGCTTGGAGGAGAAGAGATTAAATTCTTTGGCATTTTTCAAAAACCTCCTTACTAATTATTGGTTGATGCTTTCCTTCAATCCATTCATTTCTATATTTGTTAAATCCAATGTAAGTTCTGTTTTGTAGAATATTTTTTATTGTTGGAAAAGACATTTTTGTTTCTATAGCTATTTCTTTTATTTCTCTTCCTTGAATCCTGAGTTCAAAAATTCTTTTGATTAGCTCTACTTTCTTTTTATCAATAATAAAATACTTTTCTTTATTGTCAATTTTATATCCTGTTGGTGGTCTGTTTAAGGCAATCTTTTCTTTTAATCTTGTTTGATGCTCAATTTCTGTTTGCTTTCTAAAGAAATCTCTTTGATATTCATTCATCACTCCTGTAATTTGTCTTATGGTTTTATCCTCCGTTCCATCTGCTGAGACAAATTTAATCCCTAATTTTTCCATTTCCTCAATAAGTGTTTCTTGGTCTTTGATTTTTCTGCTTAATCTACTGAAATTCATAATATAAATTGCTGAGAACTTGCTTTGTCTTGCATCCTCAATTAGTCTTTTTAGTTGAGGTCTGTTAAGAGAGCCTCCGCTTTTATTGATGTCTTGGTAAACTTCCACTACTTCATCATTTCTTTCTTCTGCCTTTTCTCTACATACTTTCTCTTGAGTTTTGATGGAATCTCTTGGATTTTTTACATCGTCAACAGAAACACGACAATAAATACAAGATTTCATTTTCTTCTCTCCTCCCAAAACCAATAACGATAGAGGCGAAAGTTCTGTAAGAATTTAGCTCTGAGTCCTTCTGGAGTTTCAATTATCCTAACGCTTGCAGTTTTTACAGGGCTTACCCCGAACTGATTTTTTCTTTTACAAAACATCATCAAATAGAAGTATCCAGTTGTTCCTAAAGTTTCAATAGCAAGCTCTTCAATCTCTCTTTTATTTGATAACTTGATTGGCATGACATCAACTCTAATGGATTTCTTAAAAACAGTTTTTCTAATAATTGCCCTTAGATGTGGCGGAAATCTCTTATAAGCATCTTTACTCATTGGTTCTATTGACCACCACCATATTTTTACAGGGTCGTTTCTATTTCTCTTTGGAAAATATGGTTGAAATTTCCCTCTTTTGTATCTATACTTATATTTTCTATCTCTTCTCGCTTTTCTCTTTTTGTTGTCTCTTGCTCCCTTAGTTCTCATAGACTAAAAAGAGGAGACTTATTTTTAACGCTTGTAGCTCAGTTGTTACTCTAATTAGAAATATTTTAATTATTCACATTTATTTTCAGTTCTATATCTTGTGACTGTTCTTGTCTTTGTAACATCTTTATACTTTGTAACATCTCTGCAAACTTGTTTGGTGGGTTCATTACCAATGACATAACTACAAGTGTATTGAGTATCATATAGTTCTTTTGAAGTAATTTTGCCTTGACCAATAGCAGTTCCAGATGAGTGTGGGTCAAGTCCACGAGATTGAGAAGCTGTTGCCTCTACATTACTTGAGCCAGATTTAAAGAAATTGAAATTAACCTGCCAGACACCTCTTTCATCATCAAGATTGTTAATGCCTAAAGAACAGGTTATAGTTCTATCAGTGCAGTAAGTGACTTTGCTTGTGCAAAAACCAAGAACATATTTTTGGCATTCTTCTACTTGTTGATTACATACAGAGGAAACCAAGTCAAAACTACCCCTGCTATATATTAAGACTTTAGCATCACAAACAGTGTCTGTGTAAGGAACAGTCTCTTGGTATTCTTCAAGATAATCGTATGGGACTTGAACATCCTTACAATTTTGCTTAACTTCTTGATTTTGTCCATCTTGAGAATTTGTGTTTATGACATTGCCTGTCATTGAACTGCTATTTAAGAAAGCAATTAATAAAACTATCACAACGACTGCAATTATTCCCACTAAAATATAAACTCCCTTAGAACTCTTTTTGACTGGTTGACTTTCTTTATCTGTTTCTGTTTTCTTAACCATTTTGTCAGATTGTCTTAATTATATGGTAACAATATGGTAAATACCCCTATATAAGCTTTTCGTCACTTTAATGTATGGATAAGGAAATAAACTGGCAAGATGTAAGTTTTATAATTTCAAGCGAGTATAGAAAAAAAGTTTTAGAGAAATTAGTTTTTCCTCAAACTCCTTCTAAATTAAGCAAGGAAATAAACATCAATATTGCACATATCAGTAGAGCATTAACTGAACTGGAATCAAAGAAGTTGGTTGAGTGTTTAACTCCAGATTCTAACAAAGGAAAGCTGTATGTTATAACTGCTTACGGAAAAAAGATTCTTTCAAAAGTTTCCACTTTGTAATTCACTACTTGATGCGAACATCTTTTTTGCAGATAGCTTTATAATTATCAATAATATGGTAATTATATGGAAAAGGGAAGCTGGATATGGGGAATCGTAACAGTTGTTGTTCTTGGAATTATGTCTCTCATTTTGATTAACATTCCATGTAACATAAATTTTCCTTATCCTACATTCTGTCTTTCTAAAGTTTTATTTTTAATAATTAATTTTTTTGGTCTAATTATATTATCTGCAATATCTTCAGGTCATACTTTATACACTCAACAAACGACCATTTTAGATTATGTTTCTATAATAATCAGCATACCTATTTATTTTTTAATAGGTTTTTTATTAAATAAAATTTTCAAAAGAAAATGAAAATTAAACTTCTTTTACTATGCTTATTCTCTTCGCTTATATTGATGAGCTCCGTTTCCGCAACGATTTATTCAATTATTGAAAAGTTTAACATCTCTAATGGGGAAATTGAAAAGATTTCTTCAGGTAATTTAAACTTAATTTATTATTTTACTGATGGGAGTAGAATTAATGTAAATGAGAATCAAGGTAAATTTATTTTTGCTCCAGAAGAATCGGTTTATTGTTGGAGTGGTTGTAATATTTATCCTCAATTTAGCATCTATAGAGAAGATGTTCAAGAAAATGGAAATCTTATAGCTTCTCAAGACCTCAATATACAAAACGGTTTCAATAGAACAATTAATAAAATTATAGGTATCTCTACTCAAGAAAAAGTAGATTATTCTCCCGAGACCATCACTTTGATAAATCGTTCATCATCTTTTCAATTAAATGACTCGGATGACTTTTCTGTAGAATGGAAAGGTAGATTAATTATTGAGGATTCTGGAACTTATACTCTTTATCCTAATATTTCTGGGGACTATCACCTTACTTTAAGCAACTCTGAAATTATTGAGCCTTTGAATGAAAGTAATAATACTTATCTTCTCCGTGCAGGGAACTATTCTTTTAAAATTCTATATGACCATAATAAAAAAGAAGGTAGCCCTAATATTTATTGGGAAAGCTCAATAATAAACAGAGAAATAATTCCCCCAAGAAATCTCATATTTGAAAATGGAACAATTCAATTTTACTCTCCAAAAGAAACTAAATCCGTTTCTAAAATGGTTATGAGTAGTAGTTTACCCGTTTCTTACAATATCACATATAGCCTTTATCCTTCTGGAGAAATTTATATTCCTCTAAATAGAAATTCTACTTCACCCCTGATTCTCGTTCATGGTGCTGGTGGAAAATATCCTTATTGGAATCAAATCCCTCAAAAATTATCTGATTTGAATAACGATGTTTTTGAGTTTTACTATGGTTATAATCATAACACCAACATAAGCAATTTTATGAATGCTGGAATTGTTAAATTTGGAATTGATAAAGCCCTGTCTTATTATCCTGCGAATACTAAGGCTAATGTTGTGGCTCATAGCATGGGAAATTTAGTAGTTTTGGGTTATATTGATGGCTTAGGAATATTTAATGATACAAGCCATACACAAGTAGCCTATTCAAATAATATCGGAAGAGTTATAATGATTGGAGCTCCGCTTCATGGTTCTTATCTTTCAAATAGAGTCTTAAATCATGAAAGTGCAGGGATAGTTTGCGGAATGTTTGTTGACCCCGATGATTCTGGTGCTCAATCTTATCTTGATTTAGCTGTAGGAAGTGAGTTTAGTTGGTTATTAAACGAAAAAGGATTGAATCCCAATATTCAATACCTTTCAATTACAGGAAATGATTGGATTCCTTGTATACCCCGAGAAACTCCTACTTCGGATTCTTTAAATGCAAATGATGGATTTGTTTCGGTATCAAGTGCAAGTTTATTAGATAAAAATGTTCCTTTAATCTTGTTTAATGGAGATAATCATGCTAATGAAATCGGAGAAAGAGAAGGTTGTTCTGTTCGTCCAGGAGGCTGTAAGGGATATTGCCAAGACATGCCATGGTATTTAGGAGGAGCTTTAGCTTGGTGTCATACAGAATCAAAAGTGGATAGAGAAGTAAATGTTATCAATGGATTTTTTAAAAATTATTCTGTAAGCACCTTAAAAGGATATTTGCTTAATGGAGATTATTATATAGACCCCCTTAATAGTAGTTCAAATCCTTACTCAAAAGGGGCTGTTGTTCTTAAAATTAATTCTAACTCATCCATTGAATCTGTAACATTAAAAAATAATCTCAATGAATATTCTTTGAAGAAGTATACAGATATAGCCCAGTTGACTGATACACATAGTTGGTTTTATTTCAGTAATTCCCAATCTCTTAGTGATTCCGATTCTAATTATGGATTAATTTTTCCAAAGGGAAATTATAGTGTGATTGTTAATGATTTTGATATTAACCAGACTATAGAAGTTAAAGGAGCACAAACCACAATGAAAGAGCTAAGTTGGAATCCCGTAAACTCTCCGCCCGTTAATAAGACGAATTTCACTTCCTTTATCAAGACTTCTTCTTGTGGAGGAATGTGTATAAGGTATAACTACACTATTAACTTGCCAGCTACATTACCCGAAGGAATAAGGTATGACCCTCAATTTTCTCAGACTTCAAATAATGTTAGGATTTTAGATTCGGATAACAAAGCTCTTGAGTTAAAAACTCCCGATGTATGCAATGACCCAGGAAATATAGTTCCCACTTGTCCACAAACAAATGAATTTGAAGAAGTTATATACAACGGTTTCAATCTAAATAAAGGGAGTTGCACTACTGCTTCTTCTGGAACTAAGATTTGTTGGAGCAGTGGGGAATTGGTAGTTCTTGAAACAAACAATCCTATTTGTAACCCGTTATTACAGAATACCTCTAAATCTTCTTGGTCAAATATAAGTTGTTTAATCAGTGATAAACTTAATCAAAGTAGGAATTGGATTCAATATGATTCTAATAACTGTGGTTTAATACAAAATCAATCTTTTATTGAGTATCAAACAAATGAGGCATGTAATTTTTGTAATCCTTACATTATCAATACAACTATGAGCACATGGCAGAATCAAACATCTTGCTTATTAGGCGATTACTATATCCAAAATAGAAGCAAAGTTGAGTATGATTCTAATTATAGCACCTGTTTTGCAGTTACTAATTTATCTTCTGACCTTTGGAATAATGGGGTGAATAAGACTTATTGGGAATTTAGAAATCAAACTTGTGATTTCTGCAAGCCTCAAATTGTAAATACTTCTTGGAGCAACTGGTTGAATATTTCGTGTTTACAAAATAATTTTATGAATCAATCAAGATTCTTAGTTCAATATGATTCTAATAACTGTGGAGAAGTTCTAAATAAAACAATCTATGGATACCGAGCAACAGAAAATTGTTTAGTAATAAATCCTCCCAATGCTACAAATAGCAGTTTATTATTGATTAATCCCTTAGCAGGAATATATGGCGAAAGAAGTGTTATGTTCAACCTGAGCTCTCAGGAGAAATTTGTTAAATTGGTTTATTCAGATAACGGGGGTAGAGAATCTTCATTATGCACTAATTGTAATAGATATGCACAAAAGAAAACATTGGGCGATGGAAATCATGTATTATTCTTTAGGGGAATATTGCCAAGTGGAAAAAATGTAACCAACCAGACTGAATTATTTATAGACAGCAAAGACCCTCAAATATCAACAACAAAACCTCAAAGTAGAGGATTTACTAATGGAAGCAACTTTTATATTAAATACACAGAAGATAATTGTGTATTGCTAAATCTTACCGTTAAAAGAAATCAGACTACTATTGTAAATTCAAATAATTGTTCTAATGGAAGAAATGTAGAAAGATTCATTTCGCAAGATATAAACTCATTTGACGGGCAAGAAGTAGAATACCAATTTATTATCACAGACATAGCAGGCAATAAGGATGAATCAAGACCAACAAAGATTAGAGTGGATACAACCGCACCTCAAATTCTTCAGTTCACTAACTGGACAAGCGGAAACTATGCTTATTTCAATATGACAATTAATGAATTAAACTTCAATAAAGTTGAATATTTTGATAACTCAGATTCAAGAGCCCGATGGAACTCTATATGCACAAGCCTGAAAAATGGAAATTGTTATAAGAAAATTTCTTTCAGAGATGGAAGCCATAATCTGACCATCAGAATAACTGATGATGCAGGAAATGCAATTTTTAAAAATGTGGCATTTACTGCGGTTTAATTCAGTATATTGAATTATTATTCACTTTCCCTATTTTCAATAGGCTTTTCCTTTGGCTCTTCAGTATCTTTATTTTCACTGAGATAATCTTTTCTTACTTTTAACAATCTTAATGCTGTTTGAAAATCAATAGCAGAGATTTCACCTCTTGCGAATCTTTCTTCAAGGATTTCTATCGGAGATTTCTCCCTTTGCTTTGCGATGGTTGGTATTCTATAATTCAAAGCATTAATTGGATTGTCTTGGAAAATCCTTGTTTTGATTGGCGTATTAAATGCAAAATCAATAGTTTCTCTCTTTGTTTTGTCTGAAATCTTAGCATAGATTTGGGTAGTTGTGACTTGGTTGTGCCCAAGCAAATCAGCGACGGCATACAAGTCTCTTGTTTTCTCATAAACATAGGTTGCATAAAAATGCCTGAAGTGATGAAATCTTATTTTATAGACTGGACTGCTTTCTCTGTGTAATGTTCTCTTCTTATATTTCACAACATAATCAACTTCATCTAAGTTTGCTCTCTTTCTTGCTTGTCTAAACCACTCATGTAGAGTCTTTTTCATTAAATGAAGGTCTGGGCTTTTCATTGAAGGCAAGAACCATTTTCCACCTTGAATAATCTCAAGCCATTTCTTTATTGGAGAAACTGCAATTTCTGGAATCGGCACGATTCTGTCCTTCCCATATCCACCATGCTTCTTTCTGTTAGGGTCTTTACTGTCCTTTATTTTGATAATTCTTCTTTCTAAGTCTATGTTTGTTATTTCAAGTCTGCAAACCTCATTAACTCTTAATCCACACATCAAGGCAATAAAACAAGCAATAGAACATTTCGGTCTGTCTATAGATTCAAACAGCTTTACAAGTTGTTCTTTTCTTAACATGTCTGGTAGTTTATTTTTATTTCCCATTTTATAGACTTGAAACAATATTGTTTATTTCCTCCATCATTAATAATCCTGTATTACTCTCTCTCGTTCTTTTTCTGTTTGAAGCTATCCAAAGAGCTTTCTTATAGGATAATCTTCCCTCCATGAGCTTGCTTTTGATGTCAGAAGGCACTCTACAGGTCAACATCCACCTATAAGTTGTAGAAGGATTCAGTTTATTCTTTAGAAGATAATCATAGATTAATTTTTCAGCTTCGGTTAAATCTTTTTTCTTTTCCCAATTCTCAGGATTAGTTCTTCTTCCGAAATGAAGTTTGCCTTCATAATATCTTCTCATGTGCGAGAACATTCCTATTAACTTATCGTCATCAATTTCAGGAAGAAGCACTTTGATGTCCTTTTTTATCTGATTAACTCTATCAAATATGTTAATCTTTTTTCCATTACTTCTTATTTGATAATTTACATAGATGATACTCGGATTATTTTTGTCTCTTCCCATATACATTTTCAGTTTTCCTATTTTAAATGATTTGTAGCGTAATGATTACGCTTTTTAGAAAAATAGTGTTTTTATTGGAAAACTGGCGTCGCATTTGCCTGTGAAAGTGCCTAGGAGAATTCCCAAGAGTAAAGCTAAAATAATTTCTATTAGCATATTAAACTATCGCTTTGATGTTTATATATTTTATAAGTCAATCATTACTCTAAATCTCTTTGAAGGTATCGAATCATTTATAAGGCAGGAGTTATAGAGTATAACATGGAAAGTAAAAATTCAGTGATTTTGGGCTTGATGATTGTTTTTTTAGTTTTTTTAGGATTCGTGAGTGTTTTTGCTGAAAACTCAAATAATTCTAACTGTAAAAATCTTTATTGGTTTGATAATGATAATAAAAGTTGCGGACAAAAAGAATTTTGCGGAGCATATATGTATTATGGATTGCAGACTTTTCAATCAAAAACGCAATGTGAAAAAATGTTAAATCTGACTGGAAATGAAAGTCGAAATCAAACAGAGAATCAAAATAAAACATTTCATTTATCAAATGGAAGAAATGCAGAAATAAAAATAATGCCTGAAACTGCATCAGAAAAAGCAATAGAAAGATTAGGAGACTTGGGATTTAATATTACTCTTAAAGAAGTAAGTAATAAAGGAAATGAAACTGTTGTTTATAATGTTGAGGGTGAGAAGGAAGGAAAAATCTTAGGATTTTTTAAAGTGAAGGCAAAAGTTTCAGCAGAGGTTAATGCAGAAACTGGAGAAGTTATCAAAGTGCATAAACCTTGGTGGGCATTTTTATCAACTGGAATTTAATTGCTTTTTAGCCTTTACAAATTATTATTTTTGAGATAAGCTTAAATATTGGAATTTATTATTAATTTTATATGGGCGGTCCTATTAAAATAAAAAAGGGGTATGATTTATATTTTTACTATTTGGCTATTCCTGCATTTATTATTTTAGTGCTTATAAATTATTATTCTAGGAATTTTAAGATTGAGGGATTAGATTTAGGATTCACAATGTCTGTTGTATCTTTTCTATTAGGATTTATTGTTTCAGTTACTTTCTCATTATTATTTGCAAGGGTTGGTTCATTAAAAGATTTTCTTGCAACTGAATCTGGAAGATTAACCAGCTTATTTTTATTATCAAAAAGTTTGGGAAAGGAATTTCATGAGAGAATAAAAGAAAGAATTGATAGTTATACAATACAAACTCTGAGAGATTATTCTAATTATGAAAATAGCAGAAAACATTTTGATGGTATGTATCATGACGTTAAATATATGGAAATTAAAGACTCTAATCAGGAAGCTACTGCAAATTCCTTTTTATATATACTTGGAGAACTTTCCACTGTAAGAGAACATTTGGAGTATCTAACCAGTGGCCGGGTTTTAAAAACATTGAAATTATCTAATTACCTTTTAGGAATATTTTTTATTGTTCTTTTATTTTTGAATAGAAGTAATTTTTTCACTAATATGCTATTTATCTTTTTGTCTATAGTTATTATATTATTACTTTTAATTATGGAAGATTACGATAGTTTGAGAATCCATGACTATCTAATAAATATCAGTAATTCAGAACAAATATTTGATTTAATTGAAAAACCAAGGTATTATCCTAAAGCAGTTCTTGGAAAAGTTGTACTAAAGAACGGCGAGAACTATAGAATAGGAATTTATGATAAGAAGACAGGTGAAGAGAATGTTTACAACATTAGTTATACTGGAACTAAAAAATTGAGGCTGGGCTCATTGAATAAAAGATTATTTAAGGGAAGTGTAGAATAAATTAATTTATAGCTATTATATTCAGAAGTAATATAATAAATATTCCATCCTTAATTTTTTAATATTATTTAATATCAGATTATTTTTATCTGTAAAAATTATAAACTATTTTTAATCTTATAATATTTATCCTTACTCTTTTACCTTGAATGTTATATATTAAAAAAATATTATTTTATGGGCTTAGTAATATTTTTTTGATCTGCAATTTGTATATTATCTATTTATGGGATATTTATTCTCGATAAATTTGGGTTATCTTAATCGTCATTACATAAACTCAATGAAAATAATTTATTTTTGATTTCACTTATTTTAAGAAACTTTTGAGAAAGATTTATAAAGGTCTTTTTTCTATAACTAATTATAAAAGAGATGGTGATGAAAAAACATATTTTAGTTTTTATGCTTGTATCTTCTTTAGTTTTAATTAGCTTGGGATTTGTTTTAGCTTCTCATTCAACTGATCCTTCTTCATTTACAGTTAATCAAAGTGATTCTTTAACTGGAACTTATCTTTTTAATATAACCATTAGTAATACAAATGGCGCTGGAGTTAATATTACTAGAATTAACATAACCCTTCCAAGTGGATTCACCCTTTTGAGCGATTCTAATGGTTCTTCTATAGGTAATAGCGCGCTATATAATTTTACAAATTGGACTTCTAATATTTTAACTTGGAGTAATACTACAATTTATTTAATAAACACTTCTACAACTAATTATTTTTGGTTTAGGGCAAATGCTACAGCAACTCCAGGCACATATTATATTAATATCACAAGTGTGAATATTAGCGGAGCTAATGTAGGTTATTATAACACCACAATTCCAGTTGTAGTTTTATTGGCTGCACCATATAATGTTTCATTTATAAATGCCAATTCAACTTCAGCAACTATTCCGGGTTTGAATGCTACAGAATTTACTGTGAATGTAAGTGCTTTGGATAATTCAAATGTAACCCGATTTAGTTTTAGTTTATGGAATGCAACAGCTTCTCCAGCAGTTCTTCTTAATACAACAAATTTAACAAGTTCTGGAACAAATGGTATTCGGTCTATGAATTATTCAAGCTTAGTTGAAGGGATCTATCTTATTAATGTAACTGTTAATGATAGTCTAAATAACAAAAATTATTCAGTAACTAGGACAATGTATATTGATAGGACTGAACCTAAAGTTAATTTAGATGTTAATTCTAATAATAAAAATACTACTGCAACTTCTTGGTTCTTTGCTGCAACAAGTATTACTGATAATCTTGGACTTGCTAATGCTACTATTTATTTATGGGATGCTTCAGGTAATTTGGTATCTTCAAGCACCGGCGATATTACTTCAACTTCAAATACTACTGGCGCTACCCTGAATTTACCTTCTGTTGGTGTTTATTACTGGAATGTTAAGGCTACAGATATGGCAAATAATCAAGTAATTAATAGTACAAATTTTACAATAACTAGATCTAGTACAACTGCAACTGCTCCTTCTTCTGGGGGTGGAGGTTCTGCATCTTCGTCTTGGATAACTGTTTATTATCCAAATTCTGCACAGCTTAGTGCCGGATTTACTCAAGCTTTCCAAGTTAATTACAGAATGCAAGCAACAATAATTAATCAAACACATTTTGTTGGAGTGAAAAGTTTGACAACTTCTTCTGCGATGATTGAAGTTTCATCAACTCCTCAACAGGCAACAATGTCTATTGGTGAAGTAAAGAAGTTTGATATTAATGGAGATAATTATTATGATATTCAAGTTAAGCTTAATTCGATTACCAGCAATAGTGCTTCATTAACAACTACTTCAATTAATGAATTGGTTTCTTCAGGAACTACTGGAGAAAATAGCAACAGTGAAGGAAGCAATGAAAGTGCTTCAGGCAGTGAGCCTTTGAATCTTGGAACTTCTTCAAATGTATGGGTATGGATGGTTCTTGTTATCATAATAATTGTTATTGCAGTTATTCTATTAATTTATCTTCTTAAAAAAAATAAAAGTAGTAAGTGGGAAAAGAAGTTTAGGACTAAGTAATTATATAATCTTAAGTAGAATATTTTAGTTGTGCTTGTTAAATGTAATTTATTTAATATTTGTTTAGCGATAAATTATTATTTATCAAATATCTTAACTTTGCAAGATCTCGTTTATTGTAATACCCTTTTGCTGGATTCTTTTTTGATTAACCTAATTAATTTAATATCCCTAGTATAATAACCTCCTTATCTAAAAATGTAATCCAGATTAAGACTATTATTTAGTTATTGACATTCGCTAACTTCCTTTTCTGCAAACAAGCAGTTAGATACAAGAATTTTAACATTTGATGGCTTTTCTGAAGATGTAAAGAAATAGGTTTTTGACTCTCCAGATGCAATGATTTTACAATTAGAGCATTTATCACTACAAGAGAACTTTTTGTCTGAAGATGGTAGGTTAAAGGCGAAATCGAGGCTATTTATTGGGATGTTATTGTCTAAAGAACGTTTTAAAGTAACTTCTATTTCTTCTGTACTTATATTGTAACAAGCACTATCAATTTTCAATGGGGTTTTTAGCTGCATGAGTAAGCATGAATCTTTTGGAGAGAGGTTTGGGCTAGCAATCATATTTTTAATTGAAAAATAGATGACAGTTATGGATAGTATTGAAATCATAATTAAGAATACTGAGGTTATAATCTGTGAAGCTGATTTTTTATTGTTTAATTTTCGCATGGTCTTGCTCCAATATCGGATAAGAGTACCCTTGACATTGTTTGATTGTCTTTTAGTATTTCAATAGATTTTGAATTTGGTATAATTGGTATTCTTAGAATGAATGGGCGATCTGAACTGTAAATCTCTCCAGATATTTCACTTTCATTCTGCAATTGAACATCTGTAAATATAAACTCTGGATTAAATTCGCTTCCTGAAATTATTTGATTAGGTAATTCTAATTGGTAAGTGAAAGGACCTGAACCTCCATTGCCAGTACATCCAGATTCTATTGATTTTTCTATAACTTTTATTTGACTACCTGAATAATTTCCTTCTATTAAGTAATATTCCTGATCTTTGCACTGTTGAACTTCATAGATCACATTAGAAGTTATTTTTTGAACTTGTTTGGAAATTAATTTTTCAATTATCAATTGTTCATTAAATACTCCATAATTTGATGAACCTAAGGTTCTCATTATTCCGTTTTCAATTGAGCGGAAATAACTATCTTTTGAACATCCATTATAACATCCATCTTTTATATTAAAATTTTCACATTTTTGCTGACAGTTTTTTGAGCCTTGGGGAATTTCAGCAGGAGTATATTCTTCTGCAAGGTTGACAAATGCATGACCAAATTCATGTGGCAGAACAGTTAATTGATGATTGGAATTAATGCTAATTACTCCCATATATTCTGAGCTTCGAATTGATGGGTCTTCTTTTTGTATAACTATAATATAATCATTTGGACACGATGCAGCTTTTTTTAATATTTCTTTTGAATAACAGAGCAATGCAACTCCTTTATAAATTTCACACTTTGGTTTATAGTCTGGAATGTAATAGATGTTAAATGAACTATAATTATTAAATGGAGATATTGATCTTAAAAATGAAGAAAACTTTTCTGCATTTTCTTTATCTGATATAAATACTAAATTAATCGCATTTTTTCCGCTTTCAACTAAAATGCTACAGTTTTCAAGAGTTCCATTTGATAAAGGAGAAACTGAAATCTTTTGTGATGAGAAATATATGCTTATTCCCAGGATTAGTATTGATAAACCAATTATTGAAGTACTAATTAAAATAAGAGTCTTATTATCCATATAGATATAAAAATTGTAGATTTAAATAGATTGCGAGTTAATTTTATTTATTAATTCTTTAATCATTTATCTTTTACTTTTATTTTATTTGCTTGTATCTGCATGTTTCCTTTATATTCTGAAAGATAACCTGAGATTAATAGTGTTTGATTTTTGAAATTTTTTAAATCTGGACAATTACATATCATTTCTATATAGCCAGAATTATCTTTAATCTTTGATATTGTAAAATTGTCTTCATTCACTATTCTGAGATCGATTATTTTTCCTTCAATAGACAGTTTCGAATTAATCTCTTTAGATTTTGCTTCATTTATTGATAATTTTTCAGGTTCTTGAAATTTTAGCAGCAGAAGAAGTATAAAGATGCCGAGAATTGATAAGATTAGAGATATATTTTTCATCTATATAAAGGCTAAACGCAATATTTAATAATTACCTTTTTCTTGATAAATTATGAATGCTGAAGAAAAGTTTGAACTAATAAAGAGAAATACGCAGGAAATTGTTTCAGAAGATGAATTGAAAAAATTGCTTAAAGAAAAGAAACAGCCAGTTGTTTATTTGGGAACTGCAATAACTGGAAAACCCCATATTGGTTATTTTGTGTGGGCTTTGAAATTGGCGGACTTTTTGAAAGCTGGATTTAAAGTTAAAATTTTACTTGCTGATTTGCATGGTGCTTTGGATAATACTCCTTGGGAGGTTTTAGAAAAGAGATATGAGTATTATAAATCAATTATTCCACTAATGTTTGAGGCGATTGGTGTCAGCACCAAAAATTTGGAATTTGTTAAAGGTAGTGAGTTTCAGTTAAAACCAGAATATATGTATGATGTTTTACAAATGGCCACACATAATACTATTCATGACTGTCAGAGGGCTGCTTCTGAAGTTGTTAAATTTGGAGATAATCCTAAATTGGCTGGATTGATTTATCCAATAATGCAAGCCTTGGATGAGGAATATCTGAAAGTTGATGTTCAGTATGGGGGAATTGACCAGAGAAAAATACTAATGTTTGCAAGAGAGAATTTGCCAAAAATTGGCTATGATTCTAGAATTGAAGTTATGACTCCCTTAATTCCTGGGCTTGTTGGAAAAAAAATGAGTGCTTCTGACCCAAAATCTAAGATTGATTTAAGGGATGATGAGCAGACAGTTATCAGTAAAATTCGGGCAGCTGAATGTGTTGAGGGAGATATTGATAATGGGCTATTAGCTTTTTTGAAAAATGTTATTATGGTAGTAAAGGAAGACAAAAAAGAAAAATTTATTGTAAAAAGAGATAAAAAATATGGGGGAGATTTATCTTATAGCAAATATGAAAATATTGAAAGAGATTTTAAAGATAAAAAGTTACATCCTCTTGATTTAAAAAATGCTTTTGCAAGTGAAATTAATAATTTGTTAAAAGTTTTTGGGAAAAATAAATTGAAATTGGAAAAACTTGCAAAAGAAGCTTACAATTAAAATTGAATTTTTATCTTGTTTTGAACTCAATTATATCTTTATCCTTTATTTGGTGACTAATGCCCACTTTTTGATTGGGAAATTTTGAAGAAGGGCCCCAAATATGAATTTCTTTTATAGTGTTTAACATTTGTTTGCTTATTTTATCTGACACATCTTTGATTGTTGATCCCGGTTTCATAATTAATGGAATTTTACTTGGTTCTTTATTTGGTTCCTTAAGATAAATTCGTATTATGTCAAAATTTGAGAATATTTTTTCCTTAAGTTCTTTTATTCCTTCATGAGATGTACATGAAACCATAATAAAACTGTATTTCTTTGATTTTAAATTAGATTCAATTCTTCTTTTTTCTTGTTCATTGAGGAGATCTATTTTATTGAAAACAATTATTTGTTTTGCTTTAAATCTTTGAAGATAATTATCTTGGATATTCTTTATGTCTTCAGTATTAGTTACCACTATTATTATTAAATCTGTATTATTTACCAGCCCTATGTCAAAGTTTTCATTTTTAAGACTTGCTTGGTCTATGATTTGTATTTTTACATTGTCATAATCCATTGTCCCAATCTCTGGTTGAAATGTGTTGAATTGGCGATTTGAGGTATATGGTTTTGCATTTGTGAGGCAGGAGAGAAGTGAAGATTTTCCTGAACCAGTGAATCCAATTAAAACTGCCTGCATATCTGCTTTTTTTATTCCCTCTTTGGAAGAAGATTTTTTTGATTTTTTAATGCGTTCAATTTTTTCAATAAGTTTAATTTTTCGCGTCTTTAGATTTGCAAGCATGGACTCAGAAGACTTATGTTTTGGGCATTCACGTATCATTTCATCTAAATAAAATAATCTTTCTTCATCTGTCTTTGATGAAAGGAATTTTTCTTCTGCTTTTTTATAAAATGGAGATTGGTTTGTTGAAGCCATATTATATAGTCGTGATCATAGTTAAAAAGAGTTTTGGTTTCTGCAAAGTTTTATAAGCAATTGCTGACTTTTATTTTTATGATTCAAAGAAAAGTTCTGAAAAATGGAATGACTGTTGTTTTTAAGGAAAGAAAAAATAAAGTTGTAAGTGTTGCTTTTGCTGTACGGTTTGGAGGAATTAATGAAACTGAAGAAAACAAAGGTATTGCCCATTTTATTGAACATATGTTGTATAAAGGAACTGAAAAAAGAAATGCACAGACAATTTCTATGGAGATTGAGAAAAATGGCGGGGAGTTAAATGGGTTTACTGCTGAACAAATTACTGCTTTCTGGTGTAAGATGCCAAGCAAACACATTAAAATTGCTTTAGAAGTGTTGGGTGACATGGTTAAAAATCCGCTATTTGATGAAATTGAACTTAATAAAGAAAGACAAGTCATATTTGAAGAAATGAAATTGTATAAGGACAATCCAAGAATGCATGTTTTTGAAAAAATAAAAAGTTTAATGTATAAAGGCAATTTTTCTCTGCCAATTATTGGAAGTAAGGAATCAATGATGTCAAATACTCGAGAGAAACTGAAAAAACTCTTTAATGAGGTTTATACTCCTGAAAATATGATTTTATGTGTTGTTGGAGATTGCGATTTTAAGGAAATATGCAATTTTGCTGAAAAAAACTTTAAAAAATCTGGAAAAAAGATTAATTACCCTATGATTGAAATAAATAACGGACAGTTAATTGAGAAAAGAAAAAGTATTGATCAGGCGAATTTGATTTTTGCATATCATATACCTACTCCTAATGATTCAAAATATTATGCTGCAGAAGTTTTATCTGTACTTATGGCAGGAGGAATGTCTTCTAGATTATTTTCAGAAATAAGGGAAAAAAGAAATTTAGCTTACGCGGTTAAAGGAGATACTGCAAGTGAGAAAGATTATGCGTATAATCAAATTTATGTTGGGACAATGCCTCAAAATGTTGAAATTGTAAAGAAACTTATTCTTGAAGAATTTAAAAAAGTAGCTGATGGTTTAGATGAAAAAGAACTTAGCCAGGTTAAAGAGCAGATTATTGGCAATTATTTGATTTCTCAGGAAGATTCTCAGGCTTTAATGGTTAATTTGCTGACAAATGAGCTTGCAGGAGATGCCAGAGAAGCTGATAAGTTTATTGAGAAAATTTCTCGAGTTAAATTGAATGATGTTAAGGAATTGGCAAAAATAAAAGATTATAGTTTTTTTGCACTTGTTCCTGAGAAGTAGAATATTAAAGTTTTTGAAATAAGATTAGATAGTCTTTTCTTTATTTTGCGTTTAATAGTCCCAAACATAAAATCTATAAACTGCGATTATATTTTTTGGTGATGATGATTATCAAAGTGCCTGTTGAGAATAGCAATGATGCGCTTGGATGTAGAAAAGCACCTAATGAAATAATCACAAATTTAGATGAAATTTATACTGCTGAAAATGGAAAGCAGATTGTAAAAAATAGTCTTGAGATTGAAGAGATTGAGGTTAATGGAAAGACAGTTCAGGACGTTAGTGAAGAGATTTATGGTTGTGCACTTGATAAAATATCTAATGAGACAAAAACTATTTTTATTGGTGGAGATCATTCAATTAGTTATTCAATAGGCAAGGCCTTTTTTGATGTTTGTGAGTCAGAAAATGATAGGCCATTTTTAATTATTTTTGATGCACATCCTGACTGTAGAAGTTATGAAAATAATGCAGATAATATTCAATGGTTAAGAAAACTTATTGATGACGGTTTTCCTAAAGATAAAGTTATTATTATTGGGATTAGAAAAAGTTCCCTTGAGGAAAATGATTTTTTAATTACTAATAAGATACGCGTTTATCAGATGAAAGATTTGAATGATTTTGAAGAAATTTGTGATATTGTTATGGAACAAGCAAATAAATTTCAGCTTTATGTATCAATTGATATTGATGTTGTCGATAGTGTATTTGTTCCTGGAACTTCAAGACCTGAAAGCGGTGGGTTAACCAGCCGACAGCTTGTTTATTTTATACAGAGAATTAATATGCTTAAAGGGTTAAGAGTAATTGATATTTGCGAAATAAATCCGGATAAAGATTTTAATTCTGTTACTGTGAAGCTTGGAGCAAAATTACTTGGGGAGATTTTATCATGAGGTCGTTTATTTCTCTGGAAATTCCAGAAGAAATAAAAAGTGAATTATTAAAAATACAAAAAGAAATTGACCGCCTTGATTTGATAAAAGGAAAATTTACAGAAAAATAAAATTTTCATTTGACCTTGAAGTTTTTAGGAGATGTTCCTGAAAATAAATTAGAAAATGTGAAAAATAAATTAATTAAACTTAAATTTAACTCATTTGAAGTGGAATTGGGCGATTTAGGTGTTTTTGATAAAGAGCAAATAAGAATTGTGTGGGTTGAGTTAAGGGGCTTGGGTTTATTTGAATTGCAGAATAAAATTGATAGAGAGTTAAAAGAATTTTTTCCAGCTGAGACAAGATTTATGGGCCATATTACTATTGCAAGACCAAAATATGTTAAAGATAGCCGTATTTTTATTAATAAATTAAAAACTATCAAATTTGAAAAAATAAGTTTTGTTGTCGATAAGATAAAATTGTATAAATCTGATTTAACTCCACATGGTCCAGTTTATAGTTGTTTATTAGAATTAGATATATAACAAACAAAAAATATAACTTAAAAATGATTTATACATTTATAAGGTTATTGTATTAAAAAATAATCATTCTACAATAATCTTATTTTTAAACAATGAAAAGCTATCTTTATTTTAATGGAAACATTAAAAAAACAACAATCTGGTTTTGATTTACCTTATTTTTTAACAACTTATATTTCTGCAGCATCTGAGATTGCACAAAGTGAACCTTCTTTGGAAGAATTTGATAAAGGAATAAGGGCACATGTTTCTTCTAATCTTCAGATTTCGGAAAAATTAGTTGTTCAGCTCCACCATCCAATTCATTGGATGATGTTTAACCATCATAGTGGGTCGTATTTTGAATTAGTAAATCCTCGACTTCCTGAGGATTTAATGAGAGTTAGATTAAAAAAAGAATATACTCCTGACCATATAACTGATTTGACTAATTTGATTTTAAAAAATTATGAGCCTTATTTAAAAGCAAATCTTAATAGTCTCGGCTTGTCAGCTTAAAAATCTCGGCTTTTTTCCCGATAATTTTTTCTAAATCTTCTTGTGGGGCATTAATTATATTCTTAATTGTCTTAAATTCTTGAAGAAGTTTTTTTGCATTTTTTGGGCCTATTCCTGGAAATCCTTCGAGTATATATTGTATTTGTTCTTTGTAATCTGAAGATTTTCTTTTTGCAATAACTGAAGTTTCTCTTTCTTGTTTTCTTGCTAGGATATTGATAAATTTTGCAGTATCTATATAATCTTTTGAAAAGACAATCGGGATTTTATACTTTAATAATATTGAGAGAATCATACCCCGAATTGCATTTGGATTTACTCCCTCCCCATTATCATTATACAACTCTTTTTCTTCTATACCTTCTATTACTAACAACTTTTCTTTTACTTCTTGGAGATTTTGAAGTTGAATTATCAGCCGTTTGTTAAGCATTGAAGAAATAAAATCAGAGACTGTTTTTCTTTCTATAATAACTTCTCCAATAAGATAATCTCCAACTTCTAACTGCTTAAATTCGACTTCATGACCTAAATGAATAAGTTCTGAAGCTACGAGTGAGTTTTTCTCTCGATTATCCACAATTATTTTAACTGAATTTATTTTAGGCATTTTATCCTTTGTTTTTGAGAATATATTATATAATACCGGCATTTTACCTTTTATTTTGAATTTATATTTTTATTATTATTGTATATTTAAAATAATTTTTTCTGCTTTTCATCAAAGTTTATTTTTTCATTTTCCATATCTTCTTTAATATCTGAGATTGCTTTGTGCATGCGTTTTTCTTTATGAATTGCTGACCAATAATATGCTTCATCTCGTGTACCTTTTGTTACTAGTACAATTAACTCTCCAGGCATAAGGCGGGCTGTTCTTCCTGCTCTCTGAATTTTTCTTATTGCACTTGGAACTGGTTCATAGAAAATTACTGCATTGACCTCTGGGATGTCTAAACCTTCTTCTCCAATTGATGTTGCACAAAGAACATTAAACTCCCCCATAGAGAATTGTTGAATAATCTGCTGTTGTTCTTTTTGAGATAACCCTATACCTAGTTTATTTTTTTCAGATTGTTTTTTTGCCTGACCGACAAAGACCTTTGCACTTACATTTGGGAGTGAATTTAATTCTTTAGATATTTTTGATACACTATCTCTATATTGTGAAAATACTATTATTTTTGCTTTTGGATTTTCTTTGATTTTGTTTCCGATTAGGTCTTTTAATTCTAAAAGTTTTGGATGCTCTAAATTTTCAGCAAGAAGTTCTTTAACCATAATATATGCCCGGTTAAAATCTGGATTTGAAACTAAATTTTTAACTGCACGGCTTTGGTTTTTATTTGCCTGATCAATTTGATTTTGAAAATAATTATCCAAGCCATAAAGTGTTTGTGTTTCAATTAGTTCCATTGCATGGCCCACTTTTATTGCAGTTGAACATGCAGATGCTCCTGCAAATAGATTTCCGTTTTTATTGCCAGTTGATATTGCACGCATTATTCTGCTTTGGGCTTCTAGAAGAGTTACCTTGTTTGCAGGGCCAAAAAGAAGATTTCTGGATTTTAATTCATCTATTTTTTTAGTGTAGATATTATTAAGTAAACTTTTAATTGCTTTGAATTTCTCGGGGAATTCAACTTTAATTTCTTTAAATTCTAGTTCTTGGAGGTATTCTTTCACGTCTTTGCTTTCTCTTGTTCTGATTTCAACTTCTTCAATAAAAAGATTTTCACAAATTGTTTTTATTGTTTTTTTATCTGCACCAGGTGACGCTGTAAGTCCTAAGATTCTTATATTACTTGCTTGTTCTGAATATTTCTTAGCTACATAAGTATATGAATAATTTTTTACACATCTATGGGCTTCATCTTCAACTAATAATGAGACATTTTCAAGTGAGTAAATTCTTTTTTTTATGTCATTTGATATGCATTGAGGTGTGGAAAATATTATATCTGCTTTTTCCCAGAGTTTTTTTCTTTTTTCTGCTTCTATTTTTCCTGTGAATAATTCCATTTGGGCAAATAATTCTGGAAGGTGATTTTTAAAATAATTATAATGCTGTTCTGCTAGGGGGCGTGTAGGTGCAAGAAGAAGTACTTTTTCAAGAGGAAATTTCTGCATTCTTGCAATTGTAAGCATCAGTGCAATAAGAGTTTTACCAACGCCTGTAGGCAAGACAACTAAACAATTTTTTTCTATGCATTTTTCAAGAATTGCTTTTTGGTAGTCTCTTGGTTTTATATTTATAAGAAATTTTTCTCTTTCTTCCATTAATTCTCAAAAATAGAAATGTATATATATATCTTTTCTTTAAAATTTGTGTCCTCGTTAAATGAGGAAAAAGATAAATGAAAGGGGGTGATGATATGAAAAGTAATTTAAATGTGTGGGCAATTGTTGGAATTGTTGCTATTGTTGGTTTAATTGCAGGGATTGTGGGTGCAAGTATAACTGGAAATGTTATTAGAAGCTATGATTATAAGTTCGCTCCAAATCAAGTTTATACAAAGCAAGAGGTTGATAATAAATTGAATAATCCACTAATTATTTATTCTGGTTCAAATGTTCATAAAATAACTTCTTGCAATCAACTATGTGTTAAAGGATGCCTATTTGGTTTTGAAAGACAGGATCAGATGATAAATTATCTGCCAACTGCAACAGAAGTTTCGCGAGTAGATAGAACTATTCAGGAATCTTTAATACCTTGTACTCAGAATGTTTCAATTGGTTCTTATCAACAAGAGGGAGGTCAGCCAGTAGATTTGCCTTTAAATCCTAATACTAGATATAGTGTAATAACATATGACTTGTCTTGTTTGTGTCTTAATTAACAATTTTTATTTTTTTCTCTTTCTCTTTTTATTTTTTCTTTCAGAAATTAGTCTTTCTTTTTACCAGTGAAGAGTACAACAACTAAAGCTCCGATTATGATTGCAATTATTAAAATATTAGAAGCAAGTCCGGTTGGTTCTCCGCTTACGAATAATGAATTAATAACATAATTCCATTGTCCGGTTGCAACAATCAGTGCAATTATTGTGACAATTCCTGCTAAAACTCCAAATCCTATTTTAAGATTTTTTGGCATTTCAAGTCCTTCTTTTCCACTTGCAACAAAACCATATAAAATAACAAATACAAGAATAACAACAACTGAGATAGCTAAAAAGGGCATTAAATTTGAAATGATATTTGTAGCCCATGAAAACGCTACGACAATCAGGCCAATTGAAAGTGCAATAAGAGCATCAATTTGTTTTTTGTTCTCGCCAAGTATTCTAGATTTTTCAAGAATGGCAAAAATTAATGTAAATACGAGCAAGAAAGGATAAACAATTCTGACTGCAAACTCGTTCACTAGTATACTTTCTAAAGCCATAATAAATTAAATGAATAGAGGTTTAAAAACTATTCTGTTAAGAATTAAATTCTATTGATTGTAAATATTTTTTCTATGTCCGACTTTCAGAACTTGTATAACTCCTTGTTCAATTGAAAAAATGACCCGATAATCTCCAATTCTTAACCTGAAATCATCACTTCCCTTCAGTCTTTTTATATCTTTAGAAAAAGGATTTTCAGATAACTCCTCAACTTTTTTAAGAATTCTCCGCGCAATTGATGGCTCAAGTTTATTTAATGAATCATATACTTTTTCATCCCATATTATTTTTAATGGCATTATAATCCCAACTTTTTTTTAGCTTCTTCATGAGTTATAAATTTTCCTGATTTTATCCTTTTTCTTGCCTCTTCTATTTCAGTTTTTGTTCTTTCATTTAACTCTAAGTCGTCCTCTATCATTCTTTCAATTATTTCATTATATGTTTCTCTTTCAATTATTTTCATCTTGTCTAATGTTGATTTAACAGTATCTGAAATCTGAATTGTTGTTGACATTTTATAACTCCTTATAATCTATTATAGCCAATTATAGTATTTAAATATTTCGTTTTAAGAAAATTTGATTTTATAAATTGTAATTCATAAATAAAATTCATTAGAACAGAGAATATCTAATTATTCTTGAGGAAATTCAGGCATGTCATCAAGTCTTTGAGAAGGTATTGCTGATTGACTGACAACGAAAACATCTCCAATTGAACGAACATATCCGTGAGGAATAATAACTCCTCTTGCTCCACTAAAAATATTATTTAATCCAGATTTAATCTTAATTCTCCAGCTTTCAATTCGATTATTAACTAAATTTACTTCTTCAACTTCACCAAAGAAATTTCCTTCATCAGTAAATACTTTCTTTCCGATGACTTCACTCACTTTTTTTATTTTAAGCATAGATAAATGTAATTCGGCCCATTTATATACTTTTCTATGGTCTTAAACAATAACAATAGATTTATAAAAAAAGTGAAATTAGTAAAAATATGTTTACAAAAAGAGAGCTCACCTATGTTTTACTGGCAATAATTGTCGGTGCATTTGTTATATATTTTAATGATATTGCGAAGGCTAAAGATTATTCACCAATTCTTCTTTTATCTGCTTTTGGGGTAATTGCTTTAACTATAATTATTAATATTATTGCAAAAAAATTAACAGCATATTATTATGAAGCAAAAATAGAGAGTAAAATATGGATGTGGCAGAGATTTGGATTTAAAAGGCAGCAGTATTTCAAAAACCCAATTCCTGCGGGAATTCTTTTACCTGCATTTGTTTCAATAGTTTCTTTTGGGTATTTTATTTTTCTAACTTTTTTAGAATTTGATGTATCTTCGACTTCAGCAAGAGCTGCAAAAAGACATGGCATTTATAGATTTACAGATATGACTGATATACATATTGGATTAATTGCTGCATCTGGAGTTGTTGCAAATTTAATTGCTGCAGTTTTAGGATATCTTGCAGGATTTCCAGAATTTTCAAGAGTAAGTATTTTCTATGCTTTTTTTTCAATGATTCCATTTGGAAATCTTGACGGCACAAAAATCTTTTTCGGAAGCAAGAATATGTGGATTGGTCTTGGAGCAATAGTACTTATATTCTTAAGTTATGTTCTGTTTTTTCCTTATTAAAATATTTTTTCCTTTACAAAATATAATATAATTTCTCTTTATTTTAATAAATTCTATTTGATTATTTTTTTAATTTTGCTCTGTGGTTATTAGAAAGGTATTTAAATAACATTTTTGTTTTATTGATATGACTCAGTCTATTGGGATGGTGTTGCAGCAGTGGGCAGAAATGGATATATTCTATTATGCTCTACCTTTTTTGTTGATATTCGCGCTTGTTTTTGCTATTCTTCAGAAAGTTAATATAATGGGTGGTGAAGCTGATAGAAACCGAGGAGTTTATGCTATAATTGCACTTGCTGTTGGTTTATTAGCAATACAGTATGATCAGGTTCCAATTTTCTTCTCAATAATTTTTCCTAAATTAGGAATTGGGTTGGCAATACTTTTAACAGCAATTATTTTAATGGGATTGTTTGTTGATTATTCAAAATATCAAGGGGCAGCTTATGTGTTTTTTGCAATTGGCGGCGTTACTACTTTGATAATTATTTTAAATTCTTTATCTGATTACAGCTGGTGGAGTGGAAGCTTTTGGCAGGATAATATGTCTGCTATTGTTGCAGGACTAATTATTTTAGTGTTTATTTTTGTTGTTGTATCTTCTGGAAGAGATCCTGACAAAAAGCATGGATTATGGAAACCAATTCCTAAACCTAATATTTAAAAATGGCTACTTTAGATTTTGCTTGGCTAATGTACTTTACTTCGGTATTTGGATTTGTTTTTGTTTGGGTTTTTTTATTTGCGCTTTTTACTAAAACAAAACTTCTTGGAGAAAATAATTTTATTAATTCAATAATTGCTTTGGTTTTTGCATTAGTTTTTATTTCATTTACTCCTGGAGTTTCTTATTTAATACAAACTGTAATGCCTTGGTTTGTTATTCTTATTGTTTCACTTTTCTTTTTGATGATGATAGTTGCTTTTTCACAGAAAGAGATGGATAAATTTATGAAGCCATGGCTTGCTTGGGTGTTTATTGGGCTTATGGTTTTAATATTCTTATTTTCTGCTATAAAAATATTTAATCCACAACTTGCCCCTTATTTACCTGGAGCATCAGATGCTGGTGGAGATCCTACTTTAATTGCATTAAAAAATATTGTTTATTCTCAGGAGTTTTTAGGAGCTGTATTAATTGTAATAATTGTTGTAGTATTGTGGAGAATGCTTGTTAAGGGAAAATAAAATCTGATTTTTATTTAATATTTTAAGGTCTTATCCTAGATATAGTTTGAAAATGTTAAGAACTATACATTCATTCCATTCATTCGCTAGCATAGGTTATATTCTAACAATTATTTATTAATTAAATAGCTTTAAAGCAGATGAATTTTGTGTATTGTGATTTAAACTACTTCTTTGATCTTTTAATTGTTTTCTTTATTGTGGTTTCTGTTTTTTCGCCTTTTATTCCACGGATTTCCCGTATGCTATCTGCTAATGGATTAAGAACTTTACTAAATGAAGATTGCATACCTTTTAATTCGGTTTTTACATCTTCAATATCTTGAGATTGCCCTGCAGATTTTCTTATTAAGCTTGTTTGTAACTGATCAATAATAGACTCTATCCTTTGTAATCTTTGATCAATTTTATCTACTTTTGCATTGGCAATTGTTTTAAATTCGCTTAAATCAGAAAGGTCTTTTTGGGTTTTCATAAGTTTTTCTGAAATGAGTTGACTTGCAATCTCACTCATTGTTTCTGTGTTGATTCCATAGTAAGATTGATAGTCTGGTTGTTGATTTTGAAAGCCTGAATCTTGGTAAATATTTTGATTTCCTTCAGTAGCATATTGACCTTCTTGAGAAATAGGTTCTATTTCTGGTTGATTATTTTGTTCTGGCCCTGGAAATTGAGGCATATACTGATTTTGTTCTTCAGAAGACTGGTTTATTATTGATGGCTGCATCCCTTCCATTTCTTGATTGTTAGATATTTCTTCATTACCTGAGATTGCTTCTTTTATTTTTGATTGTGATATTGCATCATTGATTTCACGTGGAGAAACTCCCTGGTCTTGAAGCATTTGAACTATCTGTCCATCACCATATCCTCCTTGTTTCATTTTTTTTACTTGGTCAAGAATAGTCATACTTTTCCCCTCCAAAACTCATGTTTTTTATCATCTTTAATTAATTCTTCTTTATTTTTAGAATTATTATGTTTATTTATCTTTTCTTCAACAATTTTATCAATATCTTCTATTCTTGCGTAGTGTAAAGGTTCGAACATTTTAAACTGACGTGATAAGATTGCAATTTCTTCACGTCTTGCAGACTTTTCAATTTCTTCTGAAAGTGATTGAATTATTTCTTTTAATCTTTTTGTATCGGATTGCAATTCGTAAATTATTTTTTTTAGTTCTATAATTTCAGAACGATTTTTATCCTGGGATTCAATAAAATTATTCCCAATCATTATAACTCTCTCTTTCATAAGTCTTTCACTTTCTTCTAAATCACGCAATTTCAATCCAATTTCATATGAAATTGGTTCTTGCATTGGAATCTGCTCTTTTGCCATCTTTTTTATAATAAATTAATGTTTACGGGGTTTAAAATAGTTTGCTCCTGCAGAATATTTGTACTATAGAAAACTATTTTAATTAAGTTTTGAATTAATATTTATAAAAAACAGGGAATAATTAAAGTATAATAAAATGATATTTGAAAATGAACCTTTGGAAAGGTTCCCAAAATAATATGATATTCGACAAAGGAACTAAGATTTATGCTTATGAAGTGAGAAATGAAGCAGGGCAAAATGTTGCATATGTTAATTATTTAGGGGCCCAATATATTCCTTCTATTGCAGCCTCTCCAGAAGTAATGGCAAAGACTGTTGAATTGTTAATTGAATCTCCAAATGTTTCACGTATTGTTTTAGTTCAACAGAGAAATTATAGTTATGATGGGAAACAGGTTGAATTATTATCTGAGATTGCACATTTAATTACATATTTGATAAAACAAGAAAGGATTTTGTCTCCAGATAAATTGGCTGGAAGCACTTCTAATCAGCAAACTATTGCTTCAAGATATGAGTTTTTTAACTATTTTTTGCAGATGCTTAAAACAGATCCAATTATCGCTTATCAGAAAATAAAATCTATGTTGATTGAAGAAAAGACATCTAATAGTGATAAGCTTTACCAGATGCTCATTGATAAAGTTTTGAATTTATTGGAAAATACAAAGTTAATTGAAAAAATAAAAGATAGGGACATAATCAGAAATGATAGGAAAATATTTTTTGAATTTTTTTCACCAGATATAATTCCTAATTTTGCTTTTGCAAGACTGACAGCAAGTTTACCTGAAAATTCACATATTGTTTCTCAGTATGAAATTGGAAATGAAAATGATAAGAGCACAGTTACAATTCTAAAAAAAGAAAATGAATTAAAATATTTTTATCATCTGATGCCTCCGGAATATTTTTTGAATGAAGATTATCAGATGCTTCTTAATCTTGCGAGAAATGTTCTTATTGAGCATCAACCAAAAGCTGAAGAGTTTACTGATCCTGAAAGAACAAGGCAGGTATTTTTTAATGTTGCAAGAGATTTATTATCTGAGTTGGCCGGAAACAAAAAAATTTTTATTAATTATCAAGACTTAAATAAACTTGCAACTATTTTAGTTAGACATACAATCGGTTTTGGGTTGCTTGAAGTTTTATTGCAAGATAAAGAGTTACAGGATATTGTTTTAAATGCCCCTATTAGTTTAAATCCAATTTTTTTAAGACATAACAAATATGATGAATGTGTAACTAATATTTTATTAAGTCAGGAAGATGCTGATTCATGGGCTGCAAAATTTAGGATGATTTCTGGAAGGCCATTAGATGAAGCAAATCCGGTTTTGGATACTGATTTATCAATTGAAGGAATAAGAGCAAGAATTGCAGTTGTTCAAAGGCCGTTGTCTTCACAGGGAATTTCGTATGCTATCAGAAGACATAGAGATTTTCCTTGGACTTTGCCTTTGTATATTAAAAATAAAATGTTAAATAGTTTTTCTGCAGGTTTATTATCTTTTTTAGTTGATGGTTCGAGAACAATGCTTATTGCAGGAACCAGAAGCTCAGGTAAGACTTCATTATTAGGTGCTTTAATGCTTGAAATAAAACCAAAATATAGAATTATAGTTGTAGAAGATACTCCGGAACTTCCTACGGATTATTTCAGAAAATTAAATTATGATATCTTATCAATGAAAGTTAGATCTTCATTATTAGAAACAAGTAATGAAGTTGCTGCTGAAGAAGGAATTAGAACTTCATTAAGACTTGGAGATAGTTCTTTAATTGTTGGTGAAATAAGAAGTAATGAAGCTCGCGCATTATATGAAGCAATGAGGGTTGGGGCTTTGGCAAATGTTGTTGCTGGAACAATTCATGGAAGTTCACCATATGCGGTTTTTGATAGAGTAGTTAATGATTTAAATGTACCAATTACAAGTTTTAAGGCAACTGATTTAATTATTGTTGCAAATCCAGTTAAAACTGCTGATGGGTTGCATTCAGTAAGGCGTTTAATTCAGCTTTCAGAAGTGAGAAAACACTGGACAAAAGATCCTTTAGAAGAAGGAGGATTTGTTGATTTATTAAATTACAATGTTGAAAAAGATGAAGTTGAACCGAGCCAGGAATTAATTAATGGAGATAGTGAGATTATAAAAGCAATTGCTTCACAAGTTAAGGGCTGGGCCGGAAATTGGGATGCAGTTTATGATAATATTCTTTTAAGGGGCAGAACAAAAGAATATATTGTTAATTTGTCTGACAAATTGAAGAGGCCGGAATTATTAGAAGCTGATTTTTGTTCTTTAGCAAATTCAATTTTTTATGAAGTTTGCGACGAAGTTAATGAGGAATTGGGAATTCCTGATTCGAAAAAAGTATTTCCTGAGTGGGTTAAAAGAGTTGACAAAGCTGCTGAGAATTTTAAGTAGAGTTTAATTTTTCCTTAAAACCATAAATTTATTAACAATTTTTTACTGTTTAGTTTAATAATAAAAGGCGTGAAATGGCAAATATAGATGATATTTTAAGAAAATACGGCGGAAAGATTTCTAAACAAATTGGCAATGAGGAATATAAAGTGAGTGATGTGAGCAGAGAATATACACAATTTAAACAAGATATGATGCCTGCTTTATCAAGATATGAAAAACTTGCAAAATCTTTTGGTAATGTAATGAAAGTGCAAGTTTCTGATAAGAAAAAAATTAAACTTCAGAAAGTTTTAGAGACTGCACATTTAGATTTAACCACAAGCCAGGTTTTATCTTATGCTTTTTTTGGTGCGTTTATAACTTTTTTTGTAGGCTTGCTGGTATTTTTGCTTACTCTTTTTATTTCAGGTCAAAATCCATTTGATTATATTATGGGTTCGGCTGGATTATTTTTATTTATGGTATTTATTGCCTCAATTTTTGTTTTTTATTATATTAACAGCACCCCTGAAAGACTAGCAAAAATATGGCGATTGAAGGCAAGTTCTCAAATGGTTCCTTGCATTTTATATATTGTTGTTTATATGAAACATACAAGTAATCTTGAAAGGGCAATTGGTTTTGCTTCACAACATTTACAGAATCCGCTTGCCTTAGACTTGAAAAAAATATTTTGGGATGTGGAAACTGGTAAGTTTAGTACTATTAAAGAATCTTTAGATCATTATTTGGAAAGTTGGGAAGGGGAGAGTCTTGAATTTGTAGAATCATTTCATTTAATTGAAAGTAGTTTGTATGAGCCTTCTGAAGCAAGAAGGGTGCAGATTTTAGAAAAATCTCTTCAAGTTATTTTGGATGGAGTTTATGAAAAAATGCTTCTTTTTTCAAGAGATGTTCGAAGTCCGTTGACAAATTTGTATATGCTTGGAGTTGTATTGCCTACTTTAGGATTAGCACTTTTGCCTTTAGCTTCTGCATTATTAGGTGGAGCATTAAAATGGTATCATATTTTTATTTTATTTAATATTATAGTACCTTTTTTTGTATTTTATCTTACAACTCAGATAATGCTGAAAAGGCCTGGAGGATATGGTGAGACTGAAGTTTTAGAAATGAATCCAGATTATCCAATGTATAAAAGTAAAAAACCATATTTAATTGCCGGGCTGATTGTTTTGCCCTTATTAATATTGGGACTGTTGCCGTTATTATTTCAATGGCCATTTTTTCTTAATACTTTTGGATTACAGCCAGATTATGATCTTGGAAATTTAGGATTTGATTTTTTATCAGGGGTTAAATTTTTTGATTTTAAAAATTTAGATACTAAAGTTTCAATTGCAACTGTTCAAGATTTAGAAAGTGCGCGAGCAGTAGTTGGTCCTTTTGGATTAGTTGCTGTTTTATTAAGTTTATTTATTCCCTTAGCTATTGGATTATTTTTTGCAATTTCTTTTAGGATGAAAACTAAAAAATTAATTGTTTCAAGAAACTATACAAAACAATTAGAGCAGGAATTTACAAATAGTTTATTTCAGCTTGGAAATAGACTTGGCGATGGAATGCCTGCTGAAGTTGCATTTGCAAGAGTTGCTGAATCAACACGCGGACAGAAAACAGAGACTTTTTTCAGAAGAGTTAATTTGAATATACAACAAGCAGGAATGTCATTAGAATCTGCAATATTTGATAGACAAAGGGGAGCTATAATTTATTTCCCTTCTGCTTTAATTGCTACAAGTATGAGAATATTATTAGAATCAGTTAAAAAAGGTCTTACAATTGCTGCACAAAGTTTAATGAGCATTTCTGAATATGTAAAAAATATACAGAAAGTAACTCAGAGATTGAATGATCTTCTGGCTGAAGTTGTTAGTGATATGAAAAGCAATATGGTTTTTCTTGCGCCTTTATTATCTGGTATTGTTATTGGGCTTGCAGCAATGATTACATTTATTATTAATCGGCTAGGAGTTTTACTTGCAGGTTTTGGTTCAGAAGGTTCATCTGGATTGGGAAGTATGGGTGCAATTACTACTATATTTGAAATTGTAAATATGATTCCACCATATTATCTTCAATTGGCAATTGGACTTTATATAGTTGAAATAATTTTCATTTTAACGAATGTTCTTGTTATTATTGATGCAGGAGATGATAAGCTGAAAAAGACAAATGACATTGGAAAGTTTATGACTGCGGGCGTTTCATTGTATTTTATTGTTGCATTAATTTCAATATTAGTACTTTCAATTATTTCTGCAGTTGTACTTCAGGGTGTAAGTGCTGGAGTTTAAAGTGTTCTGTCTTTAATTCTTTTATATGAGAGTCATCAATAACTTTATTAATTCTAATTGATGTATTATTTTATGAATGGAAAAAGAGGTAGTTTTTGGCAGGATAATCTTGGGTGGATTTTAATTGGACTTGGAGTGTTGATTCTTATGTTAATTGGGACATTTATTTTTAAGGATGTTTTAATTCACTATATTAAACAGGCAGCAGATATTTTTAGGTTTGGAGCATGATTAAAATAAAAAGAGGAGATATGGCAGTAAGTGAAATAATTGCGCTAATTTTAGTTATTATAGTTGTTATTGTTTTTTTTGGTTTTTTATTTGTTAAAGATCCGATTTTGAATTGGATGAAAAATCTCCCAGGTTATAATGTTAATGAAAATAATAGTGATAGGGAGATAGGAATTCCAGATACTGAAGTGCCTGGAAGTTGTTATGGTTCTGAAAATCAAGTGCCAGAAATTAAAATTTTGGAAGGGTCAACTCGGGCGAGAGCATTGACCTTAAATCAATATAATACTAAGCAGTATATTTTTATTGCCAATAAAAATACTAATCTATACTGGAAAGGTGATGAAAAAAATGGAGAAATTATCTTTGACACTTTAAATTTGAAAGTTGGAATTGTTGAAAATGGGATTGTTAAAATTGATAGCAATTTGTTAAATCCAGATAATATTGTTTATCAGAAAGCAAGAATAGAAAAATTAAATGGGGGTAAAGGTGGAATTGATAGTTCTTTAATTAGTGATTTGATTAAATTGAATGGAACTAGAGATGTTCAAAATTTCTTATGTAAAACAAAAGAGCAGGTTGATAGTGAGAACACATTAATTATAAAAGCATGGCCAGAAAGTGCAGGAGGTAAATTAATTAATGTTAATTCTAATGAACTTAAGTTGCAAATAGTTAGAAAGGAATTTAATATATTTGAAAAGTATTTTTATGGGGCCTTATCTTATATTAGCCCTAATGCAGTTAATGACATAGAAAAAGTTACAATTGTTTTACCTGGCGTAAATAGCATAGATTCTAATTTTATGAAGACAAAAAAATTCAGTTTATTTAAATATAAAAATATTCTTCTTATGGAAACTGATAAAGGAAACCATTTTGGTATTATTTATCCTGATGGTTCTGTTTGGATTGAACAGTCTTTTATTTTTTCAGAACAATCTCCTTTTTCAGAAGCACTTTTTAATAAGGAATTAATTTTTAGGCCAGATTTTAGTATAGATTTTTCTCTGCCTTCAATTCCAGATGCAACAGGTGATCATGTACCTAGAGATTCTTATTATTATATTGGTCCTCCTACTCTTTCAAACGGCGGTAATTCTCTTTGTAATCCTAACTTACCTTATGATGAAAGAAAAACATTACTCTCTGGGAAAGATGTCAAGGCTTTTTGTGAATTTAATTTACATATAACTAATTATGCTCAATTAAAAGATTTAGCTCTTTTATTAAAATGAAGAAACAAGGAATATTAATGCCTGAAACATTGAAATTAATTCTTGCAGTAGTTGGAATTGTTATTCTTTTTGGTTTAGCAGTTAAGTTATATCAGGTATCAACTGCGAAGACAGATGTTCAACAGGCAAAATTTAATTTAGATACAATTAACAGGATAATTGAAAATCTTGTCAAAGAAGGAGGGGGTGAAGAGGAATATATTTTATTATCTCCGAAAGAATGGGTTTTGACTACATGGCCGATTAATTATGTTTATTACTATGATGATGGACTTGGATCTCCAATAATGATAGAATATCCTGAAAGTTATATACCTAATCAATGTAAAGTAAATAATTGGAAAAGATGCATATGTTTGTGCAGTGAAGTATCTGGTGATGAATTATTAGAAGCATGCAATAAACTTTCTATATGCAAAGAAATTCAAATTAATTTGGAGAAAAATTCGCCAATTTTTATATCTGATCTTATTGAAAAGAAAAAACCTTTAACAATTAGCCTGAATAATGAAAATCTAAAGTTCTATGTAAAATGAATAATAAAAAAGCACAATCTAATCTTCCAGAATGGTTGATAAGAGTAATATGGGTTATTGTAATTATGATTATTTGTCTTGGAGGAATTTATCTTTTATTTAAGAGATTTAATGGTGCAGTGTGATATATAAAATATAAAAACCCTGGTTTTATTATATTAACATGTTTATTAAAGGAAAAAGAGGTGATATTTCTGTAAGTATGCTTGTTACTGTAATAATTTTAATTGTAGGATTTGCAATATTACTTTTTGCATATTATCAAATTAATTGGAGTGGGAGTATTGACAATCAGGTTTGTCATCAATCAATTATTGAAAGGGGAACATTACCTTCTGAATCAAAAGAGTTTGTGCCATTGACTTGCCCGACTGCTAAAATTTGTTTAACTGCAAATTTAATTGGGAAGGGAAATTGTGAGGAATTTAAAAATGAAAAGGGGATTGTAACTATAAGGGTTGGAGATGGTGATGGGGGAATTGAAGATATTCAAAGAGCTTATGCTCAGGAAATTGTTAGTTGCTGGGAAATGGTTGGCCAGGGAAAAATAAGTTTGTATTCAAACTTCCTAGCTGAAAATTATGGCCTTGGAACTGTATCTCCCAGTTGTATAATCTGTTCAAGAGTTGCAATTGATAAAAATAGTTTTAATGATATTAATTTTTCAAAAATTAATTTAAATAGTTATATGAATACTCATCTTGTTCCTGGAAAAGACAAAACTTATTTTCAGTATATGACTGGAGATCCAAATGCTGCACCTGTTAAGTTAGCTGATTCGATAAGTTTGGGAAAAATTTCTTTAGTTAATGCTGCAGGAAAAACAGAAAGTATTGATGGAGCTAATGTAGAATTAGATAGCAGCGGATCATCATTTTCCCAAGATAGCAAAAATAATATTCCTGAAACTGCAATATTATTCAGCCAAATAAGTGCTCCAGATTATGGGAGTGTATTTAGAAATGATCTTACTTCGTTGGTTGGGGGTTATGCAGGTTATAGAGCATTTGCTCCAGGAGTAGTAAAAAGTATTATTACAAAAGCAAGTACAGCTGTTGCTTGGTGGGCAAAAGCAGCGATAGTTCTTGCTGTTGGTGGTTATCAGGCATATTCTATTTCATCAAATCGAGCTACTGCACTTTCATATTGTGGAGATATGAGTGTTGGAAGTAAATCATATAGCGGGTGTTCTACAATTAGGACAGTAGATTATAGTGCTGAAAATGTTTTGAAATATTGTGAATATGTTGAAAGCATTTCTTAGCGCAGGGCACCTGCGGTTCCCTACCGCTCTACCCTCCCTTAAGAGCCTATCACTCTACCTTTCACTTAAATACTCAAACTCCATAAAAAAATGAACAAAAAAGGGGACCATTATGCTTTTGAAGAAATAATCTTTGTAGTCTTGAATATAATTTATTTTTTTATGCTGATCTTTTTTGTCATTAGGGCAAGCAGCGGAGCTTATATTTCTGAACAGTTCTATGCAAAACAGATTGGACTTTTAGTTGATGGTGCAAAACCTGGCACTTTATTATCTGTTGATGTAACTAAGCCTTACAATACTGCTGAAAAAAATAATATGGATAAAGGAAATATTTTTAGAATTATTAATAGTAAATTAATTGTCCAAATGAGTGGTTCAAGAGCTTATCAATATCAAATATTTAATGATGTTGATGTAAAAATTGCTCCTGCATATAGAATTGTTAATGAGGGGAATGGTAACGAGGTGTTTTTAGATATTTATATTGGAGAGAAAAATGTATAAGAAAGGAGATTTATTGACTATCTGGTGGTTTGGGGTTTTGGCAATTGTCGGGCTTGGAATTGTACTTGGAACAGTAATTTTTTATTCAGGTTCTGTTGATACAAGAAAAGTTGAATCAGAGATTATGGCTGATAAAATAATTAAATGTTTAAATCAGAGTGTTGAAAGTATTAATTTTATTAATGATGGGTTTGATATTTACAGTGAATGTTTAATAAGTAAAAATGTTTTTGAGCAGAGTTCATTGTTTTTTGTTAGAATTAATTTGGTTTCTGGAGATCTCAACCAAGGCCCTTATAAATTTGGAAATAACGCACTTGAAAAAGATTGTGAAGTTGGAGAAAATGTTAATGCTAAATATTTTCCAGATTGTACTCAGGAAAATATCGATATTTATGCTAAAAATGGAAATAAAATATCTGTAAATGTTCTTGCTGTTTCAAATAATAAAGGGGGAGCTTATTCAAATGATGGCTTATAAAAAAGGGTTAGGCGATATATTAATTTGGGTTTTTGCATTTATTATTATTGTATTAATAATGGCAGGATATTTGGTTTATGTTGGAACATTATCTGTTGAATATAAACCTGGTGCTGAGAAAAATAAATTAAGTTTATCTGAATTAAGAATGGCTGTGCCTTTAAGCCAAACAAATGAATTTACAAATGTGCAATATATTGATATGTCACAGAATAAAACAAATTTGGTTGAATCTTTTTTAGAAAAAAATTATGATATTATCTTCAAGTGGGCTGACAGCAGAGAAGTTAGTGAAGGAGATAATATAAATCCTGAAGCTGAAAAGCTGAATAATGATTTATTAAATGCTTACAAGGAATTTATTAAAGATAAGGGATTAGTTGAACCTTATTTTTATATTAGAACTGGAAATAAAGAAGTGGGAACTGAACAAAAAGCAAAATATGATGATTTTCTTCTGCCTATGAAACCTCAGGAAAATGGTTATTTTATTATATCTAACAATGGCACTCTAATAATGATCATGTTTTATGAACAAGACTTGGATAAATTATACAATGAATAAGAATGGAAATGTTTTGGCAGTTGTATTGTTAGTTTTCATAGTTTTAGCTATTGTCGGTTTATCTCTTTTTTATTTTATAACTGAAAAAACAAATATTGACAATAAAATTTATTCTACAACTTTTTTAGACCAAATGTATGAAAGGCAACCACTTATTGATTCTTATTTACAGAGTGTATTTGACAGAGCAAGTAAAGGAGTAAATTCAAAAAATGAATTTATTGCTAATGCAAAGACTATTTTAAAAAATGATAAAATGCCTGTTAATTTATTTGTAATTGAAAAAGATAAATTTATTTATTTTCCTGAATATGTTCAAATAGTTTCTCAATTAGATGAGGGCAATGTTGAGATTGTTAGCAATAATGGAAAATTGTCGAATGTTCAAATTAATCTTGAAATTGATCTGAAGGATAGATTGAATAATGAATTTGTTCAAAGTGGATGGGTTTTTTCTGAGAATCCACAAACTATCTTCTCAGCATCTTACACTTACAAGAAAACTTTTGTGTCAACTGTCTAAAATCCTACAATATTCATTAAAGCAATATTTATAAATGCTAAAATTGTTAAATAAATAGTATAAAGAGAAAATGGTGTTAAAAAATAAAAAGGGGCAAGGCATGAGTACGGAATTTATTGTGGTTGTTATTATTCTTGTGATTGTTGCAATTATAGTTATTGGGTTTATTTATTATTTTAATAAAAAAGCTACTGAAACTGTTGAACTTGTTGTTCCTTCTGCAATTTCTGCAAAGGTGCAACAATGTAGGGTTGCATTGTCTACTTCAGATTATAATACTTATTGCATTAATTTTGGCGAAGCTACTTTAGTTGGAAGTAATAAACAAGGATGGATTAATTGTGAATATCCTGATGTTCAAAAAGGATTAGTGGCCTTAGATATCCCTCTTGGATTAAAATGTGATGACGGTGTAGCTGATGACTTTTGTAAAAGGCAAAGAGAAGCTGTTGGCTTTAAGGGTTCGCTTATTTTAGATAAGAATAACAAACAAATTGCTTGTGTTCCTGGAATAAAATGTAGTGAAGCCGGGGGTACTCAATTTGAAACTGTTCTTAAGTCTAAAGGATGTTCTACTGGGTTTTTTGAAGTAACTGATAAAACTATAAATGATTTACCATCAAATGATTATACTTGTTGTATCAAAACATAAAGTTCTTTTTCTAAACATTTAAATATTATTTTTCTATTTAGATATTATGGCAGATGATTATGGATTTTCGGGCAAGAGGACAAGTAAAAAAGACTTAAGGAGAAAGAGGAAGGATAGGGGATATAAGCGCGGTGGAAAGCATAGAACTGAAGATGTTAATGTTAAATAAAAAAGAGTATTGCCTCGCGCTCCGCGCTCGGCTGTTTTGATATAAGAGGAGAACCTTCGGTTCATACTTCATTATTTGAAATCTAATGTCCTTAATTTATTGGGTTTTATTTAATAGATTATGTAATAGAATTATACTTCACTTAAACGATAAAAAATTAGGTAAAAGGGTGATATACTGTTAAATTTTTAAAAATATCTTAACAAAATTAAAGTCCCCAGAAACCCCAATTAGAACTCATAAAATATTTTATATATAGAATTATTAAGAAAGCCATAAGGAAACTTGGCGAAAATGGAATTCCTTGCTTAATTAAAACTTTTTTATGGTAACTTGTTTTTATTAATTCAACTTGATTTTCATTTAAACCTTCCCAATGGGGATTGATTGTTTTATTTCCTATTTTAATAGGTTCTGCAAGCCAATCTCCTATTGTCAGTTTTTTTGGTTCAACATAATTTATCATATATGTTTTTTCAATGGATTTTGTGTAAACATAAAGAAAAGGGATAATAAAGATTAATAGTGAAACAACTGCAAGAATAAATGTGCCTAGTAAAATTGCTAAGATAATAAAGGTAAATGCTAGTCCTAAAGCAATAAAGAAGTATTTTTCATGACTATAAAATTGTTTTTTAAATTCTCCAGCAAACTTCTTTCTATTAACAAATACTAATGCAAAACTGTATGCTAAACTATAAATTCCGCCTGCAAAAAGTAGAGCTATTATAAAAACAAAAAATATTAGGGCATTATTGTAAAATGTATTTGCCATAGGTATGACTGCTCCAAGAGCAATCATTAATTTTGCATCTCCGCCTGCAAAAACTCGAGCATAATAAAATAGATGAGCAATTATAAAAAATACACCTAAACCAAAAAGGCCAAAGATTATGTAATTATAGTCTCCTGTAAATATAGAATAAAATAATCTGATTGCTATTACAAAAATAATAAGGCTGAAATTCAGCCAATTTGCAATTTCTCTATGTTTAAAGTCTTGAACAACTGCAAATACTACCCATATTAATGCCAGAATTATAATCATATCAATCATTGAAATGAAAAAGAAAAAACCTTTATTAATCTTATCTTTTGATTTTTTATCTAAGCTTTTATGTGTGGTGCTTTTGGTAGTTTGCTGATTGGAACTTCTTCTTTTGGCTTTTCTCTTTTTGGTTTTACTGGCTTTTCTTTAAATTCAAGTTTTGACTGTAAATCTTTTAATTTATCTTCTGTTGCTTTTTTTCTTTGCATACCGAGATGTTCGCTTTCATAAACTGGGAGAACATTTATTATTCCGTGATTGAACATTTCTCCTGTAATTAGATCAACTTTTTTAGGTTTTAGAGTCTTTTTTATTTTTTCGGCTACTTTCTTAGCTAGTGAAAAAGCACTTGATGGAATTTCATCTTGAGAATTATGCATTTTTGGAACTATTATTGTATGGCCTTCTGAAATAGGATTTATTTCAAGTATTGCTATTGCCTCTTTGTTTTCTGTTAGTTTATATGAAGGAATTTTTCCTTGAACAATTGAACAGAAGATACATTCTGCTTTATTACTTGAATTGCTACCTTCTTTTTCAATATTTATCATATTGTTTTTTATTAAAAATTCTTCAAGCTCCTGATCGTTCATTGATTCTATTTGGCTTTGCAACTGAGATTTTTGAGGCTCTTCGAGTGTTTCTAGCTGGATTAAAAGTTGATCTCTTATTTTTTCTAATTGTTCATGGGAAATCATAATAAAATGAGAAACTTAGGTTATTTAATAGTTTTGCAAGGTCTCTGACAATATCTTTTTATAGTTTTGAATCTTGTTAAACTGATGAAATATGATAAAGAGAAAAAGCAAATTATACTTGACAAAGAATTGGGAATCTTAGATCATTTAGTTATTAAATTTATTTCTATTTTGGAAAAATATTGTGATTATGTAATTATCTCAGGATATGTATCTATTTTATTAGGAAGGTCAAGAGCAACAGAAGATGTTGATTTATTTGTGCGTCCGATTTCTTTTCATAAGTTTAAGTTATTATATTCTGAGCTGGAGGAAAATGGGTTTTGGTGTTTAAATACAGATAGCGAAGAAAGGGCATTTAACTATCTTAAATCAGGATCAGCTATTAGATTTTCAGAAACTGGTCAGCCTCTGCCAAATTTTGAAGTAAAATTCCCTAAAGATTTACTTTCTGAAGATACATATAATGATTTTATTACAGTTGTTATGCCTCAGGCTAAACTTAAGATTTCATCTTTAGAAAGGCATATTGCATTTAAAAGATATTTTTTAGGTTCAAAAAAGGATATGGAAGATGCATTGCATATTGAAGAAATGTTTAAAGATAAAATTGATTGTACTAAGATTAATAAATTAAAGGAGCTTATTAAGAGAAATGAAAAGCAATAAAAGAGTTTTTATGAAACCAGGTAAAACTAATGATGAAGATAGGATAAATTTTATTAAATTTTGGGTAGATTATATAAAAACACATAGTGATAAAGAATGGAGCAGACAGCAGAATATATTAATTGATTCTCAGATTATTGGGGCGAAAGAATTTGCTAAATGGAATTTGAAAAGACTGAAATCAGAGAGAAATATTGACTAAGCGTTAAATTTAAATATCTTATTTATTAATTAGTATAAGAGGTTGAAATGAAAAAAGTTATTGGTTATTTGGTTTCTATTATAGGGCTTGCTTTAATTGCTTTTATTGTTAAGCCTTTGAATGAGTTAGAATTTGTTAAGTCCCTAACTTCTTCTCTTGGAATATATGCAACAATTATACTTATTGCTGCTGGCGTTGTATTGATTATTCTCGGAGTCTTTATTTTAAGATCTTCTTCAAAGGGAAAACAGCCTGCTGAAGTGCCGATTTACCAAGGAAAAGATGTAGTTGGATTTAGAAGAATGGGAAAAAAGTAATTTTTGATTATAATATTTCTTTAATTAGTTAAGATAGATTGAATAAAAGAGATTAAGACTCCATAATCTCAACTTTACTCTTTAAAATTGTGGCTATAATTATCTGAAATCGAAAAGTAATTTATTTATCTTTAAATAAATTTAATTAAAATTTATCATATTTTATTTAAGTAATATAAAATTAGAATAACTTATTTAGATTTTGAGAGCTAAAATTTAATTAGCGTGATTCTCTTGCACCTAACTTTCTTAATCTTCTTCTTATTTTATCTGCCCTTAATTCTTGATCTCGGGATAATCTGCCACCTACTGCAGAATTAATTATCTGACCAAGCTGGTTTTGAAGATTGACTATTTCATTATCATGAGCCTCTTGCTCAAACTTTTTAACATCTAAGCCTTTGAAATAAGCATGGATTCTTTTATCAAAAATTAGCATGATAACCATTGCTAACATTGTCCAGAAATAAATTTGATTTCCTATTTCTCCAATCCCGTCTGCTTTGTACACCCATAAAATAAAGAATATAATTCCAAAGAATAACCAAGATAGTTTTCTTCCTATTCCAGGCATATCTGTTGTGTGAATGAAATATGCAAAGATAAGGAAGGGAAGAATTGTTGTAAGTGCAATGCCTAGTGTTCCGTATGGAAGAAGAATCATATTAACTAATTGATTTTCTGAAATAAATCTTATGGCAATTACTGAAATTATTAGTGCAATGATATAAACAATTCCTCTTTTACCTTCAAATAAAGGCGTTCGTTCAAGGACAAAATAAATAATTGCAAATAGTAAAATTAACAGCAAGACTTTTGTAAAAAAGAATTCACTGCCTGAATAATCTCCAAGGACAACTTCAAAAATAGGTGCAAGAAAATTAACTGATTGGTCAATTATCTGACGAACCCCTTGACCTAAATCAAGATATGAAAACGGCGATGAGCCGTAGTATTGTGCAGATACAGATGCTATCATTGAAAATGCAAGCATAAAACATGAAATTACAAACACACTCTTTTTATTCATATTAAGTTTATGGATATGGAGTTTAAAAAGATTGTTTTTTTGCGTTATCTATATAATAAGCGAGATTATTAACTTATCTTGATTTTATTTAATTTATATAATAAAAATATCTTATGAACTTTTCAGGAGCAGTTAATAAAATCATTTATTTACTTTCTAAACATTTTTTATAATTCATATTATTGTTTTTATTCTGTGTTTAATTAACGAAATATTTATAAAGGTGTTTTAAGTAAATAATTTATCAAGGGTTAAAATGAAAAAAGAGAGTAGACAAATTTTAGGAATTACATTAATGTCTGTGATGATTATTTCTTTTGTTTTATTGTCAATTAATTTTGTTTCTGCGCAAGCAACAACAACTAATGCATCAATTACTGTGACCTTTTCTCAATTTATTAATGGTATTTCGGGAAATTTTAATGATTTTTTTAAGGATTGGGTTAGTGGAACAGGTATTAGTGATAATATGGCAAAAGTATTTTTGTTAATAATGCTTTGGTTAATATTAATAATGATTTTTAGCGGAATATTTGGAGGCTATAATCAGTTAGTTGTTAATTCATTAGCTCTTATTGTTTCTTTTTTAGCTACTGCTTATATAACTCCCTCTGAATTTTTTGCAGTTCTTCAGTCATATAGTGCTTTGGGTTTAACTTTAGCAAGTTTAGTGCCATTTGCAGTTTTATTAGGATTATCTTATAGAGCTGCAACAACTATGAGGGGGCAGGTTCAATTGATAATGCTCCAATTTTTAGGATGGCTTTTTTTCACATTATATTCATTATATAAATTAGTATTATATTTTGTTGTTGTATATAATGCCCCATCTTCTGGCCCGACTAGTCTTCCTGCAAATTTAGAAGTGATTCTTGTTATTTTGGGATTAGTAGCATTATTCTCTTTTATTATGGTTGTTTTTAATAAAAGGATAATTCAGGCTATTGTTAAACAGTTTAATGCTTCTGAGATGGAATCAGTAAAAAGTATAGCTAAGAGATCTGCAGAATATCAAAAAATTCAAGCTGATGCTGCTGAAAGACTCACTGGAAAAGGTTCACATGGAAGTCCTTAATTAAATCTTTAAAAACTTCAATTTATTAGTTTATTTATGAGTAAAAAGGTTATATATTTTTTGCTGATGGGGTTATTATTTGGTATGTTATTATTCTTACCAATAACTTATGCTTTAACTCCAAGCGAAGCAGAAACTGCTTATCTGAAACAAGAATGGAGCAAGATCTTTGAACAAAATGAAGCTGGAAGAATTGTTCTTGCATTTGGTAATGTTTTAACCTCATTAAATCCTATTTTTAAAATAATTGTTGGTGTCGAATATTCATTTTCTTGGTATTTTACTTTTGCATTTTTAATCTGGATTGCTTTTTTTGTTTTTTTCTTTAGTTTGGGAAGAGCAATTTTTCTGGGTAAATTTATTATTGTTTTAATTCTTTCTTTTATTATTACTTCTTTTATTGGTATGTCTGGCGCTATTCGGGAAATTGATAATGTGCTTGCATCTTTTGTTAATGACACTGTTACAGCAAGTTTGATTTTACTTTTGGCATTTGTGATTATATTTTTATTATCTAAGCTGGGTTTTTCTCTTTCTAAAATTGCTGAAGATTATCTAAAAGACCTTAAAGAACAAAAAGTTGAAGAAGATAAAAAAATTATTGAGGCTACTGCAAAAGGTATTAGAGAAGGATTAAAGAAAGATAAAAAATAATAGTTTCTTTATCCGAAAGTTTTTATTACGCTTAAACTTATACTTTCTTACCTGGTATGAAAAAAAGTTAAAAAATGCAAATTTTTCTTACCCGGTAAGAAAAGATTTATAAACCTCTTTTTATTTTATTACCTGGTATGAAAGAAAAAATATTAGAGAAAAATGCTAAAGAATATTATGGTGATGGAAAAGATTCATTAAGAAAAGGCAGTTATAATTCTGCAGTTGTATTATTTTTTAAATCCCTTGTTTCTTTTGTAGATTTATACATTTTGCAAAACTTGGGGTATATGCCCTCTTCACATATCGCTCGATTTTCTATTACTAAAAATCATTTTTCTAAAATTTATAATTTGCTTGATAAGGATTTTCCATTTTATCAAGATAGTTATATTAAATCAATGAATAAAGAACTAGCGGAGGTAATAAAAGAAGATGCAGAATTTATGGCAAAGGAAGCTAAAGTTAAGTTACAATAAAGATATTTTTGACATTGTCCAATTTGGATCCTCATTGTTTGAAGATTCTAACCCTAATGATATTGATATTGCAATTATTTTTAATAAAATACCAATTAAAGAGCAGTTGAATCAAGCGCAGGGTATTAAAGAACAAATTGTGAAACATATTAATATTCCGGTGCATGTTTCTTCATTTGATTTATATTCTCTTTTTGATGAATCAAATTTTGCAAAAGAAGATATTATCTTTTATGGCAAGAGTCTGATTAATGGAAATAATTTTGCAAAAAAATTTGGGTTGAATCCTAGGATTCAAATTTTTTATTCATTAAAAAAACTAAAAAAAAGCGAAAAAATTCGTTTTCATTATATGCTTAAAGGCAAGAAAAAAGATTATGGACTTCTAAGAGCATATGGGGGAGATTTACTAAAGCCTGGACTTATTGAAATAAATCCAATTTATGAACATGTTTTTGTTGAAGCTATTAAGAAATTAACTTTAGATTATAAAGTTAAAAAAATTTATGAGTCCTAGTCTATTATCCGAAAGCTCTTCGGAAATCAACGACCTCTGCAGAGTTGACATGAGGTATCTTTGAGAGCTTCTGCTCGAGAATTTCTCTTTCAAGGTCTTCTTGCCAGGCAAACGAGATTATAATCGCATTAAGGCCGAAGGCAATTGGTTCTCTTTGAATATTTATATTTCTGCCTTGCTCTTTTAAAATTATTTCTTCTGCTTTCCTTTCTATTTCTTCCAAATCTGCATCTGGAGAATCTGGCATTATCTTTAATTTAACTGCTGCGCTTCCCATAATGAGAAATAGGTAAAATGGTTTTTAAATGTTTATACTATTGCCTCGCGCTCCGCGCTCGGCTGCTTTTAAATGCAAGTTTTCTAACGAAAACTTCTTATTATCTTCTTTTCAAACTGGTGTCACTAGTTTATTAATGAGATTTAATCAAAGCTTATCAAAATCTGGGAGAGATATGATCTATTTCAAAATTTTATGGAATATCAAGAGTTTAATTGAGTTATATAGAAGACAATTTTCTTACTATCAAAATGCTTAAAAACCTCTCTGATTTTTAATGACATTGGAGTAAAAAAGAGATGTTATTTAGTTATAATCAGCTTTTGGACAAGATTTCAAGAGCTTCTGGGCTTACTGTTGAAGATGTTGATAGAAGAGTTGAAGCTAAGTGCGCAAAGCTTTCTGGTTTGATTTCTAAAGAAGGAGCTGCGCAAATAGTTGCTTCTGAGCTTGGAATATCTTTTGAAAAGGAGAAGGTTAAGGTTGGCGAGATAATGAGCGGTATGAAAAAAGTTAATATTGTTGGAAAGATTATTCAGTTATTCCCAATTAGGGAGTATAATAAGAATGGAAAAAGTGGAAAAATTGCATCTATGACTTTAGCTGATGAGACAGGAAATATAAGGACAGTTTTATGGGATACAAATCATATTAAATTGTTTGAAGATAATAGAATTAAACAAGGGGATATTGTTGAAATTGGAAATGGGACTGTGAGGAATGATGAGTTGCATTTATCTGGATTTTCCGATATTAAATTGAGCAAAGAAGTTATTGATAATGTTAAGACTGAAGTTAAGGGTATTGAAAAAAAAATTATTGAATTAAAACCTGGAGAAAATGTTAAGTTAAGAGCAGTATTAGTTCAGGTTTTTGAGCCAAAGTTTTTTGAAGTTTGTCCTGAGTGCAATAAACGGGCGCTTAATGGATATTGTGATACTCATGGCAATATTACTCCATTAAGAAAAGCATTATTAAGTGTTATTTTAGATGATGGAACTGAAAATATAAAAGGAGTTATCTTCGGAGATCAATTGAAAATTATGGGTTTTGGAGATGAAGAATTGAATAATTCTGAGACCTTTGCCAGAAAGAAAAATGAACTGCTTGGAATGGAGGCGTTATTTTCTGCAAATGTCAGAAGCAATAAAATGTTTGGAAATACTGAATTGGCAATAAATGGATGTGAACAAATTAATCTTGATAATTTGATACAGAGTTTGAGAGTGTAAATATAATTAGTAAATAAAAGAGATGATAAAATGTTAATAAAAACTCATTTGGCAATTAGTGTTTTTGCAATTATCCTGTTTTTTCCGTATGTAAATTACCCTATACAGTTTATATTTTTAGCTTTGTTTGCAACTGTTCTGCCAGATTTTGATACAAGATTTTCAAAATATGGTAAGAATTATTTTGCAAGAGTGCTACAATTTTTTACAAAACACCGAGGAATGTTACACAGCATTACTTTATGCACTTTGTTAAGTTTATTACTTGCTATTTTTACTCCGATTCTTGCATTTGGATTTTTTCTTGGTTATTCATTACATTTATTAGCAGATAGTTTTACTGAAAAAGGAATTCCTTTATTTTGGCCTTTGAAATATAATGCAAAAGGTTTTATTAAAACTGGGGGAGTTGTTGAAAAAGGAATATTTTTTACAATTATAATTGCGGATTTTCTGTTAGTGATTGTTAGAGCGTTGTAGTTTTTAAAATATAATATACCTCACTCAATTTTATAGAAGTATAATTAAAAAATAAATCAATATAAATAATGTGATACTAGATTTCAAAATAAATATAATTATTTCACAAAGTGAGCAAATTAAAAGAGCCGAGCGGAACGAAGTGGAGCGTGGTTAGGTATAATATTTTATTCTTTTTCTTTTAGTTCAACATCTTTCAGACCGTTTGTTGTAATCATAAATACTGTTTCATTGTCTGGAAGATTTGGACTGTCAATTAACTTTGCTACACGAGAATCTTTTTTTCCTCTTCTGAAATAAATACGATATGTCGAGGCGTGCGCTACTATGTTTCCACCAATTGCAGTTGTTGGATCTCCAAACATCATTGCAGGATTTGCCATTACTTGATTTGTAACAAGGATTGCAATATTTCTTTGTTCTGCTAATTTCATTAAATCATGTAGGTATTTATTAAGACGCTGCTGACGATCAGCTAATTGGCCTCTGCCTGAATATTCTGCTCTGAAATGTGCTGTAAGTGAATCAATTACTACTAATCTAATTGGCTCTCCATTTTTCACCATTTCATTAATTTTATCAACTAAAAGTATTTGGTGATCTGAATTAAATGCGCGGGCAACAAAAATGTTTTTTAAAACTTTTTCAGGATTTGCACCTATGCCCTCTGCATACTGTTTTATTCTTTCTGGCCTGAATGTTCCTTCTGTATCAATGTAAACTGCTTTTCCATTTGCCCCGCCTTGTTCTTTTGGAAGCTGAACATTTACAGAAAGTGATAGGGCTAATTGGGTTTTTCCAGACCCGAATGCTCCATACACTTCTGTAATTGCTTTACTTTCAACCCCCTTTCCACCCAAAAGGTTATCTAAATTTTTTGATCCTGTTGTAATATAATTAATGTCTTCTCGCTTTTTTTGATATTCAGAAGCATCCATAAATCCTAAATCAAGCATATTTCTTGCTGCTTGAATTGCTTTTCTTGCAACAGCTTCTCCTAATCCTGCAAGTTCCGAAAGTGCTGGAGGTGATAAAACAGCTATTCCCATAAGATCATAAATGCCTGCAGCTTCTAGCTTTGCAATTGCTGAAGGTCCAATGCCTGGAAGGTCTTCTAATCTTTTTCCCTCTTCATCTTCTGGCCTGACTTTCTTCTCTTCTTTCTCTTTTGCCATTGTATTATTATCTCGATGTTTTTGTTTATAAAGATTGTTTTGTTTGCAAGATATATGTTTGAAAATAGTCTTTTAATTATGTAGGGAATTAAAACTATATCATAAATGATGTAGTCTAAATACTTACTTTTTAATTCCCGAACATGTCAAGATCTTCTTATCTTGAGCACTGTCAAGTTCTTACAAACTTGAAGTCCTAAAACTAGGGGTTTTATAAATTTTATACTTTAGTGTGATGTGTTCCTCGTTTTTTTGATTTATAACTAAATATTTTTATACTCAATAATTTTGTTAGTTTTATGGTGATATTGGATTCTAATAAACAGCTGTTTTTAGACCTTCATATTCATTCTAAATATTCCCGCGCAACTTCAAAAGATTTGAGTTTTGAGAAACTTGTTAAATATGCTAGGATAAAGGGAGTCGATGTTCTTGGAACTGGTGATTTTACGCATCCTGAGCAGATGAAAGCAATTAAAAAGCTGAAAGAAAAAGATGGACTTTATTATTATAACTCATTTCCATTTATGATTACTGGCGAGATTTCTTTAATGTATACTCAGGAAAAATCGCGTAAGGTTCATTTAGTAATTCTTGTACCTAATCTTGAAACTGCTGAAAGAATTAATAGTTTTTTAGATACTCTTGGAAGAAGAGATTATGATGGAAGACCAATATTTGGAATTTCCTGTGAAAAATTTACTGAAAAGATGATGGAAATCTCAAAAGATATTGAAATAATTCCAGCCCATTGTTGGACTCCGTGGTTTGGGATTTTTGGAAGCAAATCTGGATTTAATTCTTTGAAAGAGGCGTTTGGTTTACAGATTGAAAATATTCATGCAATTGAAACTGGATTGTCCAGCGATCCTCAGATGAACTGGCGTTTATCTCAGCTAGATAATTTTGCTATTTTATCTTTTTCTGATTCTCATAGTTTTTGGCCTTGGAGAATTGGGAGAGAAGCAACAATAATTAATTCTAATAAATTAAGTTATAATGAAATAATCAAAGCAATAAGAGAAAATACAATTGAAGGAACTGTCGAAGTTGAACCTGCATATGGGATGTATCATTGGGATGGACATAGAAACTGTAATTTTTCATGCTCGCCTGAAGAAACAAAGAAATTGAATGGTGTCTGTCCGGTTTGCGGAGATTTATTAACAATTGGTGTTGAATATCGAGTTGAAGAACTTGCAGATAGAGATGAAAGATTTATTCCTAAAAATGCAAAAAAAGTTTATAAACTTCTTCCATTGCATGAAGTGATAGCCATGTTTACAAATACAGGTATTGCTGCAAAGAAAAACTGGGAAATTTATAATGACCTACTTGAAAAATTTAAAAGCGAATTCAATATTCTGTTGAATGTAGATAAGAAAGAATTTTTGAATAATAATATTAATGAAAAATTAATTGAATTGATTATGAAAAACCGATCTGGCCATATTAAAGTGAAACCAGGATACGACGGCAAATATGGAGAACCTGTTCTGGAAGAGCAAAAGAAGTTGTTTTGATCCCACTTATTTTTCAGAATTTTTTACAAATCTTTCTCTGAATTTATAATGGGCTTCAACTGTTTTTGAATTACAATAAGGACAGATTTCTTTTAAAGTATATTTTGAACACTTTGGACATTTTTGAAGTTTCATTTATTTTTTTACATTAAATTCACACTTATTCTTTTTTGCCTGTTTTTCAATGTCTTCAAGAATTTGAGTCATTTGTGATCCGGCTTGCTTTAGGTTATGTGATTTAATGCGTATCATAAATTTTGAGCTTCCCAAATAGAAAATATTATCATAACTAGACAGAATCAACTTTAATCTTTTTATTCCATCAAACTCTTTACATGTCAAATAAAACTCTTCTTTTACTTCTTTTTCCTTTTCTTTTTTATCTATCTGAATTTTTGACAATTTTTCTATTTCGCTTTTTGAAAAATATTTTTCAAATTCGTTAGGATTAGATTTTGCGTTTTCAAATAGTTCAATAAGCGAGCTTTTTGATTTTATTTCTTTTATTATCTCACTTGATTTTTCCCCAAGTATTTTTTTAATAACACTTTCAAGGCTTTTTTCTTTTTTATATAATTCCATAAGTTCTTTTTTTTCCTTGTCTTTTACTCTTCTAAGACTGAGAAACAAATGGTCGGGGGTTATGTGAAGTATTTTGCATGCAATTATCTTGTTTGGAACAACATAATCTCTGATGTTTCTAATTCTTCCCGGGGCTATTTCACTAAATACTATACTCCCCTTTTTTCCATCTTCTGTCTCAACAAATACTGTTGTTTTAACTATATCTCGGACTGTGCATAGGATTATGTCTCCCTCATTATATTCTTTCATTTAAATAGGATAAATAGGAGGTTTTTAAGTGTTTTTGTTTAATCTGTGAAAATTAATTTTTATTTCAAGAATTATGTTATTTTATTGATTAGATTTTAACTAACTCAATCTCAAGCTTTTTTTGAAGCATTTCAATGAACTGTTTTTCTTTATCTTTTTCAACTAGGCATCCTGCTGCGAATTTATGGCCTCCAACTTCCCCCCCTACTTCATCAATTACTGAGCTTAATAAATTTCTAAGGTTCTTTCCGTTTTTTCCTACAATTCTTGCTGAAACTTTTATTTTATTTTCATTATAGGCCATTGCAATTATTGCTTTTCCTTCTTCATAAGACTTTGAATGAGATAGTATACTTGCAATTGTTCCGATTATTGTATCTTTTATTTTATCTTCCCCATTAATAATTATATAATTATTTTTTTCTATTCTTTTTAATTTTGGAAGATCTTCCAGTGCTTTAACAATACTTTGTTTATATTTTGTATAAATTGTTTCTGCTTTAATCCTTGCTTTTTTATTCTGTAGGCAGAAAGCAATTGCAGTTCCGCTTTCACCTAAACGACTGCATGCGTTTATCATTGCACTTATTTGCCTAACATCTTCTGTCCTGTTGAAAAAATTAATAAGGTATATATTGCCTATGAGATTTGAATGATCTTCTGATATTTTTAATGCAATTGCAGTTAATAATTTTGAGGTTTCTTCTTCATTTAATTCAATGATACTCTTGTATTGATTATTAATTGGCTTTATACCCAAATCTCTGATAAAATTTGATGTTCCTATGCTTGATCCTGTAACTCCTGGAATGTAAATCTCTGAACTATATTCAAGAGTTTTATTTATCGGGCGTGTTGCAGGGTATAATATAATTCCCTTTTTAACAATGACTTTTGAATCTTTGATTATAGTATTGTATAACTTTCCAATATTCTTTTCTAATAAATCTCCAACCATCCCAATTACAGCTAGATACGCAAGATCTGTATTTTGTTCATTAATTTCTTTTGCAAAGAGATATGCAATTCCTGCTCCGCTTACTTCTTCTTCATTAAATAAATGAGGATTGATTACAGTTGCATTTTGAGAAATTTCTTCCTGATTAATTTCATGATGATCAAGAATAAATACTTCGGTCTTCAACTCTTTAATGTAATTGAAACTATTTGATCCTAGGTCAAGAAATATAATTACATTATTTTCTGGTAATTCTTTTATTATTTGTTCTTCAAGCTGCTTTACAATCCTTACAGAAAACTGCCTGTTTATTCTTTGGAGTGCCTTCGCCATAATTGAAGCTGCAGTTATTCCATCTGAATCATGGTGGCTAATAATTTGTATCGGCTTATTTTCTGTTATTTCAATAAATTGTTTAGCAACTTTTTTTATTGCTGCTAACATTTCTCTTTTTAATTTTTAATTTTTTGGATTTCTAACTTTTTTCTTAATGATATTAATCTTACAATTTCTCTTTCTGCTCTTTTATCCTGATGATTTTTCTCATAATGCTTTTCGATATTTTTTAACTTTTTACCTACAAAGGACAGATCATCTTCATGCTCTATTTTATTTTCCTTAAGTATTTTTGATATTTTTTTGCCTAGTGCTTTAATATTGTAAATCCCATATTTTTCTTTTAAAACTATGCCTATTTTTGATGGACTATTTCCTTTTTTTGCAAGATCTATAACTATTGCTTCTACATCTTCAACTTTTGCTCTTTCAGGAATCTTCTTTTCTTCTGTTTTTGATTCTTTTGTCTTTTTCATAGTTTAGTCTCTTAAATGATGTTTAAAAATGTTATTGTTTGGAGATTTTTATCAAATATAAATAGCCCTACTCGGATTCGAACCGAGGTCCCAAGCTCCAAAGGCTTGTATCCTTGACCGCTGGACGATAGGGCTTTACATTATGCTAATTAACTTGATTTAAAAAACTTTGTTATTTTTTTTGTTTTATAACCGAAAGATTTAAATATAATAATTAGTTATATTTTATGTAATTAAATATATAACTAATATAAAATGGAAAGCTTAACTAAAACAAGGAAAATAGGCGGAAGTATTATAGTTACAATACCAAAAAAGATAGTTGAACTTGAATCAATTGAGGAGGGGGAAATTGTGAAAATAAGTGTGGAAAAAATAAAAAAAAGCGGTTTTGGAATTTTAAAAGGAATGAGATCTTTTAGTAAACAAGATAAATTAAAAAGCGATTTTGATTAATATGAAATATGTTATAGATGCATGGGCTTGGATAGAATATCTTATTGGAAGTAATTATGGAGTTGAGATTAGCAAAATTATTGAAGATGAATCTAATGAAATATTTACTTGTTCATTAACTGTAGCTGAAGTAATAAGTATGATTAAAAGAGAGAATAAAGATTTTGATTCTGCTTATGAATTTATTCTTTCCCATTCTAAGTTTTATAATATAAATCCTAAATTTGCAAAGGAATCTGCATTAATGCATGCAGATATTAAAAAAGATATGAAGGATTTTGGCCTTGCAGATTCTTTTGTGTTAGCAACTGCCAAAATGCTTAATGCAAAAATTGTTACCGGAGATCCGCATTTTAAGAAATTTAAAAATGTGGTTTTTATAAGTTAATTTTCAGTACTTATCTTTATATCTTCCTCGGGATTCAACTTTCTTAAGTTGTTCAAGAACTTTCTCTGCATTTTTTGAAGTTTTATAACCCTTTTCTATTTTAGAGAAATATTTTTCCCAATTTTGATAGTGCTTTGCTTCAAGAGCTTGTTTAATTAGGTGCAAGTCAACTGCTTTATCCTCAATTCTTTCTGATTGAAAACCTAATCCGAAATCAATAAACCATATATTTTGGTTTTTATCTATAATCATATTGCTTGTTGTTAAATCTCCGTGGATAATATTATTATCGTGTAGTTTCGATATTGACTGGCCTATTTTTTCACAGACTTTTAATGCTTGATTTTTTGGAAGTTTATCAAGATATTCAGAAAGCTTTTTGCCTTTTATCCAGGGCATTGAAATAATTGTTAAATTTTTGTTTTTTTGAGGTGTTGGATTTGGAGAATTTATTATTTTTGAGGCTTTTTCCAACAGTTTAGTTTCTTGACGTGTTCTTAACTTTCTGATTTTTGTATCTAACTCTTTTAGGCGGTAATGCTTTTCAATTCGATCTTTTATTATATGATTTCCTGATAAAATAATATTTGCTTCTGCACCTGAAGATATTATTTTTTGTGACATTTTTATTTTTTTAGAATTTCATTTTCTTGCCACCGAATTTCTTGGCAAGTTTCATAAGCTGTTTTTGAGACATTTTTGAAGGATCTGAAAGATCTCCTAAAGTGCTGGCTGAGCTAGTTAGTTCTTTAATCATTTTATATTGTTTAATTAACTGCCTTATTTCAGTTGTTGATGTGCCCGAGCCTTTTGATATTCGAGAAATTCTTGAAGTTTGTTTTTCCATTATTTCTGGATTTTCAATTTCTTCATGCGTCATTGAATTGATTGCAGATTTCCAGTGTTTAAGCTTTTCTTCTTGATTGCCTAGGAGCTCTTCTGGAATTTTTGCTTTTCCAAATCCTGGAATTAATTCAGTTATTTTGCTCAATGGCCCCATATTTTGCATTGATTTTATTTGTTCATAGACATCCATTAAGGTTATTTTTCCTTCTTCTATTCTTTTTTTTAGTTTTTCCTGATCTTTTTCAGTTGTTGCTGACTTTACCTTTTCAATTAAACTTTCTAAGTCTCCCATGCCTAAAAGCCTTGAAACAAATGATTGCGGGTTAAATGATTCTAAATCGCCTACTTTTTCTCCAGTGCCAATAAAATATACTGGTGCTTGAGCTTCATAGCATGCTGTTAAGGCTCCTCCTGCTTTTGCTGAGCTATCCATCCTTGTGATCATAACTCCATCAATGTTGCATGATTCCTTGAATTTTTGAGCTTGGGCCTTTGCTGCCTGACCAATATCTGCTGCAATGACTAGAATTGTGTGTTTTGGTTTTATTTTTTCATTTATTAGCTTTATTTCCTTGATTAAGGACTCTTCCATTGCATCTCTTCCAGCTGAATCAATTAAAACTAAATCATATTTTTTAAGTTCTTTTTCGTATTTTTCCCATATTTTTATTGGGTTTTTTTGATTTTTATCAACATATACTGGAACTTCAATTTTTTTACCTAATTGTTCTAATTGTTCTGAAGCAGCTGGACGGTGGACATCTAAACCTAAGAGAGCTATATTTCTACCACGTTTTTTATAATATGAAGCTATTTTTGAAATACTTGTTGTTTTTCCAGTACCATATAAACCAACAAATAAAATAGAATCTTTTTTTTCTAAAATTAATTCCTTTTTTTCTCCACCTAATATACGAATAATTTCATCATTTAAGAGTTTTATTAGATGTTCTTTTTTTTCAATGTTTTTTACTTTTGATTCTCCTTCTTTACGTATTCTTTCACTTATTTCTTTCACTAACTGGATGTTTACATCAGCCATAATAAGTGCTCTTTGAAGATCTTTGACAATAGAATCAATTAAAGTTTTATCTACAAAAATTGCTGAAGTGATCTTATCTACTGATTTTTTTAGTATATTTCCAAGAGATTCTAACATAAGAAAATAAGAAAAACAGACATTAATAAAGTTGCGGTTTATGGATTTAGGCAGTAGTCAAACTTAATCCTCAAGCATAATTATTAGTCTAGTCCTAAATTGGCAATAATGTCTTTGGGATCGAATTTCTCTAAATCTTTGTATTCCTGGCCGATTCCTAGGAAGAGAATCGGTTTCTTAGTCACATAGCCAATTGAGATTGCTGTTCCACCTTTTTCATCAACATCTGCTTTTGTTAGAATTGTTCCATCTAGTGTGATTGCTTGATTGAAGATTTTTGCCTGTTCAGTTGCATCATTCCCAGTAATTGATTCTGCAACAAATATCTTAAGATCTGGCTTTGTTACGCGTACAATTTTTTCCATTTCTTTTAATAAATTATCTTTAGTGTGCATTCTGCCGGCGGTGTCAATGAGAACAACTTTAATTTGATGAGCCTGTGCATATTTTATTGCATCAAATGCCACTGCAGAAGGGTCTGAACCATACTCTTGATGAATAACCTTTATCCCAAGTTTTTCTCCGTGCTTTTCAAGCTGTTCAATTGAAGCTGCCCTGAATGTATCGGCTGCTGCAAAAACACTAGATATTTTGTTTTTTTGCAAAAGACTAGCTATTTTTGAAATACTTGTTGTTTTTCCAGAGCCATTTATACCGAAAAATAAAATTACAAATGTGCCCTGTTTTTCTTTTATTTTATCAATAAGGTCATAAGGCTTAATGAGGATTTCAAGAATTGATTCTCTAAGTGAATTTTTTATTTCTTCTTCAAGTTTGTCCTTTTTTATTTCAATATTAATCAGCTGTTTTTGCATATCTTCTCTTATCTTGTCAACAACTTCAAGAGCAACATTGTTTTCTAAGAGGAGCATTTCAAGTTTTTCAAAAAATTCATCAAATGTTTCTTGATCTAATTGAACTGTATTAAAACGAGTTTGAATTCGCGTGAAAAATCCTACTTTTTCCTTTTTTACTGGCTGTTCACTAGTTGACTCAATATTTTGAGTTTTTTCTTCTAATTCTTCATGCTTTAGTTCATCTTTAATAATCTCAACTTCTTCATATAATTCTTCTTTTATTTCTTCTTTCTTCTTACTTTTCCCTTCTTTTTTAATCTCTGGTTTTTCTTTAATTTTTTTCTCTTTACCTACCTTTACTTTAACTTTTTCAACTGTTTCTGGCTCTTCTTTTTCTGACTTAAATAGGTCTTTTAACTTTTCTTTAAAGAATTTAAACATGATTTAGAGAGAGATTTTCTACTTATAAATATTGCTTTGGTTCTTCCTTTTAACTTTCGATCATTAAACGCCATAACCATAATTGTTTTAAATGAATAAGGTTTATCTGAATTATGATAACTTATAATGACATTTATGAATGTTTGAGAAAAGAGAGATATTCTGAACAACTACAACCTTTACCTAAGAAATTTATGCAAGAAGTGGCAGATTATATTGCAGAAAAGAAAAAGCTTGCAAACCAGCAGGGAGATTTATTTTCTGATGAAATTATGAAAATAAAAAAACAGCTTGAAAATTCTGTTTCAATATTTAATGAACTTATGCTTTTAAGAAAAAAGAAATTACTTGGGCTTGTTTTTGTTGCTTCTGAAACCGGTATAAGTAAACGGGATTTTGAAAATATGTTTGACTTTGAAAAAGAGCTTTTTGATAAGATAATTTTAGCTGTTCAAGATTCAGAAAAAATCATTTCTGAACTGTTTAATTCGAATAATAAATCTATTGAGTCGGATAAAGAACTAAAATTAATTTTATTTTTAGAAGATGTTGAGGAGTTTGTTGGATTAAATGGTGAAGGTTTCGGGCCTTTTAAAAAAGGCGACATTGTTAATCTGCCTAAACAAATTGCAGATATACTTATTTCTGGAAAAAAAGCTGAAGTTGTCTTGGATGAATAATTTTTTTAAAAAAAAGTAAAAAAAGAAAAAGAGATTGAATAAATTATTTATTTATTTATTTAGATATTGGTGACCTGCCTTTATTACTCCTTCTCCTAATGCAGACCATCCACCAACTCTTGCAGCTGTCCATCCATCATAACCTTTCCAAGCTGTAATTCCGTAGCCAACTCCAAAACCTGCAGTCATGTCTGTTAATGCTTCTAAAACTGGGCGATCTTCTATGTAGACATTTGCTTCTCCTAATTTATCTGGTCTTACGACTTCTTGATTAGCAAAAGTTTTGTATACGCCTTCAACAGTGTTAACAGTTCCTCTTCTTAAACCTTTAACTGGGTCAAGTTCTTTTACAGTTGATTCAATTATTCTTCCTGGAATTACAACTGCACTTACGCCAGTGTTTACTAAGTTCTCTCCAGTAGTTGCACAACCTGATGCAAGAATTGCTAATCCTGCAATTGCACTATGGGCATTTTTATAAAATCTGTTCATTTTTTAAACCTCCTTTCAATGAATATTAAATTATCATGTATGCAATTACTTATAAAAGTATAGCATTGGAAAAGGGTAGTAATTAATTTAGGCTTTGCAGAAAAAGTTCAATTGACTGCTCATCAATTGTTACTCCACGTCCTTTAAAGAATTTTTTTGCCTTTTCAATTTTTTCCTGCTTTTCTGCTGGTTTTTCTTGTTTTTCTGCAACTGCATCAGAATAAATATGCTGCACATCTCCAAATGATTCTTTTGATGTTACTCTTCCTGAAACTGCCCATTCTAGCATCTGAGAATATATTAAATTAAAATGTTCATAGAGATGTAATTGATTTTTAGATAAATTATCTGTGGGAAATGGCAATTCAAATGAAACTGAATCGCCTATTGGTTCTTCACCTGTTTTATCTTTATAAGATACTTCTACTCTGTCTATTGAACCGTATTTTCCTGACTTGTCTTTTTTATCTGTTAATCTAAGAGTGTAAGTTATAGCTTTCATAAATCCTCTTTTTTCTTTTGCCTCAACTTTTACAGATAATTCCTGATCATTATAATGAGTTATTGCAGAATACTTTGAGAATCTACCTTTTTTTTGCTCTCTCCAAAGCGGTTTTTCATTACCTTCTCTTAAATGTTCAGCCAGAGTATTTGCTAATTGAGTATTTTCCTGTTCAATTTTTGTTTTATCTGCAAATGATTGAGTAGGGTAGTAAGACAGTCCAGATAATAATACGCAGGTGACTAGGCTTTTTATTTTCATATAATTTCATATTTAAAGGGGTTTTAAGCTTTTTTATTGTCAAATACCTATTTACTTTTGAATAATTTTCTTATTTTATTATCATTAAATTTATTAACTGGTATCTGCTAATATTTATATGGATTATGCAAGAACAATTACTGGAATTATATTTACTATTTTTGGTTTGGTGTTAATTGCTATAGCTTTTGCATTAAGTTGGGTAGCTTTTATTTATGGGATTCCTATTTTAATAATCGGGATTTTGCTTTTGATTGATATTGGAAAAGAAAATTATGTTGAACCAATAAAAAATTATAGGAGGAAAAAATAATGAATATTATTACAACAAATACAGATTTTATTCCAGGAAAGCAGGTTGCAAAGATTTTGGGAGTTGTAAGAGGTAATACAGTGAGGTCAAGAAATATTGGAAGAAACATTGGTGCTTCATTTAAAAGTTTGGTTGGAGGAGAGATTAAGACTTATACAGAATTGATTAATCAGGCAAGAGATGAAGCTTTTAATAGGATGATTAATGATGCAATTAAGCTCAATGCTGATGCAGTTATTAATATAAGATTTATGACTTCACTTATAACCATGGGCGATTCTGAAATACTTGCTTATGGGACTGCAGTTAAATTGAAGTGAAATTATTTACTTGAATTATTTTTGTTATAATTTATTAGAAAAATAAAAGCCTCCAGAGGGGGTTGAACCCTCGACCTACGGTTTACAAAACCGCCGCTCTAACCACTGAGCTATGGAGGCTTAAAAATTAGAAATGTTCTGCTTTTTTAAAGTTTTACTTATTTAGAATTGTTTATTTGTTTGTCAGTATCCTTTCATTCTTCCAATAATTACTTTATCAACATAAGCTGAACGTGTATTACATAGCCATCTATCAACGCCATAATCTTGTGTGTATATTGCAATTTTTTGAGCTATTATTGATATGTCTCCTTCATTTTTTCCTTTTTTCATTATTCTCTCAAGGCTTTTGCGGGCCTTACTTCTAGCTTTATAATGTTTTAGACTTATTATTTTTACATCTTCTTTCAATGCTAAAGTATCGATAAAACTTGATTTTGAATTTATTGGATCAGATTCATCTTTTTCATCTTGCCTTTTTTTTCTTTTTCCTTGATGATTTGGTAAATAAGAAATGTAAGTATCCATTTTATTAATAATTTTATGTAAAATCGAATTGGGATTTTTTAAACATATGTAGATATTAATATATACTTTTTATTTTTTCAATAGAAATGGTCTTCTGCTGAAAGTTTGTAATCATGGATTTCTTCTTTTGAAAACCAAAGTGCAATTTCTTCTTTTGCATCATCTTCATTTTCTGAAGCATGAATTAAATTATGGCCTTGATCATTTGCTTTTGCATATGCTTTGCTTACATGTGCAAAGTCTCCTCTTATAGTTCCCAAGTCTGCTTCTCCAGGATATGTGCTTCCGGTGATTTTTCTGACTTGTAAAATGACATTAGAACCTTGAAGAACCATTGCAATTATTGGAGTTGAACTTATATATTCTAAGAGATAGTTTCTAACTTTTTCACCATGTTTATCAGCTATTGCCTGTTTGTAATGCTTTCCTGCAAAGTCTTTATCAATATGTACCATTTTTAGGGCAATTATTTTTATCCCTCTTTGTTCAAATCTTTTTATAATTTCGCCAACAAGCCCTCTTTGAATTCCATCAGGTTTAATCAGAACTAATGTTTTTTGAATCATTCTTCTTTTTTCTTTTTAGATTTTTTTAATGGTTTTTCTTCTTTTGCCTGTTCAATATTTTCATATTCAACTTCTTCATTTTTTTCAACGGTTTTTTCTTCAATATACCCTTTTGGATCATTTATGCCTAAGAATCTTATTTCACATAATCCCAGAGGATATGTCTTTTTTAATTTCATACTTAAGTCTTTTTGGAATTTGTTGTTTATCATATCTAAAATTAAATTTTCAAATGTTTTCCCTTTTACATATTCTTCTATTTCTTTTTTTGCATTTTCTCTTAGTGCTTTTCTTACTTCTCTTGAAACTTTCTTTCTTGTTATCATAAATGGTTTTATTCTTAATGTATGGTTCTTGCACTTGACATTAAATGAATCTTCGACATAATCTGTTCCCTTTCTCATCATTCTTCTTATGAAAAAACCCATAAGATAAATTTCAACTGGTTCAGCAATTGGTTTTCCATCTTTAAGTGAAACTTTTAGTCTTATTTCCAGGCTTTTACCTCTTAGGTCAGAAGTTAGATCTAATTTTACAAATCTATTATCAAGGCTTTCACTATTAAATGCAAGCAATTCTATTTCTTTGTTTATTATTGGTATCTGAACCTGAAAAAATTTTTTCTTTTCTGTTGCCATTTTTAATGTTTATTTTATTCTACCTGGACTTTTCCAGTACGTTTTCCTTTTTTAGATTGGTGTGCTTTTTTGCACTCTTGACAAGTATAGATGAAAACTGCTTTTTTTGTATTTTTTGTTTTTCTTTTCCATTTTCCTACTGCTGGCTTACTTCCCCACTTACCTTTATTTCCAAAACCGATACCTAATCCTCTTTGTTTTGCACGAGGAATACCTCCTCTTTTAAGAGAACCTCGTTTAATTCCAGTAGACAATAACTTTATTTTATGCGAAGTTCTTTTATTGCAATGTGGGCAATATCGATTTGTAACTTTCGGCTTTTTCATAAGAATTAATTATCAAAAGGCTTTTTAAACGTTGCTCTTTATGTTTAATATATATTTTAATGTGGCCTTGTAGTCCAATGGCTAAGATGCCTCTTTGACGTGGAGGAGACCCAGGTTCAATTCCTGGCAGGGCCATGAATTGAACAATACAGAGAATATGCATTCTCTGTCCCTCAAGTTTTATCAAACTTAAGGTTCTTGGCAGGGCCATTTTATTAATTCTACTTAGTAACTAACTTATTTAGTAATTAATTAAGAAAGATTTATATAGTGAAATAATTTTAATTGGTTTATTGGTTGATTTGTTTAAAAGAGAGAATAAAAGAGGAATATGAAAAAATATCTGCTTATTATTGAAGATGAGAAGACTTGGGAGAAGTTTAAATCTGTAATACAAAAAGATATTAACAGTGAAATTATTTGCTTAATCAAAGATAAAATCTTGAAGGAGAAAAATGCTAAATAAGAGGAATAAGCACGGACAAATTGCTATCTTTATAATTGTTGCTTTGGTAATTGTTGGAGCTGTGATTGGATTGTATGTTTTTAGAGATAAAATATTTATTTTTAATTCTCAACCTGAATTTGCAGAAGTTTATCAGTATTTTGATAGCTGTATAAAAGATAACACTCTTCAAGGATTGAAAATTGCTGGAACTCAGGGCGGATATATTGAAACTCCTGCATTTGAGCCTGGAAGTCAGTATGCTCCATTTTCATCACAATTTGATTTTTTAGGCAATCCTGTGCCTTATTGGTATTATGTTTCTGGAAATAATATTGTTAAAGAACAGGTTCCTAGCAAAACATTAATTGAGGACCAATTGGGAAATTATCTAAATGGTAAAATTGGATTATGTGATTTTTCAGATTTCAGAAAAAAAGGTTATTATGTAAAAATTGACAATGTAAAGACAAGTGTTGAAATTTTAAATGATTATATTAATGTTAAATTTAATGGAAATATTGTTATTGGAAAAGGAAACTCAACAACAACAAAAACTTCCCATGATTTGAGAGTTGACAGTTCTTTTGGAAGTTTGTATGATGCGGCCCGAGTGATTTATGACAAGGAAAAAAATGGGGCTTTTTTAGAAAACTATTCTACTGATGTTTTGTATTCTTATGCTCCAGTTACTGGTTCTGAATTGTCATGCAGTCCTAAAATATGGAATGCACAGGATGTTGCAAATGATATTAAAAATGGATTATCTGCAAATATTGGAGCATTAAAAGTGCAGGGTGATTATTATACCTTGAAGAATAAGAATGATAATTATTTTGTGATAAAGGGATTAAAGACAGATAAAACTGTAAGATTTTTATATTCTCCTGAATGGCCGACTAGAGTTGAAATATGGCCTGCTGAAAATAATCTTCTTATTGCCAAGCCGGTTGGCCTTGAACAGGGAATGGGGATAATAGGATTTTGTTATGTGCCTTACCATTTTGTTTATGATGTTTATTATCCAGTTTTAATTCAGGTTGAGTCTGGGGGTGAAATGTTACAATTTCCAGTCTCTGTTGTTATTGATAAGAGTGTTCCTAGAAAAGCAATTATAGGAGAGTCAGTTACAGAAGAAGGAACAATTAGTGAATTATGTAATTATAAAAACACCGAGGTTAGTGTGAATACTTATTATGTCGATGGACAGGAATTAAGACCTGTTGAAGCAAACATTAATTTCAGATGCTTTAATACTGAATGTAATATTGGAAGCACTAAAATCCTTGGAAATAATGCAGGATTATCTGAGAAATTTCCTCAATGTATAAATGGAAAAATAACTGCAAGTGCTGATGGGTTTACAACACAGGAAGTTGTTGTTTCAACAAATGAACCGGTTACATTGCCACCTTTAATATTGGATAAATTATATGAATTAAATCTTAAATTGAATATTGATGGTCAGGCTTATAATCCTTCTGAGAATGGAGGATTAGCAGTTATTAGTTTTGTAAGTGATAAAAATAGCTTTACATTATCTTATCCACAGCAGAATAAAATTAAATTAAGTGAAGGATTTTATAATATTAGTGTTCAGGTCTTCAGTGGAAATTCCCTTACAATTCCTGCAAGTACTTCGAGACAATGTGTAAGTGTTCCTGAATCAGGAATAATGGGAATGTTTGGAAGGACTAGTGAACAATGTTTTGATGTTAATTTGCCTGCTGAAAAACTAACAAATGCTTTGAGTGCTGGAGGACAGACAAGTTATTATATTATGGCAAGTGATTTAAAAAATGCAAATACTGTTGAATTATCTTTAAGCTCTTTACCTAATCCAATCTCTCTGGATCAACTTCAGAAGAATTATGATTTAATTAATACAAAAAATATTGGGGTGGTGATTGAATGAGAAGAAAATTAATTTTTTATTGGATTTTGTTTTTTGTATTTTTAATTTCAAATGTAAGTGCGCAAATTTCAACTGGTGGAAGTGGTAATGCAATTTCAACTGGAGTTGGAAGTGCTGCATTTTCAAATGCTCAAAATTTTCAGCCAGGATTTTATTCTTCATCAGGATTGCAAGAAGTTATATGGCCAGGAATTTCAGGTAACTCTCAAGAACTAATGAATTCGTGTGAAAATAGACAGGATTTTGCAGTTCAAATTGCTCCAGGAGGATGTTCACCAATGGTTGTCAGAAGTGATTTACTTGCAGAGCAGGATGTTCCAGTATTTTGCCAACTCTCTGCATTACAAATAAATCCGACAATAAAACCTGAAAATATAAAAAATATTATATTAACTAATGTAGGAAATTATTCTGCAGGAATAAGCGGAATTGCATATTATCATCCTGCAAGGATATGGGTTTCTGCGTATAAAACTTCACAGGGATTTCCAACTTATGATAATATTGGATATGCAATAATAAGATTAAAAAGACAATATAATGAATCTGGATTGCCAGATTATGTTCAAGGAACATTAAGTGCAAAAATTCAATATGATATCCCGTATGGTTTTGGTTCTGGAATGACAGAAAAAATTATTCCATTAATGACTGATGAAGAGTGGCAATCAAGATATCCTGAATTTGTTTTCTTAAATGGAAATGCATTTATGAGAGTTGAAGCAATTGATTCTGGAAAAGTTTTAGTTGCAATTTATTCTGACAAAGATCATATAATTGATAGATTTACAATTGAAAAAGGAAAATCTATTGAGAAATATCTTCCAGGATCAAGTGGATATTATTGCAGTTTAGGATATAAAGCAACATTTACAAGTGCTGAAGTTCCAAAAGATAAGGCAACAATAATTTATGATAATGATAAGGTTGATTTGTATCAGGGAGATAGTTTTGCAGATGGATTGTGTACAATAGGTTCAATAATTTCAAATGGCGGTGGAACAGGAATTGTTTCTGGAAATTGTAAAGCATATAATGGTGCAAGCAGTTCATTTAAATTACAATTAGGTTCTAATAATGCATTATTTGATTTTACTAATGCCAATAAAGCAGGGTATGCAGTTGGAAGTTTATTATACAGCGGTTCTGAAGGGGAGAATAATGCAAATAAAAATGTTTATTTTGCTTTTCAGAAAGTTGATCCAAAAAATAATATTAATTATGCTGTTTTAGTTGCATTAAATCAAGATGAAAAGTTCAGTGATGTTAGTAATAAAATTACAAATTATGTAAATACTATTAGTGATTTAAAAACAAAAGAAGATGTTGTTGATTCTTATCCAGTTGCAGTTATAAAACAAGGAGAGAAAATTAAATTTCAAGGCATTGATGTTGCTTTTTCAGGATTTAGTTCTTTGACATCACAAAATACTGGAGATAGTGAATTTGAAGGATATTTTTCAAGTGGGGTTGATGGTTTTAAGAGTACTGATGAAACTTATGGTGAGAGAAATTTTCAGGATAATGGAATTGGAATTGCTACTTTAATTCAATATAATACTTATGGTCCTGCAAGTTTATTCTCTGCAGTTGATCTTGCTTCAAATGTTGGAAAATCTGCTGTCATGAATGAATTGATAAATTTATTTAAGAAAAAATATGCCAATGAAAATTTAAATCTGCCTGAGAATTATGCGCAGGTTGATTTTTCAAATGCAAATACTGTTATTGATTTAAATGGTGAGACGCATACAATTTCCTTAGTTAATATTGATAAATCTTCTACAGAAAAAAATGGTGTTGAAATTATTCTCGATAATTCGCCAAGAAATGTGAAGCAAGGAGATTATATTCTGCCTGTTAATTTTTCTGGAAATGAAGAAAAATCAAGTATTAAACTTACTAACTTTGATGACCAAAAAATAACTGCCTCTGGGAATTGCTATTCGGCAAATGGATTCACAACACAGACAATGGAAATTTATGCTGGAAGTGAAGCAACTATATGCGGACATAGTGTCAGAGTTAATCAAATTAATGTTCAGCTAAATGCAAAGATAAAACTTGATCCTATAATAAATAATGCAGGTTCATCAGTAAATGTATCTTATAAAATTGGAATTGAAAAAAGAGCTTTTCCATTAAGTCCTGAAAAAACTCAGGAAAGAATTGATAAATTAAATCAATCAATTAAGAAATGGGAAGATATTTCTAATAATCTTAAAACAGTTGTTTCTGGGATGAAAGCTGCTTGTTTTGTTACATCTGCAACACTGCAAGTTAAAAATTTATTTTCAAATTTAGGAGGAAAAGCAATTGCAAGACAGGAAGTGATGAAGGGACAAGGAGGTTGGGATGCAATGTGCGCAGCTGCAATGGCAACTAGCGATAAATCTCCTCCAAGTCAGTATTCAAATGTTATGGCTTCTGGACCATATAATAGTTTAGATGACTGTTATGGAAAAAATGCAGATGCAATTGACAAAGATGTTAATTTAGTAAGCAATGAAATTTCTAAAGTTAATAGTGAAGTAAAATTAGGACAGGATCAGTTTACAAAAGATAATGTAATTGACACAAATGGTGCGAGGAAAGCATATATTGATAAATTAAAAAGTGAATTAGTTACAAGTACCTTGAGTGTAAAAGAAGATCCTTTGGGAAGTAACAGCCAGACAATAAAAGTTGGAGAAGTAATTTCAAAAGACCTTTCTGATCTAAGCTATGATGACGCAAGAGATATAAGATTGTATACAAATATTTTAAATTCGGGAGATTCAAGTCAAAATTTGAAATATGAAGCTCAAATTAAATTATATAATATCTTGAATAATGTTAATCAGCAACAGTTAAGTGTAGCACAGGAAAATAGTATTTCTGATTTAGCAATGAAAAGTGGATTGTTTGCAGGAAATCCATCTGTTACAGTACCTAATTTAGAAAGAGGACAAACTGCACAGCAATATTACGGACTTAAACTTGCAAATGATTTATCTATTGGCGGTATTGCATTGACTCATGGAACTTCTATGCAATTAATTGTTTATAACGGAAAACAGTATTATGCAAGCCTCAAACAAACTGGAGATGGGACAGGTAGATATGTAATAGATAAAGTTTTTACAGTTAATAATGATGGAAAAATTGGGTCGATTGCCGATGATACTGTAACAAAAGAATTAATTAATAAATATCCTCAGTTTATCGAGATTTCAAGTACTTCATATAATAATCAGTTTAAAGAAGAAGCATTGGTAAAATATTATGAAACTGAACCTTATAAGGGAGTTCCTGCAATTGTTCCATTTGATACACAAAAAGGATGGTATGCTGCTGTTAAACAGACACTTTCAGTTTCTTCAGCTACATCATCTGTTCAGGATTCTGGAAGAGTCTCAAGTTTTTGGGTTTGTAATATTGGAAAAAATGGAAGAGTTGAATTTGAAACAGGGGTTGGAGATGATATATGTGAAATGGTAAATACCCTTACTGGACAGCCAACAAATGTGTTTAATGGAATGTCAAATACTGATGCACAGAAATTAATTAGCAATGCACAGAAAGCAATAAGTGATGCACAAAGGCAATATTCTGCAGGTGTTAAGAAAGTAACTATTTTAGGAAAGTCAATAAAAGTTGGAAGTCCTATGACAAGTACTCCTGGAACACAATGCCAGGATTTTATGTCTCCAAGTGATTGCAAGATTTTATTTAATGTCTGCGATCCGGTAATTTGTCCTGCAAGTAGATGTAACTTAGGGGGAAAATATTATGTGAGTGATGTTGTACAGAGTGGAATAGCTGGAAGTTTGGCATTATGTTTACCAAATATAAAAGAGGGAATTGTTGTTCCTGTTTGTCTTACAGGAGTTCAGGCAGGTGTTGATAATTATGTTTCAATATTAAAAGCTTCAAAAGATTGTTTACAGGAAAATTTGAAAACTGGAGGTTATATTGGAATATGTGATGAAATAACTGCAATTTATACATGTGAATTTTTCTGGAAACAAGCAGCGCCTTTGATGAAAGTTATTATCCCTAAATTACTTGAGTTTACAGCAGGTGGAGGGGCAAGAGGTGGAGGAGAATATATGAATGTTCAAGAAGCATGGGGTAATATGCAAAATTCAATAAATTATTTTACTAATGTTTATGGAGTAAATGCAATTACTGCATTTAAAGTTCGTTCAACAGAAGAAGCAGGAACTCCAATATGTAAAGCATTTGTATCTATGAATTTTGCAAAAAGTTTTTCTACTTTAATTGAACCTGATTCACCAACACAATTTAGTGCGTGGTTTGATGAAATTGAAATGACAACTGCAACTGTTCCTGCAACTTCGCAGTATAAAGTTTACTATCACATTTATTCAGGTAATGATACTGGAGTCTATTATACTGTTTATCTGAAAGACAGTACTGGAGAATCTTATTATTCTCCAACTGAAAGTATGATTATAGCAACAGGCTATATTAATAGAGGAGAATATGTTGACCAAGCAATTGACAAAACTGCACCTGCTGGATTTAAGCAATTATGTGTTAGAATTAATACTCAGGAAAGCTGTGGATTTAAACAAGTTTCAACTTCTTTTGCATTAAATTATATAAGAGATAAATATATTGAAGAAGAAGCAACAAATGCAAATATTAAAACTGAAAAAGCTTGCATATCTGGATCTTCTAATGCTTTGTCTTTAGTGAATCCAAATTTGGAGTCTGGTGCTCAGGAAACTTTGAATCCGCAGATTTATGAAAGAGGAATAATAAGGATTTGTGCAACAGCTGATCCTGGAGAAACAACTGAAGCAGGAAGATGGAAAGATGTTGGTTATTGTGATGATCAAAAAATAAGGTGCTGGCTTGACACTTCATCAATTGCAGGTGCAATAACTTCTGGTAATGCTGGAGTATTAAATTCAACTCTAAGTGAATTAAATTCACAAATTAGTAATTATATAAATCAGCAAAATGCTAATTTGATGAGTGATGAATCAGAGATTACAAGCATTGAAAGAAGTATTTTAGAGATGGGAAATGATGGGCTTAATAAAGATTTGACTGAAATGAAAAATGATAAAGAAGTTATATTTGCTAAATTTGATGCTATTGAATCTAAGTATATACTTGATGATCAGCAAAAAGCAAGAATTTTATTTGATAAATCTTATGTATTTAGTTTATTGGCGAAACAAAAATGGCTTGATATTTTAAAGCAAAAACAAACTCAAACTCAGACAACTGTTGCTGGGAAAACTTGTGATCAGTTAGGTGGAACATTAAAAGATATTCCATGCAATGATAATGAAGATGATATCACTGGAAGTTTAGTAAATGTAAATGAGGTTCAGGCAAATGATCAGTATTGTTGTAAAGCAAAGAGTGTGAGTGGAGTAACTGAAAGTATTTCTGCAGATGCTTCAACTTTAGTTAAACTAATGAATTATGCTAAGACTAATTCTGTTGGTAGTAGAGGGTGTAGTTGCGGTGATAATTGCCAAGCTTATGCTAATTCAATTGTTCAATATTCTAAAAGTAATAACCTTGACCCGATTTTAGTTTTATCCTTGATAATGCAGGAGAGTTCTTGTAATTCAGCTGCAAGTTCAAGTTCTGGATGTAAGGGATTAATGCAAATTTGCAGCTTTGATATGTGTAAAGATATTGGAACACAAAGTGTTATTACCAGTGATACAGATAAAAATATTCAATGTGGAATTAAAATTTTAAATGATGGTTATAATAATTATAAAAATGGTAAACAGTTTATTTGCAATGGAAGGACAATTACTTATAGTGGTTGGGATGCTGCATTAAGAGCATATAATGGATGGGGTTGTACAACTGCATTAGATCAAGATAAATTTGTTGAACAAGTTAATGAAAGATACGCTGCATTAAGTAAGATTGCAAAAGATAATGGATATGTTTCATCTACTCAAACAGCTTCTTCAACTCAATCAAATTCTGGAATAAAACAATGTCTTAATGGAGAAGGATTTGATTTAACTGCTTTTACTAATTATATCAATGCAAACATTCTTCAGAGAACTTATTACATGGTTGCTGGAGTTCCTTTAGGAGTTTGTGATGTAAATGGTGATGGAAAATATGATGTATTAGATATTACTGCATATAGAAATCTTCAAGCTGCTCAAATATCTTCTTCAGATAATTTAAGACAGCAGATTGCAAAAATGATTATGACTGTGCCTAGTGATAATGCCGGGACGATATGCAGTTATGCTAAAGACAATCAGGGTAATTCTATTGGAGGGGTTATATTAATGGGTGCTCAAATTTCAACTGAATTACAGGTGAAAAGTTTAATTAGTGATTGTAAAAGTAAGGGAGTATTAATAATTGCAACTGATGGCGAAGGTGGTAAAATTACAAGACTACAGAAAATTGGAATTCCATTACCTTCAGCAAAGGTTTTAGGAAGTGATAATAATTATCAGGGAGATAATTGGAAACAAGTTGATAATTTTGCTTCTAAGATGAAAAGTTTAGGATTCAATTTGAATTTAGCTCCTGATTTGGATTTGACACTTAGTGATACTAGTAATATTGGAAAAAGTGAAAGATCTTTTGGAGTTAGTGCAGATAATGCCAAGAAAAAAGGACAGGAATTTATTAGTAAAATGCATACTGCAGGAATTGGTGCAACTGGAAAGCATTTCCCAGGATATGGAGATGTTGCAGGAGATAGCGATAATCAACTTGTTAAAGTTGAGGGAATCAATAATAATGAAAAAATAATATTTAATGATTTAAAAAATAATTTAGATGCAATTATGATGTCAAATATTATTTATTCTGCAGATGATCCTCAAAATCCGGCTGTTTTTTCAAATACTATAATTGAAATGGCTGGAGAAGGATTTGATAATGGAGTTATTATCACAGATGATTTAAATGCAAAATCTGTTGCACCTCAACAGAATTGTGAAAATGCCAAAGTTAATGCTGTTAAAGCTTTTGAAGCAGGAAATGATATGATACTTAATTTAAATGGTAAGTGTGTGAATGATATGGTTGATGCAATTTATGCTGCTGCTCAAGGTGATGAGGACATGAAATCACAAATAGCTAAGTCTGTTGATAGGATTAATAGTTTGAAAGATAAATATTCTTAATTAAATTAAATGCGGGGGGAGAATTATATTTTATTAAGTATTAACTGATAAAAAATTATTTATTTTATTAATATGTTTTGGATTTGAAGAACTAATTTCATTCATCCATTTTATTAATTGATCTTTTCCATGCATCCTAATCATTTTACCATGATCGCTATAATTTATACTAAAATTATTTTTTATTAATATTTCACCAATTTGTTTTATTAATTTTGGTTCATTCATATGAATAGCTATTATTGGAAATGATGGAATATTTCTTTTATTTTTTCCTAAGTAAAAAGTTCCATCAGTATCAAAAATCCCCCTAATTACATATCTTAATTTATTATATTCTAATAAATAAATTGAATTATGAATTTCTAAATTTTCTTTTTTTCCATAAGGAAAATTTATTTCTTCATTTAAAAATTTAAAAAGCCATTTGTGCTTAAATCTAAATTCTATAGCATTTCCTTTGTTTTTTTCAATAATATATCCCTTTCGATTAAACAAATTATTTATATTTTTTTTACAATAATTAATATATTCTTTATCTAATTTAAGATTTCCACATAATCCTATACCCCATCTTCCTTCTTTACTTTTTGTACTGTTTAACCATCCATCACCTAATAAAGATCCGTAAAATTCTAAGAATAATGGATTATCTATTTCAACTTTGAATTGTTTTGCAATATTATCTTTAGTTTTTGCTGCATGCTTCCCCCCCAATACTTGCATTTTTCTTAAGCCGTCTCTTCCATATTTTTTAATAATTATTTCCTGCCCCCTTTTTCCTCCATTAATTTGCCCCCAATTATCTTCTTTTTTTCTGATAATTTTTATTTCTTCATTTAAGTATGCTTTTAATAATTCATATGGGAGAGAACTCTTTTCTAAGTAAAACCATCCTTCCAAAGTTTTTTTATTTATCCCAATTTTTTTAGATAGTTCACTTAGAGTTTTACATTTGTTTTTTAATTTAATTTCATCCAATAACCTTTTTTTATATTTACTATCTAAAAATATTCTCATTCATAATATAATTTAATAATATATTTATATCTTACGTTTACTGGTTAAATAGGTTATCTATTAAATTTTAAAAAGAATATCTTTAAAACTAATCTTTTTATTCTTCTAATATGCGGGGATGCCGGAGTGGTCAAACGGGTAGGTCTCAAGAACCTATGACTTAGTGTCTTCGTAGGTCCGAATCCTACTCCCCGCATTGGTCTTTGCTTAAAAAGTTATTTATTGATAAATGTATTATGTAATTATTGATCTAACACCATATTTTGATTATTTATATATTTGAACAAATAAGAATAAATTAATTGGTATTAAATAAAACAAAATTATAATATGTTTTTTAAATAAATAAGAATAACTAATTTTACTTCTTTCTTGCAACTTTAATTGTTATTAATATTAAAATTATTAATATTAAAATCAACAAGATTATTGGGAAAATCCATAAACATGAAGATTTGTTTTTTTCTATTTGTGGTTGTTGTGATAATCCGCAAATTCCACCATATTCTATGCTCTCTAAATTTCTAAGAGTAACTGTTCTTTGAAGTCGGTTGTTAATGCAGTACCATTCACTGTAAACAGGAGTGTTAATTTGATTTTCATATATTAAATCCTGCTCTAGAGCAGTATTATTTCTTTGGATTTCAGGACAATTTACTTTAAATGAAATTGTTTTTGTTTTTTCTTGACTATTTGCTAAACATTTTATTGTTAAAGTGTGCTGGCCATTTGAAAGTCTAACTGAGCTTAAGAAATGAGTATTACTTCCAAGACTTACTGTGTGCTGATTGTCTAAAGAATATGAGCATTGAGCAGGAATATTTGTAGTTACTTCAATTGGAATTGTTCTAACTGTGTAGGTTTTATCTGTAGGACTAATGACTGTCATTATAAGTCCAGGCATTGGTTCGCCTATTGAAAATTCAACTCCTGTTGGAAGTGACCATATAATTTCTGAAGAAACTAAAGGCATTGCTAAGAATAACATTGCAAGAATTGGAATTATTTGTTTAGTGTTCATTTTAATATTTTTAATTTAATGTAATTTTGAGCAATATCGTGGATCTGAAACCTGACATTCAGAACAGTGATCTTCGATAAAAGCTAGCATATCTACTAACTTATTTGTTGGCATTTTAGAATTTGAAAGAGGGCAATATTCTGGTCTTATTACCACAGCATCTCTATGGAGTCTTTTCTCATCCATTTCATTTAGAATATATTCTACTTTTCTATCTCTATTGGGTATTTGAAGCTTCATTTTATTCTATTTTCACTATCTTCTTTAGGTATAAAAAGCTTTCGGTTGTAGTTACTTTAAAATGATTACAATCTCTTAGAAGTTATTATGTTTGGCAGGTAAATTAGATAATCAAATTGTGTTAAATATTAAAAATTAATGTGTTAGTTCTTATTCAGAATTATTTTGCTTTTACTGTCGGTTTTTTATCAAGTTCATTTAACTTCATTTTGTCTTCGAGGCCAAGTTTGTCAATGAGTTCTTTATATCTATTTCTTATTGTTACTTCTGTTATTCCTGCTACATCTGCAACTTCTCTTTGGGTTTTCTTTTCATCATTTAAAAGAGCTGCAACATATAATGCTGCTGCTGCAATTCCTGCAGGGCCTCTTCCAGATGTTAGTTCTTCTTCATTTGCTCGCTTGAGAATTTTAAGAGCGTGATTTTGAGTTTTTGGGGAAAGATGAAGGATACTTGAGAATCTTGATATATAATCATTTGGCGAGCTCGGGGTTACTTTAATTACCAGTCTTCTTATTATAAATCTGTAAGTTCTTCCAATTTCTTTTCTTTCCATATCTGATGCTTGAGCAATTTCATCAAGTGTTCTTGGTATATTGTAAGATCTGCATGCTGCATAAATACAAGCAGCTATAACTGATTCCATTGAACGACCTCGAACATAACCTCTTTGCAGAACATAATTGTAAATTCTTGCTGCTTCATCGCTAACAACACTTGGTAAATTTAAGTATGAGGAGACTCTTCTTAGTTCTGCCATTGCTAATCTTAAATTTCTTTCAATGCTTGTTGAAACTCTTTCCTGCCATTTTTTTAATCTTAAGAATTTACGTGTTTGTTTTGTATCTAATTTGTAAATATCTGAAATTTCACCTACATTTGTTGTAAGACCCTTATCAAATTTCTGTATGCTCATTGGAGCTCCACCTCTACCTTTTTTTTCTGACTTATCAAATTTTCCAGAGAGGTCAATTCCTGTATCGACCATTTTTTCTTCTATAAGAAGACCGCAATCATTACAAATGACTTCACCTTTTTCATCATCATATGTAAGATTAATGCTATTGCACTCTGGACATCTTTTTACAAATGGGGCCATTTTGATTTAGAAATTGTTTAATTTATTTAATATATAAGGGTTTAGTAATGTTTATAAAGAATATACTCCAAAGTTTATAAACCTTTTGGTTTTATTAGAGAGTTACAGATTTTTTTATTCTATAAGAATCCCCTGAACTATACCTTCTTGACTTGGGCGATTGGTTATTCTTGCCTTTCCGATTTCTGTTTCTACTATTGCTCCTTTTGTAAGAACATTTTGTCTGGCTAAAAAACGATTAGAAGGTGTCTCAAGAACATTTTTTATTTTTACGTTTTTTGATTTTTTTGTTTTTATATCAATAATATTTATTGTGTTTGCTCCTAGAAGTACAATTTTTTTATTTCCACCAATAGTTCTTAGTGTTTTTTTCTTTGTTTCTTTTAATTTAACAATTCTTTTAAGGCCTGGAAGTTCATATTTTTTCTTTTTGCTATGCCTTTTATACTTTCCTCCAGATATTTTTCTTCCGGTTTTCATAATATTAGGATTAGAAATATGGTTTAAATATCTTTTCTTTTATTTTTTTGATAGAATATCTATTTTATTGATTATAAGAGAAACATTTAAAAACTTCTTGATAGAGATGATGTCATGGTTAATGGAATTGAGAGACCTCTTGACCTTTTGAATAACTCAAAAGGCAAGGAAATTTTGGTCCAGTTAAAAAGTGAAAAGCAATTGGTCGGTACTTTGCTTGCATTTGATATACACATCAATATTGTGTTAGATAATGCAAAAGAAATGCAGAACAATGAGATAAAGAGAAATATAGGCTTGACTTTTTTGAGAGGGGATACAATTGTATTTATCTCTCCTGCATCAATGGTCTCTAAATAGGAATTTTGAATTGCCGTTTTTTTGGTTTTCGTGGCACCGCAACTTTTAGGTGTCTTGATTTAGCTCTAGCTGTAAGTTATTTAAACTAGTTTTTTTTAGTTAATGTATGATAGAGATAATATTCTTAGGAACTGGAAGTGCTGTACCTACTGTAAGAAGAAATCATCCATCGATTTTTTTAAAGTATAAAAATGAGAATATCCTTTTTGACTGTGGAGAAGGCACTCAGAGACAATTTAGAAAAGCAAAATTAAATCCGTGCAAATTAACCAGACTTTTTATCAGTCATTGGCATGGAGACCATGTTTTAGGAATTCCAGGATTATTACAGACTTTGGCATTAAATAATTATCAAAAAACTTTAGAAGTTTATGGGCCGAGGGGAACTAAGCAATTTATGGAGAGAATTATGGGATTATTTATACATACGGGAAAAATCAATATTAAGATTCATGAGATTGATAAAGAGAATGTATTTGAGAATGAAGATATTAAGATTATTGCAGAAAAAATGATGCATGGCACTGAAACTCTGGCATATAGTTTTATTGAAAAAGACAGAATTAGACTTGATAAAAATAAGCTGAAGAAATTAAAACTACCTAGTGGACCTATGATTGGAAAATTAAAACAGGGAAAAGACATTGTTGTTGATGGTAAAAAAATTAAAGCCAGTAGTTTGATTTACAAACAGAATGGGAAGAAAGTTGCAATTGTCCTCGATACAAAAAAGAATGAAAATATTTTAAAATTAGCTAAAGATTCTGATTTATTAATCTGTGAAGCTACTTATTTTGATGAAGAGGAAATGGCTGAAGAATATAAACATTTAACAGTTAAACAGGCTGGTGAAATTGCAAAAAAGTCAAAATGCAAGAAATTAGTTTTAATGCATCTAAGCCAAAAATATGAAAATAAAGAAAAAGAATTTTTAGGTATGGCCAGAAAATATTTTAATAATACTGTTATTGCAGAAGATTTAATGAAGATTGAAGTGCAATAATATTTATAACCAAATTATTTATTTTTTAGATATGTCAGACTATGAATTACAAATTTTTGATGAAAGAGGAGAATTAATTATTCCTAGATATCTTAATCCAACAGATGTTGCAAGACAATTAGAAGCTGAATTGCCTTTTTTAGAAGATTTTACAAAAAGACTTGAAAAAGCAAAGAGGGTTAGTGATGAGACTATGAGAATTTGTTTTAATATTTGATTTTTTTCTTTAATAGAAAGATTTTAAATAGATGAATTATTTTATCAAATTAAGCTCCTGTAGCTCAGCCTGGATAGAGCACTGGCCTTCTAAAGCGCAGGAAACCAAAGGTTTCCTACCGCTCTACCTTCCTTAATAGAAAGGGAGAGAGAAAGAAGAAAGTCAGGGGTCGCAGGTTCAAATCCTGTCAGGAGCGTTTGGATTTGAACACACTCAAGAGTTTTATAAAAATTTTTATAAACCTAGAAATCCTTTAAATTAATTAATTTGTTTTTAATATGAAGACAGGCCGTATTTGGACTAAAAAAGAAGCACGTGAGAAGGCAATAAATGCAGGAGTTAGAAAAGATATTATTGCAACAATTGAGAGAAGTATTGGTTGTGCTAATGAAATTTTACAAATTTTAGCAAAAGAAAATAATGAAGAATTTAAGGATTATCATGAATTAGAAGGTGTAGTACAGTTTTATTCTGATTGTTATGATGGCAAAGGAGATAAAGCACTTTTAAATAGAGTTTTAGCTCGTTCTGTAGATTTATATTCTAAAGCACATGAAAGAAATATAAGGCAATAATTTATCTTCATAAGAATATTTAAATAACATTTATTTATGTTTTCTGTGTTGGTGTTTTATGGAATTATACGAACTAATTGGTTTTATAATAGGTGATGGAAACATTTACTATAATGAAAAATATAGAGCTTATAGATTGGAATTATGTGGTAATGTAGAAGAAGACTACGATTATTTTAAACAAATTAATAAATTTCTTGAAGAAACAACGAATAGAAAGCCAATATTATTTACTAGGAAAGAGGTAAAAGGAAAAAGTATTAGAATTCAATTTAATAATAAAGAATTTATTGATAAATTAGTAGAAATTGGATTACCTAAAGGAAAAAAGACTTTTAATATAAAAATTCCAGATAAATTATTAAAAGATGAAATTATGCTTTTAATATTAAAAGGATTATTTGAAGCCGATGGATGCTTATATTTTTCTAAATCTAAAAAAATAGAGTATCCTTCTTACCCAAGACTTGAAATAAGAACTTCAAGCCCATTATTGGTTGAGCAGATTAAGAATTTTTTGAAAGAACAAGGTTTTAAGATTTATATTAAGCATCCAGTTAGTGATAGGACATTTTCAATTGTATTAAGTGGAGAGAATATGCTTCAAAAGTGGATTGATAAAATTGGTTTTTCAAGCGAAAAGAATACAACAAAGTATAAAATATGGAAAACGAAAGGATTTTATATACCTAATACTCAACTAAAAGATAGACTGATTATGTGCGGGGATGGCACAGCGGCTACTGCGGTCGATTTTTAGTAAGCTTAGATTTACCTAAAGAGCCGAACCTGCAGCTGATGTGTTTGGTGAAAATAGCAGTAAGCGACTTTTCCCGGGTTCGAGTCCCGGTCCCCGCTTAGAAATTATTATGATAATAATTATATAGCTATTTTTTTATTAGTTGAATATGAATATTTTATACGGAGTTTCAGGAGAAGGATTCGGACATGCTTCTCATGCAATTGTAGTTGCTAATTTTTTACAGAAAAAAGGACATAAAGTAATAATTGCTACTTATGGCCAGGCTTATGAATTGTTAAAAGATAAATTTAATGTGATATTAATTAATGGTTTTAATTTAATTTATAATGAAGGTATTTTAAGGCACAGAAAAAGCTTTTTTTATAATGCCAAACCGTTTTTAAGAACTATAAAGCACAGAAAAAAACTGAAAGAAGCTATTAAAAATTTTAAACCAGATTTATGCATTTCTGATATGGAACCAATAGTCTCATTTTTGTCCTATTTTTATCATATACCTTTGATTTCGTTGAGCAATCAAAATAGATTTGTTGACTTTAAAATTAATGTACCTAAGAAATATCTAGGAGATTTTTTAATTGCAAAAATAATTATAAAGCTGTTCTCTCCTTGGAAAAATTATTCTATTGCTCTTTCATTTTCAAAACTAAAACAAATCAAAAAAAATTCTTATATTGCTTCTCCAATAATTAGGGAGGATATTAGAAACTTAAAATTTAATGATACTGGCCCAATTATTGTTTATTTGACAAAAAGAAATGAAAGTTCTATTAGGGCGTTAAAAAAATCAAGTGAGAATTATATTGTTTACGGATATGATATAAATAAAAAAGAAGATAATCTTCATTTTAAGACACGCGATTTTTTTCTTAATGATTTTGTTAATTGTAAAGCATTTATTTCAAATTCTGGATTTACATCTGTTGGAGAAGCATTTTATTTGAAAAAGCCTTATTTTGCGATACCGTTAAAAGGACAATTTGAACAATTATATAATGCATTATATATACAAAAAAATGGCTTGGGCCACTATGCTGAAAAGCTTACTCTTGATAACTTAAATTATTTTCTTTCTCATTTAGAGGTTTATAAGAAAAATCTTATTAAGCACAAGTTTAGTTCAAATGAGGCAGTTGAAATTCTTGACAGATTATTGGAAAAAATTAGAGTGAATAGAAAATAATTTCTGGAAACATTTAAATATCTGCTTTAGTATATTCTTTAATGGCTAGAGGTGGTGTGGTTTTAGTTGAGAGATGCCCTACAGGCATCCCGGGTTTTGATGCAATTTCTAAAGGAGGATTTGTAAGAAATAGTGTTAATGTTGTTCTTGGAGGACCTGGAGCTGGAAAATCAACATTTCTCCTTCAGTTTTTATGGAATGGAGTTAATATGTTTGATGAGCCGGGAGTATATGTAAGTTTTGAACCTGATATAGAAAATATTTTTTTAGATGCACTTACTTTTGGATGGGATTTTAAAGATCTTGATAGGTCTGGAAAATGTAAATTTGTTAAGTTTTCGCCTAAAACAAGTATAAGAGATATAAAAGAAGAGCTTACTGCGCTTGTTGCAAAACATGGCATTAAACGAATTGCTCTTGATCCAATAAGTGTTCTTACAATGTCTTTGGGTGCTGATAAAGATATTCGGGGAACAATTTATGAATTGACCTCTTTATTGAAAAGATTAAATGTTACAACTTTACTTGCAGATGAAACTGTTGATGGGGGAACTGAAGAGTTCTCATTAGGTGAGGAAGAGACAAGAACTCAGTTTATGAAATTTCTTTCTGATGGTTTAATTAATTTTTATTCTTCTGGACTTGGGGGAAGTAGTGATAGGGCAGTTAGAATCACTAAGATGAGAAGAACAAATCACTTAAGGGGGCCTATTCCTTTTGAGATTACTAATTCTGGAATTGAAGTTAGCGCACCTAGTCAGAGAAAAAAATAGTTTTTTGGATGGATTTATAAATAGACTGTATTATTGAATTTAATGAGAAAAAGCAAAATAAAGACTATTCAAAAAGCGTTTGGTTCTTTAACAAAATCTTTAGCATGTGCTTCTATTGTAGCTTCGTCTTTTTTTGGCTGTTCAACACTTAATAATAATTTAAAAGTTGAAAACTCAGAAAGATCAGACAATGCTTCTTGGAGTGTTAATTATTTATCTTATTTTCCCAAACTTGAAGATTCTGAAAGAAAAATAGATAAAATTGAAAAAGTTGAATCTAAATTATTTCCTTCTTGGGATAAATTAGAAACTTTTAGTGATTGGAGAGATGATGGAAGACTTGGAAATTTGTGTTTAGCATATAATAAACCGATTAATGATAAATTAAATTGGTATACAAATTTGTACTTAGGTTATGGAGAAATTGAAAATTCTCAGAATTATAGATTTTTAAGACAGGACATTGATTTTATGCGTTTTGCTGTTTCTCCTGGAGTTGGATTAGATTATTATCCCATGGGAAGAACTAACTCTGAAAAAGTTCATGGTAATTCCCTATTAGAAAGAGCTAAATGGTCTGTTAGAAATGCCAAACCTCGTTTTTCTGCTGGTGCAGGTTATGGGTATCAGGAAACTTCTGCAATTCTTTCAGCAACTGGGCCATTAGGGTTAATTAATTTAAGATATGAGGAAAAAGATCATGAGAGATTAGTTTTTCTTTATCCACAATTTTCTGTTGATTTTCCTTTAAATGATTCTAGTACTTTTTCACTAGGGGCTGGAAAATTGTTTGTTTGGAAATCAAATGCTATTGGAAAGGACCTTGAAGAGGTAACTGGTCCTTTTGTGAGCTTTGGTTTAGTGAAAAAATTTAATGTTGGAAGAGATTAAAAGTCAAGATTTATAAAATACTATTTACTATTATTGATATGAAAAAGAAGGTGAAAAAAGAATTTGTTAAGTCTGTTAATGTTGGTAAAAATAATTCTGATAATTTTAAAGGAGTGCGGGTACCTACAGGCATCCCAGGTTTTGATGAGTTGATTGAAGGAGGATTTCCAAAAAATTCTTCAATTTTAATTTGTGGTGGACCAGGAACTGGAAAAACAATTTTTTGTCTTCAATATATAATTAATGGGGCTTTAAAATATAATGAAAAAAGTTTGTATGTTACATTTGAGCAAAGATCAGATGCTCTAAGAGATCAGGCAAAGCAGTTTGGCTGGGATTTGAATAAAATGGAAAAAGACGGAAAAATAAAAATTATGTCTTTTCCTATTGATAAAATAACGAGAAAGATGATTGAAGATATTAAAGCCATTGTTAAAAAAGAAAATATAAAAAGATTAGTTATTGATTCTCTTTCAACACTTGTTGTTAATGCACCAATTTATACAACTCCCTCTGAATTGGCAATTAAAGATGTTGTCGGCGAGAATATTATTTTTTCACCCCCGATTATTGGAGATTATATTGTAAAAAGATTTGTTTATGATTTTATTGATCAGATGAGGGAGCTTGATTGCACTACGTTGCTGATTGGCGAGGCAAGCCAGTCTGGAGAGTTTATCACAAGAGACACTTTAAGTGAGTTTGTCTGTGATGGAGTTGTACTAATAACTTTTGAATCTCTTGGTGGCGACTTTTCAAGAAGTTTAATTGTAAGAAAAATGAGGCAGACAAAAAATGATGAAGATGTTCATCCAATGGAGATAGGTAAAAGCGGAGTTATTATTCACGAAGTAGCTAAGTAGTTTTCCTAACTTATTTTCCTTTAATTTCTTTTTTATCTTTAAAATAATTATAAGACCATTCACAGAAGGGAGCTCCTTTTGAGATACATTGCGTTTCAATGAAGTGACATTTTTCTATGCCAAATTCTTTGTATGTATGGGCTGAGAAAATTCCTCTATAAAATGTGCAAATTTTTTCTTTTTTGCCAAATAATTTTACACCATAATTTATAACTGGATGATTAGTTAAATTAATTAATACCTTATCTTCACTTGCATTCCATACTTTTATTTGCATTTTTCCAAAACCCATTATTTCAAACATTCTTAACATGGAACTCATTTTTTTTGCAAAAGTAGCTGTCACCCAATTAAGCTTTTCAATAAATTCATCAGAAACAATTGTTCCAGCATCATATCCTAGTTGATATAAATATTCATCCCCAAAATCTTCTCCAATTTTTTGAACTATTTTAGCCATAGATCTTGCAGGAAACATAACAAAATCGACTTTATTTAATAATACTGGTTTCCCCCTTTCTATTTTTATGGTCCTGACTAAAATTTTATCCATTAAATTTATCATTTTTTATATTCTAATGTAATTATTTTATTTTTTATTATGGTTTTTAATCTACACTTTTTAAACTCTAAAAAAATATTAACAAATCCACTATAAACTCCTGCATAAAATTCTGGAACTAATGAATTTTCTTTATATAATTCTTCTCCATAAATAATAGATTGGTTTTCTTTTATCTCTATGATTATTTCCTGATTTGGAGTATATTTTTTTATTTCAACTACTCCAAAACCCATTATTTCTATTAAATTAGTTATTGACTGTATTTTTTTTGGGAGAAAATATTTGATCTTTTTGAATATCTCTTGAATTTGTTTTGCCGAATCTTCACCCATTATATATCCTAATTCATAGATGTAATCTTTATTTTTCTTTAAACCTAATTGCTGAATTGTGAATGCCCAAGCTTTTGACCCATACATCGATATTTCGATCCCCTTAAATATCTCTAAATAATTTTTATTAGTTGAAGTTATGATATTCTTTGATATAAGCTCATTTATCATATCATTTTTTTCCATATAATTAAATTAGCAACTAGAATATAAATAACTTTCTAATCTTATGAACAAATTGCAAATCTATGGTATCCTAAAGGTTCATGGGTTAAACTTGTATGGTTCATGCCACATGATTTCATCAGGCCCTTTAGTCTTTCAGGACTTCTATATTCTAAAAACCAATCACCTGTGTATTCAATTATCCATCTTCCTAAATTATCTCCAGATTCCATATTATCTGATGATGCACTTATTATTAATTTGCCATTGTTACTAATTTTTTCTCTTACAGTTTTAATTACTTTCTTTGAGATTAAATCTGGTAATGGACAAATTACTCCAATTAGCATACCTAAATCATATTTTCCATTTTCAATTTTCATTATATCTTCTTCATGAAATTTAACTCTATTATCTAATCCCATTATTTTACTAAGTCTTTGACCTTCTTGAATTGCGCTTTGATCAAGGTCATAACAATCTAATGTTACCCTTTTATCAAAATTTTTCAATGGAACCATAACATCAATTCCTGTTCCAGAACCAAAACTTGCTATTTTAACTCTTCCATTTATTTTTAATTGTTCTTCTATTTGTTCTGGGAATAAAACTTCTGTAACATATTTATATCTTGTATGTAAAGAATGACATGCTTTTAATTTAAGCATATGGAATTCATCTAATTCCTGATCATGTTCTGGAGCCTTTGTTAAATATGTTGGATCTAAAAAATAAACTTTCTGGGGGAATAACCATCCTCCTCTATTTTTTATAATTTCAGCATTTAAGCTACTTCTTTTACTGATTAAACTTAAATTTCTTGCCCTTACCCATGGATCCTGCCAATTTTCTAAATCTATTTCTGGAAGCAATGATTTATATTCTTGAAATAATGGTTCACTATTTATTAAATTACTATTTGCCCAGGATAAGTCTCTTACTCTCTTATTATTTGCCATATTATTATTTGAATTCTTTTACTTTTTAAACCTTTCCATTTGTTACCATTGGTTAGTTAATATAATGTCTGGGCTAAATTGCTACGGGTCGCGTATATCCGGACATATTTAAGGAGATTATAAAATTTATAAAGTATGTTGTGCTCTAGTTATTGTATTAATTTGTATTAATCAGGGTAATTATAGTAATTGCAAGAATTAATATAAAAAAGAAATATAAAAAAGAGGTAAATAAAAAGTAAATAATAAAAATGTTATCGCCATTTCTTCAGAGACTTTTGTTTGTGAATCAGTTTACAATAGCTGACGGCAAGGTTGAGTTGTTGGGAGATAGATATATTATGCTTAATGCTTCTGATCTTTTTAAATTACAGGAGCTTGACAGAACAAAAATGTATTCTATAATGAAAAGTGCTTCACTTAATAATATAAAAGAAATTGTCGAACATGCGCAGGTGTATAAAAGTATGAAAGATCAGTCATTGAGGAATATAGCTGAGTTGAGCAAGAAAATTGGAAAAAGCGACGAGGGTGTGATAATGACTTTGCAGTCTATTTTTGATATTTATGGTCTTGGTAAATTGCATATTCTTGATTTAGATAATAAAAAACAATGTGCATCTTTAAAAATTGAAAATAGCTCAATTGCTCTTGAACAAGTTAAAATGGGAAAGACAAAAACTCCAGCCTGCACATTAACTGCAGGAATTCTCGCAGGAATGTTTACTTATATTTTTAATAAAAGAGTTGATTGCGTTGAGAAAAAATGCATTGGTAAAGGCGATCAAATGTGTGAATTTGAAATTAGATAATTCTAGATTTAAAAAACTTTAAATAACTTAACCACTACATTCACTCATGTATATTGTTAAAAAGATGATTTCTGGAAACGAATATTATTATATTCGCGAGAGTTCGAGAGAGGGAAATAAAATTAAGTCTAAGACTTTGGCTTATGCAGGTAAAACAAAAGAAGAAGCTGAAAATAAACTAAATGAACTGAAAGAAAGGAAAATGGGGGGAAAAATAAATAGTGAAGAAAAGAATATAAAGATAACTAATGAAGAAAAAAGTATGGATAAAGGAAATGAAATTAAACCAGAACTAACTATTGATGAATTAGCTAATTTTTGTAAATCAAAAGGTTTTATTTTCAGAAGTTCAGATATATATGGAGGATTATCAGGATTCTGGGACTTTGGACCTTTAGGTGTTGAACTTTTTAATAATATTAAGTCTAATTGGTGGAATTTTTTTGTAAAAAAAAGAGATAATGTAGTTGGAATGGATGCAAGTATTATCAGCCATCCGAGAACTTGGAAAGCTTCAGGACATATTGCAAGTTTTTCAGACATAGCTGTAATCTGCAAAAAGTGCGGAAAGGCAACTAAAATTGACAAGAGTGAAGTTGGAAAAGTGAATTGTGAATGTGGTGGGGAATATGAAGTTAAAGGAGAATTTAATTTAATGTTTAAAACTTCAATTGGTGCTTTGAATCCTATGGAAGCTTATTTGCGGGGAGAAACTGCACAAGGGATGTTTATGGATTTTAAACTTATCCAGCAGACATCAAGAATGCAATTGCCTTTTGGAATTGCACAGATAGGGAGATGTTTTAGGAATGAGATTGCACCGAGGGATTTTTTATTTAGGAGCCGTGAATTTCATATTGGGGAATTTGAGTTTTTTATTAATCCTGAAGAGTTTAAATGCGATTTACTTACAAAAAATCATTTAGAAGTTAGTTTTAATATACTTGATGCAGAAACTCAGAAGCAGGGTAAAAGTGATTTGAAAGAAACAAATATTGGTGAAATATTAAAAAAAGGAAAACTTGATGAATGGCATGCTTATTGGCTTGCAGAGCAAATTTTATGGTTTAAGAATTTAGGATTGAATGAAATAAAAATTAGAGAGCATACAAAAGATGAATTGTCACACTACAGCTCTGCAACATTTGATATTGATTATATGTATCAGTTTGGTTCAAAAGAAGTTGCCGGAATTGCAAATCGTGGGCAGTATGATCTTACACAGCATCAGAGAGAAAGCAAAGAAAGTATGGAAATATTTGATGAGAAATATAAGAAAAAGGTGATACCTAGAGTTATAGAGCCAACATTTGGAATGGAGCGTGTTTTCCTGGCAGTATTAACTAAATCTTATTTTTATGATGAGAAAAGAGGATATGTTGTGTTAAAGATTCCTGCTAAGCTTGCACCTATTAAAGCTGCGGTTTTTCCAATAATTAAAACTCCTGAATATGATAAAATTGCTTCTGAGGTTGTTGAGAATTTAAGAGAAGACTTTAATATTATTTATGACCGTTCAGGAAGTATTGGAAGAAGATATGCAAGAAATGATGAAATTGGGACGCCAATGTGTATAACAATTGATGAAGAAACACCTAAAGATAAAACAGTCACAATAAGGTGGAGAGATAATGCAGAGCAGGTAAGAGTTAAACTTTCTGAATTAAAAGTGATTGTTGCTAGAGTTATCAACGGAGAGGATTTGATGAAATTTGGAAAACCTGTAAATACAAGAATAAAAGAATAAGAAGAGTAAAAAATAAGAACAATTCTTTAAATAAAAAAATAGATTGATAGGCATTTACTTTATGCCGTTTTACAATCTATTCAAAACTTTATCTTTTCTTTTTTTTCTTAGCCATATTTAATTTCCTCCTTAGTATAAGAAGATTTTTTGTGAAGAAATAAAAGTTTAATGATTTTTTTCATTATTTTTTAAGTTGGAAGTTTTTATTTAAAACTATTCATCTATATATTATTTAAGATGTTTTTGTTTATAAATTTATCTGATTTAAAATCTTTTTTTGATTCCTCAATTTTTATAAACCCTTTTTGTTTTTAATATTTATGACACATAAAGATGACTGTATATTTTGTAGAATTGCTAAAAATGAAATTCCCTCTGAATTTTTATTTGAGAATGATAATTTTTTTGCTATTCTTGATAAAAATCAGGATATCCCCGGACATGCTTTAATTATAAGCAAACAGCATTATACTAATTTAATTGATATGCCGACAACACTTGGAACTGAAATGGCTTCGGCAATAAAAGAAGTTTCTGAAAAGATTCTTAAAAATGGGGCAGAAGGCTTTAATGTTTTTATAAATAATTTTCCTGCAGGCGGGCAGGTAGTTATGCATGTCCATATTCATGTTCTACCAAGAAAAAAAGATGATGATCTAAAATTAATTGGATAGTTGGGGAATTACATCCCCATGGTTATATTTCAAGATTTAATGGCTATTAGAAATGTAAATCTTCAAGACCAATATGGGCATTATATTCTCCTTTTCTTGGAGATACTCCTTCAGTTGGTTTATCATAGACTCTTATTTGTTCTATTCTTTTTTTAATCTCTGGATTATTTTCTAATATTCTGCAATATTCTTCATATCCTGTTTTAAATTCCCTTGATTTTCTTTTCATATATTCAGATATCATGTTTTAATTAATTTGGGTTAATTTTTAAATTTTATTGTATTAAAAATGGCTATACCGAGACTCGAACTCGGGGTCCCTGCCTTATGAGAGCAGTGCTTTACCACTAAGCTATATAGCCATTAGAGAAACAAAGTTAGATGGTTTAAAAATATTCTTCTTTGGTAAATGTTTTTAAAATGGGTTTTATTAGTTATATAATGGCAGTTCAAAATGTGACAGAAATTATTGGCTCAGGATTTGAACAAAGTATTCAAACTCTTGTTGCTGTTGTGGGAATTATATTGGGTATTGCAGGAGTTTATTTAATTTTTTGGATAATAACTGCAGTTATTAATTATAGAAGAAATAAGATTACTAAAGAAATCCTTGAAAATGTAAAAGAGATTAATAGAAAGCTGAGCAAGAAAAAGTGACTATTTTTTAATTAGTTTTATATCAATTGTAGAAATATTAATTTTCTTGTTTTCCTCATTTGTGAATTCTTCTGTATTGATTTTTATTTCATCTTTAAGGACAAGATTATCTTTTTCTTTTACGCTTTTTTTCGCTACTTCTGCAACATCAACTGCTCTTGAAATGAATTTGCCTCTTGCCTTTATTATTACAGAATCATTTTTATCTTCTTTTAATTGCATTACTGTAGCAATTACATATTTCATAAATGGTTTATTACCAATAAAAATTTCATTTGTGTCTGTTCTACCTTTTTCCCCTTTCTTTTTAATATTTGTGCTATCACTCATTTTTTTCTATATTTTTTCTTGGTTTAGGTATATTTCCGGCCCTTTTTATCCTTACAATATATCCTGCAACTTTATTTCTTGTTCCCTTGTCTGGCAAAGTGTACACATCTAAGACTTTTTTATTATGCTTAAAATCTGATGAAAATTCAGAATTAGTTTTTACTAAAGTTCTGGCAGTTCTCTTGATTAATGATGATTTTATTCTTCCCATACTTAAATCTTATCGGCTGAATATTTAAAGGTTGTGGTTATGTTTTCCATAGAACCTGATTATTTAAAGTTTTTGATAAAAAACTTTAAGCCAAGAAAATACTCTGATTCTTGATTTTCTATGTTTAAAGTTTTTGATGTTAAAGTGAGTGGGACACTTAGAATTTTATCGTAACGTTTAAATAATTTCATTTATTGTTGATTATATAATGGCTGGAAATTCAAAAAAACCAAAAACTTTTACCAAAAAGCCCTTAATTAAGGCTATTTTTAGCGGTGAAAATATATTAAGTTCTTCAAAAGAAGCCCGAGATCTTTACAGTCAGAGTTTGTACGGTGAATATATTGACAAAAAAATCCATTATTCTTTAGTTGAAGCATTATATCTAGTTGATAAGATGAAGATTGAAGTGTTTATTAAAACAAAAAAATTAAGTTTTAATTCTTTAATGGAAAAATGCAGATTGATTGACAAGAAGATTCAAACAAAATATATTGTTTATAAAGATTTAAGGAGCAGAGGATACTTACTTAAAACTGCTCTTAAATTTGGGGCAGACTTTAGAGTATATGAAAAAGGCATAAGGCCAGGTAAGGGCGATCATTCAAAATGGATTCTTTATGCTGTTAATGAATCGCAGGAATTGACTTGGCATGAATTTTCTGCTAAAAATCGTGTTGCGCATTCAACAAAGAAAAATCTTCTTGTTGCTGTTGTTGACAGTGAGGGGAGCATTACTTATTATGAAATATCTTGGTTAAGGCCTTAATATTTAGAATTGAAAGGGGGTGTTTATATGAAAAACATGAATAAGAATAAAGCAGGATTGGTTGTAGGAATATTTGTTGCTGCACTGCATGCAGTATGGGCTTTTTTAATTGCAGTTATTCCTGGAACTTTGCAATCATTCTTAGATTGGGTATTTAAGTTGCATTCATTAGAACCGTATTGGAAGATAACTACTTTTGATTTTGTTAATGCAATAATTTTGGTGGTTCTTGGATTTATCTTTGGGTATATATTTGGGTGGATTTTTGCTTGGATATATAACATGATGTCTAAGAAATAATTTAATTTATTTTTTTCTTTTTCTTCTTTTTTACTTAAGAAATGAATTTCTTGCAATAGGAATTTGGAATAATCCCGTGCATTTTTACATGTCAAGATTTTACAATAAACTTTATAATCTTGGTCTTATTGTGATTTTTATGGATAATACCAGAAGCCAAAATCTGGAAACTCAAAAAGAGAGAATAAAACAATTTATTGAAGTTAATGGGCCGAGTCTGCCTGTGCATATTTCGGGCCATTTAAAATTAGATTCAATGATTGCAGGTGCGTTTTTAGCTGATCTATTAGCTGATAAAGAGCTGAAAATAAGCAATTTAAGAGTTGGAAACTCTCCACTTTATTTTTTAAGAGGTCAGGAATTTCAACTAGAGAAATTTGCAAATTATCTTCCTGGAAAAGAGAGAGAAGCTTTTCATTTATTAAAAGAGAATTTGATTTTAAATGATAAATTAATGCTTCCAGCAATAAGAGTTGCTTTAAGGGCAATAAAAGATTATGCTTTGCCTCTTGAATATGGAGATGATTTGTACTGGAGATTTATGAAAGTTAATGAAGGGTTGGCAGTTGAAATGATTAATGAAGGAAAGGCAGATTTCAGACAGCTTCCGGGTATTGAAATTAAAAACTCTCCTGAAATTGTTAAAGAAAATAAAATTGAGATTAAACCATTAATTTCTGTTGAAAAAGTTGAACCTAAAATTGAAGTTCTTGAGATTCCAGTATTAGAAGAGCCTAAATTGGAAGTTCAAGAAATTAAAAAAGATGTGGAAGAAATTAAGGAAGCTGTAAGCTTAGAGAATCCGATTGAAGAATTAAAGCAGGAAAAAGATATTGAAATTATTAAAGAAAATAAAATACGAAAAGTTAAAGTTAAAGAAAAGCCTGAATTTATTAAAATGCTTATTGAGCTTCTTCAGAAAGAAAATTATGCTGTTGAAAATGAAAAATTTAAGAAAAAAGATTATTCTGCAATTTTAGTTGAAAATGGCAAGAGATATTTATGCATTGGAAAAGATAAGAAAGTGATTACTGAGTCCGATATAATGGGCGCAGTTAAATCAGGACAGAAACTTAAAATGCCGGTTGTTTTTGCAGGAAATGGAGAGCCAAATAAAAAAGCTCTTGACTGGATCGAGTATTTTGGCGATATTCTGAAATTTAAGAGAGTTGAGAAAGTGAGTAATATTGTGTAAAGATAATTCTGTAACTACTTTTTAATTAATACAGTTAGAAAGATTTAAATAGTAGTATTTTATGCTGTTTTATAGCATAAAATGATACAAGATAAAAGACCAAAATATAACGATGTAAAAAGCTTTAGGGGGATGCCTGTTGAAGGAGCTATGGAAAGAGCTTTGAAAGAAGCAGAAGGAAGAAATGAAGTTGCAACTCCAACACCGAGTTCTGCAAGTCCGGTGATAACTCCGGTAAATTTTGATCCTTCAAAATATGTAATTCATCCAAGTGCAAATTTGCTTGTTCCAGTTGTTCAATCTTATGGTGGATTTGATTATGAGACAACAATGAAAAAAGTTTATAGTGATGGTTATAAAGTTATGACAATAAAAGAATTTATAGATTATTTTACTGGCATTAAGGACGCTTCTGAAGGAAAATTAAATTTAAGTTATGCAGATGGAACTCAGTTGAATAATAATGAAACAAAAGAACTTTGGGATTTTTTATCATCAACAACAAGAACAAGAGGAAATTGCTGGACATGG
>Ga0172379_10000397_pt1 | contig 111535 bp, 84 predicted proteins | sample GrowelOW334metaG_FD_119756 | JGI IMG/M metagenome (GOLD analysis project Ga0172379, IMG submission 119756) | Groundwater microbial communities from an aquifer near a municipal landfill in Southern Ontario, Canada - Groundwater well OW334 metaG | ecosystem: Environmental > Aquatic > Deep... | reverse complement strand
CATCGCGTGCGGCAGACGCGGCGCCACCCGCGCCGATGTGGAGCAGGCCGCCCGCATGGCCGACGCCCACGCGTTCATCATGCAACTGCCCCAGGGCTACGAAACGCGCATCGGCGAACGCGGCGTCACGCTCTCCGGCGGCCAGCGCCAACGACTCTCCATCGCCCGGGCTTTCGTCCGCAACGCGCCCATCCTGCTGCTTGACGAAGCCACCGCCTCGCTCGATTCGCAGTCGGAAGGGGAGGTTCAGGCCGCCATTGACCGGTTCGCGGAGAACCGGACGGTCGTCTCCATCGCACACCGCCTTTCCACGCTGCGGGCCTGCGACCGCATCATCGTGCTCGTGCAGGGACGCATCGTCGAGGACGGTACCTTCACCGAGCTTCTGCAAAAAGGCGGCGCCTTCGCCGCCATGGCCCAACGCCAAGGCATGCTCTCGACGACCGACCCGGCCTGAACAGCGCACCGCGGTCCGACGCTCAGTTCGCCAGCTTCGCGTAACGCTCCGAGACGAAATCCCAGTTGATCACGCTGTAAAACGCGGCCACGTAATCGGCGCGGCGATTCTGGTATTTGAGGTAGTAGGCGTGCTCCCAGACATCCATCGCCAGCAACGGCACGCGGCCTTTCGAGAGCGGCGTGTCCTGGTTGGGCGACTGCTCGATGACAAGTTGCTTGCCGTCGAGCGAGAGCCACGCCCAACCGCTGCCAAACTGGGTCATGCCGGCCTTGGTGAACTCGGCCTTGAAGTTGTCATAGCTGCCCCACTTCTTCTCAATGGCCTTGGCCAGCTCGCCGGCGGGCTTGCCGCCTTCGTTCTTCTTGAGGCACTGCCAGTAGAGGTTGTGGTTGGCGACGCCGCCACCGTTGTTCTGGACCGCCTTGCGAACGTCCTCGGGCACGGCGGATAAGTCGCGCAGCAGGTCTTCGACGCTCTTGCCTGCGAGGCTGGCTTGGCCGGCAACAGCTTTGTTGAGGTTGCCAACGTAGGTCTGGTGGTGCTTGTCGTGATGGATCTCCATCGTCCGCGCGTCAATGTAGGGTTCGAGCGCATCGAACGCATAAGCCAGCGGCGGCAACGTGAACGGCCCGGCGGGCGTAGCAGCGGCGGCTTGGGCTGGATTGCGCAGCAGCCACGGCAGGGCGGTTGCGACGGTGAGGAGCGCGGTTTTCTTCAGCGCATTTCGGCGTGTCATCATGGTTTTTAATCTCCTTTTTTGGTTTTCGTTGTTTAGACACCGCGAACCTACAACGAAACCGCCAACCTGCAAGTCGAGGGTCCCTGGATGCTTCTTTCCTTCAGCCTCTGATTCAGCCGCATTTCCCTCTTGCGTTTCGCGCGCAGGTCGCGAATCATCGCGGCCCTTTTCGTGGAATACGCGATGAAGCCCAACGCTGACAAATTGAACGACAAGATCAAGCCCGCCAACGGCAAGCCCGCGCCGGCGCCGGAAACGCCTGCCGAGCCGGAGGAGTTGCCGCTGGACCTCCAGCTTCTGGATTTCTGGGATAAGAACAAGAAGCTCGTCATCGCCGCCGCCTGCGCCATCGTCGCGGGCGTGGGCGTTTATCTGGCCGTGGACAGTTGGCTGGAGCAACAGCGCGAGAAGCAGGGCCGCGCGCTGATGAGCGCGAAGGTGGACAAGGATTTTGTTGCGGTGGCCAGCCAATTCCGCGGCGAGAACACCGGCGCGTTTGCGCTGTTGCTGCTGGCGGACCAGCAATACCAGGACGGCAAATACAGCGACGCGGAGAAAACTTATCAGCGGTTTGCTGACGAATACCCGAAGCACCCGATGCTCGACTCGGCGTTCTACGGCAAGGGCGCCGCCCGCGAGAGTCAGGGCGATTACGCTGGCGCCATCAACGCTTACCAGCGCACGACGGAGACGCCCAACGCCACGCACCTGTTCGACGCCCGGATGGCCGTCGGCCGTTGTCTGGAGGCCCAGCAACAGTGGAAGAAGGCCCGCCAAAGCTACGAAGACCTCATCGCCGCCTCGCCCAATTCCCGATGGGCCGAGCGCGCACGCAACCGGATCATCACCTTGGACCGCGAAGCCCGCGCTCGCGGCGAGTCGCTGGCGCCGCCGGCCAAGCCCGGCAGCGCTTCGGCGGTGATTCCTCAGGTCTTGCTGCCGGCGACGCCCGCAACGCCGGTGACTCCGGTCGCGAAGCCACCGACGCCAGCGCCTGCGAAGAAGTGACGCGCCGTTGGTGGCGCGCAACTTTTTCGGGTGGGCGGCGTTGGTTCATGGTATCGCTTTGACCCGAATTTCAGAACCGACTATAGTGGGCCGCTGTCGTGGATAAAGTTGTAACCAAACCTGCAGCCTTGAACTTGCGCGAACTGCTCCAGTCGCTGGCGCCTCTCACGCCGGAGGAGATTGACCGCATTTTCGCGGAACGCCAGCAGCAGCCGGGCAAGTCGCTCGTGGAGATCATCGTCGCCACGCACAAGGTGAAGGAGGAACCGTTGCTGCGTGCGATCGGCGCGCGGCTCGGCCTGCCGTTCGTCCGCTTGGCGGACATGGAGCTAGAGCACACCGTCACATCCAAGCTGCAACCCAAGGTTGTCTTCCAACACGTGGTGGTGCCGATCAAGGCAGAGAACGGCACTCTCTGCATTGCCACCTGCGACCCGTTCAACGAAGCCGCTCGCAGCGCCATCGGCTGGCTCACCGGCCAGCGCGTCGAGTTGGCGCTGGCCACGCGCGAGGAGATCGAGAAGGCGCAGAAACGTTACTACGGCGTCGGCGCCGAGACGCTCGACCAGATGCTCGCCGCCGGCGGCATCATTGACATTCCCGCCAATGAGCGGATCAACATCAGCGACATTGACGAAGCCTCGCAGGAAGCCAGCGTGGTAAAGTTCGTCAACCAGATCATCGCCGAGGCCAAGCGCGACCGCGCCACGGACATTCACGTCGAGCCAATGGAGGAGGACCTGCGTATCCGCTACCGCATTGACGGCGTGCTGGTGCAAGTGCCGGTGCCGGCGGTGCTGAAACGGTTTCAAGCCTCCATCATCAGCCGCGTCAAGGTCATGGCCAACATGGACATCGCCGAAAAGCGGCTCCCCCAAGACGGCGCGATCAATCTCCGCGTCGGCGGCGAAGAGGTGGACATCCGCGTCTCCACCATCCCCAGCATCCACGGCGAGAGCGTCAGCATGCGTTTGCTCAGCCGCAGCACGATGTTGCTCGGCCTCGACAAGCTCGGCATGGCGGCCGTGGACGAAAAGATTTTCCGCCGGCTGATCGAACGTCCGCACGGCATCATCCTGGTCACCGGCCCGACCGGCAGCGGCAAGAGCACGACGCTCTACGCCTGCCTCAGCACGATCAACACGATTGATCAGCGCATCATGACCGTCGAGGACCCGGTGGAAAACCAGCTTCGCGGCATCATCCAGATGCAGGTGCGGCCGGACATCGAGCTGACGTTCGCGCGCGGCCTGCGCCACCTGCTCCGCCAGGACCCGGACGTGATTATGATTGGCGAGGTGCGCGACCTGGAGACGGCCGAGATCGCCGTGCGCGCGTCGCTGACGGGCCATCTCGTTTTCGCCACGCTCCACACCAACGACGCGCCAAGCGGCTTCACGCGGCTTATTGACATGGGCATCGAGCCGTTCCTCATCACATCGTCCATCGAAGCCATTGTCGCCCAGCGGTTGCTGCGCACGCTCTGCCCCGCCTGCAAGACCGAGGACAAGCCGAGCGAGGATCTGATGGAGCGGCTCGGCAGCGAGAACGAAAAATACCAGCACACGAAATTCTATCGCGGCGTCGGCTGCGAGGAATGCCGCCGCACCGGTTACCAAGGCCGGACCGCCATCTACGAAATCATGCTGATGAGCGAGGCGCTGCGACCGTTGGTGGTGGACCGCCGTCCCGCGGCCGATCTGAAAAAAATGGCCGTCGCGCACGGCATGAGAACACTGCGCGACGACGGCATGCGCAAGGCGGCGCTGGGGGTCACGTCGCTGGAGGAAGTTCTCCGCATCACGCAGGAAGACGAGGCTTACTCGGACGAGTAGTTCTTCGCAGCCGAAACTTTTTTCCGATGCCAGATTTCTCCTACAGTGCGCGCAGCAAGAGCGGCGAGGCGGTCAGCGGCCTGCTGACGGCGGCGGACCGCAAGGCAGCGCTCACACAACTGGTCGCGCAAGGTTACTTCCCCATCAGCGTGGACGCGGCGGCGCAGAAACAAAATGCCCCCGCCCGGTCCTCGAAAGCGAAGGAAGCGACGCCGGCGGCCAAGCCGGGCGACGCGGCGGTCAAGAAAGTCCGCGTCAATTCCCGGCAGGTCATGTTGTTCACGCAACAGCTCGCCAACCTCCTCAAGAGCGGCATGAGCCTGAAGCAGGCGCTGGAAAGCCTCACCCGCCAGCAGAAGAACAAGTCGCTCGGCCCGATCCTGGAGCAGGTCGGCGAGGAGATCGTCCAAGGCTCCAACCTCTCCGACGCGCTGGCGCGGCACCCGAAGATTTTCACCCGCTTCTACACCAACATGATCCGCGCTGGCGAGCAGAGCGGCGCGTTGCCGGAGGTGCTGAGGCGGCTGACCGAACACTACGAGCGTCTCGCCGACATCCGCGAGAAGGTCACCTCCGCGTTGCTGTATCCGGCCATCATTCTCGTCGTGGGCATCATGGTGGTATTCATCTTCATGGTGTTCCTGCTGCCGAAGTTCACGCAGATGTTCCAGGACCTTGGCACGACGCTGCCGTTGCCAACGCGCATGTTGATCGCCACCGGCAATCTCGCCAGCAACATCTGGTTCCTAGGCGGGATGGCGGCGGTCATCGCCGTCATCGTGCTCGCTTACAGACGCGCCATGCGGACCGTCGAGGGCCGGCTGATGCTGGACCGGTGGAAGCTGCGCATCCCGCTGGCCGGCAACACGCTGAAAGCCGCGTTCTTTGCGCAGTTCAGCCGCACGCTGGCGACGCTGCTGGGCAACGGCGTGCCGGTGCTCACCGCGCTCAAGATCGCCGAGGACACGATGACTAACCTTGTCATCGCTCGCGAGATTGCCAAGGCCCGCGAGCGCGTCACCGACGGCACCACCATTTCCGCGCCGCTGGCGGCCGGCCAGATTTTCCCGTCGCTGCTGATTGACATGCTGGCGATCGGCGAGCAAACCGGCGACATGCCGACGGCGCTCAACAACGTTGCCAGTTTGTATGAACAGGAGCTGACGCAGGATGTCAAACGCTTCACCACATTGCTGGAGCCGGCTGTCATCGTGCTGATCGCGCTGGTGGTCGGCTTCATCGTGTTCAGCGTGCTTAGCGCCGTCATGAGCATCACGTCCGGATTGAATCGTTAAACAGGAGACAATAGAGATGAAACTGAAATTGCAGAGGCGTTCGGGCTTCACCCTCATCGAAATCATGCTGGTCATCGCCATCATCGCCCTGCTCGTGGGCACGGTGATCGTCAACATCGGTCCGCAGCGGAAAAAGGCCTACATCACCGCCACGCAGAACCAGATCAACTCCTACAAGATGGCACTGCAAACCTACAGCCTCGACAACGGCATCTACCCCACCACCGACCAGGGCTTGCAGGCGTTGATCGCGCCGCCCACCAGCGAACCGGTGCCAACGAAGTGGCACGGCCCCTATCTCGAACCGGCTGTCATTAAACCCGATTCGTGGAACCGGACCTACATCTACGTTTGTCCGGCGCAACAGAATCCCGATCCCGAAGGCTTCGACCTCTCCAGCCCCGGCCCCGACGGCCGCCCAAACACGGATGACGACGTTGTGAGCTGGAAGTGAGAGGCGTAATGCGTAAAACGTAATGCGTAATTCGGACGCAAATGATGAGTGGCTCACCGCTCGCAGTTTTCAATCGCGCGTGCGGCACTGCCGCTTGCAGCCAGCGCAACCGGTTTCCTCACGCCTTACGCGCCCTTCATCCCGCCGCGCGCCTCGCTCGTCACGTTTCACGTTTCATGTTTCATGTTCCGGCTTCACGCTGATCGAAACGATAGCGGTGATCGTAATCATCATGCTGGCGGTCGGTGTAGGCATGCCGACGTTCTTGCGGACCTATCGCAGCGAAGTCCTGCGCAGCGAGACGAGCATGCTGCGGTCCACCATCCAGCACGCGCGCTACCAGGCGATCGTCCGCCAGCACGCGATGTCGTTGAACATGGATCTCGCGCAACAAACTTACTGGATTGAAATGCCGGACATCGTCGAAACCAACATGGTGTTGCAGGTGCTGAGCCTGAGCACCAACGCACTGGCTTTCACCGACGGCACCGTGCCCGAAACCACCCTGATGACCAACGACCTCTCCACCAACGCCGTCATCGTCGCACTGCCCACCTCGACCCGCCACGAGATGGTTTCACCGGCGCGCCTCGTGCAACTGGAGGCCGCCGACGGCGTCGTGACAGCCAGCGGCACCGCGACGGTCACGTTCTATCCCAACGGCGCCTGCCAGGGCGGCGTCATCACGCTCGGCGGCGACGGCAACGACACGACCGCGATCGAACTGGACCCGTTGACGTCGCTCTCAAAGCTGCTGCCTAGTGCACCCATGAGATGACACGCCCATGCGCCGCGCTTCATGTTTCACGTTTCACGTCTTTCGCTCCGGCTTCACGCTGCTGGAAGTGATGCTGGCTGTGGCGATCGTCGGCACGGCGCTATTCACCATCGCGATGGCCATCGGCCGCTGCACCGACTCGGCCAAGAACGCCAGCAACTACACCGTCGCGCACGACTTGGCGGAGATGAAGCTGCTGGAGTTCAGCAACCCGACCAACTTTACGGTGGGCATCACCACCGGCGATTTCGGCGATGGCTTCCCCAACTTCCAATGGCAGCGCGAGATTGTCATGGATGAGAGCCAGCTCGAATCGCTGTTTAAACAGGCGCTCACCATCAAATGGCGGGAGCGGAACCGGGAATATGACGTGACGTTGAACACGTTTCTCTACAATCCCAGCGCCACCTCCAACACCATGGGCAATGCCCTCGGCCCCAGCAACAGCGGCAGGGCCACCGCCGGAGGAAGCTGATGAGCGGACACGGACTGAAGTGTTGGAGTATTGGAGTGTTGGAGTGTTGGGGACTCCGATGGCGGAAATTTGTTTTCCACCGCAAGACTCCATCACTCCATCACTCCATCACTCCATTTCTCCGGGGCGGCGGCTTCACGCTCATCGAGTTGCTGCTGGCGACGGCGATCATGGCGAGCATCCTGGCGGCGGTGTTGCTGACGTGGAACACCGGGCTGGCGGCGCTGAAACGGAGCCGCGACCTGACGGAAAACCTCCAACGCCAGCGATCGCTGATGGATCTCGTGTCGCGTTCGTTCCGCACGGCGATCTTCTCACAAGAGAACGCCACCTGGTATGTGTGGGACACGCAGGACAACGGCGACGGCGACTCGGTCAGCTTCGTCGCCACGGACGTGCCGGCGGTGGGCACGCCGGCGGCGTCAGGCGGCGTCCCGCAACGCATCCAGTTCTCGCTGGAGCCGGACGAGAGCGGCCAACTGGCGATGATGGCGCGCGCGAAGAATTTCCTGGCCGCGGACGTGGATACCGCGGGCCAGACCATCCGGCTGGCCAACTGGGTGAAGAGCTTCAACATGCGCTACTATGACGCGCCCAACGACCAATGGCTGGACACATGGGACGATGCCACCACCATGCCGGGATCCCTTGAGATGACCATCACCATGGCCAGTTCCAATCCGAACCAGGCGGACGTGACGCTGGTGAAGAGCATTGATATCCCATGCACGGCCTCGGCGCAGATCGGCACCGTGCCGATGGGGTCGAGCAGCGGAACGGGATCCGGCCGGTCTTCGTCGGGCGGACAATCCGGCAGGTCGTCCGGCGGATCCAGCGGTGGCACGGGTGGCGGACGCAGCAGCGGCAGTTGAGGTGCGAAAATGAACAGCAGCGGTTTCAAACTTCAGCAGCAGGCAGGACGCCGTCACGGCGCGATTCTGATCGTTGTGCTCTGGGTGGTGCTGCTGCTGTCGCTGATGGTCAGCACGTTTGCGTTCACAATGCACATTGAGACGCGACTGACAAGTTATCACAACCGCGAGTTGAGGGCGAAGGCGATGGCGATGGCGGGCATCGAATTCGAGAAGGCGTTGCTGGCGGCGAAAGTCAACAAGGCCGGGCAGGTCAACAGCTCCGACGGTTCGGTGCGCCAGTTCTCCTCAACGGCCGCCGATTATTACATGGAACCGTGGCGCAACAACCCCGATCTGATAGATCGCGCGATCACCGGCAACGCGGAGGACGGCACTTTCACCGTGCAAGTGGTGGACGAGCAGTCCAGGCTCAACGCCAACGTCATTACACCGGAGCAGTGGAAGACCCTGTTGCGGCTCAGCGGCGCGGACACGGAAACATCCAACATGATTGTTGACTCCATCGGCGACTGGATAGACAAAGACAGTGCGAGCAAACTAAATGGAGCCGAAGACGATTATTATATGGCATTGTCGTCCGACCAGGGCGGGCCATACCATTGCAAGAATGCATCGCTGGATAGAATCGAAGAACTGCTGCTGATTCGGGGCATGACGCCGGATATTTTTTACGGTCATCAAGGACAGTCGGCGACGGAGGCCACCTACACGGGCCTCGCACAGTTCCTGACCACGCTGCCTTTCATTAAGATCAACGTGAACACTGCCTCCAGCCAGGCGCTGCAATGCGTCCCCGGCGTCACCGCCCAACTAGCCGAGCAACTCATCCGCTACCGCCAGGGCGACGACGGCATTGATGGCACAGACGACGACAAGCCTCTCCAGGACGCCGGCGCCATCGCCAACGTCTGGAGCGGCACCATGTCCCGCAACGAAATGCGCGCACTCGCCAATTACCTCGACGTGTCGAGTTCCTTCTTCACCATCTACTCCACCGGCGCCGTCGGCAACGTCCGCCGGATGATCGTCGCCACCCTCTTCCGTAACACCGACGGTAGTTTCTCAACCATCAGTTGGAACGAATTGACGCCGCGCTGACATGCACCGATGAAATCGAAGGCTCCACATCGTCTTGGCATTGCGTTCAGCGCCGCGGGACTCGAAGTCGCCGAAGTCTCGCACGACGTCGGGCGTTTGTGCATCGTGCGCTGCGAGACGTTTGCGGCTCCAGCGACCCCGACCAACGGTGACAAGGCCGCATCGGCTGGCCCGGCCTGGCCGGTCGAGAAACTGAAATCGTTCAGGCCAGCCGCAGTGCGCGGCGTGCCGGTGTCCGTCGGCCTGCGTTCGGTGGATGCGTTTTGCCGGCTCGTGACGCTGCCGACTGCTGCCGAAAGCGAGCTGCGGCCGATGTTGGAGATGCAACTGGAAAACCTGTCACCATTGCCGACCGAGCAGGTGGTGTTCGGCTTCGAGGTCATCCGCAAGACGGAAAAACAGTCGGACCTTCTTGTGGCAATTGCGAGGCGCGAGGCGGTGGTGGAACGGCTAGAACTGCTCCGCCAAGCGGGGTTCGTCGTCGAAACACTCGACCTCGACGCACTGGCGCTGTTGGATTTCCTCTGGCACGAGAAGCCGCTGCACGACAAGGAACTGGCCGGGCTGGCGTTGGTGATTCTGGAAGGCGACACGGCGACGCTGCTGCTGGTGCATGACAAACAGCCGCATTCGATCATGGCGGTGCCGTTGGGCGGCGAGGTGTCGCTGGAGGATGCGGCTGGGCAGATAGCCGGCGCGCTGCACCTGGCGGAGACTGCGGTGCAATCGTCGCAGCCCGAAGCAGCCTGGCCGGTGGTGCGCGTGTTGCAGCGCTCCGCCGAGGGCACCCCGGGATCCAAGCTGGACCTGCAAGCTCTCGCCGCCGCTCTGGCTGATCGTCTCGGGGTGAAATGCGAACCGCTGGAGCTGAGCGAGCGGCAACGCGCGGGCCTCGGCGCGGTGGGCCTTTGTGTGCGCGCCGCATCGGGCCGCGCGCGGATGAACCTCGTGCCCGCCGAGTATGTCTCGGAACGCCGCCGCCTCGTGCGCAAGCGGCAGTTCAAGCTGGCGGCGATCGCGGTGGCGGTGCTCTACGGCCTGATCATTGCGGCCGCCGTCGCCGGCTTCGCGTATCAGTTCAACCAGCTCGGCAGCCTGGAAGCCGAAGCCGACGACCTGAAGGTTCCCTATGATCGCGCCTGCGCGTTGCGGGACGATGTGCGCGTGTTGCAGGAATACGTCAGCAACCGCAGCGCGCCGCTGGAGATTCTGGACGAACTACAGAAGCTGAAGCCGGACGCGGTGTGCCTGACGGAGGTCCATTTCACCGACGGCGAGCAGGCGTCGCTCAGCGGTTACGCGTCGTCGGCCTCCGTCGTCAGCGAATTCGAGGCAAAGCTGCAAAAGTCGTCCTTCTTCCCCGGCGGCACGGCGCTCTCGCCGCTGACCAACCAAAAGATGGCCGGCAACGTGGTGGTGCGGTTTACCATCCAGTGCAAGATCAAGAAGGCGCCGAAGCACGAAACGGCCGGCGGGCGCCGCCGTCAGCGGTAACCAACACGGAACACCATGGCACTCTCTCAACGAGAAAAAATCCTGGCCGGCGCATCCGCCGCGGTGGTGTTTGTGTGCTTGAACTGGTTCGCCATCGGCCCAGCCCTCGACAACTGGCGGGAGACGGAGGAGAAACTTTCCCAGACCCGGCTGAGGATCAAGGGCTACCAGACCGCGTTGGCGATGGAGCCGCAGTGGCAAGCCCAACTCCGCGAGTTGCGGACGCGCTTGCAGCAAAGCGACCCCGGTCATGGCGGCGTGGACGTCATCCCGCGCATCGAGAGCGTCGGCAGCCAGTTGGGATTCAACTTCAACCAGCGCACGCCGTCGGCGCCGGTGGATCGCGACCGTTACACCGAAAAATCGGCGACGTTCACCTACCAGTGCCAGTGGCCGGGCCTGATCCGGTTCCTGTTCACGCTGACGAAGCAACCGGAAATCTACCGTGTCACTTCGCTGCGGTTGCGCGCCGAGTCCAGGGACCCGAACCAGCTTGCCGGCGACATGACCATTGTCACCTATTACCTCACTGGCAACGAAGCCCGCGCGGCGCGCAAGAAACCCGTGGACACGCCCGCGCCGGAGCGACAGGATAAACCGTGAATACCGCTGCGAGATGAACATGCCTCCCATGGCGAAACAACGACGGAAGCGCAAGATCGCGACGCGATGGCTGGCTGCCATGAGTGGCGGACTGCTTGCCGTGCTTGCGATCGCTGTGTCAGCGCAGACCAACGTCCCGGTGGTCGTGGCATCGTCAACCAACGCCGTGCCCGCCACCGTGTCACAAACCAACGTCATCAGCCAGACCGCGACGGCAGCGACGGACTCCACTAACGTTGTCTCGCTCGTCGAGACGCTCCAGAACGATCCGGGATTCCAGTCCTACACCAACCTTCTCGAACACTCGCTCTTTGTCCCGGTTTCCGAAATCGGCGGCAGCAGCGGCGCGGGCGACACCGGCCCAACTTTCGCCGGCGGCTTGCGCCTGACCGGTTTCTTTGTCCGCGGCAAGCTGATCGAGGCCAGTCTTGAAGATCGCAACGAGCCTGACAAGAAACTGTTCGTCAAGGCGGGTGACATAATTGCCGACACGGAAATCAAGGTTGTCGGCTTCGACTTGCGCGGCCGCGCCGTGTTGCTGAAGAAAGGCGACGAGGAAGGCCGGCTCGAATACGAGAGCGAGACCATGCCTTCGCCGACGATGGGAAAACCCGGCGCTCCGGGCATGCCCGGCGTCCCCGGGCCGCCGGGCACGATGATGCAGCGGCCCGGCATGCCACCAATGCCTCCGCAACCCGGCATGCCCGCCGCCGGCGCGCGAAACACCGTTACCAGCTCAAGGACCGCGACTCCGGCTGTAGCCGCCGGTGGTGGCGATGACGCAAACCGGCAGGCGTCGCGAAGACAGTCGCGGCAGCAGATGATCGCGCGACTGCAACAGACGCTGCAAAACACCCCCGATCCGGCCGCGAAGCAGCGGTTACAGAATTACATCCAGATGCTGGAGAAAGCCAACGCCCAGGAGTAAACCCGCGACGGCTTCAAAATCGGAAAATGAAAACGAAACAACATACTTGGAAGACGGTTTATCGTCCGGTAGCTTCCCTGTGCGTTGCCAGGTCAACTTAGGAAGAAGTTTGCTCATGAAAACTTGGTTGTTAGTAGCGCTTGCGTTCCTGTGCTCCGTCAGCGCACGGGCGCAGCAGACTCCGGGTGCGGACGCCGCCAAGGCGACGATCCGTATTCGCGCCAGCGACTTGTTGCGGCAACCTCCCAACGGCAGCAAGACAGTCGTTGTCGCTGCCGCCCCGCAGACGACTGCCGCGCCAGCCCCGTCATCAACGGCCCCCACTCCTGTCCCGGCCGCTCCGCCGCCCACAGCGTCTGCCGCTCCGCTGCCGGGGCCGGCTCCCGTCCAACCGCCGATGCCGCCGTCCGCGCCGCCAACGGCTGCTACCGCGCCCGCAGCCGGCACGAACACCGTGGCTGCCCCCGACCCCAACGCCAAGCAGACGTTCCAACAGAGCACCCTCACCGGCGACGAGCCGATTGAATTCGACTGGATGAACGCCGACCTCTCACAGGTGCTCTCCAAATACAGCGAGCTGACCCATCGCAGCGCGATTATGCAGCAGGGTATGCAGGGCATGATCACCTTCCGCTCCTCCGGTCCGCTCAGCACCGAGGAAGCCATCGGCGCGCTGGAGAGCGTCATGCTCGTCAACGGCTACGCCGTCGTCCCCATGGGCGACAAGTTTTTCAAAGTTGTGGCGTCACCCTACGGCCCGCAAGAAGGGTTGCCGGTCTTCACCGAGGACGCGAAGATGCAGCAGTTCGACCGGCTGGTGGCGCAAGTGGTGCGCGTCAAATTCCTCGACCCCACCGACGTGGCACGCGCGCTCGGCGGCAGCAGCCCTACTGGCGCGCCCATGCCGGGCGCTCCGCAAGCTGCTGGCGGCGGTGCCAGCGGCCGCGTCTTCATGCATCCTTACGGCCAGATCATTCCGTTGCCGCGCTCCAGCGCTCTCTTGTTGATTGACACCGCGCTGAACGTCTCGCGCCTGAAGCAGATCATCGAATACATGGACACCACCAACGAGACGAAGATGGAAACACGCGTTTATGTTTTGGAGAACGCCGACACCACCGCCGTCTATGGCATTCTCCAGCAACTGATTGCTGCCGACCAGGGCACCGGCACGCCGGGCCAGACGGGCCAGATCATGCCAACGTCGGGAGCGGTGGGCATCTCCTTGGGCCGCAGCCGGCCCAGCGTCGCCTCCATCGAAGAGACCGTCATCATGGGCCGTGTTCTCATCAATTACGACCTGCGCACCAACGCCCTAATCCTCATCACACAGGAGACGAACTTTACGTTCTTCGAGAAAATCATCAAGGCGTTGGACGTGAAGACCAACCAGGATTTCAAGACGCGCGTCTTCTTCCTCAACTACGCCGACGCCGCGGACATGGCCAACATGCTCTATCAGTTGGTCCAAGGCGCAGCGCCGACGGCCGTCGGCGGACGGGCTGGTGGAACGGCCGGCTCGCCCTACACCAGCCGCGCCGGCACCGCCACCGGCGGCCGCACCACCGGCTTGGGTGGCAGCACCAGCGGGGCGCGCAGCGGCACCAGCGGGGCGCGCGGCAGCGCCACCGGCAGCCGCACCGGCAGCCGCGCCAGCACCAGCTCCCGATCCAGCGGGGCGCGACGCGCCACGACCTCGCGGGCCACGACCACCGCCAACCGAGCCACGACACCCACCGTGCCGGGAACGACTGGCGCTGCCGGAGCCAACGTGCCGCAGCAGTTGATTGAGATCATCCCCGACGAGCGCAACAATGCGCTGGTCATCTTCGCGCCGGAGCAGGACCTGGAATCCCTTGCCGATGTCATCAAGCAACTCGACGTCTTCCCGCCGCAGGTGGCCATTGACGTGGTCGTGGCCGAGGTGAGCGTGGATGACAATACTTCGTTCGGCGTGGACATCTTCCAGAAGGCGTTGACCACTCCTTCCCGCGCGGGCGCCGGCGTTTCCTCGCCCGACGGCGGCGGAATCCCAGGTGGCAGCGGCACCAACGCCCTCTCGCGGTTGCTCGATCCGCGCTCCCTTACCAGCCCGCAAGCGTTGGCGGGCGCCGGGCTGACGGGCGGGCTGACCTATTTTGCCAGTTTCTTTGGCAACGATCTGCGCGCCGTCATCACCGCGCTGTCACAAGACAGCAAATTCAAGGTGCTCCAGACGCCGCACCTCTACACCTCCAACAACCAGGCGGCGCGCGTGTTCGTCGGCGAATCGCGTCCCATCGTCACCTCCACCCAAACCACGATCAACAGTGACCAAACGCGTTCGAACTACGAGAACGTGGACATCGGCGTCGGCCTGGAAGTCACGCCATTGATCAACCCCGACGGCGTCGTCACGTTTAACATCTACCAGACCGTGGATGACGTGAAAACCACCGTGCTCATTGACAACAACGAGGTGCCCGTCCTGAGCCGCCGCGAAGCCGAGGCGGTGGCGGTGACCTGCAAGGACGGACAGATCATCATCCTGGGCGGCCTGACCACCAACAACCGCAGGCAGACGGTCAACAAGGTGCCGGTGGTTGGTGACATCCCACTGCTGGGCTATCTCTTCAAGAAGACGGTTTGGACTGATGCGAAGACCGAGCTGGTATTTTTCCTGCGGCCCAAAGTGATCCGCACCATCGAGGAAGCGCAACGATACACTTGGGGCCGGCTTGAGAAGAGCAAAGACCTGCGCACCATGCCAATCCGCGACGTGGAAGGCTACAGCCCGATGCAGGACAAACGCCTCAACGAGAAGCTCAAGGCGATTGACCGCTTCGACAAGAGCGACAAATTCTAGTTTGGAACGTCCTCCGGCGCGGCGGACAGACGCACGCTGGGATGGCGAGCGGCGCCGGGCGAGAAATCTTGGGAGTTGCTGGAAACAAAGCCATGCCGATGCCGACAGATATACCAGACAGCCCGAGCGGCGCGCCTGCGCCGTTCGATCTGCTGGAAGGCTTCTCCGCCGAACAGGCGGCGCTGCTTCGCTCCAGGCTCACCTCCCTTTCCATCCAGGCCGGCGGGCTGTTCATCCGCGCGGGCGAACCCGGCGATTGTCTTTACGTCGTCCGCAGCGGCGAGGTCGAAGTCGCCGCGCCGCCGGCGGCCGCCGGCGGCGCGCGAAAAGTGCTCGCCCGGCTCGGCCCAGGCCACGTCGTCGGCGAGATGGCGCTGCTGAACCGCGAGCCGCGCAACGCCGACGTGATCGCCGCCACCGATTGCGAACTGGACCGGCTGTCCGCGGTGGATTTCGAATCGCTCTGCGCCCAAGTGCCCGTGCTGAAACTGGTCCTCACGCGACTGGTGGCGCACCGGCTGAGTTGGTCCGGCAGCGACGTGCTGGCGCGGCGCATCGGCTCCTACACCGTCATCGCCCCGATCGGCGAAGGCGGCATGGCGTGGGTCTATCGCGCCGTCTGCAACACCGCGCCTGCGGACGACCCGGAGCGCCGTGTGGTGGCGCTGAAGATGCTCCCGCACTCGCTCGTCACCCGGTCCGGCTTCCTCGAACAGTTCCGCCAGGAAGCCAGCGTCATGACCGGCTTGCGGCACGAGAACATCGTCTCCCTTTACGAAACCATCGAAACCTACGGCACCATGTTCCTCGTGCTGGAATATGTGCAGGGCCGCAGTCTGCGCGACTGGGTGGAAAGCCGCGGCAAGTTCGCCCCTGACAATGTGTGGGACATCGCCTGCGGCGTCACCCAAGCCCTGTGCGCCGCCCATGCCCGCGGCGTCATCCATCGAGATGTGAAGCCCGACAATATCATGGTGCGCCACGACGGCGTGGTAAAACTTATGGACTTCGGCATCGCTGTGCCTGTCAGCGGCCCCACGGTGGACCTCGGCGGCGTGGCCATCTCGCCGCGCTACGGCGCCCCGGAGATTTTCGCAGGCGAACGCGGCGACCCGGCCGCGGATTTCTACAACCTGGGCATCATGCTCTACGAGATGGTCGCGGGCCGCGCCCCGTTTACCGCCGACACCTACGAGGACTGGGCAGAGATGCACCAAACGACCATGCCACCGCCTCTGCGCCAGTATTGTCCCAACGTGCGGCCGGATCTGGAGGCACTGATCACTGCGGCACTGATCAAGGACCCCGCCGAACGCTGGAAGGCGATCGCGCCGATGCTGGACCGGCTGTCGGTCAAGACGGTGGTGCAGACAACGGCGTCGTTCGTCGGGTCGCGGCTGCGCATCCGCCCGACGGAAGGCGGTGGCCATGCCGTGAGCACCGAACCTCCCCACAGCCAGCCGGCCGCCAAGCCGCCGGCGATGATCGCGCTTTGGATCCGGTTCCCCGGCGAGCCGAAGGAGCGCGCGTTTCTGATGACCCGGCCTCTCGTCATCGGGCGCGATGCGCCGGCCGACATCCTGATCGCTGACGTCATGGTGTCGCGCCGCCACGCTGAGTTCTCCATCACGCCGCAGGGTCTGCATATGCGCGATCTCGGTTCCAGCAACGGCTCGTTTGTCAACGAGCAGCAAATCACGGAAGCCAATTTGATCCAGGGCGACCAACTGCGCGTCGGCTCCACCCTGCTCACCTTCGAACGAGAAAGCCCGACCGGCATCCACTTCAGCATCGCCTCGTGCGCGCAACTTCCGGCCGGCGATACGGGCAATGTCAGCGATCGGCCGCGCCCGGAAGTGGGGGCGTGAACTTCCGCAAATACTTCAGCGCCACCGCGAAATCCTTCGGCAGCGGCGCCGTCAATTCGAGCCGCTGGCCGGTGACCGGATGCGTTACCGCCAGCCGCTCCGCGTGCAACGCCAGCCGGCCCAGCAACGGATGCTCCGCCGTCCCCGCGCGCAGCTTGTAGCCGGGCTTGAGCTGCGACAGATACAACGCGCTCCGCTCGCCGTCGCCGTAAACCTTGTCGCATAGGATTGGATACCCCGCGTGCCGCAGATGCACGCGAATCTGGTGCGTCCGTCCCGTCTCCGGCTCGCAAGCGACCAGCGTGCAACTCAGGAAGGGCATGCTCTCCCGCTGCCCGCGCAGCGCCCGCAGCCGGAATCGCTCCAGCACGCGGAACCGCGTCAGTGTTTGTTTGCCACCATGCCGGCGCTCGATCTGCACCCACGGCCGTGACGGATGCGGGCCGAGCTTCAGTTCCACCTCGAACACGTCCTCCGCCGGCTCGCCTTCCACCAGCGCCACGTAGGACTTGCCGACGGTCCGGTCATTGAACTGCTTGGCCAGCTCGCGCAGCGCCTCGCGCGTTTTCGCCAGCAGCAACACGCCGCTCGTGTCGGCGTCGAGCCGGTGGACGTTGGCGAGCATGGTCAGGCCGCGCTCGCGCACCCACGCCGCGCCCGTGTCGAGCGCGCGCCGGACGCCGGACATGAGGTTCGGCTTCGCCGGGTCGTAAGTGTCGGGCGCAATCATCAGCCCGCTGGGCTTGTCCACCGCCAGCAGCGCGTCGTCTTCGTAGAGCACCGGCAGTTCCACCGAAGCGCCGGGCGCCAGCGGCAATCGAAAGCTGTTCATCGAGTTACTCATCGTATTTCACATGTCTCATCTTGCAGTCACAAAACCGTTGACCTAGATTCTCCGGCCCACGTTATGGAACAAAACAGGAACGAGCAAGACGTATGATCATGCCGCGCGAGCCGGGCTACCTCGAACGCGCCGACGCCGCCTATGACGCCGGCCAGTTCGAGAAGGCCATGGACCTTTACCAGAAGCACATCGAGATGGAGCCGGACGCGCCCGAGGGCCACGAGGGACTCGGCCTGAGCCTGTGGGCGATGGAACGCCACCGCGATGCGCTTCAGGCACTGAACACCGCACAAAAGTTCGATCCTGAAAATGCCGGCATCGCCATCAACCGCGCCGCGTTGCTTACTGACGTGCTGGAGCGCCACCAGGAAACCGTCGCCATCTGCGAGGGCCTCACCCGCCGCAAGCTCAAGCGCAACGACGTGCGCGACGCGCGCTACTTCGCCGCCAAGGCGCACTTCCGCCTCGGCAACGACGCCAAGGCCCTGGCCCTGCTCGACGCGGCGTTACGCGACGTGCCCGGCGACCTCGAACTGCTGAGCTGGAAAGCGCACGTGCTCTTCGAGAGCGGCCAATACGAGAAAGCGAAGCTTGCCCACGAGAAATGCCTGCAACTCGACAACGACGATCCCGGCATCTGGTGGGACTACGGTCTGGTGGTCGAAAAACTTGGCGACGACCCGGCCGCGCGCCGGGCCTTCGAGCGCGCGCACGAACTGGCGCCGGAGGACTTCCTGCTGCCCGTGCCGATCTCGGCGAAAGACGCCGAGCGCATCGCGCTGCGGACGCTGGCGGAACTGCCGGACGATTTTCGTGACGCCATCCGCGACGTGCCGGTGATTGTGGACGATTTTCCGTCGCGCGAATTCGTGCTGGAAAACCCGGCGCTCGGCCCGCAAATCCTCGGCTTGTTCACCGGCAACACGCACAATGAACACAATCCAGTGCCAACCGCCATCATGATCTTCCGCAAGAACCTGGAGAAGGTCGTCGGCGACCGTGAGGAACTCGAAGTCGAAATCCGCAAGACGCTGCTCCACGAAATTGGCCACTACCTCGGCCTGGACGAGGAAGATTTGAGAGAGCGCGGCTTGGAGTGAGAACGGGTGCTTGCCACCTGTCCGCTCCGGCCCAAGCGAATCCCGCTGTTGAAATGAACGAACCAACTGTGAACCACAATATTCGAGTAATCCTCTTCGATCTGGGCGGCGTGCTCGTGGAATTTGACGGCATCGCGCCGTTGATCGCCCTCTCCGGGAACAAGCTGGACAAGGAAGGCGCCCGCCGGTTCTGGCTCACGTCGCCGTCGGTGCGCAAGTTCGAAACCGGGAAATGCGGCGCGGAGGATTTCGCTCGCCACGCCGTCGCCGAACTCAGCCTTACGATGACGCCGGACGTTTTCCTGCGGCAGTTCCTGAGCTGGGACCGCGGCCCGATGGACGGCGCGCTCAGTTTGCTGGACGCGCTCAAGCCGCACTTTCTCCTGGCCTGCCTCAGCAACAACAACGAGCTGCATTGGAACCGGCTCCGCGAGGAAACAAAACTGCCGGAGAAGTTTCACCGGTGTTATCTCTCGCAGGAGATCGGGCTGATGAAGCCTGACCGCGAGTCGTTCGCTCACGTGGTTCGCGACCTCGGAACCGATCCGAGGCACATCCTCTTTTTCGACGATAACCCGGAGTGCGTGGACGCGGCGCGGCAGATCGGCCTCACGGCCCGCTGCACGCGCGGCGTCGGAGAGGTAAAGGCGGCACTGGCGGGATTGGGATTGCACCGCGACAACGCCGGCTGAGGGGCGGCCGCAGTCCAGAGTCTTCGGCTTCAGCGAAGCTCGTCCCATCAAAAACACAAGGGACAGCCCGGAGGCTGTCCCTTGCGAAACGAATCGGATGGGTCAGGTGTTTAGTTTGCCTGCCGGCCAGCGACACCCTTGGTGCCCTTGGCGATGGCCTTCGCCGGCTCCTTCGGGCGCAGCGCGCGGACGGCCGCGCCGGCCTGCCACATCTCGGAGTTGTGAATTTCGCTCAACTCCTTCTGCAACTGCACCTGGTAGTTCGGCGCGCCGCACGCTGTCAGCACGCGGGTGCATTCCTTGCCGGTCTTGACGCGGTTGTAGAGGTCCTTGAACACCGGCAGCACGGCTTTCCGGAACTTCGGCTTCCAATCGAGCGCGCCGCGCTGGGCGGTGGCGGAGCAGTTGGAATACATCCAGTCCATGCCATTCTCATCCACGAGGCGGATGAGGCTCTGCGTCAACTCCTCGACGGTCTCGTTGAACGCCTCGCTCGGCGTGTGGCCATGGGCGCGGAGCACTTCGTATTGCGCCTCCATGATGCCAGCCAGCGCGCCCATGAGCACGCCGCGCTCGCCCGTCAGGTCGCTGAACACTTCGTGCTGGAACGTCGTCGGGAACAGGTAGCCGGAGCCGATGCCAATGCCAACCGCGAGGCAACGGTCCTTCGCGCGGCCCGTGGCGTCCTGACCGACGGCGAAGCTGGAGTTGATGCCCGCGCCGGTGAGGAAGTTGCGGCGGACAGAGGTGCCGCTGCCTTTCGGCGCGACCATGATCACGTCCACGTTCTTCGGCGGAATGACGCCGGTCTGCTTGCAGTAAGCGATGGAAAAGCCGTGCGAGAAATAGATCGCGTCGCCCGGCTTGAGGTTCTTCTTCACGCTCGGCCAGATGGCGCGCTGGGCGGCGTCGGAAACGAGCATCTGGATGATCGTGCCCTTCTGCACCGCTTCCTCGATGTCGAACAGCGTCTTGCCAGGCACCCAGCCGTCCTTGACGGCGCGGTCCCAGTCGCGCTTGAACGACTTCGCCTGGCCGACGATGACCTTGAAGCCGTTGTCGCGGAGGTTCAACCCCTGCGCCGGCCCCTGCACGCCGTAGCCGATGATGGCAATGGTCTCGTTCTTGAGGACCTTGCGCGCCCTGGCCATCGGAAACTCCTGCCGCGTAACGACCGTTTCCTTCGTTCCACCAAAATCAATGATTGCCATGTTATTTATCCTTTGTGTCTGTCTTTGTTGAACATTCTCCGTTTGAACGGAGCAGCGAATCCTAGTGGCGAAGTGCCGGCAGTCAAATAGAAACTTCCGCCTTTTTCGCCCAGAATCCCGTGACGCCTGCCTTTCCTGTTCGTGACAAACGGCCATGAATTGTGGGAAGCTGTGCGCCGCTCGAATCAATAACTTGCTATGAAACTGTTACGCATTTGCCTTTTCCTCATCGCCATGGCCGGCAGCGTCCAAGCCCAGACCGTAGTCCGTGAATGGAAGCCCACCGACATCGCCAAGTGGTCGCCCAGCTACGTGAAGAATCTCCACGTCGAGAACGACGCGCTCGTCTTCGAGACGCAGCCGGGCGACTCGATGTTGATCAGCCCGACATTCGACGGCTTTGCCGCAACGCCGTGGCAACGCATCGAGTTGGAGATGAAGACCGATGTGTCTGGCGGCGGCATGTTCTTCTGGACCAGGACACTGCAGACGAAATACGGCGGGTTCTCGCCCGACAAGCTTACGTCGTTCAACCAGGTCGCCGGCGACTGGCAGACCTATCGCATCGAGCCGTTCTGGCAGGCCGAGAAGAAGATCATCAAGCTGCGGCTCGACTTCCCGCACGAGGGCGGCGGCCGTTACTCCATCCGTGCCATCCGTGTCATTGAGGAGCCGCCCGCTGCCATAGCCACGTTGCCTGCCCGCGACGTGAAGCTCGACGCCAACAGCGAGTGGCGCGCGTGTGTATCGCTCAACACCGAGGATGGCGGAATCGTCGCCGTGCGCATGGCCGCGAGCGCGGGCGAGGCGGGCGTCTTGACGTTCGCCAGCGACACGGTCAACGGCCTGCACCGCGTGAATTTCCCTCTGAACGCCGATGGCCGGATACACACCTACAACGTGGACGTTGGCGCGAACACCCACTGGCGCGGACGGATCGTCGAGTTGCGGCTGCAAACCACAGTCCGCAAGGGCGCGAAGACCGCCGTCGAATCCATCGCGTTCGGTTCGGAGCCACAAGGTCCGCCGGACCTGGAAGTGACGTGGCTGGGCTTGCACGATTCGTTCGCGCGCGCCGGCCGGCCAGTCCGGCTCGAAGCCCGTGTGGTCAACCGCGGCGGCGAGACGGCACGCGATCTGAAGCTGCGGCTCGACCTTTCGGGCGCGAAGCTCATCAAGGAGGAATCGTTGCCGGCAAAGATCGAGTTTGGCGTTCCCGAGACGCTTGCGTGGACGGTCCAGGCCGACCGACCGCGCAAGGCGAAAGCAACGCTCACGCTCGAAGGCGCGTTGCCGAAGTCAGCGACGCTGAATTTCCTGCCGACGCCGAGCCTGCCGAAGGCCGCCTACGTTCCCGAACCGAAGCCCGCCAAGAGCGACTATCAGGTGGGCGCTTACTACTTCCCCGGCTGGAACACCGCGACGCGATGGGCACCGCTGAAGTCGTTCCCGGAGCGGCAGCCGTTGCTCGGCTGGTATCGCGAGGGCGACCCCGAGGTAGCCGACTGGCAGATCAAGTGGGCCGTCGAGCACGGCATCAACTTCTTCCTCTACGACTGGTATTGGGACCGCGGCGTGCGGCATCTGGAGCACGGGATCCACGACGCGCTGTTCAAGGCGCGCTACCAGAACCTCATCAAGTTCTGCCTGCTCTACGCGAATCACAATCCGCCCGGCTCGCACTCGCCGGAGGACTGGGAGAAAATCACGCGCTTCTGGATCGAGAACTACTTCAAGCGGCCGAACTACGTGACTGTCGAGGGCAAGCCGATGGTGGTCATCTTCTCATCGCAGAACCCCGCGCGCGACATGGGCGCGGAGAAAGTGAAACCGACGTTCGATCGGATGCGGCAGATGTGCAAAGACGCCGGCCTCGGCGGCCTCTACCTCGTCGCGTGCATTAACAGCGGCACCAATCTGCTGGCGAAGATGAAAGACTACGGCTACGACGCCGTGAGCGCCTACAACTGGCCACACCTGAACATGACGCCGGAGGAAAACCGCGCGCGGCGCGCGTCTTTCGCCAAGGTCATCGCGGGCTTCCCGCCAGTCTGGTCGGATATTGCCTCCGCCAACATCCTCAAGCTCATCCCGCCCGTCTGCGGCGGCTGGGATTCGCGTCCGTGGCACGGCGACACCGCGCTCGCGCGCACGAACCGCACGCCGGAGGTGTTCAAGAAACACCTGCTCGACTGCAAGAAGTTCCTAGACACCCGCGAGCAGGATCCGAAGCTGAAGATGCTCTTCGTCGAGGCCTGGAACGAGTGGGGCGAAGGCAGCTACATCGAGCCGCACCGCGAATTCGGCTTCGGCTATCTTGAAGCGATCCGGCAGGTCTTCGCGCCGAAATCGCCGAAGCCACAGAACATCGTGCCCGCCGACGTGGGAATGGGACCTTACGACATCCCGGACGAGCCGCTGGCCACCGCATGGAACTTCGCAGCCGCGAAAGACCCGCTCGGCTGGGGCGGCAACGTGGAGAACCTGCGCGCCGAGGGCGGCGCGTTGCGGTTCAAGACGCGCGGGCGCGACCCGATCCTCAGCAGCCCACGACTGCGCGCAGCGGCGCGACAGTTCCCGTTCATTGTGTTCCGCATCAAGGCGAGCCGCGACATCGGTTGCCAGTTGTTCTGGAGCACATCCTCATCGCCCCAAAGCGAAGCCAACAGCGTGCATTTCCAGATCAAGGACGGTGGCGAATTCCAAAAGGTCAAAGTGCGCCTCGCCGACAACCCGCGCTGGCGCGGCGTCATCACCTCGTTCCGCTTCGATCCCGGCAGCCTCGACGGCGTCGAGGTGGCGGTGGAATCCATCCGGCTGGAAGAGAAGTAGGCGGCGCGGCGCGGATGCGCAAAGTTCCCCGAAGCGCCGGCGCGGAACATCCGGTTCAGCGCCGAATCCACTCGAAGAACCCGATCTGCTCCAGGTCGCCGCGGAGTTTCGCGGCTTGCTCAGCCGTCAGGCTCCCGTTCGGCAGCCGCGCCGGGCCGACGTTCACACTAAGCATCGCCATCACGGCCTTGGCGGCGCCCATGAAACCGTGGTTGACGAGGACCTGGATCAACTGCACCGAGCGGAACTGTTCGCGCCGCGCTGTGTCGAGGTCGCCGTGTTCGAACGCCGCGATGAGCCGGTGGTAAATCGGGGCGGCAAAGTTATACGTGCTGCCCACCGCGCCGCGCGCGCCCATCACCAGCGCCGCCAGCAACATCTCGTCATAGCCGAAGGCCACGTTGAGCGTGCCGCCCGCCGCGCGCAGACAGAGCTGGTATTCCATCAGGTTATTGCTGGTAAACTTCAGCCCGGCGAGGTTCGGGATGCGTTGCGCGCCCTTCTCCAGAAACTCCGACGGCGACAGCGCGACACCTGTAAACACCGGGATTTCGTAGTAGTAGAACGGCAGCGCCGGCGCGGCCGACGCGATCTCGGCCATGCAATCCACCAGCGCGTCCACGCTGCGCGGCTTAAAGTAGCTCGGTGCCATGGCGGCGACGGCTGTTGCCTTGAGTTGCTGGGCTTGCGCAGCCAGCGCGCGAGCGTCGGTAAGGCAATTGGAGCCGGCGTGAACAATGACCCGCAGCGCCGTGCCGCGCGCGACCTCGGTCCAGCGTTGCGCGAGCGCGCGGCGTTCGTCGAGCGCGAGCGAGTGAGTCTCGCCCGTGGTGCCGCCAATGAAGGCAGCGGTGACGCCGTTGGCCAGCAGGTGGGCCGCCTGATCTTCAACGATGACAAGATTGAGCGAACCGTCCGCGGCGAACGGCGTGTGGGGCGCGGCGATGAGGCCGTGAAGCGGTGTGGTTGTTTTCATGAAAGCGTGGCGGTATTGTGGCGAAGCGCCCGCGGCTCGTCAACCATCGCGACGCGGCTTGTAATCGTCGCCGGTCCGTGAAAAGCTGCGGTTCGGACCCGATCATCACCGATGGAACAGACAAAAAGATTTCCAGGTTTTGGACAGACATTGCTGCTGATGCTGGCAGCCGTCTTTCTCATTATCGGCCTGACCATCCCGGTGGCGGTGGCTGACTTCCTGTTCAAGATGAAGCTGGTGGAACATCCGGGGGTGATGGGCTGCATCAATCTCGCGGCGTTCGGTGGGGTCCTTATTCTGGGCGCGCTCCTCGCGAAGGCGCCGCTGCGCGAAGTCTTTCCGATGAAACCGGTGCGGCCGGCGCTGGCGTTGCCGCTGGTCCTGTCAGTGCTCGGCGCGGTCATCGTGCTCTCGGAGGCGGACAACTGGATGCGCAGCGTGCTACCGATGCCGCAGTGGCTTGCGAAATTCTTCGCCGATCTCATCATGGCCAAGAACAGTTTTTGGGGATCGCTCTTCGCACTGGTAGTCGTCGCGCCGGTGACGGAGGAATTATTTTTCCGCGGATTGGTCATGCATGGCTTCCTGAGCCGATACTCCGCGCGGAACTCCGTGCTGATCTCGGCGGTCTTGTTCGGGCTGATTCATCTCAATCCCTGGCAGTTGATCTCCGGTGTTTCACTGGGGCTGCTGCTGGGCTGGTGGTTTGTGCGAACACGCTCTCTGCTACCCTGCCTGGCCGGCCACGCGCTGGCCAACAGCACGTTGCTGTTTGCGTCGTTCCTGCCCCTGCGCATCGCCGGCTTCAACGCCGGCTCGCCGCTCGACCGGACGGTGGAGTTTCAGCCGCTTTGGTTCGACCTGCTCGGCTTGGTGCTGCTCGTCACCGGCGTGTGGTTGTTTGCCGCGTGGACTCGCAAACCGCTGGCTGAAGCCGGTGCGCCAGCCTCACCGGTTGGCTGAGGCGGCGGCGCGCTCTCCCATGTCTTTCGGTCGGATGAACAGCACCGCCACGGCCGAGATCGCCGAGACGACCGCGCAGAGCGCGAACGCGACGGAAAACGAAATACCCTCATCGCGCATCCAGCCCAGCACGACGGTTGCGCCCGCGCCGACGCTAATGCTCACCATGTTCATGAAGCCGTAGCCGGTGGCACGATGTTCCGGCCGCGCGATCTGGCAGAGGATCGGCATGTTGTTGCAGTCGAAGAATCCCCAGCCGAGGCCGAAGAGAACCATGAACACAATGGCCGCGCTAATGCTCCACGCGTAGCCGAGGCCGATCAACGCCGGCACGCACAATGCCATGCCAATGGCGCTGGCGTAGATGCGCCCGCGAGGCGTCGCGCGCATCCAGTAGTCGGCCAGCGAGCCGCCCAGCAACACGCCTGCAAACGAAGCGAACTGGATGTAGCCCGTGGCCGAAAGACCGGCGGGGCCTTCCTTGAGCTTGAACGTGTCGGCCAGGAACGTCGGCAGCCAGTTCTTCGTGACCCAACCGCCGATGGCCGGCAGCGTGAAATACATCACCAGAATCCAGAATGCCGGCTGCGTCCACAGCGCCCGCAACGTGTCGCCGATGGTGACAGGTTGCCGATTCTTCCCCGCCTCGCCGCTGGCGGACGGCGCATCCCGCAGCGCGAGCATCAGCACCACCGCATAGGCCACGCCCGCCGCGCCGAACCACGTGAAGCAGTTCCGCCACGTGCTCATCTGGGCGATGTAGCCGCCGATGCCGCCGAGCGCGAGGCCCGCGTAGATGCCGGTCTGGTGGATGCCCACCGCCCGCGCCCGCGTGTTGCCGGGATGGAAATCCGCGATGAGCGCCAGCGCCGCCGGAATATAGAACGCCTCGCTGATGCCCATCAGCGCGCGGTAGAATTTCATCTCGCCGTAGGTGTTCGCGTGGCCGGTCAGCCACGTCACCGCCGACCACACAAACAGGCTGCCGATGACCGTCCAGCGCCGGTTAAACCTGTCCGCGATGTAGCCGCCCACGGGGCTAAGGAACGCATAAACCCACATGAAGATCGCCATCAACACGCCAAAATCCTGATCGCTGCCGATGCTGGGGATGTCGGCGCGGATCGAGGCGCGGATGGTTGAGACCATCTGCCGGTCGAGGTAGTTGAGCATCGCGACGGGCCACAACAGCGCGACGACGGCCCAGGCGTAGCCGGTGGTTCTGGAGGCAATCGAATTCACTCGGCGCTCAGTGTGGACGAGTTGGCCCAAAAGTCCAGACTTCCGGTGAACGCACACCCGGCCGCGCCTCGCCGCCGGGTATGACAGTGCAACCGTTCCACTCGACGGCGGCGGTGGTCACGAGCGAGAACGGCACCTCGCCAACCACGCGCCATGTATCGGCTTTCGAGTCGTAGGCGAGCACGTCGCGCGGAAAACCTTTATGCGCGGTCGGCAACGTGTTCACCTGCGCGCCATCGTCGCCACCGATGACAAGAAGGTTCAGAGCAGGCGAGGGCGCAGCCACGGACACGCGCGGCAAGTCGGCAATGCGCTTCCAGCCGGCACCCGGCGTGTAGCGGTAAGCGTCGCGCAGCCACTCGCGAACCGGTTTGCCGTCCGGCCCCGCGTGCAGCGCCGTGCCGCTGAAGAGGAAGAACGAACCGTCGCACGCGCCTGCCGTCGCCAGCATCCGCTCGCGGCCCGGCCACGGCTCCATTTCACGCCAAACAGCCTTCGCGTTGTCGAGATCAAGCGCCCAGAACGTCTTCAGCGCCGTCGTTGCGTCCGGCGCTGCGATGCCGCCGGCGACGTAGAGGGTGTTGCCCACGAGCGCGCCGCTCATGTTCGCGCAGGGCTGCGGCAGCGGCGGGAGCGGAGTTGTGGCGAGCTTGCCATCGCGCCAGTTCAGCAGAAACACATCAGCGTGATGTCCTTGCGCGCTGCTGCCGCCGATGCAAACGATGCCGTCTTTAGCAGTCACCGCAATGCCGTAGCCGAGCGGGCGCGGCAGCTTCCCGGCGAGCTTCCACGCGCCGTCGGGTTTTTCGAGCACGAACACCGAGTCACACCAGAGCTTGGCGCCGCCTTCCCACGGACGCTTGTCGGGAAAGTTCGCGCCGCCGGCCACAATGAGCGCGCCGCCGCTGACACCGGCAAACGAGCCGGCAAAACCTTCGCGGTCTGGAATCGGCGGGAGTTGGTTCCAACTGAAAGAGGCTGTCATGATTTGAGTGTGCTGGGCGAAGGTGGAGGCTGCGGCAAAGGCAACCAGCGTCAGCGCGAGCCGTCGCGCGTTGCGCGGCAGCGGTGATTGCTTGCTGCCGATCATGGCGCGGCGTTGACCACGTTTTGCGGGCGACCCTGCAACCAGGCGCGGAGGTTGTCCGCGGCGACTTGCATAAGCCGCGCACGGGCGTCGCGCGTCGCCCAGGCGATGTGCGGGGTGATAATGCAGTTTGCCCGCAAGAGAGGATTGTCCGCTGGCGGCGGCTCAATCGAGAGCACGTCGAGGCCGGCGCCCGCGAGGCGGCCATGGTTGAGAGCGGCGGCGAGGGCCGCTTCGTTCACAAGCCCGCCGCGCGCGGTGTTGATGAGGAACGCAGTCGGTTTCATTTGCGCCAGGCGCGCGGCATTGATGAGTTCTTTCGTCTCCGGCGTCAGCGGGCAATGCAGCGAAACGACATCGCTCTCGCGGAACAGCGTGTCGAGGTCCACAAACCGCGCCTCCGCGCCGCTGATGCGCGTGGCGCTGGCGTCAAGCACCAGCACTTTCATTCCAAACGCGCGGCCGATGCGGCCGACCGCCTGGCCGATTCGCCCGTAGCCGACGATGCCCAGCGTCAGCCCGTGCAGTTCCACCAACGGGAAGTCCCAGTAACAAAAATCCGTCGCCGCCGTCCAGCGCCCCTCGCGCACCGTCTGCGCGTGATGACCGGTGCGGTTGGTCAGTTCGAGCAGCAGTGCGAATGCCGCCTGCGCGACGTTGGCGGTGCCGTATTCGGGCACGTTGCAGACAGGAATGCCGCGTTCGCGCGCGGCCTTGATGTCCACCACGTTGTAACCGGTGGCGAGCACGCCGATGTAGCGCAGCCGCGGCAGCGCGGCGATGACGGCGCGGTCGAGGACGGTCTTGTTGGTCAGCACAACCTCGGCGTCGCGCGCCCGCTCGACCGTTTGAGCTTGGGGCGTGCGGTCGTGGGTTTCAAAATCGCCGAGCGCCTTGAACTGCTCCCAGTCCAGATCGCCTGGATTCAAAGTGTAACCGTCGAGGGCAACGATCTTCATGCCGCTCACCATTCGCCTCGCCGCTTGAACTTCGCCACCACGTTCCTGCCGAACTGCTCACCGGCCTTGTCCATCGTGTCCAGGATCTCTCGCAAGCTCTTGCCAGCCGTGCCACGCGCGGCGGGAATGACGGTGTTACACTCGTTGGCGTCCATGAAACGCGCGGCGTCGAGCAGGTTCTTTTCTTCGCCGAACGGGATGGCGAGGAAACCGTGTTTGTCCGCGTGGATGAGTTGGCCCGGCTCGATGCGCCGGCCGAAAACTTCCACGGGACAGTTCCACCGAATCGGATGAACGAACGCGTGGCCGACGGCGAGCCGGCGTGCGAGCGCCTTGAAACCGGCGTTGTTCATCTCGTCGAGGTCGCGGATACCGCCGTCAGTGATCGTGCCGACGCAGCCGAACGCGCGGTGGGTGTTGCTGCTGATCTCGCCCCAGAACGCGCCAATCAGACGCGGCTTGTCGAGGTCTTGCACAACCACGATCTTCGGCCCCGGCACGCTGGCGATGTAGCGGCGATACTGGCTCCAGCCCTGCGGGTTTGCCTGACGATGCTTCACATTGCTCGGCTCGACCACCACCGTCACCGCGTAGCCAATCATCGGCCCCATCTGCGGCATGAAGTCGCGACACTCTTCGAGGTTGAAGCCGTCCGCGCCGGCGTTGTGTCGCGTAATCTGCTCCCAACCGTTGTAGATCGTCGGTGTGTTCCAGCGTTTGAGTTGGAGCAGTTCAGCGTGTGACAAGCACGCCGAGCTTTTCGATTTCGTCTTTGCGGTTTTCATTGCGGGGGTTACTTCGATGTCTTCTGGAGTGCGGCTTCAATCTCGGCGGCGACTTTCTTTGCCAAGAAGGCAGAGCCTTCGTCCGTGTAATGAAGGTCCTTCGGCTTTTGAAGCTTGGCCAGCTTCGGCGTGATGTAGGTGTTGAGATCGTTGATGCGGACTCCGTTGGCCTCCATAATCCTCTTCGCGATGACATTGTATTCGTTTTCGCTTCCAAACTTCCGCGGTGGCACCAATTCACCCTTTGGGATGGGTGTGATTGCGGCCCAAATGAGCTTCGCGCCGGTGGTTTTCATCTTCGCGACCAACTCGCGGAGATTTTTCTCGTAGTCCGCCGGCTCCACCTGCCGTTTGCCGTCGGGCATGAACTTGAGGTCGTGGATGCCCCAGTTGAAATGGATGACGTCCCACTTGCCCGTGCCGAGCCACCGGTCAATGTTGGCGATGCCGTATTTGGTCGGGCCACCATTGTTGAGAATACGATGGACGTTGGCCTTGCCTTCGAGGAGTTTGCGCACCGGCAGCGTATAGCCCATTGAAATGGAATCGCCAATGAGCAACACGCGCGGCAAGCCAGCCACGTCCTGAATCAGCGCGAGCGAGGGATTCGGAGCAGCCTTCTTTGCGGGTGCTGTAGCGGCGGATGCGTCGAGCGCGACGAGCAGCGCAAAGAGGCTGAAAAGTGTTCTCATGGTGTTGTTCCTTTCATTTGATAACGCGCCACATCATTGCGATGGCGCGCTGTCGTGTAAAGTCTCCTTCAGGCGGCTTCGACGCCGACGGAAGCATCGCGGCAAACTCTGCGGCTGTGACCGGCGCGCCATCGGCACGTTCCGCTTCCGCCACGGCACGGGCCAGCGCGTTGGGATCGAGCTTGCCCGCAAGCAGCTTCGCGAGACCATCCACCCAGACCTTCGCGGTCGTGCGCTTCAGCGGTGCAGTCGCGTTCGCATCGTAGTCGGCGAAAAAACCTTTCGTGCCGAAGTATTGCACGGCGGGAATCCACGACTCCTTGCCAGCAACGCTGATGTCGTTGAAGAACGACACCATCTGCCGACGTTCGACGAGCGTGCGCAGGAGCAGATCGCTATCGAGCTCAGCAGGCGTTGTTTTCTGCTTCTTTGCCAACGCCGCGGCAAAACCGGCGGCCTCGCCCGTTTGCATCCAAACCGGCTCCAATCGCACCGCGCCCCACGCGATGTGCGTCGCGGAGAGGCAAACGGGCACGAGCAGGTTGTCCACGCCTTGCGGCAGCAACGAGCGATACGGAATCTGGCCGGGGCGCGATTCTTCGGTGAGGATGAGTTTGCCATCGTAATGGAAGCCGGGCCGCGAGTCGGTCGTGCAGGAGTGTGAGTCCATATACCAGTCGGTGATGGCGATGCTGTCGGGATGGACCGGCGTGCGGCCGAGGCCGGGCGCAAGTGAATTGTCGTGCTCGCTATAGACGTGGCGGCCGACGATGCGACGCGCCTCGCGGACATACATCTCGTAGGGCACATGCTTGTTGTCGGCGAATTCGTCTTTCGGCAGGCCCCACTCGCGGAATTTCTCGCGCTGCTTCAGCGACACCGATTCGTCGTTCTGGAGGAAATACATGAGGCCGAGCGCGAAGTTGAGATGACGCTGAATGATCTTCTCGCGCGCCAGCCAGTCGGCCTCAGGGTAATCGTGGTTCTCGCCCGGCAGGATGGGCGAGTTCATGTGCGACTTTTGGTTGGGGCCGGCATTGGTGGCGATACTCTTGCGGTTGTAGTTCACGTATTCCTCGCGGTTGTAGCCGGGCGGCGGCGCGGTGAGCAGGATGCGGTTGGCCGGGTCCTTGGTGACGCAGAAGCGGTAATTGTAAGCCTGCACCGCGCGGTCGGCCGTGAACGGACTGGTCGGGTCAATGCTGCCTTGCTTCGAGCCGTAGGGACGTATGTTCAACCGGCCCTTCAGCGCGTCGGTCGGCGCGGGGCCGGGGGCGATGTTGCAGAAAAGCTTGCCGGCATGCGGTTCCTTGTATTCGTCTCGCGCCTCGCGGCCGGAACGATACGGCACCTTCGCCAAAGCGAACAAGTCGCCCTCGTAAGTCGTGTCGGCGAATGTCGCGCCGCGCACGCGGATTTCCTTCGTGCCGCCGTATTCGCGCAGCGTCACGCTCCGCAGCAACGCGCCGTCGCGCTCCAGCACCGTCGCGTAGTGGCCGAGCAGCAGCGTGATCTTCTTCTCGCCCGCGACAAGCCGGTTGAACTCGCGCTCCGCGACGTGCGCCTCGGCCCAACTGATCGGGTAATGCTCGTGGGTGCAGCGGACGATCTGGTGCTCGCGCGAGTTTTCGCCGTAGGTAGCGATGTAGTGACGTTCGATGTTCCGCAACAACTCAGTGAACAACGGCGCGCGATGGCCGCCGTAGAGTGCGTCCCACTGCATCAAGCCGTTGCTCATCATGCCACCGATGTGGCGATTGTGCTGCACGAGCAGCACGGTGCATCCCTCGCGCGCGGCGCGCACCGCGCACATCACGCCGCTACCGGTGCCGCCGACCACGACGAGGTCGTAGGATTTGCCGTCCACGTCGGCGGGCTTCGCCCCTTTGGCCAAGTGCACCGGTTCGGCAGGCAAAGGCTTCGGAGGCGTCGGCTTCGCTTCTTTCGAAGCAAGCGGCGAAACGGCAACGGCGGCCGCAAGTTTCGCGCGCGGGTCAGCGGCAGATTTGCCGCGCTCTTTCGGTCTGGCGCTAAAACCTGCATCGCGTTTGCCCGCCCGCTCCGCTTCTGCGATCTCGGAAGGAACCAACTGCACCGCGTCCACCACAACAAAGCCATCAGCGCTCGCTGTAGAAATCGCCACCGAACCTTTCCTGCCCGGCTCGAACTTGAACACGCCGAGCGCGCGCGGCACGCCGTTGACCAGCACGTCCTCGCGCTGGTTGATGGTCACGGTCTTCTCGCCGTCGGCGCTGAGGATGGTCACTGGCACTTTCGTGGCGCGGTTGTTGGTGGCGACATAGATGAGCCTCACTTCGTAATCGCCGGCCTCCTTGATTTCTGGCGTGAAACGCGCCGACTTCTTCCCCTGTTCGCGGTTGTTGTCATGGCGGTAGCCGCTGCCGACAAGCGCGGGCTGCTTGGCGCTCTCGATCCAATCGCCGGTGAACTCTCCCGCGGCATCATCCATTACGATGCCCGCCGGCCGTAGCGCAGACACTCCTGTCCGCGCTGGCTTGGATGGCTGGACAGACAGGAGTGTCTGTCCTACGGCGGCCAGCTTGTCGGTCTCTTCGAGCTTGAAGCGCGCGCTGACGACAGACTGCTTCTCCGGGCCGGGGCGGTATTTGATGTAGGTCGTGGCTACCAGCGTGCCGTCGGGTAACAGTTCCAAACCGGGATAACCGCAATCGCTGCCGGCGTAGCTGTGCAGCAGCTTGATCCGATACTGGCCCTCGCGACCGCTCACAATGTCCTCGTAACGGCCGACCCACGCGACGAAATGGCCGTGTGTGCCGAACGCTTTTGTCTTGTCACGCATGCAAACCACCAGCCGTCCATCCGGCGCGTAGCGCGGCATGTGACGATCGCCGACGAGACCGGCGGGGAGGCGCTTGGCGGCAGACCACGTCGCACTTTCGTCGTCGGTGGTCATATAGAGCGACTCGGACTTGTTGTTCTCGCGCATCAGGCATAGCAGTTGTTTGGCGTCCGGCGAACGCACCAACGCCGGCTCGCACGGCGCCAGTCCGGCGATGTCGCACACGATCCGCCACGAACTCCACGTGAAACCGCCGTCGGTGGAGAGACTCTGCGCGACGACGTTGGAGCGTTTCTCCGTCGTCTCACCGGGCCGTCGAAGGTTGGTCATACCGAGCAGCTTCTTGCCGCTTTCGATAGGAACGATGGTGCAGAACGGCATGATGCACTTCAACCCGGTCGTTTTCATGTCGCTCCACGTCTTGCCATCGTCCTCCGAGACGGACGAGTGCATGTTGCCGTCTGGCCCAGTGCTGGCGAAAACGAACAACCGCGTCTTTCCCTGCGGGTCCGGCAGCCGGTAAATCGCCGGGCAGTTCTTCACCTTCGTCCAACTGTCCGGCACGGGCAGCAATTCGCTCCATGTTCGCCCGCCGTCATCGCTGCGCGTCATCGGCCCGCAAACACCGCCGTGACCGTAGGTCCAGACGGCGATCATCGTCTTGCCGTCGGGCAGCAGCACGGTGGTCGGATGGCCTTGATAAACCGTCTCAGTTCCCTGCGCGACAATGACATGGCGGGCCTTGTCAGCGGAGAGGTCCACGGTGGGAATCGGCGCGGATGAAACGGAAACTGCGATGGCTAACACTGTGAGAATGGAGGCGAGTGTTGTTTTCATGGTGAGATTGAAAGCTATTGTGCCGAACGACTTGCTCGCGACTTCGTCACCGCCCGGTGCGCCGTTTCCTGCAGGAATCGTGCGTAGGCAGGCAGAATTCCCGGCGGGACGAAAGCGTTGCCGACTACGGTCTCGTTGAACAGCACTTCGTAGAACACGCACGCGCCGAGGTATTCGCCGGCCGTGTTGGCGTGGTGGCCATCCATGCCGAGCATCATCTTGCCGTTTTTCTGCTTTTTCCACTGCCTGCCCATGTGCAGCGAATGGGTCTGGTCGGGCAGCGTGGGCGGCTTGGCGTTCTTCAAATCAAACTTTGCGTCGGGCCGGTAGCCCCACTTCGGATCGCTGTCGGCCAGATCAAAGGCATCGCCGACGGGGATGACGCGCGCGCCCAACTCGGCGGTGATGGTCCGGTAGGCGCTGGTAAGCAAGCGATACATCGCCTCGCGTGTAGCCGGCTCGCCGGGCTTCGTGGGCGGTTTTGTGAAACGAGGGTCATCGCAGCGATAGGCCCACGTTTGATGCACCAGAAGCTTCGCTTGGGGCGCGTGTTTTTTGATGTAGTCGTGGAGTTGCGCCGCAAAGGGCCTGTAAGTGGTGGTGTCGTGGCTCTTGATGCTGGCCTGCTGGATAGTCACGAAGTCCCAGCGATCCGCTGCCAATTCCTGCTTCAAGCTGCGGCCGTTGGTGTAGCAACCGTTCGAGGACGCTTTCTCCGCGTGCAATTGCAGCGACGCTCCGCCGACCACGATGGGGCGGTGGATCAGCTTGTGTCCGCCCGCGTTGGCCAAGTCGCCGAGATAACGCGTGGCGTTGCGGGAAAAACTGTTGCCGACAGTCAGCAGTCGGACGGTCTCCGGCTCTGCCGCAACGCCAGCAGCAAGCCAAATCAGACTGGTCAGGGCGACAATCACAACTCGGGCAAAGAAACTTGAGAGGCGTGTTTTCATTTGTTTCTTTGTTCGCTCGATATGCTGAAGATGCGTGCATTGGTCATCTCCACGACCACTCGCACCAGCCGATCCGTAGGCACGCTTGCGCCGGACCGCCAGCGCACGGTCCATCGCGTGGCGTCGCCACGCAACAGCTCGCTGTCTTCCAGATCGAAACCGCCGATTGCGCGACCGTCGGCTTCGAGCAACGCCACGCGCAGTTGGCCGCAGCTCGCGTCGGCGTTGATGACCAACGACGACGCGTCCAGCCGCAACGGTTTCGTTTCCACACGACCGCGTCCGGCGGCGTCGAGCGAAGCGAACCCATGCCGCCGCCACGCCGCGCGGCCGATAGTGAGGCGCTTCGGCGGCATCGGCCCGCCGTGGGTCGTTGTCATCGCTGTGTAATAGACCCACGTCTCGTCGCCGACATGCACGGCAGTGCTGGACACGCCGAGGATGGAGCCGCCGTCGAAAGTGCCGGGCGCGCCTCGCGGAATGACATTCAAGCGTGGCTGCGTGCGCTTCCATGTGCGGCCGTCGGCGCTGGTGGCCAGTTGCACATCAATCGGGCCGTCGTCGGGACTCTGCCCCGGCGTCAGCTCCGACTTTGGGCGGCGCGCGGCCGTGACACGGAAGATGGTGGGCAGGCCGATGAAACCGGCGGCGTGCGGGAACACTGACATGTTATAAACCTCCGTGCGCTCGCCCGGCCGCTTGGCCCATGCGTCGTCTTCCTCGTCGGGCGCGAAAACCAGCTCCGGCTCGGTCCACTCCTGGAAATCGCGGCTGTGCGCGAGCCAGACCACGCGGCGACCGAAGCCGCGGACTTTCGCGGGGCATTTGTGGAACGCCAGATACTCACCCGTCGCCGGGTCCTGCGTCAGCGTGATCGTGTCTCCGTATTTCAGCACCGGATTCTTCGGATAACTCGTCCACCGCAAGCCGTCGGCAGAAAACGCCGTGTGATAACCACCGCTTTTCGAGCCAAGCATCTTGTAGCGTTTGGCCAGATCGGTCTCGCGCGTGTCCAGCAGCACGCTGGGACTGTGGATACTGAAGACGGCATTCTGGCCGGACGAATCGAGCGACGGCTTGGTCCAGCGCACGCCGTCCTGCGAGGTGGCGTAGAGCACGCGGTCGCCGCTGTAGGCTTGCGGACGGCTCATATACCACATGCGCAGTTGGCGGGCGGCTTCGGTGAAGTAAACCGACCCGTAGATATAGACGCGGCTGCCTTCCCACGGCCGATCCGCTTCGATCACCGGCGTGTTAAGCGTGCGCGCGGGATGCACCGTGCGAACAACGCCGTTACTCGACGCAATCCCGCTGTCATCTGCAAACAACAGCGGCAGCTCACGCAGCACGAGTTCACCCGACTCCGCAGCGCGGCTCTGCGCTACGATGTCGAACGAGAGCAAGATGCTGAAAACGAACCGCTTCATGACATCACTCAAACCGGAAGCTGTAGAGCTTCGCGCGCGAACCGCTGAATGTCAGCCGCACTTTGCGGTCCTTGAGAGCAGCCAGATCGCCACCGCCGGCCCAACTCACCTCTGCGTGTGTGGAGTTAGTCCGGATGAGTTTGCAGTCGTCCACGCCGAAGTCGTTGATGGGTTTCCCTTCGGCATCCAGCAGACCGACGCGCAATTGGCCCAGCGCGCCGGTGTCCACGTTGAACAGCAGGCGCGAGCCGTCCACCTTCACCGGCGCGGTCACGCATCGGCCGCCCGCGACGTCGAAGTCCAGCGAAACGAAGCCGTCCACGCGCTGGACGTAGCGGTAGATGACGCCGTCGGTCTTACGTTTGCGCGCCTCCACGTCACCGTGCTTGGAATGAAAACCGGTGCCGTATTGCCAGATTTCGTCGCCGCGCACGACTAGGCCCGGTCCCATGAAGGTCATGTTCGCGCTCTCGGAACCCGCCAGGCCCAGCGGCGCGTAGGGCTTGCGGTCGTAGCGATGCCACGTGATGCCGTCACGACTGCCGGCGAACTGAACCTCCAGAGGGCCGTCGCTCATGCGCTGCTCGCGCTGGAACATTGAGGGGAAGCCGAGATACCAATGCGGGTCGAGCGGGTAGGGCTGGGCGGAGATGGTATAGACGTCGCTGTTCGGCGGGTCGCTTTCGTCCGCCGTGAAGACCGTAGGGAATTCGTTGCCAATCACGGGAACCTTCTCCTTGCCCCAGAGATAAAGGCTCTTGCGCGACGGGCCGACGTCCAACGGCGAGGTCAGATTCGAAATCTCCGTGCGCACGACCTTGCGATAGAGCTTCTTGTCCTCGGCGCGCTTCCAGCCGCGCAGGTAGAGGACGTATTTGCCGAGACGTTCGTCCCAGAACGTCACGTTCTGAGTATCCGCACCGAGGCGTAGCAGCGGCGTCTTGTCGCGTCGCCAGTGAAGGCCGTCGGGCGAGTGAAAGCGCACCATGCCTTCGGTCCAGAGATGCGTCACGTAAGCGTAGCGCTCCGTCGCCGGCGCGTTGGGGTCGCGGAACACGACGCCTTCGAACGTGGTCAGGCCGGTGAGGTTGTTCTCCTTGCTGCCATCGTATTCCACAATGCCGAGGTTGGGCTTGGTCCAGTGGACGCCATCACGCGATTCGGCGTAGGCGACGTTGGGGCGGTTCTCCTTGTCGCGGCAGATATACCACATCCGCAGCTTTCCCTCTTCGTCGAGCACAGTGAGGTAGAAGCTGATCATGAGTTGTTCCCACGGCTTGTCGGGCCGGATGACGATCTCGCGCCGCTGCGGTGGATTGACGTGGAGCGAAACGTTGGTCGTTTGCTGGACGAAAGCCGGGTCCAGGAAGAGATGACGCGACGGCATCGCGTCCGCGGCGCTGGACAAGGTGCCAAAGCACGCCAGCAGGACGGCCAATCTGAGTAAACGCAGTTTCATCCTCACATCGCTTGCAGTTCGTCGCGAGTTTAGAGCAGCCGGTGGTTTGCGCAAGCACGGCGTGGAACCTCAGTTCTCTTTTCCGCTTGAACACGCGCCGCCGCCGGTGACACTCGTCGGACGATGGAAACTTCGCTCACAGTGATTTTCGACATGGACGGTGTGATCGTGGATAGCGAGCCGCTTCACGAGAAGGCTTTTCTGGAAGTGATGCACGACCTCGGCTACGGCCACAATCACGGGATAGACTTCGACAGTTATGTGGGGCGGTCGGATTTCGAGCTGTGGGAGGACTTCATCGCCAAACACCGGCCGCCGCAAGCGCTGGAGGAACTGATGGCGATGAAGCGGCGGCGGGTGATCGAGGTGGTGCGGGAGCTTCAGCCGATCTTCGCCGGGCTGCCGGAACTGCTGGAGAGACTGGCGCCGCACTGCCGGCTTGGGCTCGCTTCCGGATCGGAGCGGCTGTTCATTGAAACGGTGCTGTCGCTGAAGGGGCTGCGCCGGTTTTTTCCCGTGATCGTAAGCTCCGCGGAGGTCGAGCACGGCAAACCTGCACCGGACATCTTCCTTCGCGCGGCGAAGTTGCTCGACGTGGCACCGAAGGACTGCTGGGTCGTCGAGGATTCCAAGCCCGGCGTCACGGCGGCGCTGGCCGCTGGCATGAAGGTTGTCGCCATCACCAACACCCATCCCGCCGACGAACTGCGCGACGCCACGCATGTTGTGGAAACCTACGAGGAAATCGGGCATCTGTTGCTGTCAGCGCCGTGATGGGCAACCACAGCAGTGTTCGTGGCCATCAGGTCTTTCCGGAAAGCAGGTCGTCCACCAACTTCACCAGCGCTGGCAACGCGGCCTGAACCGTCGGCGATAGCTCCTCGCTGCACGCGAAGGTTTCGCCGACAACGCTGACGACAAACGCCTGCGGGCTGCGGCCATAGAGTTTCTTCGCCACGCCGAGCAGCGATTCCGGGCTGAGGTGGTGCGCAAACGTCGTCGGCCCAGCCTGCGGCTCTACGCGCCGCCAATCGAGCCGGCCCGGCGGCCCCTCGCTGGCGGCGTCCACGAAGACTACGGTTTGCACCTCGCTGATCTGCTGCGCCAGTTCCGGCATCAACTGGTGGCAGGTGAGCACCCCAGCGTCGTGGGCGACGGCGACATCAGCGAGCAGCCGCGCCGCGTGCCAACCGAGGCCGTCGTCGCCGCGCAGGGGGTTGCCGTAGCCGATAATCAACGCTTTCGCCATGAAAACGGCGGGAACTTTGAGTATCACGCCGCGCCGAAGCAAGCGCGAAGTGGCCGGAGGGTTCCGGCATCTCCCGATTGTAACAACTGCGTGACAGCGATGTGTTGACGAAGCCCGCTGCCTGCATAGAATCTCCCTTTCCTGAATCCCAAGGGATTTGGGTGTTATACGGTTTTGAGTCATGAAGATTTTATTGGCGATGCCGGCGTCTTATCGCCGGGATGGCAAGCTGTTTCAAAAGAGAAGGCGATGGATCATACCGATCACGCTGCCGTATTTGGCGGGCCTGACCCCCAAGACGGCGGAGATCCATCTGGTGGACGAGTTCCACACGCCCATTGACACGAGCATTGATTACGACCTGGTGGGCTTGACGGTGCTTTGCGCAGCCGAGAAACGCGCCATCGAGGTCGCGCAAGCCTTCCGCAAACGCGGCATCAAGGTTGTCGCGGGCGGCATCCACGCCAGCCTTGCACCGGAGCGCCTTCAGGACCACGTGGACTCCATTGTCGCCGGCGAGGCCGAGATGGTCTGGGCGGACGTGATCGCCGACGCCCAGAACGGCTGGCTCAAGCCGCGCTACAAGGCTCCTGAGCTTTGCGACATGCAGAACCTGCCCCGGCCGCGGTTCGACCTGCTGGACATGTCGAAGTTTCTCTACAACATCTACCCCGTCCAGACCACGCGCGGCTGTCCGCACGGCTGCCAATTCTGCGAAGTGCAGGTCCTCTACGGCCGCAAATACCGCTACCGTCCCATCGGCGAAGTGCTGGATGAAATCAAGGCGCTCCCGAGCCGCAACATCCACATCGTGGACGACAACATCGGCGGCAACGTCAACCGCGCCAAGGAACTCTTCCGCGGCATGATCCCGCTCAAAGTGCGCTGGAGCGGCCTCACCACCTTCAAGTCCATCCGCGACGAGGAATACGTGAAGCTCGCCAAGCGGTCCGGCTGCTTCCACCTCAACCTCGGTATCGAGAGCGTGAACCCCGTTAGCCTCGACGGCATCAAGAAGCACCACAACAGCGTTGCCGAATATCGCGACCTGCTGCGCGGGCTGGACCGCCACCGCGTCCCGTATTCGCTCAACTTCATCCTCGGTTTCGACGAGGACACCGTCGAGACCGTCAAGCGCACCATGGACTTCTGCCGGCTCATCAAGCCGCCCATGGCGTTCTTCAGCCTCCTCACACCCCGGCCCGGCACCCAGCTCATGGCCAAGCTCACCGCCGACGGGCGCCTGATCCACCAGCGCTTCGAGGAATACGAGTGGGACGACCCGGTTTTCCGGCCTAAGAGCATGACCTTGGACGAGTTGAAAGATGGGCCGTGGAAATGCTACGACGACTTCTACTCCTTGCGTGGGATGCTCACGCGGTTTTCCCCATCGCGGTTCTACCTGAATGAGTTCTTCCTGAACCTCTTCTACTGGTATGCCGTGAGGAAGCGCATAGACCCCGTCTCCTGCTTCTGAAGCGAGTGAAGAGTGTAGAATGAAAAGTTAAGAGTTGAGGATTCCACCAATTCTTCACTCTTAATTTTTAACTCTTAACTTTCCTCATCGAAAACCGCTTGCCCCCGCCAGCCGCAGAGAGGACTATGCCCGACGAAGATGAGCAAGCCATTCAAAATCATCCTCTCTGTCTTCGTCTTGCTTCTTATTACAGTCTTCCTATTCGTGGACGTTATCCCGCCGCGTAGCATCACTGCTGAGAACATGTTCGTCACCAAACGCCGAATCATTCAATACGCACGGCAACACGACCATTTGCCAGCAAATCTTTCGGAGTTGCCACCTATGCCAGGTTACGTTACAGACACCACCGATGCTTGGGTGCAACCGATTGACTATAGCTTCGATTCATCTGGCGTCGTCACTTTACGCAGTCTTGGTTCTGACAAGAAGCCCGGCGGTGTTGGTGACAAGCGAGACATGATTGGTGTCTTTTCCAGTCGCAATGCACAAGGACGTTGGGAGGATGAGCTTTCCGATTGGACGCACGATCCGTTCAAGCCGTAAGCCAAACCAAACTGGCGCGCGGTTGGGCGCAGGCGGCCGACGGATGGAACGTATGAGCACCGAGAGCCGGCTTGTCCCTTCGCTTTGATCCTTCCTTCGCGTTTTCCCTGCGCCTCTCTGCGTCTCTGCGTTTCGAAGCCCGCCTTTCAACGCAGAAACGCCTTGGTAGCCCGCTACGAAGTGGCGGGCTACCAAGACGGCACGACGCGGGCGGTCAGGCCCGCTGGACGTGGTCGAGGAGTTCGTTGCCGGGGCCGAGCAGCTCGATGCGCATCGGCATCTGGCCGAGGGCGTGCGTGGAGCAGCTCAGGCAGGGGTCGAAGCAGCGGATGAGGGCCTCGACGCGGTTGAGCGCGCCTTCCTTGAGCTTGCTGCCCTTGACGTAGTGCTTGGCCACCTGCGCAACGCCGCGGTTCATGGCGAGGTTGTTGTGGCCGGTGGCGATGATCATGTTCACCCACGTGATGAGACCGTTGTCGTCAATCTTGTAGTGGTGCATGAGCGTGCCGCGCGGGGCCTCGGAGACGCCGACGCCTTCGTGCTTGTTCGGCCGGGCGAAGGCGCGGACGTGTTTGCTGAGGATGTCCGGCTCGTTCAGAAGCTGCTCGATCTTCTCGATGCCGTAAAGGATTTCCACAAGCCGCGCGTAGTGTTGGTGGAAGGAGCTGAGCAGGACGCCGCGCCGCAACGCGCGGAACTCGGTCCACTCCTGGTCGGCCTTGGGCGTGCCGGGGCGGTCAATGATGTTCAGCCGCGCCAGCGGGCCGACGCGGTAGATGCCGTTCGGGTAGCCGAGCGGCTTGAAGTAGGGCGATTTGAGATAGGAGAACGGCTCGACGGCCTCGGCGATATGGTCGAGGTAACGGGTCGGGTCTACGTTGTCGAGGACGACGTTGCCGCTGGCGTCCACGAAGCGCAGGACGCCGTCGTAGTGCTCCAGCAGGGCGTTGTGCTCGTCCTCCTCGTGGGGCGTGACGAGACCCATGAACATGCTGGGGAAGTTGCCGAACGTGCGGATCTCAGTGCGGAATTGTTCGAACGTGTCTTTATACCAGTCCAGCGTGCGCTGGATGATGACCATCGCGTCGGGAATCATCGCCACGATCTTCTCGCGCTTTTCGGCGGTGAGCGGCTCGGCGACGCCGCCGGCGACGACCCACGCGGGGTGGATGCGTTTGCCGCCGAGCATCTCGATGATCTGCTGACCAAACTTGCGCAAGGCGACGCCGTCGCGCGCCATCTGCGGCTGCTGCTCCAGCACGCCGAAAATGTTGCGCTTGGCCGGATCGCTGTCCATGCCGAGCAGCAGGTCGGGCGAGCTGAGGTGGAAGAAGCTCAGCGCGTGCGACTGGACGATCTGCGCGAGGTTCATGATGCGGCGCAGGTGCGTGGCGGTGCGCGGAATCTGCACGGCCATCAGCGCGTCGCAAGCCTTCGCGCCCGCCATCAGGTGGCTGACGGGGCAGATGCCGCAGGTGCGCGCGGTGAGGGCGGGCATTTCCGTGAACGGCCGCCCCTCGGCAAACTTCTCGAATCCGCGAAACTGCGTGACGTGGAACTGCGCATCCTGGACCTCACCCTTGTCGTCGAGGAAGATGGTGATCTTCGAGTGCCCCTCGATGCGCGTGACCGGATCAATGACAATCTGTTTGCCCATAAAAAGTTTCTCCTAAGCGCCGAACCGCGTCTTGGAGGCGGTGTCGGGCATCCTTCCCGCCAGAAGCTCAGTGACCACGTAGTAAATGCCGTCGGCCGATGGCGGGCAGCCCGGCACAAACACGTCCACCTTGACGCACTCGTGGATCGGCCGCGCGTTCTTCAGCAGCGGCGGAATGACTTGCTTCGGAATCTGTTGGTTGAGCTGCGCGTTCTCGATATAGGCGCGATGGCAGACGGCCTCGACGCCGAACGGGTTGCGCATGCTGGGAACGTTGGAGTTCACCGCGCAGTCGCCGAGCGACACCAGAATCTTGGTGCGCGCGCGGACCTTCAGAATCTTCTTCAGGTCGTCTTCGTTGCTGACAGCGCCTTCGCAGAGGCAGACATCCACGTTCTCTGGATACTCCTTCGCATCCACGAGCGGGCTATAGACCAGCTCGATCTTGTCGGCCAGTTCGATCAGCCGCTCGTCCATGTCCAGGAAGGACATGTGGCAACCGGAACAGCCGTCCAGCCAGATCGTCGCGATTCGTGCTCTGCTCATACTCGCTCCTCTCGCATCAAAGTCAGGTAGGGCAGGAATTCGCGCTTGGTCATCTCACCGGAGGACCGGCCCTTTTCAAACAGCGTGCCCGTCGGGCAAACCTGCACGCACTTGCCGCAACTGGTGCAGCTTTCCGACGTGCCCCACGGCTGGTTCAAGTCAGTGATGACCAGCGACGCCGTGCCGCGGCCCTGCACGTCCCACGTGTGCGCGCCTTCGATCTCGTCGCACACGCGCACGCAACGCTGGCACAGGATGCAGCGGTTGTGGTCCACGGCAAACCGGTCGTGCGACGCGTCCACCGGCAGTTTCGGGTAAAGATACGGATAGCGGATGTGGTCCACGCCGAGCTTCTGCGCCATGCCTTGCAACTCGCAGTGGCCGTTGGAAACGCAGACCGAGCAGACGTGGTTGCGCTCCGCAAAGAGCAGCTCGAGGATCATCTTGCGGTATTTCACCAGTGTTTCGGTGTTGGTGGACACCTCCATGTTGTCCTGGACCTGCGTGATGCAAGCCGGCAGCAACCGCCGCGATCCTTTGACCTCGACGAGACAGAGACGGCACGCGCCCACGGGCGTCAGGCCGTCGAGATTGCAGAGCGTCGGAATGAAAACGCCGTTCTCGCGCGCCACGTCGAGGATCGTCTGATCCTCGCGGGCACTGACATCCTTGCCGTTGATTTGCAGCGTCTTGACGCTGAGAGTCTTTTGAGCTGAAGGGTTCATACGGTCGCCAACTGCTCCTTTCCGATTTTGCAGACACCGGCGGGACAACGGTGGTCGTGGATGTGCGCCATGTATTCGTCCCTGAAGTAACGCAGCGTGCTGACGACGGGATTGGGCGCAGTCATGCCAAGGCCACAAAGGCTGGTGTTCTTAACGACGTCGCACAACTCCTCGAGCATCGCTAGGTTTTCGTCGGTCGCGGTGCCGTCGGTGATCTTGCTGAGCAACTCGTGCATCTGCTTGGTGCCGACGCGGCAGGGGACGCACTTGCCGCAGCTCTCGGTCATGCAGAACTCCATGAAGAACTTCGCCACGTCCACCATGCACGAGGTCTCGTCCATCACGATCATGCCGCCGCTGCCCATGATGGAGCCAACCTTCGCCAGCGAATCGTAATCCACCGGCATGTCAAGAAACTGCTCCGGGATGCAGCCGCCGGACGGCCCGCCGGTTTGCACGGCCTTGAACTTCTTGCCGTCGGGAATACCGCCGCCGATCTCGAAGATGATTTCGCGCAACGAAATGCCCATCGGCACCTCGATAAGGCCGGTGTTTTTCACCGCGCCCGCGAGCGCGAACACCTTCGTGCCCTTGCCCTTCTCGGTGCCGATGCCGGCAAACCACTCGCCGCCGTTGCGGATGATCGGCGGGATGTTCGCAAAGGTTTCGACGTTGTTGATCAGCGTCGGGCAGTCCCACAAGCCGCGCTCGGCCGGGAACGGCGGACGCGGACGCGGCTGGCCGCGCTTGCCTTCAACCGACGCGATGAGCGCCGTCTCTTCGCCGCAGACAAACGCGCCTGCGCCGAGACGGACCTCGATATTGAAACTGAACGTGGTCCCGAAGATGTTGTGGCCGAGCAGGCCGAGCCGCTCCGCCTGTTTGATGGCATCCTTGAGCCGCTTGACCGCCAGCGGATACTCCGCGCGGACGTAGATGTAGCCCTGGCTGGCGCCAACCGCGTAGCCGCCGATGGCCATGCCTTCCAGCACGCGATGCGGGTCGCTCTCCAGCACGCTGCGGTCCATGAACGCGCCGGGATCGCCCTCGTCGCCGTTGCAGATGACAAATTTCCGCTCGCCACGTGCCTTTGCCACAGTGCCCCACTTCAAGCCGGTCGGGAATCCCGCGCCACCGCGGCCGCGCAAGCCGCTCTTGGAAACCTGCTCGACGACCTCTGCCTGGTTCATCGAGGTCAGCGCCTCCAACAATCCCTCGTAACCCTTGGCGACGATGTATTCCTCGATGCGCTCCGAGTCCACGACGCCAGAGTTTTCCAGCACGATCTTCTTCTGGCGCGTGAAGAACGGCTGCGTGGTGTCGCACGCGAGGCGCTTCACCGGCTGCTTGCCGAGGTTCTTGACGATCTCCTCCGCGTCTTGCGGCGCCACCATCTGGTAGAGCGCGTCCGTCTGTGCCACGGCCACCAGCGGACCCGCCATGCAAAGGCCCATGCAGCCGACGCCCTTGACCTTGCACGTCTCCTTCAGCCCGTGTTTCTCGATGGCTTGCTGAAGCGATTCCTTGACCTTGTCCGAGTGCGTCGAGACGCAGCCAGCAGCCATGCACACGCAGAGCGTATGTGGGATCTTCTGCTTCGCCTCCAACTCGGTCTCGGCGATTTTATGTAGTTCTTCTGGCGTCATGAATTCATCCACCTCCGAATCTTCTCCGTAGCAGCCGCCGGCGAAACCTTGGCGGCGACCTCGCCGTCAAACGCCACCGCAGGGGCCAGCCCGCACGATCCGAAGCAGCGGGCCGAGATCACGGTGAGCTTGCGGTCCGGCGTCGTCTCGCCCGGCTTGATCTTGGCGAGATGCTCGATCGCTTCCAGGATTTGCGGCGCGCCCTTGATGTAGCAGGCCGTGCCCATGCAAACGACGCAGGTGTGCTCACCCTGCGGCTTGAGCGTGAAAAAGTTATAGAACGTCGCGACGCCATAGACCTTGCTGAGCGGCACCCGCAGCGACTTCGCCACGAATTTCAAGGCGGTTTCGTCCAGGAAACCGAAGATCTCCTGGACCGTGTGCAACGCCTCGATGAGCGAGTGCTGCGAATGCCCGTAACGGCGCATCGTCGCGTTGACGATCTTCCAGCGCTTGTCATCAGACGGCATCGCCGGTTTGGTCAAATTCATTACCATGTCATTCTCCTGAACCAACTGTTGTAGCGTCCAAAAAGCGCCACAGCTGAAACAAAGAAGCGTAAAGTAGCACCCCAAAACGGACTACGCTACCGTTGGCGATTGTTTTGCGCACGTTGCGCCTCCTGACAAACAACGCAGCCCTTTTGGCCGTTCCGGCTTCTGCACGGCGTTGTCGTAGCGCCGGCAGGGATGCCGGCGTTACGACATGGCTCAGCAAATCCGCGGCAACTGCTCCCCGCTGAGCATGTCCACGATTCGCGTCGCGCCAATCCGGCTCTTCATTGTCACCAAACCGGGCGATTCCGCCGTCACGTGGCCGATAAGCTGCGAGCCGGCGCCGAGCGGATGGGCGCGCATCATGGCCAACGCACGCTCGGCGTCCGCCGGGGCGACGAAGGTGACAAACCGGCCCTCATTGGCGACATAGAACGGATCGAAACCGAGGATTTCGCACGCGCCATGCACGTCTTCTCGGACAGGCACCGCTGTCTCGTCGAAAACGACGCCCACGCCGGCAGACTCGGCGATTTCGTTCAGGCCGCTCGCCAAACCGCCGCGCGTCAGATCGCGCATGCAGTGGACCTCGACGCCCGCCGCCAGCAGGTTCATCGCCAGCCCGGACAACACCGCGCAATCGCTCTCGATGGCCGTCTCAAACTCCAGCCCTTCGCGCACCGCCATAATCGCGATGCCGTGGCGGCCCACGTCGCCGTTGATCAGGATGGCGTCGCCGGGCCGGACGCTCTTCGGCGCAACGACACGGTCGTGCTCCAACACGCCGATACCGGCCGTGTTAATGAAAATGCCGTCGCCCTTGCCCTTGTCCACGACCTTCGTGTCGCCCGTCACGATCTGCACGCCCGCCGCGTCCGCCTCGCGGCGCATGGACTGGACGATGCGCCAGAGCGTTTCCATCGGCAGCCCTTCTTCGAGAATGAAGCCGCAGCTCAGATAACGCGGCCGCGCGCCGCACATCGCCAGGTCGTTCACCGTGCCGCACACCGCCAACTTGCCGATGTCGCCTCCGGGAAAAAACAACGGCCGCACGACGTAGGAATCCGTGGTGAACGCCAGCCGCTTCGCGCTGCCAACGTCGAACACCGCGCCGTCGTGCTGCTGATCGAGCAGCGGGTTGCTGAACGCCGCCGCAAACATCTTCGCGATGAGCTGCTGCATCAGTCTGCCGCCGCCGCCGTGCGCCATCAGCACCGCCGGGTAGTTTGAAATTGGAATCGGGCAACTGAGCGCAAAGTTTTCAGGTGTCGGCGTCGTCATGTTTGCTCAAACTTATAGCCGAACCACGAGCGTGGGGCCAGTAGTGAAGCGTGCCGGCAGGAGGCGTCCGATGTTAAGACTTGGCTTCGACCGCGCCTGCATCTGAACTCAACCCGTCTTGCGCTTGCCGTCTTCTCCTGCCGGATCAGTCGTAGAAGTCGGGCACGAAAGTCTGGTCGGTGATGGGCGGGCGCACATACCCTTTATCCGAGGGGCGTCGCGGTAATTTGATCGGATCGGGCGTTAGATCTTTATACGAAATCCGCTTTAACAGATGCCGGATGCAATTGAGCCGGGCCCTCTTCTTGCTGTCCGCATTGACCACATACCAAGGCGATTGCTTGATGTCCGTATAAGCCATCATTTCATCCTTGGCTTTGGAATACTCCTGCCAGCGTTTGCGGGATTCGAGGTCCATCGGGCTGAGCTTCCAACGCTTGGTGGGATCTTCGATGCGGGCATGAAAGCGTCGTTCCTGTTCTTCATTGCTGACCGAAAACCAGTATTTAATAAGGATGATGCCCGAACGGATAAGCATGCGTTCAAATTCCGGGCAGGAGTGTAAAAAGTCCCGGTATTCTTCATCCGTGCAAAACCCCATCACCCGTTCAACGCCAGCCCGATTATACCAGCTTCGGTCAAACAGCACCATCTCTCCCGCCGCCGGGAGATGTGCCGCGTAGCGTTGGAAATACCACTGGGTCTTCTCCCGCTCTGTCGGGGTGCCCAAGGCCACCACCCGGCAGATGCGCGGATTCATCCGTTGGGAGATTCGCTTGATGACGCCGCCTTTCCCCGCCGCGTCGCGCCCCTCAAACAAGACCACCACTTTCAAACCCCGGTGCTTGATCCATTCCTGTAGCTTAACCAGTTCGATCTGGAGTCTTTTCAGTTCCTTGGTATAAAACTTGTTCTTAAGCTTCTTGTGTTTCTTGCCGGCCTTTCCCGTCGTTTCATTGAGGATTTTCTGGCCAGCGGGGGTCGGGCTCTCCGGCTCCGATTTGATCCGATCGTTCTTCTTTTTTGACATGGTAGTTGGCTCCTTGCCCACGGTTATCGCCTGAATGCCACCACGAGGATATCGGGCCGTAGGCGAAATCTCAAGGAGGTTATGGCCGTCGAGCGATCCTGAAACAGTTGACCAGTTCATCCCAAAAAGGAAGGCGATCATCTACTGAACTCAACCCGTCTTGCGCTCACCGTCTTGTCACGGCGTCGGTTGGGGAGCGGGCATCTTGCCTGCGCGGTTGTGCGAGCGCGAGCGAATGAAGGACGCCGGCAGGGATGCCGGCGCTACTTTTGACGCCGGTAGCGGTAGTAGGCGGCGCAGGCGCCTTCGTTGGAGACCATTGTTGCACCGAGCGGGTGTTCCGGTGTGCAACGGGTGCCAAAGACAGGGCATTCATGCGGTTTCTTGATGCCTTGGAGGACAAGGCCGCTGATGCACTCGGCGGGCTCTTCCACGCGCTGGTCGGCGACGCCGAAACGCAGCTCGGCGTCGAACGCGGCGTAGTCGCCGCGCAGGCCGAGACCGCTTTGCGGGATCTCGCCGATGCCGCGCCATTTGCGAGGCACGACGGTGAAGACTTCGTGGATGATTTTTTGCGCGGGCTGGTTGCCTTCGCGGCGGACGGAACGGGCGTATTGGTTCTCGACCTCGGCGCGACCCTGTTCGAGCTGGCGGACGCACATGGCAATGCCTTGCAGGATGTCGAGCGGCTCGAATCCGGTGACGACGATGGGGCAGCGATACTTGGCGGCGATCGGTTCGTATTCGGTGTATCCCATGACGGTGCAAACGTGGCCGGCGGCGAGAAAGCCCTGCACACGCCTGTCCGGGGAGGAAAGAACCGCCTCCATCGCCGGCGGCACGAGGACATGGGAGACGAGGACAGAGAAGTTGGCGACGCCCTGCTGGCGGGCTTGATAGACAGACATGGCGTTGGCCGGCGCGGTGGTCTCGAAGCCGACGGCAAAGAAGACCACCTGCCGCGCCGGGTTCTCTCGCGCGAGCTTCAGCGCGTCAAGTGGCGAGTAAACGATCCGCACGTCGCCGCCTGCGGCCTTGACCGACAGCAAGTCCTTCTCGGTGCCGGGCACGCGAAGCATGTCGCCGAAGGAGCAGAAGATGACTTCGGGTCGCGAAGCGATGGCGATGGCTTTGTTGATCAGCTCGACCGGTGTGACGCAAACGGGGCAGCCAGGGCCGTGGACGAGCGTGATCTCCTTCGGCAGCAGCTCGTCCACGCCGAACTTGACGATGGCGTGCGTCTGGCCGCCGCAAACTTCCATGATCGTCCACGGGCGGGTCGTCATGCGACGAATCAGTCGCGCGTAACGCTGCGCGCCCTTGGCGTCGCGGTATTCGTCGAGGAACTTCATGATGGTTCGCTACATTAACAGCGCAGCGGAACTCTTGCGAGTTCCGCTGCGTCGCACAACCTGTTTTTTACAGAAAGCTCAGGCTCTCCGCAGCATTGCTGCTCAGGCCAGCTTGTAGGTCGCGATGGCGCGCATATATTGCGACCGCTCGAAGGCGGCGGGATTCGCGCTCTTGATCTGGCTGAGGCTGCCCTGCATCTGCTTCACGGATTCGTATTCGTGCTTCTCCATCCACTCGCGCATGCCCTTCTCGATCACACGAACGCGGTCAATGCCGTAGCGCAGCAGCGCCGAGCAGAGCATGGTGGCGTTGGCGCCGGCCATGAGCATCTTCAGCACGTCGTCGCTGGAATGGATGCCGCTGGTGGCCGCCAAGTCCGCCTTGACGCGACCGTGCAGGATGGCGACCCACGTCAACGGCAGGCGCATCGCAAACGGCGTGCTCAGCAGCACGTCTGGCTTCACTTCCAGTTCCTCGAGGTCAATGTCCGGCTGGTAAAACCGATTGAAGAGCACCATCGCGTTCGCGCCGGCGTCGTCGAACCGCTTCGCCATGTTCGCCATGTTGCTGAAGAACGGGCTGAGTTTCACCGCCACCGGGATGGTGACGGCTGCCTTGACCGCTTTCAGGATGTCCACGTAGGTTTGCTCGACAGCGCTGCCGGCCAACTGCATGTCGGTCGGGATGTAGTAGATGTTCAGCTCCAGCGCGTCGGCGCCAGCCTTCTGAATCTGCTTGGCGTAGTCGGTCCAGCCGCCGACGGAACTGCCATTGAGGCTGGCGATGACCGGGATGTCCACGGCCTTCTTCGCGTTGACAACGTGCTCGAGGTATTCCTCCGGGCCGAGCTTGTATTCGCTGGCCTTGGGGAAGTAGCTCGTTGCCTCGGCGAAGCTCTCCCCGCCGTGAACGAGCGCCTCTTCCAGCTCGGCGCTTTCCTTCACCAACTGTTCCTCGAACAGCGAGTGCAGGACGACCGCGGCGGCGCCGGCGTCTTCCATTTTCTTGATGTTGGCGATGTCCTCGGACAGCGGCGAAGCGGACACGATCAGCGGGTTGCGCAACGTCATTCCCAGGTATTTGGTTGTCAGGTCCATAGTTCTTCCTCTTTCTTCTGAATTTGATGATGAATCTTTGGGTTCCCCGGCTCCCCGCGGGTGGCGGGGAGCCGGGGCGAATTACATCACGCAGCCGGCGCGGGCTTCGGCTGTGCCTCCGCCGCCGGTTTGCGGGCGGCCATGTATGAATACAACTGCCAGCGGGCTTCGGCGTCTTTCTGCGCCTGGTCGAAGAACCGCTTCGCGTCTTCCGGCTTGCTCTTGGTGAGCATCTTGAACCGGTTTTCCGACAGCAGGTAATCCTGCACCTTCGTCTTCGCCGCCGCCGAATCGAGCTGGAGCGGGTTTTCGCCCGCCGCCGCGCGCCGTGGATCGTAGCGGTAGAGCAGCCACTGGCCGGATTCGACCGCCAGCTTCTGCTGCTTGGCGCCGACGCCGTGTTCCACGTCAATGCCGTGCGCAATGCAATGGCTGTAGGCAATGATGATGGACGGTCCCGGATAGGACTCGGCCTCGATGAACGCCTTGAGCGTCTGGTCGTCCTTGGCGCCCATCGCAACGCTGGCGACATAGACGCTGCCGTAAGCCATCGCGATCAGGCCGAGGTCCTTCTTGCCAAGCGGCTTGCCGCCGGCGGCAAACTTCGCCACCGCGCCGCGCGGCGTGGACTTGGACATCTGGCCGCCGGTGTTGGAGTAAACCTCGGTGTCGAGCACCAGCAGGTTCACGTCACGGCCGCTGGCCAGGACGTGGTCGAGGCCGCCGTAACCAATGTCGTAGGCCCAACCGTCGCCGCCGAGGATCCACACGCTGCGGCGCGCCAGACTGTCGGCAACGCCGAGGAGCATTTTGGCTTCGCTTGACTTGTTGCCGGCGAGCTTCTGCTTCAGCGCGACGATGCGCTCGCGTTGCGCGTAGATGCCGGTTTCGTCCGTCTGGTTGGCATTGATGAGACCGCCAACCAAGTCGTCACCGAGAACGCCCACAAGCCTCTTCAACAGTTCGCAAGCAAACTCCCGCTGCTTGTCGAGCGACACGCGGAAGCCGAGACCAAACTCAGCGTTGTCCTCGAACAACGAGTTGTTCCAAGTCGGGCCGCGGCCCTCGGCGTTGATGCAATACGGCGTCGTCGGCAGGTTGGCCCCGTAAATCGAGGAACAACCCGTCGCGTTGCCGATGACAGCGCGGTCGCCGAAAAGCTGCGTCAACAGCTTGATGTAAGGCGTCTCGCCACAGCCGGCGCACGCGCCGGAGAACTCGAACAGCGGACGCATGACCTGCTGCTGGCGCAGTTGCGTGACCTTGACCTTGCGGCGGTCGAGTTCCGGGATGTTCAGGAAGAAGTTCCAGTTCTCGCGTTCCGCCATGCGCAGCGGCGCCTGCGGCTTCATGTTGATCGCCTTGAGTTTCGCCTCGGCCTTGTTCTTGGCCGGGCAGACATCCACGCAGATCTCACAGCCGGTGCAGTCCTCGGCGGCGACCTGGAGCGTCCACTTCATGCCTTTCCATTCCGGCACGCGGGCGTCGGTGGATTTGAACGTCGCTGGCGCGCCTTCGAGCTGCTTCGCGTCGTAAACCTTCATGCGGATGCAGGCGTGCGGACAGATGACCACGCACTTCGCGCACTGGATGCAGGTCTTCTCGTCCCAGACCGGGATTTCAAGCGCGAGGTTACGCTTCTCGTATTGCGCGGTCGCGGTCGGGAACGTGCCGTCCGGCGAGAACGCGCTGACCGGCAGCGTGTCGCCCATGTTGCCGTAGATGACGCCCAGCGATTTGCGGACGCTTTCCGGAGCGTTGGCGGTGAATGGCGACGGCATCTCGATCTTGCTCGTGACCTGCACGGGCACGGTCACCTCGAACAGGTTGGCCAGCGTCTGGTCCACGGCTGCGATGTTCTTCTGCACCACGTCTTCGCCCTTCTTGCCGTAGGTCTTCTTGATGGCATATTTGATCCGCTCGATCGCTTCCTCGCGCGGCAGGACGCCGGAAAGGGCGAAGAAGCAGGTCTGCATGATTGTGTTGATGCGGCCGCCCATGCCGGTGGCGCGCGCGACGCTGATGGCGTCAATCACGTAGAACTTGATCTTCTTCTTGATGATCTGCTCCTGCATGAGACGCGGGAGCTTGTTCCAGATCTCTTCCTTGCTGTTGGCTGTGTTGAGCAGGAATGTGCCACCCGCAACCAGTGGCTGGAGCATGTCGTAGCGCTCCAGGAACACCGGCTGATGGCACGCCACGAAGTTGGCCTTGCTGATCAAGTAGGTTGAGCGGATCGGCGTCGGCCCGAAACGCAGGTGCGAGACGGTGACCGCGCCGGCTTTCTTCGAATCATACACGAAGTAACCCTGCGCGTAGTTGTCGGTGTTTTCGCCAATGATCTTGATGGAGTTTTTGTTCGCGCCCACCGTGCCGTCGGAGCCGAGGCCGTAGAACAACGCGCGCACCACCTTGCCGGATTCTGTCGAGAATTCGGGGTCGAAAGGCAGGCTGGAGTTGGTTACGTCATCGTTGATGCCAACGGTGAAGTGATTCTTCGGCTTCGCAGCGGCGAGATTGTCGAGCACCGCCTTGACCATCGCCGGCGTGAATTCCTTCGAGGAGAGGCCATAACGACCGCAGAGAACCTTCGGCATCGCCTTGAGCTTGCCGTAGCCGCTCGCGAGCGCCTCCGTCAGGCCAGCCACGACGTCGAGGTAGAGTGGATCGCCAAGAGCACCCGGCTCCTTCGTGCGATCGAGCACCGCGATGGATTTCACTGTCGCCGGCAACGCCTCGATCAGCCGTTTCGGATCGAACGGACGGAAGAGGCGAACCTTGAGCACGCCGACTTTTGCGCCCTGGGCGTTGAGGAATTCCACCGCCTCATGGGCGGCTTCGCAGCCGGAGCCCATCAGCACGACAACGCGCTCGGCGTCGGGCGCGCCGACGTATTGGAAGAGGTGATATTGGCGGCCCGTAAGCTTCGCGAAGTTGTCCATCGCCTTCTGCGTAATGTCCGAAGCCTTGGCGTAGAAAGGATTGCACGCTTCACGCGCCTGGAAGAACACGTCCGGGTTCTGCGCTGTGCCGCGCAGGACCGGCTTGTCGGGATTCATCGCGCGCTGGCGATGGGCGACAACAAGGTCCTCGTCAATCATCCCGCGCATGATTTCCTCGGTCACCAACTCGATCTTGGAAGCCTCGTGCGAGGTGCGGAAGCCGTCGAAGAAGTGGAGGAATGGCACGCGCGATTCCAGCGTCGCCGCCTGTGCGATGAGCGCAAAGTCCATCGCCTCCTGCACCGACGCCGAGCTGAGCATCGCAAAACCCGTCGAGCGCGCGATCATCACGTCGCTGTGGTCGCCGAAGATCGAAAGCGCGTGGGTCGCCAGCGTGCGCGCTGTGATGTGGAACACCGTCGGCGTCAGTTCGCCGGCGATCTTGAACATGTTCGGAATCTTGAGCAGCAAGCCCTGCGACGCGGTAAACGTGCAGGTGAGCGCGCCGGTTTGCAGTGCGCCGTGAACGGTGCCCGCCGCGCCGCCTTCACTCTGCATCTCCACCACGCTGGGGATGGTGCCCCACAGATTCTTAATGCCTTCCGAGGCCCACTGGTCGCACCACTCGCCCATGTTGGACGAGGGCGTGATGGGATAAATGCCCATCACCTCGTTGCAGCGGTAGGCCACGTAGGCAACCGCTTCATTACCGTCAATCGTTATGTATTTTTTTGTGCTCATGTGTTTTTCACTTCTTCCAACTCGTCCATCTGCCGCAGGTAATCAAAAACCTGGGTCGCTTCTTCTTCGCTCAGCGTGCTGATTGCGAAACCGACGTGAACAATCACGTAGTCGCCGACGGTTGCCTCGGGGACGTATGCGAGACTGACCTCCTTGACGATCCCGCCAAAGTTGACCTTGCCCATCCGCTGCAATGGGTCGTCGCCACTGACACTCTCGATTTTACCGGGAACTGCCAGGCACATTAGTTACAGGTCTCCTTCGACGCCGCCACCATCTGGCCCAACGCGATCCCGCCGTCGTTCGGCGGCACCCGCTGATGCCAGTAGGCGCGAAAATTTTCTTGTTCGAGCCGTCGCACGGCCCGCTCGGTCAAATAACGGTTCTGAAAACAGCCGCCGGAGAGCACCACTTGCTCCCGGCCGATGCGCCGCGCCACGGCGACGATCATCTCGGCCAGCGCGTTATGAAACTTCGCCGCAACCCAGCCAACCGGCTTGTTTTCAGTCACATCATCCAGCATCGCGCGGATCACCGGCTCCCAGTCAACCACCCACGGTGATTGACCGTCCCGAATCGCGAACGGATACGCTTCATCCGTCCCGGCAGCTTCGGCGGCGAACTCCAGTTCCATCGCCGCCTGGCCTTCATACCGCGTCTCCTGCCGCAGCCCGGCTATCGCCGCTGCTGCGTCGAACAGTCTACCTGCGCTGGACGTCGCAGGTGTATTCAGTTGTTTATGCAACATCTGCCGCACAATTTGCAACTCCGGTCTTGAAAAACCTTTCACCGCCGGCGGCGCGTCCGGACCGAACAGCGCGTCGCCGAAAATCTCGTAGAGCACCCCCACCGCGCTGCGCCGCGGCTCGCGAACCGCGTTGTCGCCGCCCGGCAGCCGGAACTGCCGCAGATGCGCCACCCGCTCGAAATCGTGGAGCGTGGCGCGGAAAAACTCGCCGCCCCAAATCGTCCCGTCGGTTCCGTAGCCCGTGCCGTCCCAAGCCACGCCGAGCACCGGCCCCTCCAGTTCGTTTTCTGCCATGCACGAGACGACATGCGCAAAATGATGCTGCACCTCCCGCACCGGCACGCCCAGTTGCCGCGCGAACTTCGTGGAAAGATAATCGGGATGCGCGTCGCAGGCGACCAACTCCGGCCGCACGTCGTAAAGCCGCTCGAAGTCGCCGATCACACGCCGGAACGCGTCGAACGCCGCCTCGCTCTCCAAGTCGCCGATGTGCTGGCTGATGAAGACGTCGTCGCCCACCCCCAGCGCCACCGAGGATTTCAGATGCGCTCCCACCGCCAATTGCGGTGGCAGCGACTGCCGCGACAGATGGATCGGCAGCGGCGCAAACCCGCGCGCCCGCCGCAACACCATCTCGCGGTCCATCACCACGCGAACGATCGAGTCGTCCACGTGTCGCGCAATCGGCCGGTCGTGAACCAAGAAGAGGTCGGCGATGCCGTTGAGCCGCCGCAACGCGTCGCGCTCGTCGGTGCAGATCGGTTCTTCCGCCAGATTGCCACTCGTCGCCACCACCGGGAAACCGAGTTCCGCCAGCAGCAGATGATGCAACGGCGTGTAAGGCAGCATCACGCCGAGGGACGGATTGCGCGGCGCCACCGCCTCCGCGATACCGCCCGCGTCCTTGCGTCGTCGTAACAGAACAATCGGCGATTCCGGCGACGTCAGCAGCCGATCTTCGATCTCCGCCACTTCACACAGCGCCTGCGCCGCCGTCAGCGACGGCACCATCAGCGCAAACGGCTTCTCCTCGCGGTGCTTCAATTCTCGCAGCCGGCGCACCGCCTGCTCGTTTCGCGCGTCCACCAGCAAATGAAATCCGCCTAGCCCCTTTGCCGCCACGATCTCGCCGCGCCGGATCACCTGCGCCGCCTGTTGCAGCGCCGCGTCTCGCTGCGCCAACACTTGGCCGTCGCGGTCCCAGAGTCCCAACTGCGGCCCACACGCCGGGCAGGCGTTTGGCTGCGCATGGAACCGGCGGTCGCGTGGGTCCTCGTATTCGGCGCGGCACGCTTCGCACATCGCGAAACGTTTCATCGTCGTGTTCGGCCGGTCGTAAGGCAGCGACTCGATGATACTGAACCGCGGCCCGCAATTCGTGCAATTGGTGAACGGATAGCGATGACGGCGGTTTGCCGGATCGAAAATCTCCCGCAAGCACTCCGGGCAGGTCGCGATATCCGACAAAATCAACGCCGTCTTCGCGCCCGCCGCGTCGCTTTCGCGAATCTCAAACTTCGCAAAGCCCAGCGGATCGAGCCACGACGACTCCAAGCTCTGGATAAACGCCCGCGGTGGTTTCTCGCGCGGGATGCGCAACAGAAAGTGCTGAAGCTGGTCGCGCCGCCCCTCGACCTCGATGAAGACGCCCTGCGCCGAGTTGTTCACCCAGCCTGTCAACCCCAGTTCCTCCGCCAGCCGGAACACAAACGGCCGGAACCCAACGCCCTGCACCGCGCCGCGTATCGTCACGCGAAGCCGCTGCGCCTGTGTCGCGCTTGTCCCCGCTGGCGGTTGAACAATCGTGTGCATCTTTCCGGTTCCGGCCGCAGGCGACTGAGCCACTACGCCCAACCGCTGCCGCTTGAAAGGGACACACCTTAGAGACAACCGTCAAGTCCGGCTACACTTCCCTTGGTTTGCACTTAGCCGATTTTGGCAGCAGATCGGCGAGGTTTAGTCTCTGAGTCATCTCCGACTCACAGGAATTGCCCGCCCTTTTCCGCTGCTGATTGCGGTTTACCGCTGTTGCCAGTTGTTGATGTCGTTGTTGTCTTCGCCGCCGAAGCAATGCTTCGCCCCACCGCCGGTGGAAACCTGAGTGTCGAACGGGTTGAAGAAGTAATCAGGCATCTCGGCGTGAGCCTGCCCGCCGCCCTGGACAATGGTTGTCCCATGATCAAGGCTTAACTCCTGATGGCGATCAAACGGCTTGTCGAGGTCCTTCCAAGTCGTGGCGTCTGCGCCATAGGAACAGAGATCGTAGGACAGCGGACAGTGACGTGGCGTATTGCGCCTGTCGGTGAAACTGTAGCCATTTCCACTCTTGTAATTTAGGGGGTTGCTCCATGCATCTACAACTCGCCTGTAGTTGCCGGCAGATTTATCGTATTGCGCGTTAATTCTGGTGTTGCCGATCGTTGTTTGGTCACCCTTGAGATCAACGTAGGATTGCCTGGGATACTGTTGGTGCGGCCCCCAATACACCAACCAAAACCACAAAGCTTCGCAAGGCCAGACATACTGGTTTTCTTTGAGTGTGCCGCTGTCTGTCGTGCAGATGAAATCTGACGGATATCCGCCCTTGTCCGCTTTGAAGGCATCTATCGCCGTGCAGATTTGGTGAATGGTGGCTTTGGTGCGCATCCTCAGCGCTCTTTCATGAAGATAAGCGGCACCGGCAATCGTAATCCCGGCCACGATTCCTATGACAACCATCACAGCCATTAACTCGACCAAGGTGAAACCACGTGAGCGCTGACGAACCCGCGCAGTTAACGAGTTCAACTCTTGGCTCTGGATGCTTGTCTTCACGGTGCTTTCGGCTTGGCCCGGCTCTCGATGAACTTATCCCAAAATTCCTTCTGGATGCGGATGTTGAGCAACACCATCGGGCGGACGCCGTAGAACTCCGTTTGCCAGTCCGCACCGAACTTGGCAGCGACCGCCGGTTCCTGATCCATCGAGGTGATGATGATGGCGGGGCGGAGGCCGGCGGGAACGTCACCAGCCTGAGTCCAGTAGCCGACGTTGCGGAACTTCCGGAAATACCACGGCAACGGCCAGGTGTCGTAAGGGTTGGCGCAGACTTCGATCACTATGTCGCGATGCGCGGGATGGACGGCGGCGATCTGCTCGACGCGCTTGACGAGATTCAGCAGGTCCGGGCTGGTGTGCGCATAGACGCAGGGATTGCGCGGGTCGGCGCAGAACCGGCCGTTGGCGCGCCACGCCTGGCCGCCAAGCTGCCACACCGCTGTAGCGAGCAACGCGCCGACCAGCCACTTCGCCCACTGTTGCCGGGCGGCTTCGATCAGCGCCACTGCGCCGACGCCGGCGAGCAGGATCATTCCGTGCAGGAACGAGATCGCAAGCCACGGTGATTTGTGGCGGATGACTGAATAGATGATAGTCAGCACCACCGTGTAAACTGCCAGGAACCAAAGCAGTGCTGACTCAGGATCGGCGTTCTTCCTCCGCCGCCACGCGGCAACCATCGCCACCGCTGCGAGCGTGACGATCAACGCCTCGCTCCAGACCGGGCCACGGCCCTCGCGGAACCAAACCAGCATTTGCAGGTAGAAATGCCACGGATGGATGTGCCGGCTCTTCTCGCCGCCCGCCCACCCGAGATAGTTCCCGTAACAAAGCACCGAGTCGAGCACGCCGCGCCAATGCGTAAAGAGCGCCGAGTAAAACGTCACCGCCACCGCCGCGGCGACGACAAGCGCGGCGAGCAAGTGCCGACGGTTCATCGCGAGCAATCCGGCGCGCGACGCAGGCGACACCGCCAGCGCGACCGCCGCCGCGCCGAAGGAAAGCACCCACGTCTCCTTTGTCGCGTATGTCAGCCCCGCGAACGCGCCCACCAGCAGTGCCCAGCCTAGGGACGGACTCCGCGCATACCGCCAGCCGGCGGCGATGGTGCCGAAGGTGAAGAAGACCAGCAACATCTCCTGGATGTAGTAGCGGCTGTAGAACGTCATTGCCGGCGAGATCGCCGTCAGCAACGCGGCAACAATCATCGGCCATCGCCCCAGCCCGTCGCGCACGATCCAGAGCAGCAGCACCAGCCCCGCGCCGAATAGCGCCGGCACGAGTCGTAAGGTGATCTCGTTGGTATTCGCGAAGTTTTTCCCCGCTGTCAGCCACGCGAACGGTAGCGAGAGGTAATAGAGCGTCGGACCGTGGTTGTCCTTGAGGTCGTATTCATACCGGCCCGTCTCCATCAGGATGCCGGTGCGGACGGCTTGGTTCGCTTCGTCGCCGTGCATGACGCGTTCGTCGAGCCGCCACAGGCGGAAACCCAGCGCTCCGGCCGTGATGACCAGCAACAGCGCGCAGGCAAGGAGGTTTTTTCGCACGCCGTTTTCTACCACAAACCTCCACTCACCAGAAGCCCGGCGTGGGCACAAAAACAAGAAGACCGGCGAAACATTGTCTCGCCGGTCTTCCTATAACTTCATTCCGCCGTCATGCTGGGCGGCGGGGATTTTTCGGAGGTTTACTTCCCGAAAACCTCCACCTCCGTGTAGTGGTTCATCTGGTTGGAGGTGTTGCCGTTGCTGTAGAGGCGGACGTAACGACCCTTCACACCTTTGACCGCGATTGGACGGCCGTCGTAGGTCTCGATAAATTCGAGTTCCTTGCCAATGCCGAGGCCGGCGGAGTTGTCGTGGTCATTATTGAAGACGGTCTTCACGTTGGTGATAAAGTCCGCGTCGTCGGCCACCTGGATGACGACGTCGCGATAAACGCGCGGCTCGCTGTGGAAGTGCCACAACACGACCGCCCAGATTTCGCAGGTCTTGCCGAGATCAATCTGCACCCATTGGGATCCAGGTCCAAGCTCCACGTAACTGCCCTCAGCGCCTTCCTTGTCGCCGTCGGTGACGAGGTCGAGGCTGCCAATGACCGGCTCCTTGTCGCTGGAGGTCACCTTCTTCTTCAGCGAGAGATTGGCGCAGCCCGGCGGGACGTAGGTCGGGGGACGGGGCTTGTCGCCGCGCGGCGGCTCGAGGTTGGGGGTCTTCAGGTTTTTCGGTGTGCCGACGAACATCGGCTTGGGCATCTTGTAGTCCAGCTTCACCATGCCGGCCGGGGCTTCCTGGCCGAAGCTCACCTGGCTCAGCACGAAACAGCCGAGCGCTACCATCAATCCATACGACGCGTATTTCTTCATAAGTTGGTTTTCCTTTACTGCTTTCCGCTCTTTTCAACGAACATCAGTCTGGGCATTTAATACGAATTCTCACTCCGAACGCAACAAATTCCTTTCGCTTGGCGGCACCGCGCGCGCCGCAAACGCCGGCGTCGCGATCACCTTGTCGCCCAGCATTCGCAACAGGCCACGGCGCTTTTCGACAACAAGCGCGGCCACTTCGACGCGCGACCGGCAGTAGCTATTCACCTCAGCCGTTGTCATCACCATGAACGCCGTGGAAAGCGCGTCGGAAAGGGCCGCAGACGGCGCGATGGCCCATGCGGCGAGGTGGTTCGCCGCCGGCCGGCCGGTGCGCGGGTCGAGAACGTGCTGGCCTTTGACCTCGGTGCCAGAGCCGCTGAGGGCCGCGCCACTGAGCAGCACGGTGTCAAAGCCGGCTTCACGGCTCCAGTCGCCCGCGACGCCGAGCGGCCAGCCGCGTTTGCCGGCGGGACAATCCGCCGCTTCACCACCGTTGCCCAACGCCAGCACGGAACTGGTGCCGCTGTGAAGCAGCACGTCGGGAATCTCCCAGTCGGCGAGAATCTCCGCGGCTTTGTCGAGTGCGTAGCCTTTGCCGACGGCACCGAGGTCCACCTCGACACACGCCGACGGATCAGGCCCAGCAGCGGGGCGGATGGTGACGGTGAACTCCTGCGGATTCAGAACCAGGCGCTCCATGCCAACAGTGGCGCGCGCGGCGGCAAGCTCGGCGTCGGTGATGCGCTGCCAATTACCCTTGGCGTCGCGCATCAGGTTCATCAGGGGGCCGACGGTAACGTCGAACGCGCCGCCGGTGTCGGCGTGGACCTGTGCAGCCAGTTGCAGACACTCGAAGGCTTCGAGGCAAACGCGGAGGGTTTCGCCGGGCTTGAGCCGGTTGAGTTGCGCGATGTCGCTGCACGGCTGGAAGCGGCTGAGCAACCCTTCCAGTCGGTCAATCTCGCGGAACACCGCCGCCGCCGCCTGCCGCGCGTAGGTTTCCTCCTGTCCTGCGACGACCACCTCAAACACGGTCGTCATAGCTTCGTGAGCGGAGCGGTGCAACGGAGGAACAGCCGGCGTCATGAAGATTTCGCGCGCAACAACGAACCGCAGCAGCCGAGGCCGCCCACGACCGCCAGCAGCGAGCTGTAGCGGTGCAGTTCGACCAAGACCTCCTGGCCGTGCGTGCCGAACCACGGCTGCATCATCACCACCGCCGTCAACACCACACCCATTCCGCCGATCAGCAGCGTCCAGAACAGGCACTTGCAGCAGCAGCTTTCCGCCTCGGCCCGCAGCACCGCCAGCAGCGCCAGGCTCCCGGCGAACGCGCCGCCGGTGCCGGTGTGGCAAACCAACAGGTAGCCAGTCAGTTCGTGGCCAAGGAGCACCGCGTAGAAACCGGTGAGCGCCAGCACGGCGAGGCTCAGCCCCATCACCAGCGTGAGGAGTTTGTCGAGCACGGGGAACCGCACAGACGTCTTGCCTGCGCTGCTGCACGAACCGCTGCCGCATTTCGCAGACATCGCGCCGACGACCAGGGAAAGCACGGTAAGAATCTTGAACATGGTGTTGCTACTCCTTCCTTCCGAGATAACGGGCAAACCGCTGCAAGCCGCCCAACACACCCACGCCCAGCACGGCGGCCATCAGACCGCCGCAGCCCCACAGCATCATCTTAAACAATGGCCGCATCGTAAACGTCAGTCCGAACAACTTGTGGTAACTGCCATCGAGCTTCGACGTCTCCACCATCGTCTTCACCGCCACGGTCTTCGTCTTGAGCGGACCGCCGGCGACGACGCGGCCGAAGAGCATCGCTGCTTCCGCGGAGTGGCATTCGGTGCATGCTTTCGCGCCGAGCGAGGCCACCGCGGAACGGACATTGTGCGCCAACGGCCAGAAAACCGGCTCGGCGGCGGGATTGCTCGAAGTCGCCAGCTTGCCGTCCTTGCCAAGCGCAAACACATAGCCGCGACCGACATAAACAAACTCTGCGGACTTGTCGGCCGCTGCCATCGCCTGCAACATCTGCGCCAGTTGCTCCTCGGTGAACGTCTGCGCGGTGCCGGCGGTTTCCACGACCGCGCGCACAGCGAAGTCCGAAACGACCGGCTTAAACTTGCCGTTCGCCATCCGGCCCCAGACCGCGTTGGCGTGATCTTCCGTCGAGTCGGCAACCGAGAGGCTGCCGTCCTCGTTGCGCGTGTAGATTTTCTTGCCGCGCGCCAGCGACGGCGCGCCCATCGCCGCGTCATCCGGCGCGATCGCTTGCAGCACTTCCAGCAGCCGCGACTCGACCGCGGGTTCCAGTTGCGCCGCGGCCGGATCGAAATTCGGCGCGAGCGGCGAGAGCTTGCCGTCCTTCAACAGCGCGAACCCGGACGGCAAGCCGGCGGGCAGCGCGAATGTCTTGTCGAGATCCACGTCGCCGTCAGTGTTGGCGCGGAGCAATTTGCCCGAGGCGACGAAAACCGTTTCGCCGCTCTCGTCGCCGAGCTGGGCGAACGCCTTCAGCACGCTGCCGACCTGCTGGCCGGCATCGAGGATGCCCCTGGCGGTCTTTTCCAGTTCGTCGGGCCGGATCGGCGTGACCTTGCCGGCCGAGCGGCGCGCCCAGAACGCGGGCCACATCACGCGATGCGGCGCGATCTTGCCGTCGCTGCCTTTGACGAAAACCGGCTCCTGGATAAACGGCGCGTCGGTGAACCAGAGCGCGCGACCGTGAATACCGAGCCGGTTCGCGCGCGACGCGCGCACGTCGGTCGGCATCGCGCCGGGCATCTGGCCGGAGTGACACGCGGTGCAGGAGAGTTTCTCAAAATGCACCGGAGGCAGACCGCCGTGCTTCGGATGCGGCGCACCCAGGCGTCCGCCGCCTTTGGCGGGTTCTTCCATGTGACAGCCGCGGCAACTGAAATCGCCCACTGACGCGTCCTTGCGATCGGCCACCTCAGTCTCGTAGCCACGCACGATCATGTGGTTGATGCTGTTGCGGTGGCAGTCCACGCACTGGAATCCAGCGCGCGAGTGCACGTCCTGATCCACATCCCCTTTCTCCGCGTGCGACGGCGAAACGGAGTGACAGTTCAGGCAGTTCCTGTCGGGCGGCCTCTGAATCTGAAAAACCGACCGATTCTTGCTGTCGAACTGCGCCATCAGATACTTCACGTAGGGCGGCACCGCATAATCCTTGTCGTCCGGGTTCGGTCCGTCGTTGATCGTCCACGTCGGCTTCAGGCGCGAGGCCATGCCGCCAACTTCACCGAAACCCGACGCAGCAGTCGCGGCCCACGCGAAGTTTTCGCGGCCGATCTGCCGCACCCATTCGCTGTGGTCCTGCGCATGGGAACCGCTGTGGCAGGCCAGACAGTTGATTTCCAACTTGCCCGACACGGTCCAACGCGCGTGCGGGTCGGCGAAAACGTCCGCCGGCTCGCCGGTGTCGCCTCCGGGCATGTGACGACCGAACATTTTGGTGAAGTCCCAAGAGGTCAGGCCGACCGCCGAGGGGTTCCACGTGCCACTCCAACCGCGATACGACAGCGGCAGTTGTGTGCCGGTGAGTCCGTCAACCCAAACCCACGGTTCGCCGGAACGGCCGGCGGGAACTTTTCCGGAGGAAGAGTTGAAGTGCCAGCCGCCGGAGATCTTCTCGTAGCTGTGGCACATCCCGCAGGTCTTGCTCGTCGAGAGCGGCTTGGCGCTGGGCATCGAAGGCACGATGTCCTGACCCTCGCAGTCGTTGAGCGGAATGCGGTGGACCGGCACGGTGCGTCCGCCGTCCCACGGCTCGTCCGCGAAACCGCGCGGGCCGGCAAGCAGGCCGGCCGCGCCTATCGTCAACAGAACAATGGAAGCGCGCATGGTTATACCTTGAACTCTTCGGGCTTGAACTCGATCTTCCGGCCGGCGACGACGGCGTCGTTGGCCTTGAGAACCGCGACGGCCGTTTCGTAGGCCACCTCGGGCGGGCAGTTGAGCTTCGCGCGACCGCGGACCGCGTCGAAGAAGTTCTCAAGGTGCGGCTGGTGCGCCGGCTTGAGCAGTTCGATCGGCAACGGCCACTTGCCGGACTCGGCTGTGACGCGCACGTCCACCGCGACGTTGCGGGTGGTGGTCGGCTTGATCGCCTCCTTGACCGGTTTGAGCCAGCCTTTCTTGGCGTATTCGTCCCACGACGGCGCGTGCGCCTCGCGTTCGACGGTGTCGCCGCGCGCCGAAACCTCGGAGATCGTCAGCGCGCCGTTGACGCCCATGAACTGCTCGTAGAAACCGCCACGCTTGGTAGTGGTAAGCACTTGATAATAGGCGCGGTTGATGCCCTCCGGCGTCTTGTATTCGTAAATGGTCATGACGTTGTCAAACCACTCGCGGCCCTTGTAATAATCGTCGCCGCCCATCGCAACGATGGCCGACGGATTGCAACCCCACAGCCAACTGAAGAGGTCAATCTGGTGCGAGCCGAGGTCCACGATCGGGCCGCCGCCGTATTTCTTATACCAGCGCCAGTTCCGGAACTGCTCCATCGAAACGTAGCCGTATTTGTCGAGCTTGGTCTGGTCCATCGCGTATTTCTTCGGCCAGCCGAGCGCGTCAGCGACGGAACGGTTCCACTGCCCATAAGCGTGCGTGACGCGGCCGAGGAGGTTGGCCTCGCGGATGAGCCGGTCAATCGCGTGGATGTAACGCGGATTGCTGCGGCGCTGATGGCCGATCTGGAGCAGCTTGCCGGTCTTGCGCTGCGTCATCACCATGCTCCGGGCCTTCTCCAGTGAGTTGGACATTTCCTTCTCGCAGTAAACGTGCTTGCCGGTTTCCAGCCAAGCGTTGGCGATCTCGGCGTGCATCCAGTCGGGCGTCGCGACGATGACCGCGTCGAGACCTTTCTCCTTCGCGATCATGTCGCGATAGTCTTCATAGACGTTGACGTCGTGGCCGCTCTTCTTGAGATAGCCCTTGGCATATTGCTGGCTGTATTCCCAGATGTCGCAGACCGCGCGAAACTTGATGCCGGGGATCGGCAGCGCCGACGTGATCAACACGCGCCCCTGCTCGCCGCAACCGATAATGCCGACGTTCAGGTCGTCCGATTTGCTCTTGGCCGGCGCGGGGGCCTGAGCGAACGCGCCCTGTGACAACGCCACCGCGCTCGCGGCCGATACCGATTGGATAAAGTCTCGACGATTCATTCCTGCTCCTGTGATTATGTTTTCGTTGCTCATACAAAAGCTCCTGCTGCTCGCGTTTTACCTGCGCTTGGCTGGCTCATACCGATCCAGCAACTTCTTCGCCTTGGCGCGCGTCACCGCGTCCTGTGTCAACTCCAGGCATTTTTTCAATGCTGCGACAGCATCGTTATGCTGTTTTTTCTCGATGGACTCAACAACTTTCAAATAGGCATTTCCCGCCTCGGCTTTGATCGCGTCGTCTGCCAGCAACGGCTCGATGGCTTTCAGCGCGCCGGTGTTCTGGATGTTCGCCAGCGCGCTGAGCAAGAGTTTCTTCTCGTCCGGCTCCTTCGCCGCCGGCAGCGCGTCCTTCAGATGCTTCAGCGTCTCGCCTTCCGCGCGCCTGCCGCCGAGGCCCGCGATACGCGTGTAGCCACGCAACGCCAGCACGCGATGAGTCTTGTTCGGCGACGACTTGATGACGCCGAGCAGGTCCGGCAACACGCCCGCATCGTCCGCCGACGCCAACGCGCGCACCGCCGCGTCACGCACCTTCTCGTCGCTGTCTTTCAACGCCGCGCGCAGCGCCGTGAACGCCCCCGGCCCGCCGACCTGGCCGAGCACTTTCAGCAGCGCCGAGTGCGCGTCGCCCTTGGACCTGCCAACAGCGGCCAACAAGATCGCCCCGACGTTCTTCTGGTCATACATTCGCCGGGACGCTGTCACGAGCGCGTCCTGGGCGTCGGTGTTGTCGGGATTCTTCTCCACCAGCGCCACCAGCTTCAACAAACCCGCCTCATCCGCCACCAACCCCAGCGCCTTGAACGCCTCGCGGCTTACCGCACCGTCCTTATCCGCCGTCGCCTGTTCCAACGCCGCCTGCGCCGCGATTGCACGACGCGCGCCAAGCGTCTGGATCAGCAACACCTTCGTCTTGTCCTCAGCACCTGCGATTTGTTTCAGCAGCGCTTGGTCAATGCCTTTGCCGGCGATGTTCTTCAAACTCTCCGTCGCCGCCGTCGCGGTATCGCCTCCGCTCGCAGCAGCTTTCAGCAGCGCGTCGAGGCTCGACTCGTCGCCGAGCTTGGCGAGCGCGGTGATAGCAGCAACGCGCACCGGCTCGTTCTCGCTGGCGGCCAGCGCCGCAACCGCCGGCAACGCTGCGCGGTCGCCGCGATCCATCAACGTCAGCGACAGCGCGATTTGCAGTTCCGGCGACAGTCCGCCGAGCTTGCCGGCAAACGCCTTCGTCGCCTCCGTGCCAGGCAAGTCGAGCAGACAGCGGATGGCGGCTTTCTGGACGGCGGGCATCCGGTCGCTGAGCGCCTCAAGCACCACCGGCATCGCCTTCGCCTTCTCGGCGCGCACGAGGCTGCGGAGACCGGCGATACGCGCTGCCGGCATGTTCACCATCGTGAACAGCCAGCGGTAATAGTTCGCCGCTTCAAACGCGTTCCTGGCGAGCATCGAGTCGGCGCACATCGCCACCGCGTCGGCCCGTCGCGCCACGAGCGCATCGGCAGGCTTGGCTTCCGCCAGTATCGCCGCGCACTTCGCGCCACCGATGTTGCCGAGCGCCATGATCGCCGCGCCCGCAAGCTGCGGATCGGCGTCCACGATGAGCTTGGCCAGTTGCGGCACCGCTTTCGCTTCGCGGCGCTCGCCGAGGCTGCCGACGATGCCCACCTTCAACTTGCCGCTCGTCTTGTCCAGCGCGGCGAGCAGTGCAGCGCCAGCCGCAGGGCAGGCGGAGTTCTGCAAGCCGTAGCGCGCGACGTGCGAGAGCTTCTCATCCGTCAACAACGCCGCCAGCACCGGCACGCATTTCTCGGAGCCGATCTGCCGCATGGTTTTGCAGATGAACTCCTTCGCCCACTGCGCGGCGTCTGGCTTCTGTAGCACCACGAGCAGCTTCGCCTCGATGGCTTTGAGCTGATCGGGACTCGCCTTGATGATTTCGTTCTGGATCGCGTAGATCGCGCCGTAGCTCGTGTCGAAGTTCACCTTGCCGAGTTCGGCATAGGGATCGGCGGCAATGGCAACGGCCAGCAACGCTGGCAGGATCATGATTGCGATTTTGTTTTTGAGCGTCATGGAAGTCTCCAAGAAAAAGGTTTTCGGCTTCGACTAGAGCGCCCACGGCTCGCGGTAGGCGCGGCCGAGCATCGCCGACGCGCCGGGATCGTTGAGAATTTCCTCCGTCGCCGGATTGAACCGGATTTTCCGGCCCGTCATCATTGCGATCTGGCCGAGGTGGCCGATGCTCGCGGAGCGATGCGCCACTTCCGCCGGCGTGATCGTCACCCGGCGCGTGCGAACGCAGTCGAGGAAGTTCTGGTGGTGATCGCGGCTCTTGTAGAGATGGATTTCGTTCGGGCCGATCTTGTCGCGAAGGAGCGACTTCGGCTCAGCGTCAATGCCGCTACGATCCACCCAGATCCAGCCGCGGTCGCCGATCCAGCGCGCTCCCATGCCTTTCGGCTGCTGCTTGGCGTTGGCGACGACCATCTTCGCGCCGTTGGCAAACGTCGCGGTGAACTTGTAGGCCACCGGCGCGTCATAAATCCCGTCCGTCGGCAGCTCGCAGCCGTTGCTTTCGATCTCAACCGGGCCGGTTTCCTGCGTGCCGAGGCCCCACTGCGCGATGTCGGCGTGGTGGCCGATCCAGTCCATCATTTGGCCGCCGCCCCAGTCGAGCACCCAGCGCCAATCCCAATGCGACACGCCCTGAAACGGCCGCCACGGCGTCGGGCCGAGCCAAAACTCCCAGTCCAAGTCCGCCGGCACCTGCTCCACCGGTTTGATCGCGCCGGGCCGGCCGTCGGGCAGGCCGACCTCTACCGTGTGAATCTTGCCGACGCGGCCGTTGCGGACCAGTTCGGCGGCAAGGTGGAAATTCTCCTGCGACCGCTGCCAGCTTCCCGTCTGCCAAACGCGGCCGAACTTCTTGCAGGTGTCGGCCAGAGCGCGGCCCTCGCGGAGATCGTGTGTGATCGGCTTCTCACCATACATATCAATGCCCGCACGCAGCACCGCGCAGGCCACGAGCGCGTGCCAATGGTCCGGCGTGGCCATGCTGATGGCGTCGAGGTTGCCGCGTGCGATCACCTCGCGATAGTCATGGTAGGTTTTGCAATCGTTGTTGCCGTATTTCTTGTCCACGGCTTCCTTGGCGTTCTTGAGGTGGCCGGCGTCCAAATCGCACACCGCGACGAACTGCACCTCCTGCTTGCCGAGGAACGACCTCATGTTGCCGCCGCCCATGCCGCCGAGGCCGACGCCGGCCATGACGATGCGGTTGCTGGGCGCGCCCGCGCCAAAAACAGTGGAAGGAACGATGTTCGGGAATGCGAGGGCTGAACCGGCGATTGCCGCACCCTTCAAGAAACTGCGTCGCGAGACTTTACTACTACCATTCATAATTGTCTCCATCACTCCAACCGTCTCGCGGGCGACTCCGCGGCGTCACATAGCACCAGCTCGCCGCCGCGCGAGACAAGTCGCCGAGTTTCCTAACGGAATCGCCCCCATCTCACAATCGAAAAGATATGCGACAAAAGTAGCAGTGCTACACCGCCCACCCCGCGCGGACGGCCCGGTGCATCATGCGAGCGGCGGTCTCGTCGCCGACGATGGTTTCCTTCACCGGGTCCCACGTGATCTTGCGGCCGGTGCGGACGCAGATGTCGCTGAGGTGGCTGATGATGTCGGAGCGCACGGCGCTCTCGATGTTGCCCACGGGGTCTTTGCGCGTGCGGACACAATCCAGCCAGCTCAAGTGATGCGGCTCCACATATTCGCCGCCGGAGCGGTTGCTGCGGTCGAGGTGGATTTCGTTCGGAGCGATGATGGCGTTCCGCAGCGACGGCGGGTCCATCTGCACTTCGCTGTAGTTGACGCAAATCCATCCTTCGGTGCCGACGAACGTCGCGGCGTTGCTGTCGCGGATGCCGGGGATGTCCTGCTGCTGGGCGGTCTGGTTGTCCATGAACCGCATCACCAGCCCGTTCTTGTAGCGGCACTCGACATCCCACTGGATGAGACAGTTGAAGAGGCCGTCGTCGGGCAGGCGGCCGGTGCCTTCGTAGGTCACGGGCACGCCCATGCCGGCGTTGTCGGCCCACCATTGCACTTGGTCGAGCGGATGCGCCGCCCAACCGGCGATGAAGCCGATGGCGTAGTCGTAGATGTGGAAAATGCCGTTGCCGTTCCCGCCGGAGATGGCGCGCCCGGCGCTGAACGGCGCCCACGGCGCGGGGCCGAGCCAGAGGTCGTAGTCGAGGTCCGCCGGCACCGGCAGGACGGGGTTGTCAACAGGACCTTTCACCGAGGCCGGGCTGACGACGTAAATCTTCTGCACCTTCCCGATGCGGCCGTTGAGAACCAGCTCGATGGCGTGGCGCGCGGCGGTGGTGGAGCGGCGTTCGGCGCCGTATTGGAACACGCGGCCGTGACGCCGCACGGCCTCGCGCGCGGCGAGGTCCTCGTGAATGCTGACGCCGAGCGGCTTTTCCGTGTGCATGTCCTTGCCGGCGCGCGCGGCGGCGATGGTGATCGGCACGTGCCAATGGTCCGGCGTGGCGATATAGACGGCGTCCACGTCCGCGCGGGCCAGCACGTCGCGGAAGTCGGCGTAGGCGTCGCAGCCCTTGTAGGCCCCGCTGCGTTGGCGCGCGGCATAGTGCCGCTCGAACGTCTGCTTCGCCCGCAACCGCTTCGATTCCCACGGATCGCACACCGCCACGACCTGGCCTTTGTCCGTGAGGGTGTAACAGCGGCTCTCAGCCATCGCGCGTCCGCCGCAGGAGATGACGGCGACGTTGACGCGCTCGCTCGGCGGCGTGCCGCCGATGCCCAACGCCCGCGCCGGAACGATCTGCGGCGCGACGATGCCCGCCGCCGTCCACCGCGCCGCGCTGCCCAGAAACCCGCGACGTGTCCAAGCTTTGGTTTTCATGGTCTTTTCTCTTCAAGTCTACCGAGTTCGTTACGTGCAATCATCTGAAGATGATTCAAGTCACTACTTTGGCTTTCAGCACCGCCAGAACTCCGAGCAGTAATGAAATGTCGCAAGAACGGGATTGCTTTATCCTTCGCCGCCATCGCATACCCGCTCAAAGCCAACTCCCGCATCGAAATGTCAGCTTCTGATTCCACGATTCGACGAAGTTCCTCTGTTACACTTTCCTCGCCCAACATGCCCAAGGCGATTGTCAACCAGATTGCGACGTGTTTGTCTTTTGTTTTCGCCAATTCACCTTTCAGAAGTTCACGAACGCGACCTTGGTCCAGTTCGCGAAGACACAAGATATACTTGTTACACCACCAAGCTTTTGAGGAGACAAGAGCGGGGTAGCTCCAGACTCGCGGTGGGTGATCGAGTTGCCAGATGAACCGGGTAATAATTGGTGCGGCTCGCTGCGTGACGTCATTGTGCTTGCACCGAGACAAAATTTCCGCAATCCCAAGTGCTCGCGGTTCCTCGATGGCTCTCAATTCTGAGACGAGCTGCGAAAACTCATCCCGCGACAGCGGCCGATGTATCGTTCGCAAACTCAAACCACCTATCGCAATCTCTGAGACCAGCTTATTGAGGGGGTGAATGGCAAACTCAAGCAAGGTGTCGGTGGCAAGAGGTGTGTTGATATCCCGCAAAGAGTGCATCAGCGCCGATTGCACATAGAGCTTAGCTCCTACAAGCGCCGACTTGATTGTGGGAATTGCTTTGTCGCCGAGTTTGGACAGTTCATCAATGAGGCGGTCAACCTGATTTTGTTGAAATCGCGGGTCAACCGCTTTGTTTTCCATCATTCCAACCAACTGAACGATGATTTGCTCCGGTGTTCTTGGACGTGCAGGACTCGCTTCTTGTGCATCAATGGAGCCGATTGAGATGAGGACACACAACACCACAGCCATCCATGCGGCGGTGCTTAGAGGCCCGCGGCGTGTCAATCTCTCGGCTTTCATGAATCTTCCTGGCGTTGCGGCTCACACCGTCCACGCACCGCGACCGGCGCGGTGGCGGAGGCGGTTGGCGGCGGCGGCGTTGGGGCCGGTGAAGCATTCGGCGGCGGGGTCCCACGCGAGCCTGGCCTTGAGGGTCATGGCGATGTTGCCGAGATGGCAGATGCTGGTGGAGCGGTGGCCAACCTCGACGGGCGCGACCGGTTCGCGGCGGCTCTTGACGCAATCGAGGAAGTTCCGCATGTGGTCGCTGGATTCGTAGAGGTGGATTTCGCTCGGGCCGATTGTCTCATTGAGCAACTTGGGATCGGACGCCGTAAGACGGTCTTGGAAGGCGATCCAGCCTTTGTCGCCTTCAAGCTTCACGCACCACCCGCGCATGCTGCTGTGAAGCTCGCCTTCGACACCGTCGGCGTAGCGGAAGCGGAAGTGCGCCGGGTTGGCCATGTTGAAGAACGCCTCGGGATGGAATGCGCCGCCGAGATCCTCGACCTCCACCGGGCCGGTGTCGTCATGGCCGCTGGCCCACTGGACCAGGTCGAGCATGTGCGCGCCGGTGTTGGTGACCTCGCCGCCGGAGTAGTCGTTGATGTAGCGGAAGCTGTAGAGGCAGCGGAGCTTGTGGTAGGGCGCCCACTGCGCGGGGCCGAGCCACATGTCGTAATCGAGCCACGCCGGCACCGGCTGCTCCTCCCAAGGTTCCTTCGGCCCCTCGCGACCGGGGGTCGTGCCGATCTCGACGGTGGCCTTGCGGAGTTTGCCGATGCGGCCGTTGCGGATCAGTTCGCACATGAACCTTGCCACCGGCGACGAACGCCGATGCGTGCCGGTCTGCAAGATGCGGCCGTTGCGGCGCACGGCTTCCACCATTGCACGCCCATCGGCGAGCGTCAGCGACAGCGGCTTTTCGCAGTAGATGTCCTTGCCCGCGCGCGCGGCGGCGATGGTAATCGGCGCGTGCCAGTGGTCGGGGGTGACGTTGGTCACGGCGTCAATGTCGGTGCGCGCGAGCAGTTCACGGAAGTCCACGTAGGCGGCGCAGCCCTTGAAGCTCTCGCGGCCCGTCTGCTGGGCGTAGTGGTGCTCGACGACTTTCTTGGCGGAGTCGCGGCCGAACCACGGTCCCTGCCAGCCGTCCTTGAACCAGTGGCCGTATTCGTTGGAGGCGCTGACCGGGTCACACGCGGCGACGATCTGAACGTCGTCGTTGACCATGGCGGCGCGGAGGTCGCGCATGCCCATGCCGCCGACGCCGATGCAGCCCATGGTGATGCGATTGGACGGCGCGTTCTTCCCGAACAGGCGCGCGGGGACGATCATGGCTGCGGCGACGGTGGTGGAGGTGCGGAGGAATTGGCGGCGGCTGATGGTTTTCATAGCAAGGTCGGTGTCTGGCATAGGCAAGGGCAGCGGGAGGCTGCGGTCAAGGAGAAAGAACGGGGAAGTGACTGAAGGGACAACAAGGGACGGAAAGGAATGTTTTCTAGGATCCTTGTCTGGCGCGGACGGCGAGGCGGGCGCGGGTCATGCGCTCGCGCAGGCCGCCTTCTTTGAGGAAATCCTGCTCCAGCCGGCGGAGTTGCTGGTCGAGAAGGTAGCAGGTGACCTTTATCAAACCCGCGATGACGTTGGCGCAGATGGCGGGGTCGGAGTGTTCGATGCCTTTGCGGAAGGTTTCGTAGTTCGCGCCGGGCGTGCGGTTCAGTTGACGCAGGCGGAGGGCGTAGGGATGGTCGGACGCCCATTCCTCGATGCGGTGGTTGCGCATGAAGTCGCGGTAGTCTTCCAACAGTTCTTCCTGGCTGGCGCGGGCGACGTTGGTGAGTTTGATCTCGGTTTCCTTGGAGGTGCCGCTGGCCGCGCTGCCTTCGAGGATGTTCTGTTTGCCGGAGCGGGCGGCTTGGATCATCTGGTCGTGGGTGCGGTCGTGTTTGTCGAAGAAGCGGTCGCAGAAATAGACTGTGGCGTCATAAACGACGAGGGCTTTTTGGTAGGAGAGGAGTTGTTGGTAGCCACCGTGGGGCGGGATGAAGGTGGCGCCATCGCTGGCGGGAAAGGACGACAAGGGACTGGGGCGTCCTTTCGTCTCTTGTGTCCCTTTAGTCCTTTTGTCAGTGGCCATGGCCCTCTCCTACACCGTCCACGGCGCGCGCAGGGCGCGGCGCATCATGCGGGCGGCGGAGTCGTCGCCGACGATGGTCTCCTTCTTCGGGTCCCACTTGATCTTGCGGCCGGTGCGGATGCAAATGTCGCCGAGGTGGCTTATGAAATCGGACTGCACCGCCGAGTCAATGTTGCTGGCGGGCGTGCGGCGGGTCATGACGCAGTTGAGGAAGTCGCCGTAGTGGTTGTTCTCCTGCAAGAGATGGATCTCGTCGGGCTTGATCTTCACGTCCAGCAACGACGCCGGCTCAGCAGCGAGCGTCTGGCGTCCACGGCCAACGGCAATCCAGCCTTTCGTGCCGACGAACGTCGTCAGGTCGGAGCCGGGCTTGAGCGTGAACTCCGCGCCGCTGGCGTAGCGCCCGCGCACGTCCCAGTCCACGACGGTGTCGAAGAGTCCCTCGGTCGGGATGACGCCAGTGCCCTCGTATTCCACCGGGATGTGCGGGTAGCCCCAATGCGCGATGTCCAGCGGATGCGCGCCCCAACCGGCGATGAAGCCGATGGCGTAGTCGTAGATATGATAGACGCCCTTGGTGCCGCCGGCGCCCAGACAACGGTCGTGGCAGAACGGCGTCACCGGCGCGGGACCGAGCCAGAGGTCATAGTCAACGCCCTCGGCCACCGGTTCCGGCTTGGCGACGCCGCCGCGCGCGCCGTTGGGCGCGATGACATGGACGGCCTTGATGTCGCCGATGTAGCCGTTGCGGACCAGTTCGCACGCAAAGCCGCAATGCTGGCTGAACGACCGCTGCTGCGTGCCGTATTGGAATACCGCGCCGTGCAGGTGAACCGTCTCGCGCATCGCCTTGTTGTGCTCCATGCTGATGCCGAGCGGTTTCTCCACATAGACATCCTTGCCCGCGCGCACCGCGGCAATGGCGGCCGGCACGTGCCAGTGGTCGGGCGTGGCAACGACGACGGCGTCAATGTCAGCGCACACGATCAGTTCGCGAAAATCGTTGTAGGTGCGGCAGCCTTTGTAGGAACTGCGGTCGCGGTCGGCGGCGTAACGTTGCTCGACGCGCTTGGCGGCGGCTTCGCGACGGTCCTTGATCGGGTCGCACGTGGCGACGCTTTGGCCCTGCGCGCAACCGAGGAAGCCGTTGAGCAAGCCGGTGCCCTGGCCGCCGACGCCGATGTGGCCGACGTTGACGCGCTTGCTCGGCGCACCGGCGCCCAGCAGGCGCGCGGGGATGAAGTTCGGGAACGCCAGCGCCGCGCCGGCGGCGGAGGTGCGTTGGAGAAACTGACGACGGGTGATTTGATTCATAACGTGCTCCTTCCATCAAAGCTGCTGCATCTTGCTGAACTGCGCCCATTCCTTCTCGACCACTGCCTTCTCAAACGCGCCCGCGTGGACCAACATCCGGTAGCGCAACGCGAGCGTGCCGCCCGCCGGCAGCGTGAGCGGTTCGTTGAAAATCAGCGCGGGGCTGAAGTAAGGCATGCCCGCGGCGACATACCAAGGCGATGGATGGCGCGGATTCGACGGGTGATCGAGCACCGCCACGCCGCCCGGCTTGCCGCTGAAGTCCATCCATCGCGCCGGCTTGCCGTGCGTCGTCTCCTGACCGGTCGCGCCCTCGCTGTTGGTAAACGTCCAGCCGCGCGTCGCCGCCGCCATGCGCAGCGAGAGGCCCGCGTAACCGCCGTGGCCCTTGCCGTCCGGCTGGCCGGGAATCGGCGTGCGGTCCAGCTTCACTTCCTTGTCCGCGGCGGTGAACGTGGACGACCAGTCAATGCGATAACTCTTCGCCGCGTCCGGCGCGCTGACGGCGATCACGCGCTTCTCGCGCAGCACGGGCGCGGTGTCCGGCGGATGGCAACTCAGTTCCATCTCGATCCGCGCGGAGCCATCCTTGTTGGCAGCGATCTTCGTCGCCACAATGTCCGTGCGGCCCGCGCTGAGGCCGGTCTTCTTATCCTCCTCCCAATAGTTCAGCCCGTTGATCAGCTTCCACGAAAACCAGAGCGCGCGGTGCCAAACGTGGTCCGCCGGCCGGAGCCAAGTCAATTCCGTGCCGTCGGGCAACGCGACCGGATGAAAATACGGTTTGCCTTCCTTGGGGTCGAAGTTGAGCCGCCACACGGTCTCGCCGTCGCGGAGCAACGACAGCGAGATGTCCGTGCGCTCCATGCGAAGGCCGGACTCTTTCTTCGCCGGCTTCTTCTTTGGCTCGGCGGCGGACACACCGTAGATGCCCAGTTCGCGAATCGCCGGGCTGTGGCTGTAGTAGCCGGTGATTCTCAACTCGACCGTCGAGCACTCCGTCGGCGGCAACGAAAGCGTGAGCATGTTCTCCTTATACTCCGCGCCCTCGACTTTCTTGACGACCTTGCCGTCGCAGATCACCTCGAAGTCCTTCGGCGCGTAGTTGTGATGGCCGTAGCCGAGAATCCGGAGACAGGCCACCGTCGCGCGCTCCTTGAGTTGGACGCGAATGTGATAGAGCTTCTGCTGGTCCGTCTCATCCCAGTAGGTGGACGGATTCCCGTCAATCGCCGCGAACGGCGGCTGCCCCTGGCCGTCCGGCGAGAGGCCGTCGAGATTCGTCGCCTTGCCGCCGCGCGCGAGATTGTCCGGCGCGTCAAAGAGCTTCACCACATCGTCCGTGAACGCCGGCCCGCCGCCGCGCGCGGCCCTCGCCTTGCCGCCGGACTTGATCTGCTGAACCGCTGCTTTCGCTTCGGCGGCCAGTTCCGGGTCCTTCAGGCACGCCTCGGCCGCCTTCAGCGCCGCCGCGCCATGGAAATTACCCAGCGCGCCGAGCAACGCCCGCCGTTCGCCCACGCCACCGCCCGCCGCCATCGCGCGCGAGATCAACTTGACCACGTCCGCGGGCGGCCGGTCCTTCGCCAGCGGTGCGAGCTTCGCGACGCCGCGTAGCGCGAACGCCTTGCATTTCGCGTCGTCGGTCGTCGTCGCGAGCGCGACCAGTTCGTCGAGCGGCGCGGCATCCGACCAGTCCGCCAGCGCGCGCACTGCCGCGAGTCGTTGCGCCGCGTCGCCGGACTTCATCGCGCCGCGCACCGCCTGCAACGCCTGCGGCCCACCGACGCCGCCGAGCACGCCGAGCAACGCCGCCTTCTTCGCCGCCGACGCCGGGCCAAACGCCACGAGCACCGGCTCCAGTGTCGCCTCGCGCCGGCAAATCGCCACGAGCGATGCCTCCGCCGCCTGGCTGTGCTCCACGATTGCCAAGAGCGGTGCGCACGTCGTCTTGTCGCCCAGCTTGCCGAGCGCGGCGATTGCCTCTTTGCGGACGCCATCGTCCTTGCCACCGCTGACCTCGATCAGTGCTGGCACCGCGGATTTGGCGCTGCGCGCCACCAGCGCGCGGATGATCTCGCGCTGCACCACCGGCGCCGCCTGTTTCAACTCCGCGGCCAGCGCCGCCTCCACGCCGCCGCCGCGCAGCCGCGCGAGCGACGTGACGATGATCTTTTTCTCCTCGTCGGTCGCGCCGTCGGCCTGCTTCGCAAGGAAGGCGACGATGGAATCGTTGCCCACCACGCCGAACGCCGCGAACGCCGCCTCGCGGACAGACGGCTCATTGCTCTCGACAGCGTCGGCGATCACCGGCAGCGCCGCCAAATCACCGCGCTCGCTCAGCAGCACGATCACCTGCACCTGCAAGTCCGGCGGGAGCTTCTTCATGCGCTCGACGGCGCCCATCACCAACGCCGGGCTGCGCGTGGCGCGCAACGCGCGGATCGCCGCCGTCTGCTTCGTGCGGTCGCCGCTCGCCAGCGCGGCCAGAACCAACTCCTCGCCCTTCTCGCCCAACGCGCCCGTCCACGCTGGGAACGCCGCGATGCGAATGAACGCGGGCTGGTTTGCACGGCAGAGTTTTTCCAGAATAGGCGCGGCCTCTTTTGCCTGCAATCGTTCCGCGCACCGTAGCAGCGCGACACTCAGGCGCGGCCTCAGCGACCCCGGAACTTTTTCCAGCATCGCCATCAACGCGCCGGCTGCTTCCAGACCACGGATTCTGCCGAGCGCGTCAACCGCCGCACCCGCCGTCGCAACGTCGCCATCAGCGAGCAGCTTCGCGATGTCGGCGACGGCCTTCGCGTCGCGGCGGAAAGCGAGGGAGTTGATCACGCCAACGCGCGCTTCGCCGGTCGTGGTCGCCAGCGCCGTGCGCATTGCCGCCAGCGGCTCGTCGCCGGGAATCCGCTCCAGCGCGAGCCGCGCCGGGTAGCCGAGGTCTTTGTCGCTGATGAACTTCGCCAGCGCGGGCACCTCGCTGGCAGAGCCAACGATGGAAAGTTGCCAGCACGCAGCCTGCTTCGCTTCGACCGTCGCGCCGGAGGCGAGCATCGTGACGAGTTTCGCGGCAAGCTCCTTCTTCGCCGCCGGGTTGGTGGAAACGGTGGCGATCAGTTGCTCAAGATTGAGGACTGGCTGCCGGCTGTCGCCGAACCGATACGCCGCCAGTTCTTTCAACACGGCGTCCGGGTCGGCAGGCTTCGGCGCGGCGAGCGTGACGTTGCCCGTAGCGGCCCACTCCGCACCGCGCAACAGCAGCGTCTGGAAACCGGGCGTGTCCATGAACGCGGCGTTGTGGCCCAGCAATAACGCGAAGCCGCGGCCCTTGCCGAACGCGGTGGCGACGGCGAGCGGTTGGTCGTCGCCGATCGCCAGCACTTTCGCGGCGGGGTGAATGCCGGGCTTCATCCAGAGTTCGTCGGTGGTCCTGAACGGCTCTAGACCGCGCGTGACCGGGTGCGCGGGGTCGGTGAACTTCACGGTGAACTCGCGCGGTTTGCCGTGATTGGTCTCGCCGAGTTTCCACGACGCGCCGCCCGCCTGCTGATATTCGGGCCAGTCGTAGAACGTCGAGCAGCCGGCGTGAACGACGACGAGGCCCTTGCCGCCGCGGATGAAGTCGAGATACGCGGTGCGCATCGCGACGGGCCAGTTGGTGACGGCCACCTTGCCCCACGCGTTCCAGTTGCTCAGCAGCGCGTCGTAGCGCGCGAACGTCGCGGCGTCGCACTGCTCCGGATGCTCCGTCACGTCCACGGTGAAGCGCCCGCTCTTGACGAGGATCTCCTTCAGCTTCGGCGTCGTTTCCTTCCAATTGTGGTTGTTCTGGCCGGTGAGGATCAGCACGCGGACCGGATCGGCCGCGCCCGCCCGGCAGGCGAGCGCGACGAGGCAAGCGACGGCGATGACGGGAAGGAGCTTCGTGCAGGAGGCAAATGTCGTTCTCATGGCTCTGAACCTCGCGATGTTTGCGGACGGCTTCTTTGTTACAAGCGTGCGGAGGATACACGCTCTCCTGCAATCCGTCTTGCGGATTTTGCCGGCGAAGGATTTTGCAAATCGCAACGGTTACTCCATCCCACTGGTGGCGCAGGAACCGAGACGGGAGCTTGACGCTCGACACAAAGTGCGGGAGAATGGCCTTATTGTGGATGGTGGACGGTTTCAACCGCAAGCCGTGAGCAACCGCTTGCAAAGCCGTTGTGCGCGTGACTTACGAACAAACCGACGAAGAATGCAGATCATAAGAGCCATGTTGGTATTGATAACGACTCTTCTGGTTGCTGGGGGGCAGGTTGTGTTTGCACAAGGGCTGTCAAAGCCGGCAGATGCAGCCAGAAACGAGTGGCCGCCTTATATTACTCTGAGCCAGTCGGTCGAACTGCCGGCCATGACCGAAAACGGGCAAATGCGCACGGCCAAGGTGCCGGAAGGCGCAACGGTCCAACTCGTCAAGGTGGACGGCGATCGCGTGGAAGTCCTCTATCAAGGTCTCACGTTGCGGCTGCCCGCAGCGATAACGGACCTTTCAAGCCGCACCCAAACTCCGAAGCCGGTGACAGCGCCCGCACCACCGTCCGCCCAGCCGATCGCGACGACCGCAGGACGGACGCCGCCACCGAGCCAGCCTTCGCCAGACGCAAAGACCTTCATTAGAACCTCCATGAACGCGGAGGTTTTCAAAGCAGCGGGCCTGGACAAACTTTCGCCCGCCGAATTGCAAACCTTGGACAAATGGTTTCTGGACATCGTGCTCACCTCGAAGCGGGCCAGCACCTCTCAGCAGCAGAGCGATCCGCTGCTTGCCATATCCGGCAAGAAAGCGGTCAGCGTCGAGCGCGCTTTGCTGGTCAAGAACTTCAACGGCGAGAAAGTCCTGCTCCAGCGGACGAATGGCGAGAAATGGATGCTGAAGGCAAAGACTTGGTGCCGCTGGTCGTGGAGATACGAGGGCCGCTATGTCTGCCTGGTCTTTGGCGCGACGACATCGCAACTGATCAACGACTACGGCGAGACCTACGATTTCTGGACGGACAAACAGATTGAGTAGCTGCGGGGCACACGCCGAGTTCCATCTGCCTGATCACTCCCAAACAGCCGCCGGCGGTTTGGAAAGCCGGCGACAATCCTCTCCGGCAAAACCCGCGTCCTTCGCGCCGGGATGAATCACGTAGCTAATCCGGATGCCGCTCATCTGCCGCGCGCTGGTGTGAAACCCGATGCTGCCCCAACTGCTGCCCGCGTCCCAATAGGCCAGGCTCTCGACAGGTGTCAGCGCCACGCATGAGTGCGCCCAATCCGGCGTAAAGACTGCATACCACTTCGGCTTCGCGTTGCGGCCGTAAACATTCTCGGCGTCGCCGTGGCCGTCCACGACCGCCGTGTTGCCCCTGTTATCGGCGTAGGTGCCGCGTTCCAAATAGTGGGCGCGCGAGTAGAGGCAACCAGCGGGTTTATTGACGGTGATCTCCACGTCGAAACGCTCCGGGTAAAACGCGTATTGCTTCTCGTAAACCACGCCGGCCTTCAGCGCCTTGCGGACGCGGATGACCGTGCGAACCGGACCGGTGTGTTTGACTTCAAACTTCTCCACCGTCCCGTCCTCGCTACCCCAGCCGGTCTCGCCCGACGACAAGATCAAGCTCTTCAGGAAGTTGTTGCCCGTCACGCCATCCTTGCGCGCCGCGAGGAACGTCAGCGTGCCGTGCTCAAACCGTGCCTCGTAGCCGGATGGGACAATCGTCTGCTCCGCCGCGCGCCAGAACGACCCGCCGGGCGGCAGCGAGGCAGGCGACGCGGACTTGTCCCGCCAAAGCACCACGAACTTGCGCGTCACGTCGGCCGCCAGATCGCCCGGCACGATGAAGCATAACTTGTCACGGTCCAATTGCGCCGGCACGGCTTTCGCCGGCTTTCCGTCGGTGCCCGCTTCCGCCACGCGCACCGAGTTTGCATCTCCCTCCGCTGGCAGCGCGAACGGCACAACCACCGCCGCATTCTCGCGCGCCACGCCAGCGGCGGAGACGCGCAGCAGCTTGCGATGTGGCCAGCGCGACCAATCAGCGGCAACCTGCACCGCCTGTTCGGCGCGATTGTTCTGCTTCGACAACTCCTTCACCTTGGCGGATGGCTCCACCACCACCGATAAGATGCGAGTGCCATCGGCCGCCGCTGTGTCCACTTCCGCGACGACCTCCGTGCCGGCGCGAGGCTTGAGACTGACCACGGCGCGGCTCGTGGCGCGACCGTCCACGCAGAAATCCACCGGCACGCCGCTGACGGCAATCCCGCCGTAGTTGGAAATTGTGGCCGAGACGCGCAGCTTGCCGCCTTGCTTCGGCACGGCCGGTTCGATCTGCATATCACTGACCCGGAGGTCGGGCTGCTGCATTCCCTTTCCTCGCAACAACAGGAAAGAGCCCGGCGCGGCCACTGGCCCAAATTCAATCTCACCCGCCGCGCCCGCGCGGAACTCCATCACGTCGAGCGGTTTTCCTTGGGCGTCGCAGCGGTAGAGCACGCCCGTCGTCGCTTTGCTGGCTCTGTCCGCATCCGCCGGCCGCAAGCTCACGCGTGGCGTTGCCGCGCCGACCGTCACACGCAACCGGCCCTCCGACTCGGCGATCAGCGTCACCGGCACGCCGCCGCGGTCGCTGAACGCGTAGTCCGGCGATCGAATCGTCGTGACGAGCTTACCGTCCACCAACGCCAGTGATTGCTGCACCTTCGGCCCGGTCACGACCCAGCCGTTCTGCGGCAGTTCGCAAGCCTTGCCGCCGAACGCCGCGCGATACGGCTTCTCGCCGAAGTTGACGACACACTCCGTTCCATCGCTGAACCGTGTGCGTTGCACCGCGCGGTCGGCGGTGACAAACTCGTGCGAGAGCAACTCCGCCGTGGCCAGCGTCTCGTGGAGCTTGCAGGTGTTGCGATAGGTGCGCAGGAAGACCGCGCGGTCCTTGCGCCACGAGCCTTCCTTGTTCGCCCACAGCAGCGGGATGGTGCCGTAGAGGATGTTGAAGGCGTCCTTCTTCGGCGTGATCTCCGGCGCGGCGTCGAGCAGCCAGTCGCTCGCATCGCCCCAATACCACGTCGAGACGATGCAGTCGTGGAAGACCAGTTCCCACAACGGCGCGCGCGACTCGTGGCCGATGCCCCACTGTGCGTAAGTCTCCCACTTGGTCTTCAGCTTGCCCCACGCGCCCTCGAATTCCTGGTCCTTCGTCTTCGGATGAATCAAATGTCCCGCCGGCCACGACGCGTAGCCGCCGCTCTGTATGCCTTCGATGTAGTCCACCACCGGCACGCACCACCAGATGCCGTGCTCGCCGCCCATCACCAGCTTCCGATCGCGAAACACGCGGTGCAGCGCCGGCCCGCACTCGCGCTTCTGCGTGCGGGTCATCGGATGCTTCGGGTCGTAGCACTCATACATCCCCTCCGCCGTCGTCACGTCAATGAACCGCCCGATGAACGGCCACTCGGCGAGCACCTTTTCGGCGGTCGCCTTCGCTGCGTCCACCCAGAGCATCGGGCAGCGTTTCATGTATTGCGTTTTCTTGTCCCATGTCAGCCACGCCGTCATGCGCTGCTGGTCGTTCTTCAAAACGGCGTCATCGGGCAGCATGGCGTGGCTGGAATCAACCTTCCCGTCCTTCGCCTGTAGAATGTCGGTGTAGTTGTCGTATTCGCTGGTGAGGTAGCCGAGGTCGTTGATGGCGCGCATGTCGGCGGGTTTCGCGGGCTTGCCGTGGATAAGCATCTTCTCGACGCCCGCGGCCTTCGCCTCGCGCGCGAACGCCAGCGTCGCGTCGCCCCACACGTCCGGCGCGCCGAACAGCCGCTTGAGGTTCGGGTTCTTCTTCAGTTTCTCCGTGAACGGCACGATAAGGCCGCGCTCCTTCGCATAAGCCCGATAGCGTTTGCAGAGCGCGACGTAGCCGCCCTTCGCCGCGAAGTGGAAAAGCAGGCTCCGCGTGTAGCCGAACACCTCTTTCTGCGGGCGCCACGTCACCTGCGGAGCGACCAGCGCGCGGCCGCCCTTGCCAGCAATTTTCTGCATCTTCACGTCGCAATCGTCGCTGGTTTCCAAGAGCAGTAAATAACCGCGCCCGGAATCAAGATCGCACAGGCCAACCCACGGCATGTCGAGCCGGTCGCCGCCGAAGCTGCCGCGAGGGAACGGCTGGAGGTCGAGCGGATAGAGATGGCCGTTGCTGTAGTCGGCCACCACCAACACGCCGCGCGGAGCGTCGAGCACAAATGGCTCGATGAAGCGCGGGTAACCACACGGCTTTGTTGAATCCTCGGCGCTCGCCTCGACGCGCAACTCGGGGGCGTTCGCACCAGGCAGCGTGAAACGCAATCGCAGGTTGACGCGCAAGTTCTTGCCGGCGTCAAAAGTCCGCGTGGCTTCCAAGGAAGTCTTGGTCTGCTTGAGCACACGATACATCGGCTCCCGCCGCGCGGTTGACGGCTCCGGCGTCGGCTGTTCCCACGCTTGGCCACCAGCTTTTTCGACGACGCGGATTCGGCCGGTGTCGGGCGCGATCTCGACCCGGAGCGCGCGGTTTTCCAACACGACGGAATCGGCGGCGGTCGCGAGCGTGACGCAGGAAGCGATGCAGAGGAAGATAAGGCTGTTTCTCATGGCGATGGTTGCTCCAACGATGAACATGGAAGCGCATAGTCGCGAATGTCGCCCGAAATTCCAAGACGAAGTTTCGACGAGCACCATTTGCGCAATGTGCTAGACTACCCACCGTATGACCAAGATGACTGTCCCTATTGCGATCAGCGATCCGATCAACCATCGGATTCTGGAGGTTTCGGAAGACAAAGTCCGCGGTTTCCAGCGCGACCCGCTCGGCGAAATCAGCCGCCTCTCCGGCGTGGATGTGTCCGTCGTGATCGAGCGCATCCGCGCCATGCTCGCCGCAGGCATCATCCGGCGCGTGCGGCAGACGTTGCTGGCCAACAATCTCGCTCCCGGCGCGCTAATTGCCTGGCGAGTGCCGCAGGAGAAGCTCGACGCTGCATTCGACTTCCTGTTGCAGAAAGACCCGTTCTCCGGCCACATCGTCATCCGCTCCACCGACGTGGCGGTGCCCGGCTCCGACTACAGGCTCTGGACGACGCTGAAGGTGCCGCAGGGCTACTCGGTCCAGAAACACTGCGAGTTCCTGATGCGGCAGCTTGGCGCGACGGCGTTCCGGCTCATGCCGGCGAAGCGGATGTTCGCACTCGGCGTCGGCCACATGCGGCGACGCGGCATCAAACCCGGCAGCAAAAGCGACGCCCCAGCCGAACCCATCGAGTTCGATGTCGTGCGGCTATCGGACCTGGAGTGGCGCGTGCTCATCGCCCTCAAACGCGAGCTTACACCGGCGGAAATCTGCCGCAACCTCTGGGAAGCGCGCGCGCGCGAAGCCGCCGTGCCGCTGGAAACGTTTTACGAAATCGCGGAAGATTTCAGCCGCCGCAAACTCATCGGCCGCTTCTCGACGTTCCTCGAACACGTCAAACCGCTCGCGAGTGGCGAGAAGGTGACCGGTTTCAACGGGTTGTTCCATTGGGCTGTGCCGGCCGGCCGCGAACTGGAAGCGGGCAGCGAAGTGGGTCGCTTTCACGCGCTCACCCACGCTTACTGGCGCGACGCCGGCCCCGAGTTTGGCAATGTCAACATCATGGCCGTTGCCCACGCTCCCGATAAGGAAACCGTCCTCGCCCACAAAGCCGCCATTGATGAGCATCTGAAACAACGCAGCATTCCAGTCACGCTCAGCGCCGTCTATTGGGGCGGCCGCAGCGAGATCAAGCCGTCGGAGATTTCGCCCTTCGCCTACCGCGACTGGTGCAAGAGCATGGGGTTGGACCCCGACGCGATGCGCGAATGATCATAGTTGTCCTCACGCTCCGCGTGAGGTCCTCTTGAAATCGCATCACGCGGAGCGTGATGACTACAATGCGCACTTCTTATTGCCCACCGGTCACGAATTCACGGCGCGGCGATGCAGAAGAGATGATCCACGCCGCGGAGCAGGAGGCGGCTGGACACTGGCACCGGTGAACCGATCATCTGCTCGCCCATGTTGTTCTCCGAGAGCACCTCGAATTTCCCCTCGACGCGCGCGACGAACACCACGCCGTCTTCGCGCGCAGCGTAAAGCTTCCCGTCGGCCAGTGTCGGCGAAGCGTAGTATTTGTCCTTGGTCTTCGGCAGCGCGTCGCTCCAAAAGCTCTTGCCGGTGGCGGGATTCACACAGTCCACCTCGCCCTTGTCGCGCAACACATAGACGCGTCCCTTGTATTCGGCCGGCGTCGGCACGAACGCGCCGCTATCGTCGCGCCGCCAAAGGCGGTGCGTCGCCGTCACGTCGCCGCTGCCGCCGAGCTTCACGCCGTGCAGACGGTCGCCGCGTCCGTAGGGCACCACCGCCATGTCACCGACCACAACCGGCGAGGCCACGGGCACCCAGTTCTTTCTTGCGTCGGGATTGAAGTTGCCACACGTCCAGAGCGTCCGGCCGTCGGCGGCGGCGTGCGCGGTCAACCGCTCGCCGCCGAGCACCAGCAGTGCCTCGCGACCTTGATGGCGGATGACGAGCGGCGTTGCGTAGCTGTGATCTCCCTCCACTGGCGTCTCGTAGTTGCGCGCCACCTTCCAGTGCAGTTTGCCGGTGAGTTTGTCGAACGCCGCAAGGTAGGACTCGCCGTGGTGCATCACAGCCATCACCACGTCCTTCTCCGTCAGCGCCGGCGAGGAACCGTAGTCCCAATACAGCGTCAACTGTCCATACTGTTCGAGCAGATTGGTCTTCCAGCGCAGCTTGCCGTCCATGTCCACCGTGGCGAGGTTGCCGCTCTTGAAATAGACGAAGAGGTTCTGTCCGTCGGTGGCCGGCGATGGATTGCAGCCGGAGCCGTTGCGGTGCCTGCCTTTGAGTTCTGGGCCGAACTTCGTTTGCCAGAGAAGCTTCCCCGACCAGTCGAACGCCAGCAGCGCGTCCTGCCCTTCCACCGGCGCGGTGACGTAGATGCGCTGGTTCCAGACAATCGGCGTCGAACAACCCTTGCCAGGCAACGCCACTTTCCAGAGCAGATTCGAGTTCGCGTCCCACTTCACCGGATACTTGCCGGTGTCGGTGCTGCCGTTATCGCGCGGCCCGCGCCAACGCGGCCAGTTGGAATCGCTTTCCGCCGCCAGAAGCCCGCTGGCGAGGAGTATCGTCGCTGCCAGAAGAAAATGTTTCATCGCGCGCATCCTGCCTGCGATTTCACCCCGCCGCAACGATGATGTCGCGAAGAGTAGCGCCGACATCCCTGCCGGCGATGTCCCGATGCTTTGCGAGAAGAACGCCGGCAGGGATGCCGGCGCTACAGGCCCAGCGGCCCAGCGTTGGATTGCAGCCGTCCCAAAGCCTACGCCTTGAGAACATCAAGCGGTTCAAACGGCGCGTTAAGCACGCTGCGGCTGTCGAGGCCGAGCCAGCGGTCAAGCGCTGTGGCGTAAACCCGCCGGAAATCCGTGTGGAACTTCAGGGCGTCCTTGTCGAGATCGGTGAGGCTGGGATGTGCACCGCACAGGCCGCCTTTCAGTCGGCCGCCAGTCAGAAACACCGGCTGCGCCGCGCCGTGATCGGTGCCGCGGCGACCGTTCTCGCGCACGCTGCGGCCGAACTCGGAGAACGTCATCAGCAGGACACGCTCGTGCAGCTTGTCGCGCTGGAGATCGCGAATGAATGCCGCCACGGATTCCGACAACTGATGCACCAACGAGCAATGATTGCCGAGCTGGCCGGCGTGGTTGTCAAAGCCGCCGATGTTGCCGCCGCCGAGTTCGGTAAAGAAGATGCGGATGCCGAGGTCGGCCCGGATGAGATGGGCGATGGCGCGCAGTTCCTCGGCAAGCTGGAATTGCGGATAGTCGCCGCGAGCGGAGGCGCTCATTGCCGATTCGATGCGCCGGTTGTTGGACCGGACCTGTGCCGTGGCGCGGCGGAGAGAGTCGAGCCACGACTGAGACGGCTCGGCGGGGACGCCTCGCCCTACCGACGGAAAGTTCTGTGATATAAGTTCGCGCGGCGAACGGACAGAGGGAACGATAACTTGCGCGGCGTTTGACGCGAACGGTTGCGGGATTGCGCCGACGAACACCGCCGGAACGTTCGCTTCGCCGGGCTTCCACAAGAAATCCGCCGCGCGGCCTAGCCAACCGGTTTGCAACTTGGGCGAGCGCGGGTCGGCCGTGTGCCAGTTGTGCATCCCGCCGGGGTGATTGCGGTCCGCGTTTGCGTAGCCGACGCCTTGCGCGACGGTGAGAAGCCCGTCCCGATAGAGCCGGTAAAAACCTTCCATGCGCGGATGGAAAGCCAGATGCGAATCCAACTTGTGCGCGCCTCGCGCCATCTGCCTCAACGTCGGCCGCCCACGATGATACGCGTCATCGCCGAAGGGAATCACCGTGTTCAAGCCGTCGTTGCCGCCGGAAAGCTGGATCACCACCAGCACCGTGTCGCGCTCGCGCTGCTGCGCCGCCGCCGCAGTGCGCACCAGCAAGCCCGGCGCGTGTGTGGCGAATGAAACGAAAGCGCCGGCCTTCAGCGTTGTCTTGATGAAGCTGCGTCGGGTTTGAGTCATGGCGTTCACGCGAGTTGAAACTCCGGCAATGTGAGGACTGCATAGGCGGCGCGGCGTGCATCTGCGTTTGTGCTGCTTTCGCCGCTTGGCTCGGCGTCGCCCTGTAGAAACAGGTCGAGGAAGAACTGCGCGCTGGAGCCGTGCTTGCCCGCCACCGCTGCAGGATTGAGTTTGCCGCCGAAAGGTCCGTCGCTCTTCAACAGGGCCGCTGCCAGATTGTGCCGACCGGCCAGCGTCGCGTGATTGATCCAGTTTTGGCCGCCGATCCAGCCTTTGGCCGTCGGCGGATGGAGCAGGTTCTGGCCGAGACGCGCCAGGGCTTCGGCCAAAGGCGGCGTGGAGACCGCTTCCTCCAGACCCTTTACGATGCCCAAGGAGAACTCGACGGGACTCTTCATCCGTTGGCGATACGCCGCCGCTGAAAAGAAAAGGTTTGAGCGAAGCATCGTCTCGACGAGCTGGAGCACGTCGAGGTTCTTGCCGAACGATTCCGCCAGCGGCGCGATCAGCCGCGCGTCAGGCTCCGCCGTCTCGGAAATCAGCCAGCGGTAGAGTTTGCGCACGATCGTCTGCGCGGTAGCCGGTTGTTCGATCAGGATGCGCACAAGATCGTCGCTCGTGAAGCGACCTTCCTGGCCGAGGATGCGCTTCGTTTCCGCATCGCGCTCGCGCTCGATGAAGCGAAGCTCGTTCTGGAGCACGAACCATCCACTGAACGCCCGCGCCGTCTCGCGCACGTCGCGCTCCGCGAATCGGCCGGGACCGAGCGTGAATGCCTCCATGAGCCACCGCGCCAAATCTTCGTCGGGCATCGCCTTGCGGTTGGCCTTGGCGTCGAGCGAGAGAAACACCGCCGCGTCATGCACGATGCCAGCCAACATCTCGCGGAAGCTGCCGAGCGCGTGCTTCCGCAAAAGCTGGAGATGCCGCTGCGTCGCACGGGCGCTGTTGACCTTGGCGGCGTTCACGGCGAAATGGCCGTGCCAGAAGAGCGTCATCTTCTCCAGCAACGGATGCGGCGTGCGAATCATCCGCTGCAACCACCACGCCCGCAGGTCGTTCGACGAGTTCTCGTCGTTCGCCGGCGTCTCTAGCTCGTCATACTGCCGGTTGAACGCCGCGACATCGGCGCTCGGTCGAAGTAATCCATCAATCGTCCGCTGCGGGCCGTCAGCAACCGCGCGCTGAAGTTGGTTCCACGTCGCTCCGAACGCAGCGCGACGGTAGAGATGACCGGCGAGCGCGAGGTTCCACGGACGGCGCGCGTCCGGCTGGTATCGCGCCCAAGCCGATGCCGGATCGAACTGCTCTTTCGTCAAGGTTGCCATGTGTTCACTCAATTGATCGGCGACGACGATCGCGTCCGGTTCGTTTGCCAGACGGCAATCATTCCCGCAACAAACCCTGCCAGCGTCCGGACAATGATCGGCTCGACCATGCCGGTGGAAACGCCGGTGATCCTGCCACCCAGCAGAGTCAGGCCCAACGTCAGCACACTCAGCAAAACTGCCACCGCGACCAACTCCTTGGGCCGGCGATAACCGCAAATCCATGCGACCAGCAACGGCGGAATCGTGAGAACGACCGGAGCAAGGATGGCGTTGTGCTGCGGCACTTTCAGATGGCCGACGATCATCAACGCAGCTTCAACCACCAACGACACGACCGTGTAGATGATCGCCATCGCCCAAGGTTTTCTTTTCATCACCAGCATCCAGTTTGCGGCGGGCTTTACCGCGCTTCGGCCATCTTCTGCCCCGGCCATTTGAACTTCAATTCGAGTTTTGCTTGATTCAGGCCCGACTCGGCGCTGAAGCTCAACCGCAGTTGCTCGACAAATTCCGTGAAGGCGATCAGCGCATCAATGCCCGTCGAGTCGGCTTCACCGGCGCCGCCGCTCTTGAGCATATTCTGCCGCACCATGCTTTCGCGATTGGCCAGCAACGCGGCGGCCAGCCGGTCGCCGTTGGCCTCCAGCAGTGAGTGCGTCTGCGCGAGCGGCGCGGGCGGCTGCTTCGACTCGCGGCCGAGCGCGTCCATGAGGTCGCAGGTCAGTTGCTCGGTAGAACTGAGGATCAAATGGTTGCCCGGCATCGCAAGCGACGGGCTGAAATTGAACCGCACGTCGAGCTTCGAGCGGTCCTTGACGCCCGTGCTGGAGAATTTTGCCACGCTATACTTCGTCGTCCAATGCACCGGGCGATCTATGACAAATCCCGGCTCGGCTTTCTGGCCGCGCGTGAAACTCGCCAGCCCGATGGATTTTTGCCAAGCCTCCTCCATGACCTCGCGGAACTGCGCCGGGTTGCGCATTTGCAGCACGAGGGCGAAGGCGGGAATCTGCGGCGACGGCGTGCCGACGGCGGGATCGTATTGCTGGTTGGCGACGACGAGGCGGATTTCGGGACGCGCCTGCGCGAAGACGTCGTCGGTCATGTCGCGGCCGCTGAAGAAGATGCCCATCATGTTTTCAAAGAAGATCAGCCCCGATGTCCGTTCCGGAAACAACTGGTCCTTCGCCGCGTAGAACCGGCGCAGGTCGCGATACAAACTAAGCCCGGCGATCTGGCGCGGCACCGCCAGGTTTGGCAGCGCCCCTTCCTCGCGTTTGGCCGGCAGCGCAAACGCCGCGGCTCCCTTCGGATCGGGCTTCGCGCCATCCGTGACGACTTGGAGCGCGAGGCTGTCTTCCTTCTCCTGCGCGCGCAAGCCGATGGCCAGCCAGTTCGACGCGCCCGCCGACTCGGCGATTCCCGCAAAGAGCAGCGCCACAAGCGGATTGCTCTCCTTCGGTTGCAGCGCCTTCGCGATGCCGGGCGCTTGTTTGAGGGCGGCCATGTTGACGAAGATCATCCCGGCCGCGTCCGGACCGACCGCGCGCCTTGCGGCCTGGTAAGCCGGTGTCGCCGCCAGACTGGCACCGCCCGACTTCGAGCGAAACGCCAGCGCCGTCTGCAACTCGCTGAAGCCACTGGAGAGCACCAGCCGTTTGCCGATGATCGTGTGCGCTTCCTTGGGGCCTAGCGACCACGCCATCACGCCGTCCACCTGTTGCGACGACGCCTGGCCCGACTCCGAACCGCTGTTCTTCTTGGCCGATGCCGCCTTCCAGAGGAACTCGTGCAGTTGCATCAGCATCCGCTCGTCCTCGGCGTCGGCGACCAGCACCATCTGCTGCTGCGGGCGAAGTGCGAATGCCAGACCGCCGCCGGTCATCTTCGTCAGCGCAGTCGGCCAATCCGCCCCCAACTGCGTTTCCAGATACTTCACCACGCCCATGAACTTCTCGTAACCCGGCCGCGCCTTTCGCTTCCCCACACCCGGCAGCGCCGCAAAGGCTGCGGCCGATTTGCCGTCACCGAACGGCGACAGCAACGCCTTCGGCTGGAACAACTCCACCGCCACCATCGCATCGGCGGGAATCCATTGTGTCGGCGCGTTTGCCTCCTCGGCCGCCATCGCGCCTTGCCCCGCCAGCGCCATGAAACACAGGCCCAATAAAAATGAAAATGTCTTGGTCACGTCGTCTGTCCTTTCTCTGCGCACTAATACCGTGGTTCGGCGTCGGAGGTTACACCCAGACTCGGAATTCGTTGGCAACCGGCAAGCCAAACTCCACCGGTGCCGGCAGGCGCGGCCCAGTTGTTAAAAGTCGGGGGAAGGGACAAACTTCAGCCGGTTTGCGTCGCAGAGTGTTTTGGGTAAATGCCCTTCAGAGTTGCGAGGTTCACTCTTAACTTTTCACTCTTCACTCGTCCTCGCGTCGCCCCGAGCCGGCGGGTTTTGGGAACGCTCTGGCAGAGCACATTCTTTCAGGGGCGAAAAACCGTGCGGACGGCGGGTAGAAGAAAGCGGGCGGCTGAAAATCTTCCCCGACATTAGTGATGCTCGTCATTGTTTGCCGGAATCACCTTCTTGCCACAGCGGAGCGTAGCTTCTGAAAAACTCCCCGAAGTATTCTCTCACTTCTTCCTTCGTCAACTCACGGTTGGCCATCTTTCGAGCGCGCCTGACCAACTCTCTTGGAGACAAAACGGCCAACTGCCTGGCGAACTGAAACCAACCACTCTGCATAGGCCAAAACATCACCCTGCCATCCCTGCTGGCGGTTGTCAGCGTCCGACCATCCGAACTAAAGGCCACGGCGTAAACAGAGCTTGTGTGCCCAGCCAGCGGTGAGTCCAACCACTGCTGTGTCTTTAGATCCCACAGTCTCACAGTGCCGTCTGAACAGCCCAATACTAGCGTGCAGCCATCTGGACTGAAGGCCAGACTGTCCACGCTGCCCTGAAGTCTTATCGGCAGCGGGTCGGGGCGAAAATGGGGTCCAATCAGTTGTGTCGCAAAGTTCCACAACATCACTTTGCCATCCCTACTGGCAGTCGCCAACGTCCGCCCATCCGAACTGAAAGCAACGCTGGTCAAGAAGCCTTGAAACTGCGCTGAATGAAACCTCATCTGCCGCCGTCTCGTCACATCGCAAACCATTATCGCGCTTTGGCTACCAGACGCTACCGTGTTTCCATCTGGACTGAATGCCACACTCACTACAGCGTTTGTATGCCCAAGCAACGGCGAGCGTATCGGTTGCCGCGTCGTTAGATTCCATAATATCACTTTCTTGTCCCAGCCGCCCGATACGAGTGTCTTGCCATCCGGACTGAACGCTACACTACTCACCACGCCTTCATGCCCGACTAACGGTGAACCCTGCGGCTGCCGTGTGGTGATGTCCCATAATGTCACCCCGCCATGTCCACCACCTGCCACAGTCTTGCCATCCGGACAGAATGCCAAACTGTTCGTATTAATTGTGTTTCCTTCGAATGATGAGCCTAACGGCTGTCGCGTTGTGAGGTCCCATAACATTACCGTCTTGTCTGAACCACCCGATACCAGCGTCTTGCCATCTGGACTGAACGCCACGCTGTCCACAGAACTCTTGTGTCCTACTAAGGGCCAGCCTTGCGGCTGCCGTGTCGCCGCGTCCCACACCATCACTGTCTTATTCCAACTGCCCGATGCCAGCGTCTTGCCATCCGGACTGAATGCCACACTCTTCACATCGAATGCGGGCCCCTGTGGCGTTGAGCCTATCGGCCGCCGTGTCGCCAAGTCCCAAAACATCACCTTGTTGACACCTCCGGATGCTAGCGTCTTGCCGTCTGGACTAAACGCCAAACTCTTCACACAATGCTCGTGCCCTGTCAGTGGTGGACCAAGCTGCTGTCGTGTTGCCACATCCCACAATATCAATGTGGTGAATATTCCGCCGGATGCCAGTGTCTTGCCGTCTGGACTAAACGCCAAACTGAAAACGAAGTTTGTGTGCCCTGTCAGCGGAGAGCCTGACCGCTGTCGTGTCGCCACGTCCCAAAATATGACCGTGCGGTCCATACTACATGATGCCAGTGTCTTGCTGTCCGGACTAAAAACCACACTGTAAACAATGTTCGTGTGCCCTGTCAGCGGTGAGCCTAGCTGTTGTCGTGTCGCCACGTCCCATAGTATCACCGTGCTATCCATACTGCCCGACGCCAACATCTTGCCGTTCGGACTGAAGGCCACGCTGTATACACAGTTCTTATGCCCCCTCAATGGTGAGCCTAGTCGCTGCCGCGTTGCCACGTCCCACAATATCACTGTGTAATCGTGACTACCCGATGCCAGTATTTTGCCATCTGGACTAAACGCCACACTAGACACGCCACTCCGATGCCCATGAAGAAACTCAGCCGAGCATTTTGAGAACCTGATACACTCACGCAGAACGTCGACGGTTGCTCGGGAGTCATTAAGGCGAACAGCATGTGCCCCTAACAGTAATGCGACATCCCACAATGATTTGGTCAACTGCGTCTGGGCGGATGATGTCAGCGTCTCCACAAGCCAAGGCCGTGCGGCAACTTCCATCCGATCAAGTGCCGACGCTCTTTCTTGAGCGGCACGTTCCACCACTATTCTCTTGTTCGCCTCTATCTGCCATGCGGCATCGGCTGCTTGCCACGCGGCTTCTGCTCGTCGCCATTGCCATGTAACGAAACAGAAACCCAAGATGCTGATCAGAGCAAGGCTCGCGCTCAACGCCGTCACGAGCGGCCAGCGTTTAGCCCACTTGCTTTTGCAGGTGCAGCGCGAACACAGCCCGCTTTCAGCATCTGCCGGCAGTTCTGCTCCGCATTCCGAGCAAGCCTTCGCCGCATTCATGCCCGGTTGTGTAGCACGAAAGCACCCACGCGCCAACCCGCAAAGCTGGCAAAGGGCAGTTGGGTGCGGTAAGTATGGTTGGATTTAGCGCATGGAATTTGAATTAGTCAGCAAGTTCAAGCCGCGCGGCGATCAGCCGCAGGCCATCGAGACGCTCATGAAGTCGCTGGAGGCGGGCAACCGGTTCCAGACGCTGCTGGGCGTGACCGGCTCGGGCAAGACCTACACGGTGGCCAACGTCATCGAGCGGTTGCGGCGGCCGACGCTGGTGATCTCGCACAACAAGACGCTGGCGGCGCAGCTCTACAGCGAGTTCAAGCAGTTCTTCCCGCGCAACGCGGTGGAGTATTTCGTCAGCTACTTCGACTATTACCAGCCGGAAGCCTACATCCCGCAGACGGACACGTTCATCGAGAAGGACAGCGCCATCAATGAGTCCATCGAGCGGCTGCGGCTGTCGGCGACGAGCGCGTTGCTGACGCGGCGGGACGTGGTGGTGGTGGCCAGCGTGTCGTGCATCTACGGCCTCGGTTCGCCGGAGGACTGGATGAACATGGTGGTGCCGGTGAAGGTGGGTGACACGCTCCCGCGGGACACGTTCCTGCGGCGGCTGGTGGACATCCAGTATGACCGCAACGACATCGCGCTGGAGCGCGGCAATTTCCGCGTCCGCGGCGACGTGATCGAACTCATCCCCAGCTACGCCGAGGACGCGTTGCGGATCGAGTTCTTCGGCGACCAGATCGAGAAGATCACGCGGTTCGACCCGCTCACGGGCCGGCGGCTGGAGGACCTGCCGGGCACGAGCGTGTTCCCGTCGAAACACTGGGTCACGTCCCCCGACAAGCTGGAGAAGGCCATCGAGACGATCCAGTTGGAGGAGACGGAGCGGATCGAGTGGTTCGAGAAGCGCGGCAAGCTGCTGGAGGCGCAGCGGCTCAAGATGCGCACCACCTACGACATCGAGATGATGCGGGAGATGGGCTTCTGCTCCGGCATCGAGAACTACTCGCGTCACCTCAGCGGCCGCGCGCCGGGCCAGCGGCCGTTCTGCTTGCTGGACTTTTTCCCGAAGGATTTCCTGCTGGTGATTGACGAGAGCCACGTGACGGTGTCGCAGATCGGCGCGATGTATGAAGGCGACCGCTCCCGCAAGACGACGCTGGTGGAGCACGGCTTCCGCCTGCCGAGCGCGCTCGACAACCGGCCGCTGAATTTCCCGGAGTTCGAGTCCATGGTCGCCCAGGCGATCTTCGTCAGCGCGACGCCGGCGGATTTCGAGCGGGAGAAGAGCGCCGTCATCGCCGAGCAGATCATCCGCCCGACCGGCTTGCTCGACCCGAAGATCACGATCAAACCGCTGGATGGGATGATTGACGACGTCATCGAGCAAATCCGCGCCCGCACGGAGAAGAAAGAGCGTGTGCTGGTGACGACGCTGACCAAGCGCACCGCCGAGGACCTGAGCGATTACCTCAAGGACCTCGGCATCAAGGTCACCTATCTCCACTCCGACATTGACACCATCGAGCGCGTCGAAGTCCTGCGCGGCCTGCGCAACGGCAAGTTCGACGTGCTCGTCGGCATCAACCTCCTGCGCGAGGGCCTCGACCTGCCCGAGGTGTCGCTGGTCTGCATCCTCGACGCCGACAAGGAAGGCTTTCTGCGCAGCGCCACGGCGCTCATCCAGGTTTCCGGCCGCGCCGCGCGCCACATCAACGCCGAGGTCATCCTCTACGCCGACGTGATGACCAACTCCATCAAGAAGCTGATCGAGATCAGCGATTACCGCCGCACCAAGCAGATGGAATACAACCGCGTCCACAAGATCACGCCGAAGTCGGTCGTGCGCGGCGTGCAGGAAAGCCTACAGAGCATCGTCGAGGGCCGCGAAGTCGAGGCGAGTGTCGTCAGGGAAGCCGGAGCCGACTACGACGTCGTCGAACTGATTCGCGAACTGGAGGCGGAGATGCTGGAAGCGGCGAAGAAGCTGGAGTTCGAGCGTGCCGCGCTGTTGCGCGACCAGATCAAGGAATTGCAGCGCGGCACCGGCGAAGGCGAAGCGCCGGCGTTGAAGAAGCGCGAGGTGGTTTACGCCGCGCCGAACGGCGGCAAGCCGTCAAAGCGGCGAAAGTAGCGCCGGCATCCCTGCCTGCGCGCCTGCGTTGGCAAAAAACAACCGATGCAGTCAACGCCGGGCTGACTGCATCGGTTGCGCGACGGCGGCGGAGCGGCGAACGGGTCGCAGCCCGCCGTGTCGGTTTGCTACTTCAGGTTGTCCGCGACGAACGACCAGTTGACGAGTTTCCAGAACTTCTCGACGTAACCGGCGCGGGCGTTGCGGTAGTCAATGTAGTAGGCGTGCTCCCACACATCGCACGTCAGCAGCGGTTTCTTGGCGGTGGTGATCGGCGTGCCGGCGTTGCTGGTGCTCTCGATGGTGATGGAGCCATCGGGATTCTTCACGAGCCAGGCCCAGCCGGAGCCGAAGGTTCCCACGGCTGTGGCAGCGAACTTCTCCTGAAACTGCGCGAAAGAGCCGAACGCCTTCTTGATCGCGTCGGCCAGCGCGCCGGTCGGCTCGCCGCCAGCCTTGGGGGCGAGGCAGTTCCAGTAAAACGTGTGGTTCCAAACCTGGGCGGCGTTGTTGAAGAGGCCGCCGGGGGCGGCTTTCTTGACGATCTGATCCAGCGTCAGGTTTTCAAACTCGGTTCCGGGGATGAGTTTGTTCAGATTGGCGACGTAGGTCGCGTGATGTTTGCCGTAGTGATACTCAATCGTCTCGGCCGAGATGATCGGTGCCAAAGCGTCCTTGGCGAACGGCAACGCGGGCAGTTTGTGTTCCATGTTTCTAATGTCTCCTCTTTATTGTTCAATTTAGTAACAGCCGCGGAATCTAGGCTGCCTCTCACGACTGCGCAAGGGGGGAAACGAGATTCTGCGGCAGAGAGACCAAGAATCAAAACTTGCGCGGGTTGCGGGGCGTTTGTTAGCGTTGCGGCCGTGATCAAACGTTTGTTTGCAGTCTGTCTGTTGATGGCGGGCTTCGCTGTCGCGTCGCTCGCGCAAAAAGGTATCGAGCCTGTCCACTACGTCAATCTCATCTATTGTCTTCCGCGCACGCCGGAAGGTTACGAGAAAACCAAGCCGGCCGGCGTCAAAATGGTCACCGAGGGCGCAAACATCACGGAAGCGTCGCGGCAATATGCGAACAAGGCGAGGCCGAAGAAGGTCATCCGGGTCAAAATCACCGACGGCGCCTACAACGGCAAACTCTACGCCGAGTTCCGGACCGCAAGAGAGTCCAGCGAAGAGGGAGCGACCGGCTACTACAAGAGCTACAAGATAGACGGCTATCCGGTGCATGAGCATTACGCGAAACAGGACCGCCAGGGAACCATGCGCGGCGTAATCGAAGGACGGTTCATCATCGAGATCACCGGTTTCGACGTCGGCCCCGGCGAACTGGTCGAGTGGTGGCGCGGGATAGACATCAAGCGCCTGATCTTGATGCACTGAGGCCGGCCGGTGGCGGTGGCGGTGGCGGTGGCGATTTTTTGGAAACGGAAGCGCGAGGACGAAAGGACGAAGCTATGAAATCTCAACCGACGCTGACACGACGCGAGTTTCTGCGAACGACGGGACTGGCGGCGGCCGGTTTGACTGCGTCGTCGTTGGCCACTCGGACGGCGCGCGCAACCTCTCCGCGCGACAGGGTTTTCGTCGTCATCCAACTCAGCGGCGGCAACGACGGCCTGAACACCGTTGTGCCGTTCCGCGACGCCGCCTACTACAGCGCCCGCCCGGTCATCGCCATCCAACCGCGCCATGTGCTGACGCTCGGCGCCGGCAGCCATCAGGATCATCTCGGCTTCCATCCGAGCCTGCGGCCGCTGATGGGCCTGTGGGAATCCGGCCACATGGCCGTCATCAACGGCGTGGGTTATCCGAACGCGGATCGCAGTCATTTTCGCGCGCTGGAAGTGTGGCACACGGCTGCGGAGGCCGGAGAGGAAGCCTGCGGCTGGATCGGCCGTTGCTTCGACAGCAACCTGCCGGCGCTCGGCGTCAGCGTCGGCATGGAAGCGCCGCAAGCGTTGAAAGGGCGCGGCATCGCCGGCATCCATCTCCAGGAAAACCCCGCCGCGTTTCAGTCGGAAGGCAACGCCGACGAAGCGGCGCGAGCCGCGTTGGACAAAACCCGCGACCTGCTGCGGCACGCCGGCCCGAACAGCGCGAAGTATCCGAACACGCGCTTCGCCGCCGGACTGAAGCGGATTGCGGCGTTGATTGACAGCGAACTCGGCGCGCGCGTGTATCACCACGACATCACCGGTTTCGACACGCACGCCAACGAGCCAGCCACGCACGGCCGCCTTTGGGCCGAGGTGAGCGAGGGGCTGCGGGCGTTCTTCGCGGACTTGGAAGACCGTGGTCTTGCCGACCGCGTGGTGGCAATGAGTTTCAGCGAGTTCGGTCGTCGCGTCGCCGAGAACAGCTCCTGTGGCACCGACCACGGCGCCGCGTCACCGATGTTCATCTGGGGCAAGCCGATCCACGGCGGCATCTACGGCGAGCCGCCGAACCTCGACGACCTCGACTTCGGCGACCTCAAATGCACGACGGATTTCCGAAGCGTCTATGCCACCGTGCTTGACGGCTGGTTGGGCGCAAACCATCTGGCGGTTCTTGGGCGCGAGTTTCCGAAACTGTCGTTTGTCGCCTGAGCGCGCTTACTTGGCGGGCTTGTCGAGAAAGTAGTAGCGGGCGTATTCGGCCGTGATCTTTGCCGTGACGGCGATGTAGCCGTTTTCCTCGTCCCACCTGTCCCGCACCGGCACGGGTTGGACGATGTCGAACTCGCTCAGCTTCGTGCCGTCAGCCTCGCTGAACGTGAGCAGAATCCGCGCTTCGCCGATCGGCGGCACCGGTATTGCCGGCGTCTGCGGCATCATGACCCGCGTGCCGCCCGGCCCCGGCACCGCCCGCCAGATTTGTGGGATCGGCAGCTTCGGCTCGATGAAGTGGATGAATTTGATGTCCACATGCAAACCGTTCTTGCCGAGCTTGAAGTTCGGCTCCTGGCGCGACGCCAGTTCCCGCTCCGTGCGCCAACGCAACCGCCGCTCGACATCCAGTGGCACCACCGTCGGATCGTAAGCCACAACGACTTCCACTTTGTTGAATTTCGGCGCGGACTGGGGCGCCGGAAAAATCGGTTTGTCACCAGCCATGACCACAGCCGCCAGGCCCGCCAGACTGCTCAGAATCAGAATTACAACTCTCATAATGACTGAACCTAATGCACGCCTTCAACGGCGGCAAACCCGTCATTTCTTCGGCAGCAACCGCAGCCGGTCGGCGCTGTAGTTGGCGCGGTCCCATGTCGGGAAATACGCCCCTGCCAAGGGCGTGGGCGCGACCGCCGGCGCCTTCTCGCCCGCCGCCAACACCCGATAGAGCCGGTAAAGCGGCCCGGTGTAAACCAGTTGGAAACCGCGCAGCTTCTCCGGCGTAAAATGCAGACGGTAAGCGGCACAGTCCTCCGACACCATCGGATGATTGCTGTCGTAGCGCGCGCGACCGGAATCCACCGCCGTCAACGTTTCCACGTCTTGCACCAGATAACGCGCGCCGCGGCGCCGGCAATACGCCGCGAGTTTATCCTCCGGACCGAACAGCGCGCTGTAAAACTCCAGCAGAGCCGCGCGATTGCCGCCATCGAGCGCGTCGGTCCGCCACAGCACGGGCCGGCCCGTGTCCGCCAGCAGCGCGCCGCTGAGTTGCGGCGGCGCGGCCACCGGCGCGTCAAGCTCGGTGCGATAACGGATCTGTTTGACCAACGCCAGGAGTTGACTCCGGTTTGGGGGATCGTTCCTGCCACTGTAAACTCTCAGCGTGGCGAGATTGGCCGCCAGCGCCGCCAGCAGCAACACCGCCGCGAAAAATCGCGGCCGGTTTCCCAGACGCCACACCGGCGGATAGCGGCCCACGTTCAAGGCAAAATCCACCAGCGATCCCGCCATCACCGCCGCCGCCCACGCGAAACAAACGTCCAGCCTCGCCGCCAACAGCCACAACAAGCCGAACGCTCCCGTCAGTGCCGCCAGTAACGCGCGTTCGAAAGGCAGCGTCACCCGCGCACCACTGGCAACGGCGATCGCCCCGACGCTGTGCCGCGTTTGAATGAACGGCAACGCAATCGCCAGCGGCGTCAGCAAGATCAACCCGGTCGCCGACAACCACCAAACCGCCGCCACCGGACTCCGCGCCACCAGCGACCACATCAACCTTACGTCCTCATTCAACGCATACGACAGCAGCGGCATCTGGCCGAAATACATCAGCTTGTTGGCCGCCACACGCATCAGCAGCATGAATTCGGAGAATTGCGCCCCGCGCCACCTCTCCAACGCCAGCGCGGACACGACCAGCGCCCCAAACGTGATCGCATACAACCCGATCGAGATCAACCGCCGCCGCCAGCGAAACTCAAACGGCATCAGCACGGCCGTTCCATCCGTCACCCTCCAACGGTCCGGCAACGGCAGCCGCATCACCCGCAAGAAACATCCCAGCAATACCCACACACCGCCAAAACACACCGGCAACGACCAAGCCGTGTTGCGCGCTTGCAGCGGCGGCACCGTCAAGCTCGCGCCCACCATCGCCAGCACCAGCAACGCCACGGGCGCATAAAGCGACCGGCCCAAGATCGTGCGCGCCGTCGCTCCCGGCCTGATCTCCGTCACCAGATCGAACGACAAGTGGTGAAAATCAATCGCCGCCCCCAGCGCCATCATCATCAGCAAAAACCACGTCGCGCCCGGCCAGATCGTCAGCGTCCACCAACAGCATCCAGCCGCCAGCAACGCCCGCCACAGTTGCCGGCTGCCCACCGCCGTCACTGCGAGATGCACGGTTAGAAACAACCACGGCAAGCCCGCGTCAGCCACCGACAAGCGCGGCCCGGCCGTGGCCTGCAAACCGCCAAACGCGCTTGCCCACAAACAGGCGCTTGCGATGCCCGCCAACCGGTGGTTCCACACATGTCGCGACAGTGAGTAGATCGGCCATATCGCCAGCGTCGTCAGTGCGCTCCACCACCACAACAGAAACACGTGAAATGGCACTGGTCCGATTCTCAGCGTCACCTCCCTGTAAGCGACCGCCGCGAGCTTCTCCATCACCCAACTGTCCGCCGCGCGCGTGTTCTCGCCCTCCGGCCAACCCAGCGTCTTGTCCTGCGCCGGCAGCGCCATGCCGGCCGCCAGCATCTTCGCGTAACGGTAACGCACCGCGTCCTGCCCCCAAAACATGGCCGTGTCATCGGAACGGCTGAACTCCGGGTTTTGCAGCACGCGCGCCGCCTTGAACCACGTCGCGCCGCCCCAGAGCGCCAGCAACGCCAGCGCAACCAGCAAACGGCGAAGGTTTTCAGAAAATGGCGTCACAAAGATTTACTTGTGCTGCTGGTTTTTCAAAGGAGCTTTGTGTTCCTTTGTCAGTTGGCACCTGACCAATAGCCATAGCCGAAGTCGCTTTCCAATTCAATTCCCGTCGCGCAGGTCAACGCTTTCATAGAAGCGGATCGGCGTTGCATCCTGCGCTTGACCGCTGGCAGCCGACCGGTAGGCTGCCTGACGATATGAAAACGCTTCTCATCCTTGCACTCATCGCCAGCTTCTGCCTCCCGCCCGCCGCCGCCCAACAACAACCCTCCACTGGCACGCTCGGCGTCATCGAGCGGCTCGATCCCGCGCTGGACAAACTCATCCCGCCCGGTGCGGTCATCGAGAGAATCGCCGAGGGCTTCGATTGGTCCGAAGGCCCCGTGTGGATGCCCGCCGACGGCTGCGTGCTCTTCTCCGACGTGCCATGCAACACCGTTTATAAATGGAAAGCCGGCGCGGGCGTCAGCGTGTTCCTGAAACCGAGCGGCTACACCGGCCCTCCGAAGCCCGGCCAGCGGGAACCCGGCTCCAATGGCCTCGCCCTCGACGCCGAAGGACGGCTGGTCCTTTGCGAGCACGGCGACCGGCGCGTCGCGCGGCTGGAGAAGGACGGTCGCAAGACCACGCTCGCGGACCGGTTCGAGGGCAAGCGGCTCAACAGCCCCAACGACCTCGTCTTCAAATCCAACGGCGACCTTTACTTCACCGACCCGCCCTATGGTCTGCCGAAACTCAACAACGATCCCGCGAAAGAACTGCCGTTCAACGGCGTCTATCGGCTCGCCAAAAACGGCGCGCTGACGTTGCTGACCAGGGACCTAACCTTCCCGAACGGCCTCGCGTTCTCGCCCGACGAGAAGACGCTCTACATCGCCAACTCCGACCCGCAGCGCGCGATCTGGATGGCCTACGATATGAAGCCCGACGGCACGCTCGCCAACGGCCGCGTGTTCTTTGACGCCACGCCGTTGCGCAAGGGCCGCAAGGGACTGCCCGACGGCTTGAAAGTGGATTGCCGTGGCAATGTCTTCGCTACCGGCCCCGGCGGCGTGCTGATCTTCTCCCCCGACGGCAAACATCTGGGCACGCTGAACACTGGCGAGGCCACGGGCAACTGCGCCTGGGGCGACGACAGATCCACGCTCTACATCACCGCCGACATGTTCCTCTGCCGCGTCAAGACGACGACCAACCGGTAGGGCGCGACCGCCGGGCGCGCCGGGCGTTCTCTTGCCGACTATTTGTTGCCCGCCCGGAAATTCCCAACCGCTTCGCTGGTGCGCAGAGCGCGGTTGTAGATGCGCAGCGAGCCGACGGCGGGCGCGATCTTCACCGTCGCGGCACCGGTTGGTGTGCGGAGGTTCGGGCTGAAGCGACCCCAGCCGAATTGGCGCTCGTCGCCACCGTCGCAGAGGATGCCGTCCACGACGAAGGTGATGATCTTCGGGCCGCCGTCCACGGTAATGACGACGTGGTGGAGCGTGTTGGGTTTCAGCAGGCCCTTGTCGCTATTCCAGGAGGATTCGCTGCGGCCATCGTTAAGGATGATACGGACTGCGCCGGTGGTCGTGGCCGAGACTTGAATGCCTTTGCCCGTCGAGTCGCGACTGTCAAGGAGGTTCAGGCTTGTCTTGAGCGAATCGGCCTTCAGCCAGAAGTCGAGACTGAAACCGGCGCGCGCGTCCTTGCAGCCGTGGTCAGCCCGCTTGGTATCGCGGAAGTTCAACGGCAGCAGTTTCGGCATCGGCGCAGTCTTGGGCATCGGTTTGCCCGCGGGCAGGTTGAGCGAGAGGCTGTTGGTGGCGACGCGGCGGTTGTCCCACTGGTTGAACAGTCCGTCGAGCAGCGATTTCGGGATTTCGTGGACGCGGCCGACGTTCTTCTGCGTCTCGGTGACGAAGAACTTGCCGCCGTCCTCGACGAGGTCGGGATAGCTCATGCGGATATACGGGTCGTCGTCGTAAATCAGAATCTCCGGCTGCGACCACGCGATGCACTTGCCCTGCGGCGTGTCCACCTCGCGACCAGCTATGAGCCACGCGGGGTTGCGGTCGTCGTAGGGACTGCCCGTGCGCCCGCTGAAATCCGCCGCCATTTTGCCGACGAACGGCCCGCCGTGGTTGTGAAACCAGTAGAGGAACTTCCCGTTGGAGCAGTTCCACGCGAAGTTCGCCGCGCGCGGATGTTTCACGCGCCGACCGCCGGGCGCGTAGGTCATGTAGGCAGACGGCGTCCATTTATGTCCGCCGTCGCGGCTGTAGGCGATGGTGGGCCAGCCGTCCACGGTGCGATAGACGCAATAGAGCGAGCCGTCGCTGAGTTTGACGATGCTCTGTTCCTCCGCCACGCGGCCGCCGCCAGCCGGCGTGCGCAAGCCGATGTCGCCGTCGGGCAGCGTCTCGAACGCGATCTTCTCCGGGTCGCGCTCGGTGAGGATGTTCTTGCTCTTGAAGAATGCGCCTTCCGACTGCGCGAAGAAGCCGTTGCCCATCGCGCCAACCTTGTGCATCACCATGACCGCCGCGTCGCCGAGGATGAGCGGGCGGCCGACGTTCCAGAAGAAGCGGAGCTTGCCGCCATAGACGTTGTTGCGGTCGCACTCGAACTCGCGCAGCGGCACGTCGTAGCGCTTCGCCGACCAGGTGCGGCCGTGGTCGTCGCTGAACTTGAAGACGTAGTGGCCGAGCGAATCCACACGCTTATAGACGCCCTTGTCCTCGCGCTTCACTTCGAGGACGCGGTCGGTGTTGTGGTTGTAGAACGCGTAGATGCGGCCGGAGGGCACCTTCAGCAGCACCGCGTAGCTCGCCTCCGGCCCGTCAGTCGGCTCGATGGACACGATCTTCTCCCACGTCAAGCCCTGGTCGGTGCTGCGCATGGAGACAACGTGCTGGCCGCCCGCGCCCTCGACGCCGACACCGGTGGTCATGACGCACAGCCATGCGCCGTCGTCGGTCTTCACGATGTAAGGCTGGTCGGCGTAGCCTTCGCTGGGAATGTTCCGGCCGTTGCTGATGTGGCGCGCATCAACAATAGCACTGGTGGTTGCGCTCTTCTTGGGTTGTTCCGCGCCAATGGCGGCGATTGTCGCGCCGCAAAGCGCACTGATGAGTATGGATGCGATGTGTGTATTCATGGTTCCTTGTTGGTTAATAGGATTGGAAGGCATGCTGTTGAGCTACAAAATCTATGGTGTCACTCAGTCTGTCGCCGAATCGAACACCGGCCGCTGTGGATCAATCAAGCCCCAACAAACAACGCCAAGCAAGAACAACCCGCCCATCAAGTAGAGCGGCAGATTCCAGCTTTGAAACCACTCGACCGAGTAGGCCACGATCAGCGGGCACAACAGGCTGCCGATCTGGCCGGAGGTGTTCATGGCGGCACTAACGACGCCGGCGTGGTTGCGGCCCATCTCGATGGCCGTGCTCCATGACGCGCCGAGCGTGAACATGCTCGCCGCCGTGGCCAGCGCGATCATGATCGCGGAAAGCATCGGACTGGCCGCAGCCGCCGCGACGATGAGCGCCGCGCCTGCGATCAGATAGGCCACAGCGCCCACGCCGCAGCGGCCCATGCGCAGGCCGAACCGTGCCGCCACCCAATCCGTCGTCACGCCGCCGAAAAGGTCGCTCGCGACGCTGAGCAGCAGCGGCAGTCCCGCCAGAAAACCCAGCATCGTCGCATCGAACGAGCCTTTCTCCTGTAGATACGTCGGCAGCCACGTGATGCAGAAGTAGAACGAAAAGCTGTTCGGGAAATACATCACGCAAAGCGCCAGCATGTTCGGGCTGCCGAGCAGCCGCCGCCAATACGCCCAGCCCGCCGCGTGCGAGCCGTCCGCCCGCCGGTCGGACACGATCAGTTCCAGTTCCGCCGCGTTGACTCCCGGATGCTCGGAGGGATCGTCGCGGAACCAGCGATACCAGACCAGCGCCCAGAGAAAACCGATCATTCCGAAACAGACGAAGATCATGCGCCAGTGCAAATACGGCAGCAGCGCAACCACCAGCAACGGCGTCACGCCACCGGCGAGGTGCGCGCCGATGAAAAAGATGCCCTGGATCGTTCCGCGTTCGCGACGCGGAATCCATCGCGAGAACGTCCGTGCCACGCCCGGCCACGCGCCCGCCTCGCCCACGCCAAACAGGAACCGCAGCGCGAGCAGCGAGGCGTAGTTGAACGACGACGCCGTCGCGATGGTGAAGCTCGACCACCAGAGCACGATGCGCGTAAGCACCCGCCGCGTCCCTTGACGGTCGGCCCACCACGCCGTGGGAATCTCGAAAATCGCGTAGGCCATCGCGAACGCCGAAAATACCCAACCCATCTGAACCTTCGACAGGCCGAGGTCGCGCATGATGTCCGGCGCGAGCTTCGAGATGCACACGCGGTCCAGGTAAGTCACCATCGCCAGCAGCACCGCCATCGCCACGACCTTGTAGCGCACATGCGTTGGGCGGATTGAGGTCACGACGAATACCTCCGCGCCTCGTCCAGAACGGCAAGATAGTTGTCGGCCGGGATGTAGCTGGTGACCCAGTTGCCGAGGCCGAGACAGTAGCCGCCGCAGGGCTGACAGATGGCGAGCGTCTCGCGCACGCGACGACGGATGGCGGCTTCATTGGAGCGCGCGATGAAATCCACGTCCAGCCCGCCCAACAACGCCACGCGCTGACCCCAGCGCCGCTTCGCCTCCGTCACCGGCACCACCGTGTCCTCGAACGAATGCTTCGCGTCAATCTTCACGTCGTCAATCAACGCGTCCATGATCGTGTCGGCCTTGCCGCAGCAGTGGAAGAAGAACAGTTTGCCCCGCTCGTGCGCGTGCGCCGACAGCCGCTGGTGCCACGGCAGGAACTTCTCCACAATCATCTGCGGCGCGAACATCGTCGCCGTCTTGTAGGCGTAGTCGTCGGCCGCATACACCGCGAACACGCGGCGGAAATCGCACAGGCCGCGCGTGAGCGCCATGTGAAACTCACCAACGCGCCGGATGACCTCGTCCACGAACGCCGGGTCTTCGTGGAGCTTGAAGCAGAACGTCTCAAAGCCGAGCAGTTCGCGCACGACCTCCCAGACCTTCACGACGTGGATGATGCCCATGTCCGGCGGCAGGTGGCGCTCATGCCATTCCAGTTCAGCCCAGTTGATCGCTTCGGGTTTCGGCCAATCGTATTTCTCGATGTCCTCCCAAGTCTGGATTGGGCCGGCGTGCTCCTCGCCCCACGTGATGCCTCGCGAACCAGCGACGGCAAACTCTGCCCCCGGCAGCCAGACGCGGAGCAGTTCGCTGCCGATGAACCGCTGCACGGCCACGTCGCGTTGCCATCCAAACTCCGGCGTGCCGCGCGGCGCGGTGATGGATTGTGATAGGTCGTAGCGGCGGTCGAGTTCGTCTTTGACTTCGTCAGCGACGCCATGCTCGAAAATATGGACCCGCGCCGGCTCTTCCCGTCGCAGCAGATTCAGCCGCAGCGCGTCGAGGTCGAGTGTGACGGGCGGAAGGTTCATTATTTCCACAATGGCATGTGATCAGGAACTTGTGGCTGCCTATTTCCCTTTGGTTGCAAGTTCCACCGAGAATTCGTCCGCACTGGCCCACCCCATGCCGACTCTCAACCGGAGCGGGCCGGTTACGGACGCACCGGAGGCGATACGGACCGGCACGAAACGCATCCAACGACCTCCCGGAGCGAGAATATCATCTGGTTTGGCTGGAACGACGCCCTGGTCTTCGGCGAGCACCGAACCACCCTCTTGCAGGATTCTCACCGACCAGCGCAGTTCCGCCCCAGGCAAGGCTTGCCGCCGGTAGGTGTTGTTGTCGAGTGCCAGTGTGACCGGCACGATCAACGGGACGGCGTCTGACCGGGCCGGGGCCGACAAAACCAGTTCGGGAGCCACGGCGGCGCTGTAGAGAAATCCGTCGCGGGCGACCTGCCAAGGACGAGGTTCCGTGCGGGACGACGATTTGGATTGCATCATCGTCATGGCAACGACAACGCCGATGGCGATCAGCAGGAACCGGCTTGCCCATTTGATCACGGCGACTCCTCCTTCTTCGTCAGCCCGAAGATGCGCGAGATGCTGGCCGCATCAGGCGACGACAGGTTGATCAGGCCGTCGGCAAATTCCTGCGTGTCGCCAGCCAAGAAGGAGGCCAGCCTGTCGGCAGACTTGCCGTGCATGGAATCGGCCAAGGCGTCTTTAAGCAGCGTGAAGAAACGATCCATCGGGCCAGCCGGGTCAAACCGTCGGTGCATCAGGTCTCCGTAATCCTTCAGCCGCTGCAAGGCGGCCAGATAACAGGTGCAGTCTGCAACAAGCTCCTGAACGTCTTCGAGCGGTTCCTTGAACCAGGTGCGCCAGCCCTTTGTGGCTTCGGCTTTGTCGAGAACCCTCTCCAGTTCCTCCACCGCGCGCGCCTGTGCAGCCGCGATGACGTGGTTACGGCACGCTTCCTTGAGTTGCGTCTCCAATTCGTGAATGGCCCGCCGGCACGCTTTGATCTCCTCGCGTTTCCCGGCATTGATCTGTCCCAGCCGTTTGTTTTCATCCATCAACGCAGCCGCTTCGGCAACGGCGGCGTTCAGTTCGGCGCGGACGGTCGAAATCCGGCGTGATTCGGTTTGCAGGTTTCTGCGCACTGACCGGAGTTGCTCCTCCGTCACGCTCGACACCTCGACTACCCGCAGTATGGGCGACGGCGGCGCCACCTTCAGCCCCGACCCGGAGTTGACGGTTTTCTTGTATCGTTCCTGCCGCTGTTGGTCGGAACGCGTGGCTCCCGGAAACCAACGATCCACGACCGGTTCCAGCCCCTTGCCAGAGAGGAGATAGCCTGCATCCGGAGTTCCCGGACGGACAAAAACCGGGGGCCGCAATGAGCGCGCCGGTCCGGGCAGTTGCCCGCTATCGAACAGTTTTTGCAGCCGGCCCATCAAAGCCTCACGCCGCTCGGTGGCGCGTTGGCCACGCGCCGCCGCCCGCGCTCTTGCTTGCGGAAGAATTTGCTCGCGCAGCTCGCGCTGCCGGGCAAACTCCCGAAGCTCCGCCACCAACATGTCTTGCAGCTCCTTCCGCTCGCCGCTCCAACGAGACATGCTGCCGATGGCTGACTGCTGATTATTCAACTGTTTCTGCATCTCATCCGCCTGACTGGCGATGCGGCAGATCTCCCGGAGGGTCGCATTGGCCTGCTTCAGCCGGGTCTCTTCAGTCATCCTCTGCTTCTCCCGCTCCAACCGGTTCAGTTGCTCCTGCAGCTCTCGAATCTTCGCCTCCGTCTCCTGGGCGCTTGGCGTGACGGGCAGTCCCACCGGCTGTGGAATGGATGGTGGGGCGCTTCTCACCCAGCAGTCGCAGTTCTCATCTGAGGGCATCCAGCGTTTGCACTTGTCACAATACTTCTTGAACTCTGTGATCTCTCCCGCCCAACTCGTCGCCGCCAGGAACACTGTCATGAACAGCCACGCAGTCCTCACGCTTCGCGTGAGGATCCGGTTGTGGCCAGACGGCGTTGTGTTCATGTCGGATTGCCTCTCACGATTACCGTAGCCGCCCGCCTTGCCGTGGTTGGCGCGTGAAGATGCGAAGTGTGGTGTCAGCAAGTTTGTTGCTCGCTGCGAGCCGGCGCAAAACGGCGTCGAGTCCGAAGCGCACATGCTCGCGCATCCTGCGGTCGGCGGCATCAGGATTGCCGTCTGTCAGCGCCAACGCAAGATCGCGGTGCCAACGCTTCGGCGACTCGTGGAAATCGGCGGCGCTGTTGTAAAGCCAGTTCAAGACGAGGATGTGGCTCTTCTCAATCGCGCGCAGCAACTCCGGGCAGCCGGCGCATTCGGCGATACGATGATGCAACGCCAGATGCGCGCGGGAGGCGGCCTGCGTGTCGTGCTTCGGGTTCGCGTAGAGCGCGTCCAGTTCCGTGGCCATCGCCTGCACTTCCTCGCGTTCGCTGGCGGCTGCCTTTTCGGCAAACAACCGCGCCGCCTGCGTCTCCAACGCCTCGCGCACAACATAATGACCGCGGATGTCCTGGCTGGTCGGCATCCGCACCATCGTGCCGGAACGCGGCCGGCTCTCGACGAGGCCGTCGTTTTCGAGTTGTTTCAACGCGTGGGCAACCGGCAGCAAACTCATGTCGAGCTGGCCTGCAAGCTGGCGACCGGAAATCGGCGCGCCCAGCGGCAGGTCGCCGCTCAGTATGGCGGAGCGGATGCGCTCGTAAGCCTGCGAGGTAAGACTGCCGACCGCCGAGCGGAGACGCCCGCCTTTGGCGGACTTGGACGACTTGGAAATCATCGTTGACATGCTAGAAGCCGCCGGGCATAAGTCAACGCAAAACTGACATATCAGTTATAGACAGTCACGCTAAACATGAACTCCGTCGAACGTGTCCATACCGCCCTTCGCCTCGGCCAGCCCGACCGCGTGCCGGTGCTGGAATTTGTCGTTGATGAAAAAGTCGCCCGCGCCGCTGTGCCGGGCTGCCGCGATGTCGCCGATTGCATGGACCGGCTCGACATGGACGGCGTCGGCTGCGGCGCGTCGTTCCAGAAGGTGCGCGACAACCCCGACGGTTCCTACACCGACGAATGGGGCGTGAGCTACCTGCCCGGCCCCGAGGCGGTGGCGCATCCGTTGCGCGGGCCGATCGAGACGCTGGAGGACGCCCGCACCTACACCCCGCCCGATCCCGACGCGCCGCACCGGCTCGGCAAGCTGCCCGACCTCGTCGCGCGTTACAAAGGCAAGCGCGCCATCTGCTTCCACCATCGCGCCGCGTTCATGTGGTCGGCCTACCTCATGAGCCTCGACAATATGCTGATGAACCTCATCGCCGAGCCGGAACTGGTCGAGGTGACGATGGAGAAGGTGCTGCGCTGCAACATGCGCATCGTCCAGCGCGCCATCCAGGCCGGCGCGGAGGTCATCATCCTCGGCGACGATTACGCGGGCAACCACGGCCCGATGATGAGTCCCGAACTGTTCCACCAATTCATCCTGCCGCCGCTGAAGAAGATGATCGCCATGATCCACGACGAAGGCGCGTTCTGCATCAAGCACTCCGACGGCGACCTCTACCCGATCCTCGACATGATCGTCTCCGCCGGCCCCGACGGCATCAACCCCATCGAACCGGTTGCAGGCATGGAGCTGAAAAAGGTCAAGCAACTCGTCGGCGACAAGGTCTGCCTGACCGGCAACATTGATTGCGCCCACCTGCTGCCGCACGGGACGCCCGAGCAAGTGTGCGAGGCCGTGCGCCAAGCCATCGCCGACGCTGCGCCCGGCGGCGGCTACATCCTCTGTTCGTCCAACAGCATCCACTCCTCCTGCAACCCGCAGAACTTCGTCGCGATGGTGCGCGCTTGCCACGAGTTCGGGAACTATTGAAAACACCAAGCCTCCAACCATGAACATCCCCATGAAACATCTCCTCTGCCTCGTTCTCGGTGCCGCGGCATGCGGTTTGACTGCTCAACTCCAAGCCGCCACTCCGGCCAAACCAAACCCGAACTTCATCGCGTCACCCGCCGAGTTGAAGGCGCGCATCCCGAAACAACTCCGCATCACAAAACCCGACTTTGTGGTCTTTGTGCCAGAGGTCACCGACACCGGCGTGAACGACACCGGCAACGAGCACTTCCTCGTGTTCGACGGGCCGGATGGCTCGCTGATGGCGGTGTGGACGCAGAGTTCCGCGGAATCGCAGCCGGACCAGCACCAAGCCTTCTCCCGCAGCACTGACGGCGGCAAGACTTGGTCGAAGCCGCGCATCATTGCGGGGCCGAAGAAACCGGGCGACGGCCACATGGCGAGCTGGGGCTACCCGCTCGTGAGCAAGAAGGGCCGCATCTACATCCTCTACAGCCAGCACATCGGCCGCGTGGACAACTTCCCGCATCACACCGGCTGGCTGCACGGTATCTACAGCGACGACAACGGCGCGACGTGGTCGAAGCCACAAAACGTCCCCGTCGCCCGCAGCATTAACGACAACCCGGACCCGACGATGCCGCCGAACATGCTCTGCTGGCAGAAACCTCTGCGCCTCGGCAAGGACGGGAAGTATTTCGCCGGCTTCACGCGCTGGACCAGCTTCGCGGTGCGCAAGAACCCGACCAAGTCGTGGATCTCCGCCGACTCGCGCGTCGAGTTCATGCGCTTTGAGAACGTGGACGACAACCCGGAGCCGCAGGACCTGAAGATCAGTTGGTTCATGTCGAACGAGAAGGCGCTCACCGTGCCGTTCCCCGGCCATCCCGAAGTCAGCGCCTGCCAGGAACCGACGGTCGTG